>ERZ773073.396-NODE-396-length-23297-cov-3.893684_pt1 | contig 23297 bp, 21 predicted proteins | sample MGYA00580616_ERZ773073 | MGnify/ENA primary metagenome ERZ773073 (study PRJEB29015, sample SAMEA2737960) | human oral metagenome | biome: human oral; feature: human-associated habitat; material: dental | place: China | collected 2131 ...
TTCCCGAACCCACCATCAAACACCCCACCGACGCCATCGTGCGCACGGTCCGCGCATTTGCGTGAGATTGCTTGTGGGCATCGATGCAGGCGCCTGTGCGACGCGGGTTTCTGATGTCGAAGCGGGCGTGTTGTCCTCGGTGGGTGGCGTACCCGCCGGATGGCGCGACCGCTGCATACGCCGCGCTTCTTCCTGCTGCCGTGCCGCCTCGCGTTGGGCGGCTGCCTGACGCGCCGCTTCCCGGCGGGCGGCCGCTTCCTGGGCGGCGATTGCCCGATTCAGTTGATCGACTAATTGCGATAGCTGCTTTTCATCGCGTTCGAGATTCCCGATTTTTCGCCGCTGTTCGGCAAGCTGCGTTTCCATTTTACCCAGGACAATTTTGCGTTGTGCATGCTGGACGACGAGTTTGTCACGCTGCTGCTTATGCCGGTTTTCAACGGTAGTCAGATCGTTGGCGCGCGCCTGCGTCGTCTCGGCCACATCGCGTTTACGCTTCAGTGTCGTTTCGATATCCGCCACCATTTCGCGGCGCGCTTGCCCGACGGCTGACAGGTAGTACAGATCACGCATCGACTGATTAAGGTCATTTCCATTCAGCAAGGTTTGCAGCGCATCCGGGTGGCCTTGCAGATACTGGCGATAGACGAGTTGTTCCAGTTGTGACTGCTGGGCGGACAACTGGCTTTCCAGATCGTGTGCCTGCTGGTTGAGCGCTTTCAGCGTTGCCTGCAATTTACTGCGTTGCAGTGACAGGGTTCTCAGATCCCGTTCGCTAGAGGAAATCTCTTTCTCGATGCTTTTCAACTGGTCGGTCGCGCTGGCATGCTTGTCCTCGGTATGTGCCACTTCCTTGCGCAGCGCTTCGAGTTGCCCGCGTAGCTCACGTAAGTTTCCCTGCTTTCTGGAGACTTCCTGCTGCGTTGAAGAGACGGCCTTTGCCGGCGAGGATTTTCGTGTCGGCTTTATTTCCCGGGTGCCTGCTTTAACGCCGGATTTTGTGGCGACCGTCTTTGTCGTAATAACTTTCTTCCCAGGTTTTCTGGCGTTATTGTCCGCCTTGGCAAAAGCGGGTACATAGGTCTGTAATGCAAGCGCAATCATCAACAACAAGCACGCCACGCCGCCGCATGAAGTGCGGAGAACAGACAACGCATGCCCTGCGGCAGGAAACATGCCGGGCAATACAGCGGAAGTCAGGCGAAGTAAGCGCATGATGCGGATGAATGGCGTAGAGGGGAACAGCCTCATAAACAGGAAATATTTTATAATGGACTGACTTTTTGAACGAACGTTGGCACGACGCTTTTCGCAAACAAGGCGTTTGCGCCGACTGGAAATTTTTCCTCTGGGCCTGTACTTTCTGACCATGCGTTTTTATCTTGATTCGTAGGGCGGAATTTGCCTGCGGCGGGAAATATTTCAGGTTTCAGACCTCAGCCTGCATGCCGTGCTTTCAGTGCCTATCTGGCTAACAAGAATTTAGGGAGTGGATTTGGAATTTATTCAGCAGAATATCTTATATGTCGCAATGGCCACCATCAGCGGCAGCCTCTTTTTATTTTTGACGTTTCGCCGTCCCGACGCCAAGTACATGATCGATGCGGCGCGTGCGACACAACTGATCAACCGTGAGGATGCGGCGATCGTCGATGTCCGCGAAATGTCGGAATACGTCGAAGGCCATTTACCGCAGGCGCGTAATATTCCCCTCGGGCAGCTCGAACAGCGTCTTGGCGATCTGGAAAAACGCAAGGACGCGCCAGTTATTTTGGTATGCCAGTCGGGCGGGCGTTCGGTCGAAGCGGGGAAAAAGCTCGCAGGACTGGGTTTTTCGCGTGTTTACGTTCTGGAAGGCGGCGTTGCGGCCTGGCGCGGCGCCGGCATGCCACTCAAGAAAGGAAGCAAAAAATGAGTACCCCTCAGGTTGTAATGTATTCGACGGGAGTATGTCCCTATTGCATGCGCGCCGAACAACTCCTGCGCGCGCGCGGCGTCACTGAAATCGAGAAAATACGTATCGATCTGGATCCGGCGCGGCGCGATGAAATGATTGCGCGCACTTCACGGCGTACCGTGCCGCAAATTTTTATCGGCGATACCCATGTAGGCGGTTTCGACGATCTTGCCGCGCTGGATCAGGCCGGCAAGCTGGCGCCGCTGCTTGCCGGGGAATCACCGGCCTGAGCATCTGCCTGCCTCGGCGGCTTTTGGAGTATTTACGCCCTATTTTCCCATCTGACAGGAAACCTTCATCATGACTACGGAACAAGAACCCGCAGCACAAGAAACCCCGGCATTTGCCATTGAAAAACTGTATATCAAGGATCTTTCGGTGGAAGTGCCAAACGCGCCGGCCATTTTCCTTGAAAATCAGGCGCCTGAAGTTGCTCTGCAATTGCAAACCAAAGCGCAGCACCTGTCCGACGAGGCTTTTGAGAGTACGCTCACCGTGACGGTGACGGCCAAAATTGGCGAAAAAACCGTATTTCTCGTGGAAATCAGCCAGTCGGGCATTTTCCTTATCCGTAACGTTCCGGAAGAAAATCTCGAGCCGTTGCTCTCGATCGCTTGCCCGAACATCCTGTTCCCTTACGCACGAGAAGTGATTTCCGATACGGTTGCGCGCGCCGGCTTCGCGCCGGTCATTCTTCAGCCGGTCAATTTCGAGGCGCTCTATGCCGCGCAGCAGCAGGAACAGGCGCAAAAAGCCGCCAATGGCGCGACAGAGCCGACCCCTTGATTTTTCGGCCGCCTGGCGGAGTGGTGAGAGCTTTCTCCATAGTGGCATTCGATGAAAGAACTGCAATGAAACCTGTGACGAAACGTATACCGCTGCTATTGGCCGTATGTTGTGCGCTGCCTGTTGCTTCGCCCGTTTTTGCCGCCGATTTCCAAACGGTCGATACGGCGGCCATCCTGTATGACGCACCCTCGCAGCGCGGCAAAAAGCTGTTCGTCATCAAGCGCGGTACCCCCGTAGAACAGGTCGTCAACCTCGAGGCATGGGTCAAAGTGCGCGATGCTGACGGCGGTTTGGCCTGGATCGAGAAAAAACATCTGTCGGGTCGGCGTACCGTCATCGTGACGGCCGCACACGCTGAAATTCGCGAGCGCCCGGACGCGAGCGCGCCGTTGGTGTTTTCTGCCGAACAGAAAGTCTCGCTCGACTACCAGGAGACCGCGCCGGGCGGATGGGTCAAGGTGCGTCATCGTGACGGCCAGTCTGGTTACGTGCGCACGAACCAGATCTGGGGCGTCTAGGTTTTGCGCCTTACGGTTGCGGGTGCGGGCGCCTGGGGCACGGCGCTCGCCATCACCTTCTGCGCCAGACATCACACCACCTTGTGGGCGCGGGATGCCCATGCTGCGCGCAGACTGGCAACGATCCGGGAAAATCAACGCTATCTTCCCGACTGCCGCTTACCCGAGGCGCTCAATATCGAGGCGGATTTCTCTGCCGCAATTGCCGAGACCGATCTGCTGATATTGGCCGTGCCGCTTGCCGGCTTACGGCCGCTTTTGCGCCGTTTGCGCGATCTCCATTACGCCGGGCCGCTGCTCTGGGTCTGTAAAGGCCTGGAGTCGGAAACCGCTTGTCTCCCCCATCAGATCGTCAATGAGGAATTGGCGGGAGCGGGCGCTTCCGGCGACGGACGTTATGGTGTCCTGAGCGGCCCGAGTTTTGCCCAGGAGGTTGCACGGGGCTTGCCGACTGCGCTGACGCTTGCTGCCAACACTCTCGCATTTGCACAGCAAACGGCCGCTGCACTGCATAGCCCGCATTTGCGCATTTACGCCAATAGCGACCTGACTGGCGCTGAAGTCGGCGGCGCCGTCAAGAATGTCATCGCGATTGCTGCCGGCATCAGCGACGGCCTGGGGTTCGGCCACAATGCACGGGCAGCCCTGATCACGCGCGGCCTGGCTGAAATCGCCCGTTTAGGCATGGCCCTGGGCGGGCAGCCGGAAACCTTTATGGGGCTGACCGGCATGGGCGACCTGCTGCTGACGTGTACGGGCGACCTTTCACGTAACCGGCGTGTCGGGCTGGCGCTGGCTGCAGGTAAGAAATTGCCAGAAATTCTTGCCGACCTTGGGCATGTTGCCGAAGGCGTCAATACCGCGCAGGCGCTCATCCGTCTTGCTGAGCGGTTGGCGGTCGAGATGCCGATTACGCAGGCGGTAGATGCCATCCTGAATCACGACAAGCCGGCGGTGGATACCGTCGCGCAGTTATTGCAGCGCAACCCTAAAACGGAAGCGCTGTAATCACCGGCCGCCCCGGACCATAGGCCGCGCCGCGCCGGGGTGAAGCATCACCGTCTGAAGCGCAGCTGCCGCGACCGAAGACCCGCAACGACGCCTGCTCGGAACCCCGCGTAAAACGGGCATCTCCGGATGAGCTGCCTGCTAGCCCAGTGTTTACGCGGGTTTCCGGCCTGCCTATCCGCAAGCCCAATGTTTACGGGGGCTTCCGGCCTACCTGCCTGCAAACGCCCGATTGACAAGGGCCGCAGAAGCAACCGACCGGGCTGAAACGCCCCAAAGACGCAGGGTCCGGAAAGGAGATTTGGCGGCATGAAAAGTCTTTTGCAGTGACATTACGGGCTGAAAAGGAGAATAGGGACGGTCTATAAAGAATTATTTCGCTCAAGAATGAGGCCTTGAGCATGAAATTTGGCCATTACCCCTAAAAACAGCCGGCGCCCTTATCTCAGCCTGAAGCCGCCGAAGAGACTCTTGCGCCCATCGTCGACAAGCGGTTCAAACGGGACGCCCACCCTGGACGAAGCCGATATAAGAATACGAGGTCTATTCGACCGTTTGCTTCAAAGCCTCACGAATGCCGGCGCGCAGCGCTGAATTTCAATGCGCTTTGCCAAAAATTCAAAGATTGCGGGGGTTCGGCTCAAAAGCCTTGCAGGGTTTCGACCGTGTGAATGACTTCCGGCGGCGCGGCGAAGCAGTGGCTAACGCAGCTCCGCCATTTCTGGAAATCCTCTGACGCCCGGAAGTCGACGGTATGGGCTTCCAGCGAGGCCCACTGGACGAGCAGGTGATACAGGCAGGGGTTTTCGACAAAGCGCCGCAATTCCATACTCAGGCACCCTTTGGCGCGCCGAAACAATGGCGCAGCCTCGCGCACGCCCGCTTCAAATTCCGCTTCCATGCCCGGTTTGATGGAAAGCAGGCAGACTTCAAAAACCGTTGTTTGGGTCATTTTTATATTTCCTTTTTTATGTCCTCGGATCCTCTGAGGCTAACCCACGCCGCGGCAGGCAGAGGGCATCAAACATCGTGTTAGCCCCGTATTTCACGGGCTTTACTTTTTTGGTGATCTCCGCCCGTAAAAACCGCACAAAATTCCGCTCATCCGGCATCTGCCTGGCAATTTTTCTTTAGCGGCGGCACAAAGGTGTAGTCGATATCCCAGGGGAAGTACACCCATTTATCCTGACGGAACTCCTTGACGCAGAGATCGACGACTTCCCGCCCCATCGGCTTGGCATAAAGCGTGGCAAAGAAGGCCTTGGGTAACAGCTTGCGAATCATGCGCGCCGTCGCCCCCGTATCGACCAGATCGTCGATCAGCAGATAGCCTTCGCCGTCGTGCTCAACCCCTTTGAGAATCTTGACCTCGGTGCGCATGATCTGCGCGCCCTGCCCGTCTTCGGACGCGGCCTCGTAGCTGGAAGCACAGATCGTATCGAGCAGGCGGATTTCCAGTTCGCGCGCAACCAGCGCCGCTGGAATCAGGCCGCCGCGCGCAATGGCAATGATGCCTTTGAACGGCCCCCGATCCATCAAGGCGCGGCACAGCAAGCGCGTATCACGGTGCAGTTCCGGCCATGAAATGACGATATCGTCCCGATAGGGGCTGATGAATGCATTTTCCATGCATGGATCCTTGAGTCAGAACTTGAATGAAAAATCAGCAACGACCGCACATGAACGGGCATATGGCAAGGCCCATGGCGTGCGGCAGGCCGGCTGCGCGGAGCCGAAAAACGTTCTCCGCGCGCAATGGTCATTTGGCCTTACTTGGGCAGATTGCCTTCGATGCCCTCGACGTAAAAATTGATCTGCTTTAACTCGGCGTCCGTATAGGTTTTGCCAGCGGGCAGCACTTCCTTGCCGGACTGATCCTTGAGCGGGCCGGCAAAGGGATGCAGGCTGCCGGTTTTAAGTGCATCGCGCCGCGCTTCTACCAGCTTTTTCACATCTTCCGGCAATTGAGGGCCGAAATAACCAACATTGACCGCGCCCTCTTTGACGCCCCACCAGATATTCGATGTTTTCCAGGCGCCGGCCTCAACGTCGGCAATGACTTTTTTGTAGATCACCTCCCAGTTGAGGACGGAGGCGGCCAATTGCGCCTTGCCGCCGAATTTGGTCATATCCGAGTTCCAGCCAAAACCGAGGATGCCTTTTTCCTGCGCTGTCTGGACGACGGCCGGCGAGTCGGTGTTCTGCATCAGCACGTCACTGCCCTGGGCAATCAGCGCCAGCGCCGCTTCACGCTCTTTGCCGGGGTCGAACCAGGAATTCACCCAGATGACGCGCGTCGTCACCTTCGGATTAACGCTGCGCGCGCCGATCGTGAACGCATTGATGTTGCGGATTACCTCAGGAATCGGAATCGAAGCGACAATGCCAAGCTTGTTGTTCTTGGTCATTTTGCCGGCGATGATCCCGAGCATGTAAGAACCTTCATACGTGCGCACGTCGAAAACGCCAAGGTTAGGCGCCGTTTTATAGCCGGTGGCGTGCATGAAGATGGTGTTCGGAAAAGCTTTGGCCACTTTGACCATCTGGTTCATATACCCGAACGATGTGCCAAAAATGACTTTGTAGCCCTTTTGCGCCAGATCGCGGAAAACACGCTCGGAATCGGCGGTTTCCGGCACATTTTCAACGAAAGTCGTCTTGACCCTGCCGCCGGAATGCGCTTCGAGCTGTTTGCGCCCTTCGTCATGTGAATACGTCCAGCCATGATCGCCTGTCGGGCCGATGTAAACAAAGCCGGCCTTCAGCGGCTCGGCAGCGTGCGCCAGAGCCACGCAGGAAGCGGCGAGCAGCGCCGAAGCCAGGGTTTTGAAACGTGCCAGTGCCATAAAAAGACTCCTTGATCTCGTCGAGATTGATGAAGTCGGCTATTTTCCGGAACTTTCCGGATCTTGTACATAGCCGGGAAAGGTTTCCGGTGTGTGTTTTCGGCATATCAATGACCAAAACGACATCCGCCGATTTTTACTCTATGGAAATCCCGCAGACAAAATGGAAATCCCGCAGACAAAACACCAGCAAAGCAGAACGATGTTGCGCCGCCCTGGCGCCAGCGCGTCGGTCAAGCTTGCCGGATGCTGATTCCCAGCTTTATCCCAACCCTGGTTTCAGCCTCTTTCCTAACCTATCCCCACATACGCGAAAGCACCGGCGCTCCCCGGCCTTGGTGAATGATCGTCATCACGACATGGCCAGCAACCAGCACAAGCAACACCCACCCCAGTTCGCCGTGCCACTGGTTCCCGAGTTCGACCAGGAACTTGTTCCCCTGCGCCCTGCCGATCTGGCGGGCAATAGCCAATGCCGGAACGGCAATCATGAGGGCATACAGTGCCAGATGCCCGGCTCTGGCCGCCAGATTATTCTTGGGACGATGCGACATTTGCGTCACAGCCCATAAAACACGCAGGACGATCAAAGCGGCCAGCACAAAACCGACCGTTTTGTGCATTCCCATAAGCGAGGATCTGAACTGTTTATCGATATTCCAGGCGATGACCGTTCCGAACATAAAAAGATAACCCGCGGCCATGATCCAGTGAAAGCTGCGCGAAATGCTGCCGTAGCGGTTTCTTGTATCGGTTTTCATCCTTTTCTCTCCTCGTTTCATGGAAGATTCTGGGCGCGGAAGATCCAGCATTCAGGCCGTTCTCAAGGAGAGTATAAATCCTTGATTCATCTGCGCGCAGCGTGCCGGTTCCGGCCAAGCTCTTCCCTATCAGCGCCCGATTGTACGGTTATACGGCTGTACGATGCGACACGTTGAGCAATCCCGCCCGGCTGAGTAACGCGTGCTGGCGAAGATGCCGCAGCCTCAGCGAACGGCTTTGCCGCTTAGTTTTTCATCGACTGCACCGGCGCGGGGATGCGGCCGCCGCGCGCGATGAAGTCCGCACACGAGCCTGTCTTGACCGGCATGATCGGCGCGTAGCCGAGCAGGCCGCCGAATTCGACGCGTTCGCCCACGCCTTTGCCCGGTACGGGGATGATGCGCACGGCGGTGGTTTTGCTGTTGATCATGCCGATGGCGGCTTCGTCGGCGATGATGCCCGCGATGGTCGCCGCTGGGGTGTCGCCCGGCACGGCAACCATGTCGAGGCCAACGGAGCACACTGCCGTCATCGCTTCGAGTTTGTCCAGGGTGAGGACGCCGCTGGCAGCGGCAGCAATCATGCCTTCGTCTTCGGAGACGGGGATGAAGGCGCCGCTCAGACCGCCAACGGCGGATGAGGCCATCATTCCACCTTTTTTCACCGCGTCGTTCAGCAGGGCAAGGGCGGCGGTGGTGCCGTGTGTGCCGCAGACGCTGAGGCCCATCGCTTCGAGAATGCGGGCAACGCTGTCGCCGACGGCCGGGGTGGGCGCAAGCGAGAGGTCGAGGATGCCGAAGGGGATGCCGAGGCGTCGCGCCGCTTCTTGACCGATGAGTTCGCCAACGCGGGTAATTTTGAAGGCGGTTTTTTTGACGACTTCGGCGATTTCGGTGAGGTTCTTGCCGTCGCAGTGTTGCAGCGCCGCTTGCACCACGCCCGGCCCGGAGACGCCGACGTTGATGACGGCGTCCGCTTCGCCCGCGCCGTGGAAGGCGCCCGCCATGAAGGGGTTGTCTTCGCCGGCGTTGCAAAAGACGACGATTTTGGCGCAGCCGAAGCCTTCCTGGGTGATGGCGGCGGTGTGCTTGATGGTGTCCGCCGCGAGCTTGACCGCGTCCATGTTGATGCCGGCGCGGGTGCTGCCGATGTTGATGGAGGCGCAGACGATGTCGGTCGCGCGCATCGCTTCCGGGAGGCTGGCGATCAGGACGCAATCGGCAGGCGAAAGGCCTTTGTGTACCAGAGCGGAGAAGCCGCCGATAAAGGAGACGCCGATGGCTTTGGCGGCTTTGTCCAGCGTCTCAGCCACGCTCACATAGCTGTCCGCCCCAGTCGCGGCGGCAATTTGCGCGATCGGCGTGACGGCAATGCGCTGGTTGACGATGGGCACGCCGTATTTGGCGGAGAGCGCCGTAGCAGTCGCGACCAGGTCTTTGCCGATGCGGGTGATTTTGTTGTAGATGTTGCGGTTGAGCTGATCCAGGTCAGGGCTGATGCAGTCGTGCAGGTCGATGCCGATGGTGATGGTGCGTACATCAAAGTTTTGCTCGGACACCATGCGGATGGTTTCGAGGATTTCGGTGGAATGAATTTGCGTCATGGGGTTTCTGTGATGAATGGGTTGAATGCTGCACGGTGATACCAATTCCAGGAATTAAGCTGGAAAGGCGGCGCGCTGCGGACAGTACACACGAGTACGGCAAAGCGCGCCAATACACTCAGTGTTTTCTGGAATAGGTATTAAACCCGGTGCATGGCGTTGAACAACGCCTCGTTCTGCATGCGGATGTCCAGCGCGAGCGCCTGGCTGGCCTGCACGAAGATGTCGAGCATTTCCTGCCGCGATTTCGGGCATTGCGCGGTATCGACCAAAATGATCATGGTAAAGAATTCGCCCATCAACTGCTGACTGATATTGAGGATATTGATTTGGTTTTCGGCCAGCAGTTTGGATACGTCGTAAACAATACCGATGCGGTCTTTGCCGATGACGGTAATGACAGAATGGTTCATCACATCTCCTGATTCGTTAAATTTTGGTTTTTGGCAGTTTGGTCGATCCAGTCGAACAGTTCGTCCAGATCGTAATCGCCGCTGTGCGGCACGTCCCACGGCAGGGCGAAATCCACGCGCTTACCGCTGTTTTGCAGCTTGGCGGCGAGAATGGCGGCAATGGCCAGCGAGGTATCACTATCGGCGGTACCGACGCGGATGCGCCAATGCTGCGACGGCGTATGCGGGCCGATGAAGGGCATCGGGTTCATCAGCTGCACGGTATGCGGGTCGGCCAGCGTAGCCTGCGGGTCGGTACGGTGTTGGTAGGAGAAAGCGGTGAAGTGCTGTTTGTCGATGGTGGCGGTGCCGAACAGTTGGTTCTCACCGCTGCTCAAGTCCAGCGCGTCGAAGGCTAGCGGAGTTTTCTGGCGGCCGGTAGCACGGGCATAGGCGGCAAAATTCACGGCGCGGACTTTGCCATTGCGGAGGGTGAGCCAGTTGCGATCGCTCAGGTCTTTGCCGGCATCGAGCTGACCCTGGGCGGACTGGCGCAGGAAGGAGACGACATAGTTTTTAAAACTGCCGTTGCCCTGGGCATTCAAGCGCAGCCGGCGGCCTTGCGGGTCGCGCAGGTTTAGGCTATTCACATAGGCAGGGAACCGGACTTTGAGACGACCTGAGACCCGGATTTGCGGCTTGGTAAGCGTGCCGCTGACCAGTTTGCGCTCGGCATGGTAATCGAGCATGGAGGCGTCCATTTTTTGGTAGTTGTTCACGCCGTTGAACTGCCATTCGTAGGCGGCATCGGCATGATCCAGAATGGAAATCGGGCAATAGGCGGAAACGGCGAAAATATCGTCTTTGGCAGGCGCGGCGCCGAGCTGTTGCAGATAGGGTTCGTAGTCGGCCTGGTTGCCGGTGGCGCCGAGCAGCACAGACAACGCCCCACCGGCGCTGGTGCCGTTGGAGATGATTTTTTCAGCATCGCCGGCCATCACTGCATCGTTGAAGCGCAGGTAGCGCACGGCGGCTTTCAAATCGACAATGGCGGCGGGCGCTTTGCCGGTAGCGGCAGTGCGGCCGCGCGCACCAGGCGATGCCACGACATAGCCTCTGACCAGGGCGGCCTGCATGGCATCAATCTGCCCGGCCTTGCGCGGGCCGAAACCGCCCTGTCCCGGCACGCCGGCTTTGGCTGGCATATAGCCGCCGATTGGGTTGGGCAGAAAGATGGGCGCGGTTTGCGCGGTGTAGCCGTTGATACTGCCGCCGTTGAAATAGGCTTCCGGAATGTAGATGTTGATGGTTTCGTGAGCCGCGTCGACAGGATTTTTGACATAAACGATATTTTCAAATGCTCGGTAACGTATCGTTTGTCCACCGACCTGCATCGTTTTATCTACATGCTTCTGACCGACAAAATCAAGAGGCTGCGTGTTTTCACGCTTGACGAACGGCGTACTGCACGCCGCAAGCCCCAGCCCGGCAACGGTCAGTATCGTGGCTTTGAATTTCATGGACCCCCCACAAAAAAACAGGACATCTCTAGGATACACAAACCCAAACCAGATAGGCACCCGGCAAGACCGGGATCACACGGCTTTGCGTTTTCCTGTGTATTGCAGATACATCACATCCTGAATCAATTGCCTCAAGCAACCTGGCGCAAATATCCTCCAGAACCCTCCAGACATCCCCATCTCCAGGCTACATCCAAATTTCCAGGCAACATGCAATGCAGCCGGACAAACCATCTCCGTGCGACGGCGCAATGTAGCCACAAAGCAATGTGTTTACGGGCATTCGCCGGAAAACCGGCCAAACGCACCCAACGCCCTTTCGGTACGAAAAAGTCTGGCAGTCGAAAGGCCAAGACGCCCGTGTGCGCTATAATCCACCTGCCTTGGCGCCGACCGGGCGCATTGAAGCGACTGCAGTTTATGGCGTGCCTGAACCTCTCGTACTTCCACTGCTGGATGCGACACGCATTGATTTTCCATTTCGCCGTATGGCGGTCAAACTCAGGTCATACGGATGATTTATAGAAAACTTTTCCATCGACTCAGTACCCGTATCTTTCTCTGCCTGTTTACCGTTGTGCTGACCGGCTGCGCCAGCCTCAGCCGCACAACCTGCAATGCGACATCGGAAAACAGCGAAGAATGCCCTCCCCGCAAAGGAACGACAGCCGACTATCTATACCCGGCCCCCATTCTGACGCCCTTGCAGAGCTATGAGGTTCCGGCATTACCGATCAATCTGCCGACTGTCGATCTGACCAGCGAAACGGATAATATTTTTTCCCGCATCCGCAAGGGCTTTTCCATGCCGGACATCAACAACGACCTGGTACTGGAACACCAACAGCGCTACCTCAATCAGCCCGATTACCTGCGCCGCATGGTTGAGCGCGGCGCCCCCTACCTCTATCACATCGTCGAAGAAATCGATCAGCGCGGTATGCCCATGGAGCTGGCACTGCTACCGATGGTGGAAAGCGCCTACAACCCGATGGCCCATTCGCCCGCCAAAGCGTCCGGTTTATGGCAATTTATCCCGACAACCGGCAAACGCTACAATCTCGACCAGAATTGGTGGAAGGACGAGCGCCGCGACATCATCGCCTCGACGGCCGCCGCGCTCGAATACTTGCAGGAAGTCTATGAAATGCACGGTGACTGGCATCTGGCGCTGGCTTCTTACAACTGGGGGGAAGGCGCCGTCGCCCGCGCCATTGCCAAAAACAAAGCACTCAACCTGCCGACCGATTACCTGAACCTGAACATGCCGAGTGAAACGCAAAATTACGTACCCAAGCTACAGGCGCTGAAAAATATCTTCAGCAATCCGGAAACGCTTAAGGAACTTGGCATCCCGCGCATCCCCAACCGCCCCTATTTCACAACCGTCACCAAGCCGGTCAACATTGATGTCAAACTGGCCGCACAGTTTGCCGGTATTCCGGTACATGAATTCCTTGCGCTCAATCCGGCGCACAACCGCCCCGTGATCGTCTCCGACTCGCCGATGGTCATTCCCGCAGAAAAGTATGACCATTTCGTCAGCAACTTGGAAGCGCACGAACAAAAGCAAAAACCGCTTTCTTCCTGGCAGTCCTATACCCTGCGCCCCGGCGACCGCCTAGAAAAAATCGCACCGCGCTTCGGCATGACCGTCGCCAACCTCAAAGCAATCAATGGTATCCACGGACGCATTCGGCTCAAACCGGGACTCACGCTACTGGTGCCCAGCAACGGCGGCGCAAAAGAGATCGACCCGGCCACGATGGTTGCCCAACCGCGCTTCCCCAGTGCCGACTTGCAGCCGGCAACGCGCATCTACAAGGTACGCACAGGTGACACCCTGTTTTCCATCGCCAAGCGGCACGGCATGAGCGCCGACGAGCTGAAACGCCGAAATCACCTGAAAAACATGAAAATCAAGCCAGGAACAACGCTCATCGTCTTGGCAACGGAGCAAAAGGCCAGCAAGCCCGCTCCACAAAAAGGCAAATCATCCGCTTCTGCAAAGAAAAGCAGGCACCCAGCCTCTTCACAAAAACAGAACGCCAAGAAATCACCCACACCCCGCAAGAATGCCGCACAGGCAAGCAAACCGGCAAAACGTAAGAAATAAAGGCGCCGGCTCGAACTTGGCTTCCTTGGTTACATACTTCGCCTCACACTGGCGCGGGCAGGTCGTATAGCAGGACAGCGATGTGTGGGACTGGCATCATAGGTTCGTGCCGTGCAGTCTGTTGAGCTGTTGACGGGTACGCTCCAGCTTAGCCTTCACTCTGGCGATGCGCGCGCGTGAGCGCTCGGTGCCAAGCTGCTCCGAAATACTGATTATCAAAGCGCTGAGGCTTTTCATGACTTCGTACTCCTCGAACGTCAGCGCGGCATTTAATTTGACAACGTTGCTCTTTGTTTTACGCATTTTGCGTCTCCATAGTTGGTTGCAATATCCCCCTCAGACCCCACCACGCCTACGGCTACGAAAGCGCCAAGGCGCAATACGCGCCGTTTAACCGCCTGCAAGACCCCGACCCCGCCACCCGCGCCCACCTCGTCCGCGTCATCACTAGCACCTGCAGCGCGGGGAAAAACGCTTATGTAACCATCAATAACAAGGCGGAAGAGTACGCGCCGTTGTCGGTGGTGGGGCTGGGCTTTGCGCTAGCTGTAACTTCTCAGCACATTGCTCCCGATAACGCCAAGCCGGATAGTGGGAAGCATCATAAGAAGCATGACGCCCCCTAGGAAGGCACTACAGCTACCCTGTCTTGCCCGGTCTGCCGTCGGCTTTTTATGAGGATGTCTTCTGTAACGACCCCGCCCTCGGGGAATAACCCGCTTGCTTTGATATGAGCAGCAGTTGTGTTGGGGTCGGCAACAAAGAAAACGAGCGCCAGCCCACGTTTGGCGCGGGTGCAACATACATAAAGCAACCGTAGTGTCCTGCTCCATTGATTGTCCTCGCCCTTCGCAAAAGCCGCTCGGTCTCCAGCACTAGCCTGTGCATCTCCGAGCACTTTTTCGTAGTCATATAGACGGAAGTCGTTCTCTTCTTCATCCATCACCACAATTACACGGTCAAATTGCGCACCCTTGACGCCGTGCTGTGTCGCAAACGGAGATCCTTCTGAGACGTATTGCCCATAAGGAATCAATTGCGTAGCTGGACAGTCGAGAAACCTGAGAACGGGTAGATCAGAAGATTGACCTCCGGCTGCCTCGCCGTCTTCAGCATCAGCGACGACGCCTTGAAGGCGAAGTGCACGCTCAAGACGCTCATCCAAGGCAAGTAGCCCTGTATCACGCAGGTGCACAGCCACATCTCGAATCGAGCAGCTTGTTGTCCCGTCCATCATTCGAACTAATTCCAGCTTGGCCTTGCGAACCTCATGGAGGAGTTGCGCCGCATTTTTCCCAACAAGATTGCTCGCGGCAAGGCGCGGGCACTGGGTGCGGAGTATGTTCATCGCCTCAAACTCATTCCCATCTTGCATGGCAGCGACTAGCGGAAGCACAAAGCCCAGGAAAGGCTGCACCGGCCAGCATGTCCCATCCAGAAGACCCTGCTTGATGCTATCGGGTGACCTGTCTGATAAGGCAGAAAAAATATCTTCCCACCCCAAACGTTTCGCTGCGATTCGGTGAACGATGACCAGAATCTTGACTGCAAGCTCGGGCGTGACCCAGCCTTCATCGGAATCGGCCTTTGCACACCATGCGCGAACCTGTGCTAATGCAAGTTTGCGGTCTGATGTATTTGGCAGGATGAAGATGCGAGCAGAACCTTCAATAGGTTGCTCCTTGCCCTCCACTTCTTCATACAGCCCTCGTTCCTGCTTTAGACCGTCGCCCTGCGCCCTGATGGCGTTCGCGACGTGCAGGATGTTTTGAGCACATCGAAAGTTCTCCGATTTCGTGATGCCCCTCCAGCCGTTTTCTAGCTCAATAGAACCAATCCCTCGGAGATAAATCTTCTGCATTGGATCCCCGAAAAACCCGATACAGAAGTGGCCGCGCATTTGCTCCTCCACCATCTTGAAGGATTTGACGACCTCTTCGAATGTGTCCTGACTCTCGTCGATGAAGACAAATGGGTAGCGCAACGCTACAAGTCGGCGGAACAGAGGACGAAACTTCAGCAAATCATTCGCAAGCTGGATGATGTCCTCGTGACCCAATACACCGTTCGGATAGTCGCTACCCATGCCGTATCGAAACGATGAGACGCTCTCAATCTCTTCCAAGTGGCTTTTAAGACGTTCTTGATCGCGCCTGTTATTGTCACGTGTGCTCTGCCGGACTCTCGAACTAAAGTTTTGCGCTTTTGTGACTAGTTCATCAATGCGATGTTTGAGGTCCTGTTTCAACCACAGCTTGATGTCAGTCTGGAAGCTGCTCACGATAGTCCAATAGAAACTATGAATGGTCGAGACGTGGACCAGCACGTCTGCGTTGACATCCGCGCGAATCTCGTCAGCAGCGACCTCCGTATACGTGATACAAGCGACTTTCTGCTTCTTCATGAGCATTGTTTTGCCGTGCTCTTGAATGACGCGGTCGATTGCCTTGATAAGGGATGTCGTCTTGCCAGAACCTGCCCCAGCCGTTACAACAAAAGAAGTAGGAGGAGAGGCCTTGATGCACGCATAGATTTCCTCGTCCGCCTTTGTATCCGGACTTTTTGACCGCCTGCTCATTGTGTCTCTCCGTCATCACCAGCTGTGATTGCGCCACCGTCGACTGGCTCGATGGCGGCGGTGCCAGCCACAACTGCGACCTCCGCATGCTGCTCGTGTGCGACCTGTTCCTCCAACCACTTAAGACCTTCCGAGATGTAGGCAGGAACCTTCCACTGGTTGACCGGTCCGCTGGCCAACACTCCCAAGGCGAATCGTGTCTTATCGAAGTGCTGGCTGACCACGCGCTTGTGTAGCCCCAATGCAAGCTCCTCTGGTGTAGAGGCCTTCTTTCGAAGCTTAAGCCCGATTAGTCGGTTGTCCTCTGACTGGCACCATTCCGCATTCTCAAGACCAAACGCCTCTTCCAAGGTTCGTCCGCATCTCTTTAAGGTAATGCCGCCAACCGTAACATCAATCGGTGTCTGATAGGCAACGCGGACATGTGCATTCGCAGAAGAAAGCGCAAGTACTTTTTGGTCGTTAGTTACTGCCCAGAGATCTTCAACAGAATGCTTCTTCGGAAGCCAGCTGATGAGCGTTTGGTTCGCTGTTACAGCATTCGGAGTATGGGCATCACAGGTGCTTCCCTGCTTCTTCGACGTTGCTTTCTCACTGTTCGTACTTTCACAGTCGCCTTCGACCTCAAAGGGGCGGAGCTCATCTTCATCCTCATCAGCAGCCACCTCTGTGTTCACACCAGCCGTTTCCTCCTTGATTACCACGCTGTCAAGGTCGGTCACAACCAGTGTCGTCAACCCGATGAACTCGACAAGCTCTCGGAAGCGATGTGCGAACGCTCCACCAACCTCCAAGATGGTGAGAGCCGATGAGCGTAGACGAGGTGCTGCTGCCTCAATCATGGCTGGCATCAGCAAACGTTCGACATTTCCCTCCACCAATATGGCTGCGTCTGAAAAAAACAGATCGCAATGCGTGAGCTTGAGGTATCGCTGCAGGAACTCGCGGGCCTCTTTCTCGTTGTGACTGGCCTTGAAGCACGAAAGATTACGGACATCCGTATGGTGCTCTAACTCGGCACTAATGCGGCGGAAGTAGCGAATAGGAGAGAATCCTCGCTCGTAGAGGATGTGCGGTGAATGCTTCGTTACCACAAGTTGAGTGCTGAAGAAGGAATTGTGCTCCTTATCCTCCTCAAGCAGTTTGAGAATATTCCTGATAAATACCTGCTGAATCTGCGCATGTAGATGCGCTTCCGGTTCCTCAATGAAGACAAGGTGCAACGGGGCACGCTCTTCCTCATCGCGGCTCCACCTTTCGTGCAGGTCGAGAAGTTCAACAACCATGTACACGAGGTTCTTGAAGCCAAGGCCGTTGTAGCTATCTGGAAGATGCGCCTGAATTCCTCCTGGGATAACATAATGAACTCTGGCATCTTGCCCCAACACTGTGCTTGGTTCCAAGGCGGCTCGAATAACGATTTCAGGGTTATTAACGCCCGGATAGCCGAGTTTCTTGAGTCGTTCTAAGGTATCTTTAAAAACCTCTTGCAAGTGAAAATTCAGGCTCTTTTCTGAAGCATCCAGAGCTTGCAGCGCTTGGTGGTCATCTTCACGTTTTTTCAGATGACGCTGGTAGAAGCGGCTAAGTTTTCGAGAAAGGTTCTCTGAACGGGAGCCAGTGCCTTCGTCTGGGTCGTCTAAGTGACGCTGCGCCCGAAGAAAATCCACCTTCAGTAATGACTTGATGAGTGCTGCTCCTCCTTTTTCTTTTTCTCCAATCAGAGGCGACGGAGAATAGTCTGTAGATTTTTCCCGGTAACCATCGAACTCTCTCTCGTCCAGCACGTAATAGCGAAACGCGTACTCTGTTGACAATTCCTTCTCGAGGTACATGGTTAAGCTTTCGGGCCAGGGCTTGTAATCACTAATGCTGGGCTGGGCTGCTCCCTGTTTCTGCACAAGTGCCAAAGCAGCTGCTTCCCCCTTCTCGCGCAGCTCTCTAAAATGTTGAACAAGTTCTATTGGGTGTCTAGGCTCAAAGGTCACACGCAGACCAACACACTTGCCATCCCACTTGGTGCTGGGTAGAAGCGGCATAGCGACAGCCAAGTCTTCCTCGCCAACCCGGAACCACAAATCGAGTGATATGACTGGAAGCAAATCCGGCGTATTGACTCCATCTGCCCCCGCGTCTCCAATCTTATCTATATCCTCCCAAAGCGAGGCGCTGAAATCAAACAGCTCAAGCCTTTTTGCGTCGCTACGTAAAAGGGAATAAAGCCCTTGGACTGCCGAAGTTTTTCCACTGTTGTTGGCGCCAACGAAGATGGAAATCTTGTCATCCAACTCGATGACAACATCACGCAACCTGCGGTAATTACGCAAACGATAAGCTTGGAGTTTCATTCATTCATTCCTTCGACTGTTCTATAGAGCTTCACTATGCTTACTTAGTTTTTCCGGCGCTGTAACCTATCCCCTTGCCTTGTAGACATAGCCATGAAAAACGGTACTTAGCGATGCCAAGTGCTTCCTGACAATGCTGAATAAGATCACAGAAATTCCACATTGACGAAGAATCAGGTGTTTTGTCATGTCACTCGACGCCAGCAGACGCGTATTCACTCCCACTCAATCGTTGCGGGGGGTTTGCTGGAGATGTCATAGGTCACGCGGTTGATGCCGCGCACTTCGTTGATGATTCGGGACGACACTTTTTTCAGCAACGCATACGGCAGTTCGGCCCAGTCGGCGGTCATGAAATCGTTGGTTTGAACGGCGCGCAGGGCCACGACGTAGTCGTAGGTGCGGCCGTCGCCCATGACGCCGACGCTTTTGACCGGCAGGAAGACGGTGAAGGCTTGGCTGGTGAGGTCGTACCAGCTTTTGCCGCTGTTGGGTTCGATGGTGGAGCGCAGTTCTTCGATAAAGATGGCGTCGGCCTGGCGCAGCAGGTCGGCGTATTCTTTTTTGATTTCGCCCAGGATGCGCACGCCCAGGCCCGGGCCGGGGAAGGGGTGGCGGTAGACCATGTCGTGCGGCAGGCCAAGGGCCACACCCAATTCGCGCACTTCGTCCTTGAACAAATCGCGCAGCGGCTCCAGCAATTTCAGGCCCAGCTGTTCGGGCAGGCCGCCGACGTTGTGGTGGCTTTTGATGACGACGGCTTTTTTGCTTTTGGCGCCGCCGGATTCGATCACGTCGGGGTAGATGGTGCCTTGGGCCAGGAAGGTTGCGCCCTTATGGCCAGCACCGCTGGCCTTGAGTTTCTCGGCTTCGGCCTTGAAGACATCGACGAAGAGCTTGCCGATGATTTTGCGTTTTTGCTCGGGGTCGGACACGCCCTTGAGCGCATCGAGGAAGAGCTGGCTGGCATCCACGCGCACCACTTTGGCGTGAATTTTTTTACCCCCACGCTCACTGCGTTCGCTGCCCCCCGAGGGGGCTGGTTCGTCTTCGGGGCGGCCGTACGACGAACCGCCAGCGAACATGTCCATGACCATGTCGCCTTCGTTGAGGCGCAAGAGCCCATGATCAACAAACACGCAGGTGAGCTGGTCGCCAATGGCGCGGTGGATGAGCGCGGCGGCGACGGATGAATCAACACCGCCCGACAGGCCCAAGATGACTTCTTCATCGCCCACTTGCGCGCGGATTTTTTCCACCGCTTCTTCGATGTGGTCGCGCATGATCCAGTCGGGCTTGGCAGCGCAGATGTCGAGCACGAAGCGCTCCAGCATCGCTCTACCCTGCACGGTGTGCGTGACTTCCGGATGGAACTGCACGCCGTAGAAGCGCCGCGCCTCATCAGCCATGCCAGCGATGGGGCAGCTGGGCGTGCTGGCCATGACTTTGAAGCCCTCAGGCAAATGGGTCACTTTGTCGCCGTGGCTCATCCACACTTTCAGCATGCCATGGCCATCGGGGGTGTGGAAGTCTTGAATGTCTTTCAAGAGCGCTGTGTGGCCGTGGGCGCGCACTTCGGCGTAGCCGAATTCGCGGGTGTTGCTGCCCTGCACTTGCCCGCCCAGTTGCTGCGCCATGGTCTGCATGCCGTAGCAGATGCCCAGCACGGGTACTTCCAGCTCAAACACGGCATCGGGCGCGCGATCGTCCACCTCGTACACGCTGGCGTGGCCACCAGAAAGGATGATGCCCTTGAGATTGCCGTCGGCCGCAAACTGGCGCAGCCAGTCGCTGCTCACGTCGCAGGGGTGCACCTCGCAATACACATGCGCTTCGCGGATACGGCGGGCGATGAGTTGCGTGACCTGAGAGCCGAAATCGAGGATGAGGATTTTGTGATGAGACATGCCTGCCGCCTTCAATAAAAATGCGGGCTGCCGCCATGCCCATGCCTGTCAGCAACCCGCAAAAGATAAGAACCTAAGACCTGCTACTCCGCGCGGTAATTGGGCGCTTCCTTAACAATCTGCACATCGTGGACATGCGATTCACGCACGCCCGCGGCGGTAATTTCGACGAAAACCGCTTTTTCATGCATATCGGCAATCTGCGCGCACCCCAGATACCCCATCGATGAGCGCAAGCCGCCGAGCAATTGATGAATGACGACCAAAACCGGCCCCTTGTAGGGAACGCGCCCTTCGATGCCTTCCGGCACAAACTTCTCGATATTGCCCGTGCCTTCCTGGAAATAACGATCTGCCGCACCCGCGGCCATAGCCCCCAACGACCCCATGCCACGATACGATTTATAGGAGCGCCCCTGGTATAGCTCAACCTCTCCCGGCGCTTCTTCCGTACCGGCAAACAGGCCGCCGAGCATCACGGAATTAGCACCCGCGGCAATTGCCTTGCAGATATCGCCGGAATAGCGGATTCCGCCGTCGGCGATCATCGGAACGCCCGTATTTTTCAGGGCATCAGAGACATTCTGGATGGCCGTGATCTGCGGCACGCCGACGCCGGCAACGATGCGTGTCGTACAGATTGATCCCGGCCCAATACCGACCTTGACGCCATCTGCGCCGGCATCCACCAGCGCCAGAGCCGCTTCGCCCGTGGCAATATTGCCGCCGATGACATCAATGTGCGGGAATGTTCGCTTAACCCAGCGCACGCGCTCCAGCACGCCTTGCGAATGCCCGTGCGCGGTATCGACAACGATCACATCGACGCCCGCTTCGGCCAGTAGCGCCGCGCGCTCTTCGGTTCCCTCGCCCACGCCCACGGCCGCGCCAACGCGCAGCCGGCCGGTGGAATCTTTGCAGGAATTCGGATGCTCCGTCGTTTTAATGATGTCCTTGACCGTAATCAGGCCGCACAACTCAAATGCATCATTGACCACCAGAACGCGTTCAATGCGATGTTTGTGGATCAGCGCCTTACCCTCATCAATACTCGCGCCTTCGTGTACCGTTACCAGGCGTTCGCGCGGCGTCATGATGTTGCGGATAGGCTGATCAAGCTGGGTCTCGAAACGCAAATCGCGGTTGGTGACAATGCCGACGACCTGCCGCCCTTCCAGTACGGGAAACCCGGAAATCCGGTGTTGTCGGGACAGATCCAACACTTCGTTCACGGTCATTGAGGGAGACACGGTAATCGGGTTCTTCAGCACGCCCGATTCAAAGCGCTTGACCCGTACCACCTCGGCTGCCTGTGCCTGGGGTGAAAGATTTTTGTGGATAATGCCAATGCCGCCTTCCTGCGCCAGCGCAATCGCCAAACGGCTTTCCGTCACGGTGTCCATGGCTGCCGAAACGAGCGGCATATTCAAGCTAATATTGCGCGTCAGGCGTGTTTTCAGGCTGACTTCGCGCGGGAGAACGGAAGAATGAGCGGGGATGAGCAGTACGTCGTCGAACGTCAGCGCTTTCTGCAATAAACGCATGGGCTTTGCTCCTAGGTCACAAATCGGTATTATACCGTATATGCCTTATGAATCAGGACGAACGCCATGACACACTTCTCCATGAAACACGTGTTTATTGCTTGCGCAGCGACCGTCTTCGCCGTTGCGGCCAATGCCCAGATTTTCCAATGGAAAGACGCCAAGGGCAAGACCGTTTATTCTGACAAACCGCCGCCCGGAGGCATTACACAAAAGCGCGTAATTACGTCCAAGGCACCTGCCGCACCGGCTGCGAACCCCACGACAACGCTGGCCGAAAAGGACATGGCTTTCCGCAAGCGCCAACAAGAGGCGCAGGAAAAATCTAGCCAAGAAGCGCAAGACCAGAAAGCGCTTGCCCAGAAAAAACAGCGTTGCGACAACATTCAGCGTAACGCCCGCGTACTTGAGTCAGGCGTCCGCATTGCGCAGGTCAACGATAAAGGGGAACGCTACTTCCTGGAAGACAAGGAGCGTAAGGCGGAACTGGACAAGACGCGCCAAGCCTTGCAAGAAGCCGAATGCCAATAAAACCAATAAGACGGCAACAAGGTAGTTAAATTCGGTAACGCGGCGCTGCCCGCAAACCCGCGTAAACAGGGCATCCCAGAGGGGTGCCCTGAAGCCCTCTAAGGCCCTTTATCCACGCGCATTTGCGGCGGGCAAACCACCCTCCTCCGTGGGTAAGCGTCTGGAGAGAGGCAAAAACTAGTAGCCCGGAGCGCCTTTATCCACACGGGTTTCCGAGGTGGCGCCCGGAGATGCCTTATCCACACTCTACGCGGGCTCCGGAGGCGCTCATCGGTACATGCCCTTCTGTTTCCCTTCTAGTTTTCGGGCGTTCCTTTGGCAACGCCCACCCCGCCCTCCGCCTCGCCGGCGCCTTTTTTCGTGGCTTTACTTTCCGCTGCGCGCTGCTTACGGACTTCTTTTGGATCCGCAATCAGTGGCCGGTAAATTTCGATGCGGTCGCGGTCATGGAGCACCGCATCAGGCTTGGTCAGCTTCGCAAAAATACCGAGCTTATTTTTTTCCAGATCGATTTCGGGATATTTTTCGAGGATACCCGACTGTTCGATGCCCTGCCTGACCGTCGCCCCCTCAGGGAGATGAAACGAAAAAATCTTCTGCTCGTCCGGCAAGGCATAGACGACCTCGACGCGGATTTGACCGGCAGGATCAGACATACCCTTCTCCATAAACCTCATTGGCGCGCCGGGCAAACGCATCGACCATCGTATCGCAGATATGTCCGAAGACCGGGCCAATGACTGCGCTAAACAATCTGCCGGAAAATTCGTACCCTAAGCGGAATTCGATCTTACAGGCATTGTTCGCCAGCGATTTAAAATGCCAGAGGCCTTCGAGCTGGTGGAACGGACCATCGACCAGTTTCAGGCGCATGG
>ERZ773073.398-NODE-398-length-23256-cov-6.833024_pt1 | contig 23256 bp, 19 predicted proteins | sample MGYA00580616_ERZ773073 | MGnify/ENA primary metagenome ERZ773073 (study PRJEB29015, sample SAMEA2737960) | human oral metagenome | biome: human oral; feature: human-associated habitat; material: dental | place: China | collected 2131 ...
CCGGACCGGGCGGCCCCGCCACCGGTGATCGTCGGCGACGGACCGCTGAACGCCACCATCGCCGAGGAGCTGGTGGCGGGCTGGTCCGAACCGGGCCAGCCGATGGTCGTGCACTGCGTGGGTCGCGACGAGAACTGGGCCCGCGACGTGGCCGACTGGGCGGGCGGAGCGGCGCGGATCTCGTGGTCGCAGGGGTCGCTGCGTCCGGAACCGGTGCTGCGGCGGATCGGAGAGCTGCTGGCCGGCTGGGACGCTCCTCCCCCCAAACGCGGCACCCCCACTGGGCCGGCGGTGATCGTCGCCTGCGCCGACGAGATGCTGACCCCTGTCGTCGCGGCCGCGGTGGCCCGGGAGGTGCGGGAGGCGCGGGTCGCGATGATCACCCCCGGCGGGATCCGTTGGCCGCAGCTTCCCGGGGTGGCGCATTTCACGCTGGAGGAGTCGGCGGTGCTGGCCCTGGATCCGCGGTTCTCCCCGATGCAGCAGCTGGCCCGGTTGATCCTGGACGACGTCGCCTGGCTGAGCGCCGCAGACGCCGAGGCCACCCGGTCCGAGGGGCCGATTTTCGCCGACGTCGTCCACTCCCCGGACGGTCGGGCGGCCTGGGATGCGCAGTCGGAGGAGCTGCGAGGGCAGCTGACGAGGCTCGCCGGGGCCTGCGAGGAGCTACTCGCGGCGGGGTCGGTGGAGCTTGCCCCCGGCGGGGTGCGGGAGCCGTCGGCGATCCTGCTGGCCCCGCCGGAACTGGCCGCGATGGCGTCGCGAATCCTGGGGCTGCTCGACCGGCACAAGACTCCGGGCACCTGGTTGACGGCCCTGGAGCTGGCGTCGCGGCTGCCGGTGCTGGCCGCCCGCGCCGGTTTCACCCCCCGCCGTCCCGCCGGCCACGACCCGCTGCTCACCCCGGAGCTGGTGGAGCTGCTGGCCCCGCAGGTGCACCTGGCCTACCAGAGGATCAGCGAGGAGACGGACAACGCGACGGGCTCGCCGCTGGCGCTGAAACTGTGGGAGAACCTGGACGATTTCAACAAGGCCAGCAACCGGGCGGCCATAACGGGCAGCGCGGTGACCCACGCCGCGGCGGGCCTGACGTGGCGTCGCCCCACGAAGGAGGAAGGGGTGCAGCTGGACGAGGCGCTGCTGAGGGAACTCGGCCGGCTGGAGCACCGTCGCTGGGCCATTCACGAACGCCGCAACGGTCGCGGGGATCACGAATGGGCCAAACCCTGGAACGAGATCCCGGAGGTCCAGCACTACGACATCGCGATCATGCGCCACCTGCCCCGGATCCTGGCCGCCGCAAACATAGAACTGGCGACCGCCCCGGCCGACGCCGGCTGAGCCGGGCCGCGGCCGTCGCCCTTGCTCGCCTGTCTTACGGTCGTCTGCTTGCGCTACAGCGCTGGCGAACTACGAGAAGACAAGCGCCACCGTCGGATTGGCAGGCGGACGACAGGAAGACCAGCGAACTCGACACACGGGAGGAGCCGGGCTCAGCCGGCCCCTGCCGGACCGCGGCCGTCAAGCGTGGTCGCCGGGAACGGGCGGTGTCAGGGACCTGAGCGCGGTCATCGCGGAGGTCTCGATCGTCGCGATGTCCTCAAGCAACCGACCAGCCCGGGCGAGACAGTCCGGGTCACCCGTGGCGCCCGCCTCCTGGATGAGTTCGGCGACCTCCGTCCAGAGCACCGCGGACTCAGCGAAGAGATCTCTTCCCCGCCCCACGAGGTTCGCGCTCGCCTCGTCGTCGAGCAGTTCCCGGCACTCCGCCAGGAAGTCCCGGTACAGGTTGCGGAACAGCGCGCCTCCGGTGCCGGCGCGTTCCATCATCATGGCGATGACGGCGAGGTCGCGGCCGGGATCCTCGACCCGGTCGAACCACGTCCGCACGCGCGCTGCGGCTGTGCGGATTCCTCGGCTGCCAAGGTTGGCGATTGGCGGCGTCAAAAAAGCCTCGGCGCACTCGGTGATGGCGGGAACGACAGCCGAGGCGAGGTGCTCTACGCCCACCCCCGACGCCGCCACGGTGACGGACCGGTGGCGCGCCGACATCGGACCGCGTGCCGCCCGCGCTCTGGCCAGGCTTTCCAGACTGGTGGACACGGCTCCGCCCTGCTGCGCGGTGTCCACCAGATACGCCCGCTCGGTGTCGTAGCCGTACATGGCGACGAAGTGGCCGGCGAAATGCACGCGGGATCCGAAATACTCCAGATAATGGCTGTCGAGCTGCAGTCCCACGGGGGTACCGTCGTCAATCGAGGAGCGGACCCGGTCCCAGGCCTTCCGCGCGGAGGCGGTCTCCTGCGAGCGCAACTCGATCCCCAGGCGACGGGTCAGGTTCTGGGTGAGCACGAAGGGCTTCACCCTGCCGCCCAGGAGGGGCAGCTCCTGCTGCTTCGAGTCCCAGTAGACGAAGGACAGCCCGCTCCCCAGCCCAAAGAGCATCGGTTCGGAGAGGTCGAGGCCGGCATGTCGCAGGAGCACACCAAGCGTCGTCGTCTCGCAGTGCACACCGCCCGATGCGGCGACCCCGTCGATGATCGTTCCACCGGACGACCTGAGTTCGGTTTTGTCACTCATCGGATACCTGGACTCGCTCGGCGAGCCACGACCTTTCCGCCTCCAAGAGGCTGAGGGAATAGGAGAAGACCTCACGCGCGGGGCGCGGGAGGGGGGTCTGGGATCGCTGGGTCTCCTTGACGGAGGCGATCCTGGCCTCGATCTGAGTCAGTCTGCTGCGCAGCGCTTCGTCGTAGGAGGCTTCGGGAATCAGCGGCAGGTTGGCAAGTCCCACCAGGATCGGATGCGGGACCATCCGAAGACGGGCTATCAACGTGACGGCTTCAGCCGCGGCGACCCGTCGCCCCTCCGCGGTGGCCTGGAACACCCGCCGCGATCTCGCGCCCGACCGGCCCTCGCCCACCTCAACCAGGCCGCGCTTCTCCAGTTTCGAGAGCACGTAGTAGATCGACGAGAAACCGATGTCGGTCCACTGCCGGATACCGCGCTGCTCGATCACTCGTTCCAGGTCATAGCCGTGTCGGGGATGCTCGACAAGCAACCCGAGCACAGTCAGTTCGGAGGCGGTCAGCATGCGGTTATTCTAGCACTAGAATAACCGCATGCTTCTCCTCCCCTCACGCCGTCCTGCCACCACCTCTTATCTCCACCCCTCCCTTCTCGTGCACAGCCCCTCTGCACACGCCCCCTTCCTCGTACACGAATCGCGGAGGTTCGACGGTTCGACGTCGCCACACGATGCTGAACAGTTTTTCTTCCGCGTTTCGCGCACAGAGGGAAAGGAGAGTCCAGGTATTGCGCCATGTCGACGAGGGTGGATGAGACTTGTCGAAACTACCCGATGAACGAAACCGCACTCACCCGAAGGCTGCGTCACCCAGACCCTTCCCACCACCCCAGCCGAGCGGTAACAATCATAAGGAAACGTCGTTGCCAAGAAGTTCCGACGATGACATCTGCCCATATTTTCGAGGCGTCGCCACGCCCATCGCCAAAAGAGGGTGTTCGCTCAAAAATGGTTCGATCTCCTCCTCGAGCCAATTGGCTTTCAATTTGGAATTTGCACAAACGCCATCAAGAGCCACCAAGATTTTATAAATCGATCGATCATCGAAAGATCGATATGCCTTCTTTGCCCTTCTGGAAATGTTGGGCATTATCTTTGGCGCATCCAGGACGGAATGATTCCACAGTCTGGCATGATGCGCAATCCGGTTTCTTAAGTAAACGAAGGATCGAACTTGGCTGGCTAGGACAGTGTGTGAAATTTTCATGCCATCGGCCACGGCGTCCAGCACCCCCGACCGCCTGGACGCCTCGATCAAGCGCGACAAGGTGCCAAAGGAAAAGGCCTCCACCGCAGCCCAGATCGGCATCTGATCATATGGGTCACGAGCAGTTGGATCACCAGCAGTGAAATTTTCCCGATAGTGAGCCACAAATGCTTCCTTACTGCGATCCAGATCCCTCAAGGCATATTCCTCAACCCGTTTTCCCCTTTCCTCAAGGGGACGGGTAAAACCTTCACCGATATTAAATGCCCCATACGCACCAAACCGTTCCGCATAGGAATGCGCGAACCGTGTTCGCAGCAAGATCTCGACCGGCCACAACACCCTCTCGCATAACGCTTTGAGGTGCTGCTCAGCAACATATAGATCTCGTATGACCTTGAATGAACTTCCCCGGTGGAACCGATTGTCTCCTTTGGCCGGGTCACGCTGCCAGTACCGGAAGTATCCAGACAAGCGATAGTAGCTCACTGTGGATAGAAAATCCATACATTCTTTGCGGTCATCGATGGTCAAGCCACGCCGAGCAAGTAAATCCGCCTGTTTGTCATAGCTTAACTGAGGTTTCATCGTTGAACCTATTCAAAATAAAGGCCCCAGTCATTTGTGCATTACCCTCACGGGTTAGAGGCCTGACTGGGGGTCTATTGGTATCCCACCGTACTACACGCATCGAGCCGGATCAAGATGCCGATGAGACTCATACTCAACGTCCACGAAACCAACGCGCCCCGGAAGGCGCAGGAGGCAGGCTGCCACCTGGCCGCGGGACAACGCTCACAGGGTTCTTGCAACGGACCACGAAGCCCGGACCTCGGCTTGAGTCGGCACGCGGCCCGAGGGATCAGAGGTTCTCATGCGATCTGGCGAAGAAGCACAGGCTTCTTGAAGTTGGTTGAGCCGGGCGATAGTTCGCCGTGAAGACATCCTCTGGGACGAACCACGAGTTGCCGTCATCGTCGGTGACCCGCCACTGGCCCTCCCCCGCGACGTCCTCGCCCTCCTGGGTCGCCACCCGCTCCCCGGGTTCTGCGCGTCGCGCCCATACCTCGCCGGTTCGTTCGTACACATCCCCCTCGACCTGCGCGTAGGTGGCGGCGAAGGAGTCGGGTTTGATGCTCCAGGTGCGTTCCCCGGAAATGACGATCATGTCACCGGGTTCAACGCTCATGGGGTTGCCGGATTCGGTGGTCCAGGTCTCGGCCCGTTCGGCCACCCGGACCAGCCTGACCCGACCCGAACGGCGAAACCGGATAGTGACATCCATATCCCGACCTTACGCGACCCCGGTTCGGTTCCGACCGCGTCCTGTCCGTCAATTGGTGTTCATAAAGGTCCAACCGAGCTCAGGAAGACACCGTGTCGATGCATCCAACGAACCCCAGAGCTCCTCGAACGAGTTTCGGATTTCATTCCTGGACATCGCCCCGAGCTGGATGAACGCTTCGGTTCCGGGTAGGAGTGATCCAGGCCGGTGATGATGTTCGACGGTCCGCCGCGCTGGACACGGTGAACCGTCGAACATCTCTCCGCCCAGAGTTTAGCTGGCGGCACCGACCTCCTCCTCGACGGTTCCGAGAAGCTCCTTTACGGTCATGACCTCGCCCTCCAGGATGTCCTCTGCCTCCTCCTTGGAACAGACGGGACATCCCTTCACCGACTCCACCTTCGGCCAGACGCTCTGCGGCTGGAACTGGTGGGCCATGTCGTGGAACACGTCCGGGAAGAAACCCCAGTCCGGGGTGGTGGAGATCAGGCCAAGTACCCTGCTCTCAGCCAACATCCGGCCCAGCCCCGCACCGGCCGGGCTGCCCGGGTCCGCGAGGAGACCAATCGCCAGCAGGGAGGCCACCGAGGTGACGAGATTGATGGACGCTCCCAGTCCGGACTCGGCGACGAGGCGCCCGTCCACCCCGTAGTTGGTGTCCGGTCGCTCCGACGTGGACAGCGCGGAGGTTCCGACGGCACAGGCCCAGCAGGGGGTTCTCGCCTCCGGCACTGCGATCATGACCTCACCGGCCGCCGCCTTCCGGTACATGGCTGCCGCCACCTGCACGATCTTCTTCTCGTAGGCGGCCTTGGCCAGGGCGGCCTGTTCTGTCATGTCGTCGGTGGCCAGGACCACCAGGTCAACGCCGTCGAGGATGTCCTCCGGAGTGATCTCGCGCAGGAACCGGCGCGTCGTGGACACCTCCGTTTCGGGAGCGATCCCCCGCAGACGTTCGGCGAGCACCGCGACTTTCGCTCGTCCGACGTCCGCCCGGGCGTAGACGCTACGGGCCATGTTCGGCAGCGACACCTCGTCGGGATCCACCAGCACGAAGTGTCGGACACCGGAGCGCGCGAGGTCCTCGGCGATGCGGGATCCGACGGAACCGCACCCGGCGACGAGGACGCGACGCTCCCCCATGGAACCGATGAGCTCCACCACCCGGTCGAGGGGAGTGCCCTCCTGCCCGGATTCGGGTCCTGGTTTCGCGACTCGGCGGCGTTCCTCGTTCATCTTCCTCATGCGGGATGCAACCTCTTCCCTCCCCCAGGTCACCGGCACCGCCGTGACTCGCCCGTCGTGCAAGCTCATCAGGATCGGCGGGACATCGAGAATGTCAGAACCCATAAGCCAGGCGTCATCAGTTTCCGGGACGGCGACGACGATTTTCTCGGCCCCGTCGACGACCAGCACCGGCACGAGCCCGTCGAATCGCTCCGCCCGCACGTCGGTGACGGTGACCGCCCCAGGAACGGGCATCCCGGCATCCTCAAGGACCCGGGCAATCGGCACGACCACCGGTCGGGCGCGCAGGTATTCGGGTTCCCCCTCGACGCGACGTATCACGTGCACCGACATCCGGTGCCCGCCCGGGATCGCGACGTCCGTGGCGCGGGGATTGCCCTTGGTGACCACGCAGATCATCAACTGCTCGATGTGCGGGTTGAGCTCCAAGGCCTGGGCCATGGTGATCCGGTCCTGTTCCGACGGGTCGCACACCCCGGAGGGGTGGGTGTGCACGGTACCGATGAACCGGCCGTAACCGTTCTCCTCCACCTGGCCGACCGCATCCGAGACCTCGCGCGAGATGTCCCAGAAAGTGGCCCCGTAGGCTCCGAAATCGTCCTCGACGAGGATGTGGGCGACCCCGTCGAAGCCGATCAGGGCGCCGCCCCGCTCCGGTTCGAAGGCGGCGAGCCTACGGCCAATCTCGTTGATGAGAACGTCCGCCACACGAACCTCTGGCATGTGTCCCATGTCCTCTTCCCTTCCGCTCATTCGCTTTCCCTCCCGTTCACTCGCTGAAGCCCGGTTTCTGGCCCAGCATCAGGCACTGCGTGTAGACCGCCCACTTGCTGGCCATGGCGCGGGCCTCGGCCAGGGTTCGGGCGGGTGCCGCACCCGGTTTCCCGCAGATCACTGGGATCCTCTCGGTCCCCACCATGGTCGTCACGATGTGATCCTTGTGGCCGAAGCAGTTGTCCTTGTCGGGACGCAGCACCCAGAGCCGCCACTGGCCAGCGTCCAGCGGTGAACGAAAGGCAAGGAAAACAAACACGTAGCCTCCCTCCTTGGGCTGGAGACGAAACTTCCAGCCGTCGAGAAGATCGGTGTGGACGGGGATCCAGTTCTCGACGTTGTGCGGGTCGAGGTATCGGATCTCGTCAACGTCCGAGGCGCGGATGAGAGGTTTCACGGCAGCCATCCGGCCCTGCGGCAGCCGGGAAGTGCGCGATGCCGAACCGGGGGCGACCACCGTCACCCCGCCACCCGGGCTGACCACGACGTCCTTGCCCCCGCGGCCCTCCTCGGCTTCGCGGAGCGTTTTGGTGATTTCCGCCCAGGAGTTGCCCGACATGCGGTTGTCGGGCAGGACGCTCAGCGGACCAGAGTCGCGGCGTTCGTCAATGAGAAATCCGTCATTGAGGGTGATGTCGCGGGGAACGTGGACCTCCTCCCCGAACTCGTCGCGCTGCGACACATAATCGATCACGTCGGTTTCGACGATCCGGCCGGAGGGGACGGTGCGGGAACGGGGACTGGACTGGGATCCCATGTCATTTCCTTTCCTGGTTTCCTGCTTCACCCGGGTATGTGTTCCCGCACGGAACCCCTCACGTCTCGCAGACGAGTGAACCGGGCGTGGTTTCACCCAAACGGTTCGCGATGACGCGACGCACGTGATCGCGGTCACGACGGGCCTCGTCAGGCTCCCTCACCGGGCGACCCATCGGTCCTCCCGGGGGCCAGGCCACCACATCGACGGATTCGACCACGTCATCACGGGCCAGCGCCAACCCCCCGGCGTAGTATTCCCCGTCAAGCCGGAGTCGCATCGGCGCAGGGAAGGGGTTGCCAGAGAACTTGCACAACGCCCCCAACTGCCCGACGGGTTCGATTCCGGCCGCCACACAAACCAGTAGTTCCCTGCCCCCGATGTCCACCTCAATGTCGTTCTCCTCCCCGGTGGCGCTTCGGGCCGGGACCTGCATCCAGTCCACGGTGCCGGTGAAGGACCGGTCCTCATCGGGCAGGTAATCCCCGGCCGCCAAGGCGAACCGCTGATCGCTCGGTTCGATCCGGGTGTTGCGCACGGCGCGGAGGATTAGGGGCGCCCAATCCTCCGGAACCGTCTCGGGCAGGCAGTCCCAGGCCTCCTCCATCAGGGTCGCGATGTCTTCAGCCAGCACCGGCAGTCGATCCTCGTCGTGTCCTCGGGGATGCCACCATCGCTGCAACCAGCGGGCGTGCAAGAGTTTCATCACGGGCAGCGTCAGGTCACCCGGGGTGGCGTCGAACGCCTCCCGATGCCCGGCGACCGCCCTCAGCACGTCGTCACCGTAAACCCCGGGTAACCACCCCGCGGCCTCGTCAGGGTCGAAGATCACTGCGGCAGGCGGTTCGAACCTGGATGCGGCCGGGGCGCTGATCACCCTCCCCCCGACCACGGCCATCGAGGCCGTTCGCATTGGTGACATCGGCGGCCGGTGATTCTCAGGTTCCAGCCACAGCACACCACCGGTCCAGGACAGCGTGATTCCGGTCATCGCACCCCCTCAAAAGTTTCATTGCCCTCCCCAGCTGAAGGGGTTCCCGCTCGCTCGGCCGCCATCCGCGACATCCTGCGGGCGATCCGAGAGACTTCTCGGAAACAGAACGCCTCGGGGAAGCCATGGTCGGGGGCTTGTCCCAGACCGGAGGTGTCGCGGACGGAGCGTTCCTGCCGTTCAGGCAAGGACCCGGGTGGTGCTTCCCAGATCCGCCGGGCCATGCTCTCAACCTCCGGCCAGGACGGCGTTTCCGCGGCGTCGTCTCCCCGGCTTCGGGCAGTTACCTCCGCCATGAACCTGCGAAACACCGAGCGTCCTCCGGGTGTCTTGCACATCGCGGTCAAGACCTCCGCGATTCGGTCCATGTCGGCCGGTCCGCTCCAGTGGCCGGCCGACAGAAGGTCCTCGCTAGGCATGGGCGGGGGTGATTCGATGAACTGGAGCAGCCCGGCGATCCACGTCCTGACGGCGCGTTGGAAGCTGAGGATGGGTTCCTCTGTGTTTCCGCGAGCCTCGTTGTCGTGCAGGCGGGCCCACAGTGCTGCTCCCACGCTGGGCAGCGGATCGTCGACCTTCTCCCGGGCCTCGTGGGTCAGGAACGCGGGGTCGCGGCCCCTTAAGAATCTTCTTCTCAACTCGCTGTAGAAGGAATGAAGCGGATGCTTGAAGTCGTCCTCGGCCGGTGGCTCCCCTTGGTCACGTACCAGTTTCGGTTTCCCGGAGTGCACGATCGTGCCCGATTCGAGCTCCAGCGGGTAACGAAACATGCTGCCCGCTATCACCAACAAACCCTGCGAATCCCGGTTCCTCAGTCCGAGCGGACGGACGGCGCGGTCGATCTCCGCACGGATGAGGGATTCCACAGGTTGGGCGGCCACAGAGTTTCGTCGCAGCGTGTCACAGAGCCGTTCGACGAGGCTGCGCTGGAGCGGGCGGGGTTTCGGACTTTTGAACGGGGCGGTGAGTCGTGGGCATTCATCCGGGATCGATTCGTCCCGGAGTTCCAGCCACGACTCCAGCGAGTGCGGGGCGTGTTCGTCGACGATACGCACCGCCCCCGGCAGCAGCTCAGCCAGTTTCGTCTTCTCCACGGCGAAATCCCGGAAGAGGGGGTTCACCTTCATCATCTCCAGCTGGCCGACGGGATCACCGCCGCGGTCCGTGGCAGCCCAGGCTGCCCTGAGCTCGTTCCCCAGCGGCGCGATACGCTCGGCGTCGTCGGCCCATGCAGTGAGGATGTGCGCGGTGAAGTTCCCTTACCCGGCTGGGTTCGGTTTCCGATGTGAGGAAATGGGCCTGAACGTCACCGCGCCAGTGGCTGGGAGTCAGGTCGCCGTCGAGGACGTCGAGGCCTCGTTTCTTTAGGATCGTTTTCAGGAGACTGACCGACGCCCCCCGCACCCCGGAACGGGACCGTCCCTTGGCGACCCGCTTCACCGAGGCGGAGTCTTGGATCTCCTCCAGCAACTCACCGAAGGTGGCGGCCAATTTCGAGGCCCTCGTGAGGAGTTCCCCGCACCCGGAGGTGACGGCGCCGAACTCGGCCCGGTCCTGGCTGGTCGTCTCCTTCGCGAGCAGCCGCCGCTGGCGCAGTCGCGAAGGGAGGGCGGGAAACAGCTCGACGAAGAGGTCGTAAGTCTGATTGCGCGGCCCGCCCCCGTCCCCGGTGAGGGGACCCTCCCGCACTTCCTCGGGCAGGTCGCACCACAGCCGCGCCCACAAACCCCGGACGTCAACCATGTTTTCTCCCAGCACTCAGGAAGCCCGCCAGCCCCACTGGTTCAGACGAACTCACGGGAAACCTCGTTCCGCCGCACGGTATCCGGGTAGTGAATCATGAGCCGCACTCCTCGGTCTTACGGACCCCGCACAGCAGGTTCACCAGCACATCGGTCGAGGTGGGGATGGTCAAGGACGCGAGAGCGTCTCTCGAGGAGAAGGTTGCGACGAGATACCCGTCCCGTTCCACGACGGACATGTATTGGAAAGCAGGCTTTTCGGCGCGTTCTTCGAAGGGCGCACCGGACACCAGATGCCTCCGGCTGCCCACATCGAAGACCTCGAATCTGCCATCGCTGGTTGCGGTCAGCAGCAGGGAGGAATCCGGGCTGTAGGAAACGAACGACGCGCCCCCATATCCGAGGGAGTACCCTTCCCCGCTGGAAACCCACTTGCCGCTCTCCAGCTTGTATTCCTGGGCCTCGGAACCATTGGCAGAGACCACGACCACACGCGACCCGTCAAGACTCATGGCGGCAGCGTCGGGGGCCGGGCCGGGCAGATCGAAATATCGCGTCACCGGCCGGGCATCAGGCTCCTTGGTCTTCCAGGTGGTGACACCGATTCTTCCCGCATCATGGGTAACGATTCTGCCAAGCGAAGGACCAATCCGATAGTCCAATATTTTCGGACCTCTCTCGACGGTCTCATCCGTGATGCAGTCGACTGGTTTAATTTCAACAACATCTGCAGGCATGTCGCATACCAGCCGCTGTTCCTCCGCGGCGGAACGATCGTTCTCGAATCCCGCTCCGGGCCGATAGGATGCGTAGTCGGCGGAGGGAGTGTCGTAGAGTTTGTTTGGCGCACTCCCCACCTTGACAGCCCATTTATTTCCGTCGGTGAAGACCCCGCCCAGACCGTCGGGGCGCGGCAGGAGCCATTTGCCGCCCTCCTTCTCTCCGATCTCGTGGCTCACCCCGTCCACAGAAACTTCCAGCGGTCCCAAGGCCGGATTCCGCAGCTGGGAGAAACCGTCCCTTGAAACAAGGAACTCTGATTCATATTTGGAGCGCCAAGAGATTGCGGGATCACCGAGGGAGTACCGCGAAATGGTCCCATCAGTGCGTCCCGTCACAAAGGATTCGAAGGATTCGGATGCGCTGATGGCCGTACGCCCGGGGGAAACAACACCTTGGGTAATGACGGTTTTATGATCCACCATCACAGGGGAACCGAGCTCCACGAGCTTGCACCCAACGAGCTCGGTTTTCCCTATTCTGGAAGACAGCCTAACCGTTCCTGCGACCGACGCATGAAAAACGTGTTCATCGCCTATGGCGAGACTACTCCCGCCGCAGGTCTTGACCTCTTGCCACGTATCCGGAGCCAGGCGCTTGATCTCCGTGCTCTTCAACACACCGTCGGTATCGACGGCAATCTCGGAGAACGTCTGATTACTGATGACCAAGGCCCCATATCCTGCAAAATGATGAACGCTGAAGTCCCCTTTGCCAGCGGTCAAAGTAGCGGTGGCGCTCGTGAGCGACGTGCCCACAGCGCCTCCGCTGGTTACCCAGAACCAGCGCAGTTCTCCGCTGTACTCGGCCCAGCTCGTCACCGACTCTGCGTCCTGAGGGACCGAAATCGAGGTCAAGACGGGTTTTTCGTCCTTGATGCTGAGCGCCGCATAGGTGCCGTCGTTCAGTTTGAAGGTGAGCGCCGTGGGATCCTCATTGACCAGATGGCCTGGCACTTCTACTTCTTGGCTCACTCCCCCCGGCCCCACCACAACGACCCGAGTCTTTTCCATATCCCCTAGCTCGCCTTCGATTTGTACGAATCTGTAGAGCGAGGTTGGGGGAGCAGGGGTCGGTTTTCCCTTGATTTCGTACTTCTTGCCCTCCATGGTGCGAACGTGCAGCGTGCCGTACCCGGGATCCTCTCCTTCTACCACCGACATCATGGCCATGCCAGACGCGGTGACATCGGAGGTGCAATGAAGGTCCTTTCCCTCTGCAAGTGCTGTGATGTCATGGGTGTGCCAGTCAATCTCCACAGCCTTTGTGTCGGTGCAGGCCAGGTAGCTCTGCCCGGGAATCTCGATCAGGGTTTGGATATTCCCTTCGATCTCAAAGGACCTCGTCAGGTCTCCCGAGATGTTCAGCCAGGTCGCCACGACGGTTCGTCCTTCCGTGGTCCCGGGGCCCCAGGCCGTCAGGTATCGTCCGTCGGGATCGAAGGACAGGCCTGTGAGGCTCGTGGCACCGGTCTCCTTGGTCAAGGACATGGTTCCGGCGAGTTGCCCCGTCCCAGCAGCGATTTCGATCAGGGCCGAACGTATGGATGCGCTGTCGTTCAGTTTTCCCGCTTGTATTCCCATGGCCATCGCCCGCTCCGGTGAAACCGGCAGGGTCAGGAGGGCTTCGGCCGCCAAGGCGTCCGCCCGCGCCTGGCGGGAGGCCTCGTTGGCGCGTATGGCGTTCTGGGCGGCGATGATGGCCATGATTATCGCCCCGACGAGCAGGGTGAAAAGCACCGTAACAAGCAGTCGAGACCTTGCACGCTGGCGGGCTCTGTACTGTTTCTCGTCCACCTCGAGACCATCGGGGTCCTGCTCTGTTATCGCGCTGTACAGCGGTACGAGATCTATGTCCTTCACCCGGCGCGGTGGCACCAGAAAATCCGTGAATTTCTGCTCGTCCTCGAAGACTCCACACAAGGCAGGTGGCAGCTGTTCCGGACTTCGAAAGTCTTTCTTCTCCTTATCCCAGGTCAGATCCACTTGATCGGTCTTGATCAGGAAGAGCTTCTCCGCGGATCCCCCATTCTTCAGCCACGTCGTGATCTCCGTGTCAACCCAAGGAGATTCACGCGTGGTGGAATCGACCAGGACAACTAGACACCGGCTTCGCCTTAGCCCCTCCTCGATATGTTTTGACAGTGGTCCATTCTTCAAGGAGATCCGATCCAGAAAAATTCGCAGTCCGACGTTGGCGTGTCGTTTGTCGAAGGCATACAGCGCTCTGCGCAGGGCCGTTGCATGCCTACCTGATTTCGCAGATCGATAGGAGATGAAGAGATCGTAGCTTTCTTGGTTTTCCTCGCTCATGGCCAATCCTCCACTCATCGACATTCCGTAGGACGTTCGACGGCGACCGCAAGTCTGGCCGGTGAGATTCTGGTTTCAACCCCGTTCCGAGAGATCATCAAAGTGCTGTCGTTCGGCATTCGGATCACGTCATTGCAGCCGGGCCCCAGCCACGATACTTCCTCGCCTTCTTGCGATTCGAGTAGCTCATCACTCAGGGTTTGGGCACGAGGCGCGATGCTCCGCCTCCAGTGTTGATCCTTTGCATCGCCATACCCTTCAGTTCCATTACCACGGAAATAGGTGCGCCCCAGCACCAAGAGATTGTCATCATTCTTCCACTTCGTAAACGCAATTTCGAATTCCAAGGAATCCGACATGTTCTGTCGAGCCGCTGGGGGCACATATGTTGAGGACCACAGTTGCTGCATACTCTCAAGATCAATCACATGCAGCGAGCTGACGACACAAGGAGCAGCACAGGGGGCATGTCCCTCAAATGCAATCAATCTCCCGTTCGGGGAAATCGCCGGGTGCAGAATCCATCCTTCAATTGGGGTGAACCCGGAAGGTTTTCCATCCATGGAGAACTTCACCAGCAAACGCTTTCCCCCGCGTGAGCGAGCCTCTTCCGATGGATAGCTGACCCACACGGCATCCGCTCCCGCGGCAATCAGGGTCGGCGGTTCATCGTAGTTGAACCTAGGAGCAACACGGACCGCTGGCTCCAGCAGCCTGACTTCATACTCCAATTCCAGATCTCTGTCGAAGATCTCCAACTTTGTCTCATAGCCGCCAGCGACTTCCTTCGAGCACAGCAGAACGACGCTGTCTTCTCGCGCAGCAATGGAATCGCATCCGGAACCGGCGTCTACAGAAGGACCGCTACCAGACTCATCAACAACAGTTATTTTCTTGGTTTCCAAGGAATTCAAGAACGCCACCCTGCTTTCCTTCAGCGGCACCACTTCCCCTTCCCACCGGTCGTTCCCGACAGGAATATTGGTCTTGATCGGCGATCCCCCGGGCCAGATCGTGGCCTGGCCATCCTCAATGGTCACCGCGAATAGTGCGGACACGTTCGTCGCACCTCCCGACTCCGACTTCTTGCTCTCCCCGGCCGTGCAGCCCGAACTCACCACGATCGCCACGAGACCCAACATCAAGAACACGAAACGGGCCCTTGCCATTCTCCTGCACCCACTTTCAAATACCTCGCACGCGAATCGGAGCCCCGCCCCCGGCTGGGCAGCCCCTGTCGGCGGGTCCGCGAGCCGCTGACGGGGCTGCCACTGGGCCCAGAAACCCATGCCAAACCTTCACGCCAGTACATGACGGACGAACAGAGGCTCATGGGCCCGGGACACGGGAAGACTCTCATCGTCCGTCATGTCTTAACGACGACGCGCAACAGGAGATGAGGTGTTTCGGGCGATGCTCTGTGGCGCTGGTGACACCTCGCTGATCAGCGACGACTTCAAAAAGTTGGTCACCGCAATGGGAGGCGATCCCTGGCACTACCAGTCCGGGACCATTTCGTATCTCAACCATCCCCGTGCCGACTTCCGACGCAACTCGGCACGCACCGTCGCCGAGGCAGATGTGCTGGTGTTCGTGATCCTGGAACGTTTCGGTGAGATCTCTTGGGACACCGAGTTGCGGGAAGCGGTAGGCAGGGGGAAGGCGATCCTCATCCTGTGCCTGCAGACCACCTATCAGACCTTCCTGGAGGATCGGGGCCGGTCATCTGCCCTCGACCCACGCCTGTTCAGGCTCCTCCAGGAACTGGAGGTCAACCACTCGATGACCATCGTCCCGTTCACCCAGAACACCTTCCTGGGCGTGCTGCGGCGCCAACTCTCGCAGCTGTTCCGGCTGAGCCTGTTGACGTTGGAGGAACGCCACCGCCGCGGCGCCATGACATCCATCCTGCGCAACCCAGAGTCGGCATCTCCCCACGATCTCGAGCTGATGCGGATCATCGCCCTGGACGAGCTGGAGGAGAAACGGCTGCGCAAGGAGTCAATTCTAGGGCTCGCTTCCCGTGACGGCGTGGACGACGAAACCCTCCTGGAGCTCGCAGGCAGCCTTGAACAAGGGGTTTCGCGGCTGGCCTTCGCGCAGCTCCCGCGGCTGGTCAAGACACGTCCGGTCTCCCTGTCCCTGCTTGAGGAACTGACCGAGCTGGCAGGGGATTCCGACGACGCGGGCCTGCCCCGGCGCCTCGTCGCATCCCTCTTCAGCATCGACCCGGAGATCGCGGTGACGGTGCTCGTGGTCATACCCAGCCTGGAGGTCGGCACGCGCAGACGGATCGCGCAGTTGCTGTTCGAGCATCAGCACACCATCCGCTCCGTCATGCCGGAGGCCATCAAACTTCTGCGGCGCTGCATCACCGGAGACGGCGAACGCAACTGGCTGAAAAGAGCCAAGGCCCTGCTCGCCGACTGGGAGGGCGACGCCGCCGCTCCTAAAGCCACATCCTGAGACATCGGCGCCCATCGCACCGCACCGATCCCAGGTGGGGGCAAGTTACACTAAGTGTGAATCGCCTCCAGCGTGCCGAAACAGAAAGGGGGCACGACGTGGAACAGGTTTCCGTTTTCGACATCACCGCTGCCCTCTTGAACCGGGCACCGGGCGGCGAACTGCCCACCCTGAAGCTGCAAAAACTGTGCTTCTACGTGTACGGCTGGTACGCCCACCTTACGGGGGAACAGCTGTTCCCCGAGACCTTCTACGCCATGGAGAAGGGCCCCGTAGTCGGGGAACTGCTCAGCGCCCACGCCAGTTTGAAAAAGTTCACCCAAGAACAGCTGGCAGACCAGTTCACCGAACGGGAAGTCGATCCACAGCCCCTGAGCCCATACGTCGAACGGATCGTCGATGCCGTCTGGGACAAGCACCGGAACACCCATTTCATGGATCTCGTGGATCAAACCCATGACGAATCCGTCTGGATCACCGCTTGGGAGAGACGACGCCCGGGCTCGAAGCGAGGAAACCTGCCCGCCGATGACCTGGTGGAGCATTTCCTCCTGAAGGAGCGGCCACCCCAGGAACAGCTGGATCTCCCGTTGAGCCTGGTTTCCCGCATCTGTGAGGAAACCCTCGCCGAGGTCGACGCGCCGATCGAGTCGGCCACGCCATTCGTCGAGACCATCCGCCGTCTCCAGCAGGTGTCGTGACCTCCGTCGACGCCCTGCTGGAGCAGCAGGGTTACGTCTGCGAGCCCCTCAGCGAGGACCACTGGTTCATGAACTTCGACGCCGGACCACGGGGAGCAGCGTTGACGGACTGGCTCAACGACCACGCTGCGCCGTATCACGCAGAGGGCTTGTGCAAGGTCTGGATTCTGTGTCCGACCGACAATCCTTCCGACGTGCTCGGATATTTCACCTTGTCCGCGCATTCGGTGAAAGTAAGCGACATAGGGAAGCGGGACCGGACCGTTTCAAAACACAACGCTAATCGCGTCAACAATTTACCTTCCCTGCCCGCGCAGCTCTTGGGAAAATTTGCCCTGGATGAATCCCTCCAAGGGAAAGGACTCGGAGAGCTGCTGATGCTTGCGGTGTTTGATCGCTATTTACAAGCCGAGAAGACAATCGGCTGTAGATTCTTGATCGTGGAGGCTCGGGAGGAAGCGCTGGCGAACTACTACGCCACGCGTTACGGCTTCCGACGGAACAAGACCCCGCAGGGCGGGCTCACCGCCCTCTATCTGTCAACCGCGAACCTGCGCCTCCAGTACGAGCAGGCGCTCAACATCGCCTGAGAGCTCCTCCTCACCCTTGGGGGAGCGCGGAGCCCATCCCCGCATGAAGAGGCTTCGGCCTGATGACCAAGGAGGTCGGCAAAGTCGGTTGGGTGGGATGCGGGTTAGTAGTCTGATGGCTCGCTTGAGGTGTCTCATCAAGGCTCTGGCGGCGGCGATGGCGCGTGGGACCGCGGCATCCCGTATCAAGTACTTGGTAAGGATTTCTTGGTTTCAAAAATGGGGCTGACCAGGTCAAGTCAATCTTCTCTTTCATTCATCGCAGGCCGAGGTCCGATGCACTCCGCACAGCAGGTCAACAAGAATGTCCTCCCCGACCGGAATCCTGAGCGACTTGTTGAAGTTATCAGTAGAAAGCGTCACGACAAGATACCCCTCATCCTCCACTACAGAGAGATAATGGATCTTGAATCCATCGTCCGGAGATTCACTTCCGTCGCCTCCCAGTTTTCTCTTGGTGTGCGAATCAAACAGTTCAAATCTTCCAGAGTTCGCGAAGACAAGCAACAGAGAAGAGTCGGGGCTGTAGGAGATGGCGGAAGCGCCAACGTTCTCCAAGGAGTATCCTTCTCCGGTCGGCGCCCATTCCTCGCCATTCAACCTGAACTCCTGGATCAGTGCCATTTTGGATGAAGCGATGGCAATACGTTTTCCATCAAGGCTCAGCGTGGCTCTTTCGGCCCACCCACCGGGCAGATCGATATAACGCGTGTTTGGCTTGGAAGCACTGTCATCCATGGACCAGGTCGTGACGCTGATACGAGCTCCGTCATAGGCGACGATGCGACCAAGGGAAGGGCCGATCCGGTATTCGAGTATCGCCGGAGTGTTTTCAACTCTCTCATTCGTCAGGCAGTCGTGGGCATCATGGTATGAGCCATGCATGAAGTCGCACACGAGCTGCTGTCTCTCCGCCGCCGCCCGATCTGTCTCAAAACCGGGACCCGGTCGGTAGGAGATGCCGACCGGCAGCGTCTCAAATTTTTTCGGCGTGGATCCATCTCGAACCTCCCAGTACTCTTTTCCCCTCTCGACCACTCCGCCGGAGCCATCGGGCCTCGGCAACAGCCATCTCGAAGATGACCAGTCTCCTTCTGAGTTGTTCTTCAGGGGTCGTCTCCTGCCGTCACTGGTGATCTGCAGGTCCGAACCACCCCAGAGGATGGATGCGCCGTCTCGCGTGCTCAAAGATTTGGATTGCTCATCCACGTGCCACGGGACTGCATCCGCGGAGAACGAGTACCTGCCTATGGTGCCATCACTGCGTCCAACGAATAGCCCTTCCGAGGGACTCACCACGACAAGCGTTGGCGAGAGAACCCCTTGTGGAATCAAGGTGACGCCATTGATTTTCACCGGTGGCCCCAGCTCGACAACGTGACACCCAATAAGTCTCAGGTCTCCCTTGCTGATCGACAGTTTGCTCCCGGAGTCGGTCAAATACCCGCTGCCTACAACGATCTTGCCATCTCCGCAGGTGCGAACCGCCGCTGATTGATCAGGAGATTTACCAAGCGGAGTCAGTTCAATCTTACTGTTTTCACCCACGGTTATCCTGAAAAGATCTTGTTCTTTTTTGACCAGCACGGCATTGTATCCGAATCGATACAGTGCGAGCGATCCGCGCTCTTCGGCTCCCTCCATGACAAAAGTCGAGTCGGAGAAAGAGGTTCCCACTGTCCCGGTGCTCGTCACCCAGATGGAGCGTGGTTCTTTCTTGTCATCCAGCCATGTCACCGCCGAATGGGCGTCCTTCGGAATCTGCAACGGGATGATGGCTGGTTTGCCATCCTTGAGGACCAGTGCGACGAAACTCCCGTCGGCCTGTTTGACGGTGAGCGCATCGGGTTCCTCATGAATGACATATCCAGGAACTTTCACCTCTTCGGTCAGCCCAGTGGGTGTGGCTATTCTGATGCGCGTGCTCTCCGAAGAGTCTCCTTCGGATTTCATTTCCACGAATCTGTACGCGGTCTGGGGATTTGAGATGGTCAGATCCCCCTCAACTTGATATTGAACACCCTCTATCGTGTGAAAGAACAGGCGTTCAGTACTGGGAGACCCGTGACTCGCGACCGCCAACACCGCCACGCCGGCAAGTGCGGTATCAAATGTGCAACTCACATCTTCTTTTTCAAAAAGCACCTCGACCTCATGGGTGTGCCAGTCTATTTTCAGTGCCTTGGTGTCCGTGCAGGCGAGGAAAACGTTTCCCGGCACCTCGATCAGATTGACCACTTTTCCATCCAACTGGAATGACTGAATCAGGTCACCCGAGCCTCCCAGCCATGTGGCAACAGCCGTTTTCCCCTCGCCGGAGCCAGGCCCCCACGCCGTAAGGTATCGGCCGGTTAGGTCAACCGACATGCCAGTGAGAGATTTTGCCTCCGTCTCCCTCGCCAGGGACATCGTGCCCGTCAAGGGACCTGTTTCGTTTGCGGCCGTGATGAGCGCCGATCGAATCGATGTGCCGCTCCCCATGCGCCCGGCTTTTACGATCATGTCCACCGCTCGTTCTGGCAGAACGGGCAGAGTCAGAAGCCCTTCAGCGGCCAACGCATCCGCCTGCGCCTGCTGCGAGGATTCCTGAGCTCGCATCGCATTGCGCACCGCAGCGATGGTTGCGATGATCGCCCCGGCCAGGAGAACCGCTAGCACAGCGAGTATCAGGTTTTTCCGGACACGCTGACGGGAGCGAAATCGCAACTCATCAACCTTCAGGCTATCCGGATCCTGCCCAGTCACGGAGCTGTAGAGCGGAACGAGGTCGATGTCCTTGGCGCGTCGCGGAGAGACGGTGAACTCGGTGTATTTCTGCTCTGTCTTGAAAAGTCCGCTCAGTGCCTCCGGAAGCTGTTCAGGGCTTTCGAAATCTTTTCCTCCCCACCTGAGGTTCACTTGGTCGGTGCGAACCAGAAAAAGTCTTTCCTTCGATCCCCCCCGCTCCAGCCAAGTCCGAATTTCGGTGTCAACCCAGGGTGATTTGCGGGTCGTCGAATCCACCAGGACGACAAGATGCCGGCTCAGCCCGAGTCCCTCCTTGATGTGTTCATCCAGCGGGCCATTCCTGAGCGAGATCCGATCCAAAAAAATGCGCAACCCTTTTCCGGAATGCCTTTTGTCGAATGCATACAGCGCATCTCGCAGGGCGGCGGCATGCCTGCCTGAGCTTTCCGACCTGTACGATATGAACAGATCATATTCTTGAGACAGATTCTCGCTCATGAGCACTCCTTCGGGCGCCTGGATTCAAGGACAACGCGATTTTCCGACGTCATCGTTTCCACTCCATTTTGCACAATTGCAATCTTGTTTTCTCCTACATTGCGGAACACCGCATCGCATTCGGGGCCCATCCAGGAGACCTCCTCATAATCATTTCGTTCGATCTGCTCGTCCTTCGCCCGCAGTTCTTTCGGATTCAACTCGCGTCGCCAATATCGGCGCACTGATTCGTCGCAGTTGTCTGCACTGTCGGGATAGGTGTACCCATCTATTTGGAGCAGGTTGTCGTCGACCCAAAAGAGCGACTTGAGACCAAACGACCTGCTTCCAGAAATTTCAGTGCTCTCGCGCAACTCGCCAGGAATTGCAACGGAGTTCCAGCGCTGCTTCATGGATACGAGATCAATCACATGCACGACGCTCTTCGGACTGCATGCTCCGGCAGAGCTGTACCCTTCCGCCGCGAGCGAGAGCCCATCGGGAGCGATCGCGAACTTGTTTATTATTCCATCGACTTGGGCACTGGCCAAGGGTTTGCCCGCCATGGAGAATTTCACGATGACCCTTCCACCTCCACGCGCAAAGGCCAACTCGGATGGGTATCCGATCCAGAATGCATCCGGGCCCGCCGCCACAAGCATCGGCGGCTCTGCGTATTTTATTTGCCTCGAAATACGAGTCGCAGGGATCTGCAAGTCAATGATCTTGACTACCTGCATCTTTTCGTCAAGCATTTTCAAATGCGCTTTGTACCCACCCGGGATCTCTTGCACACAGAGCAAGGCTATTTCATCACCTCTCGGCGCGATGCTGTTGCATCCGGCCTCAACGCTCATGGACGCCCCCTCCCCGGATTCATTCACGATTCTCAACCTACCCACGTCATCCGGCCCATAGGACCAGGACTGGGACATCAAGAACGCCACCTTGTTCCCGGGCAACGGGATAACCTTCAAACCTTGGGGATCACTCTCAATGGAATCCACGATCTGCGGTGCCCCGTTCGGCCAGATAGTCAAGTTATTGCTGTCATTGACGGTTACAGCGAAGGGCGCGGCAGCATATGTGGCCCCCGTTGTCGGTGTTTCTTGTTCTTTGCCATGAGCACACCCGACGATAAGGGCAGCCCCGACAAAACTCACGATGAGGCGCAAAAAATTCTTCTTCATCATGATTGCAATCCCCTCGAATTGTTTATTCACTCGGGACATCCTCACTCCCCCTCCCTCGGTAGTCTCGCCGCCAGTAGGTGCACCCACACGACCACGAAGCCGGCTGCGACTGCGGGCGCCACCCACCAGTCGCGCAGCCCCGGACCTCCCTTGGTGGTGAACCACCACACCGCCACCGCCGACCCTGCGACGTGTCCCGCGACCGCCACCTTCAGCACCGCCCCGGGATCGACGACACGGGTGCCGTTGATGGCGCGTTCCACGCACGCCGCCGTCGTCACCAGGCCGAAAGCCACCGCCCACAGCGTCAGTTCCCGCCAGCCGCCGCCCTGCCCCGGGCTGTACTGGGTACCCGCCCACAGCTGGGTGAGAAACACCAGAGGCCCGTACAGCAGCACCCATCTCAGCGCCACCCCGATCCCCACCGACACGGCGTTGTTCATTTCTTCCTCGCTTTCCGTTCGTCACACCCTCCGCTGGCCGTCAGATACGAGTGGGCGAGACCCGCCCCGCCGGCGAAGAGAGGAGTTCCGATGTCTCGAACCTGTCCCAGGTGCGGCCACTACCTTGGTTCCGCGACCGTCTGCGCCAAGTGCGCGTCCAGCCAGCCGCTGGTCTCCCGGCCTCGGCGTACCCCGCCGCCCGCGGCGCCGCAGAACCACTCCGCGCCGGAAAGCCCTGCCTCGCCGCCCCGCCACCAACCCACCCCCTCGGGTGGTTCGGGCCTGTTTTCCGTGCGTGGCACCGTCAGCGACGGCGGCCCCGTCAACATCTCCTGGGCGTGGGGTGTGATGCCGGTGCGCCTGCTCCTGTGGGCCGCCACCCTCGGATTGCTGCTCACCAAGGGTCAGCGGCTGATCGTCGCGGGCGTCACCAACCTGACGCTGGCCTTCCTGCCCCTGATCCTGGTGGCCCTGTTCGGTTTCTGGCTCCTCCAGAAGATCGGGCTGGGCGGCCTGCCCGGTTGTCTCGGGTCGATCTTCGGCGGCACCGTCAGCAAGGGCACCGACATCGGCATCCGCGGTATGTTCCGGCCCCGGCCGGGCTGGCGGTTCGTCGTCGACCACGCCAAGGGCCAGGAGTCCGTCCGCCTCGCCGCCGATGTTCCCCTCCACGAGGATCATCTCGTGGTGGTCCACGGCCCGAGGTTCGGGGGCACTCGCGACGCCTGGCTGATCCAGGGCATCTCCCCTGTTTCGTTCACCCGTCTGGGCCGGGGGCTCGTAGGCACCGTCGTGCGGTTGGCGCTGCTGGTTCCGGTGTGCGTCTGGCTGTTGGGCCTGTGACCTCATCGCCGTCTCCTGCGGTTCGCCCACCAGACCCGGATGCCCGCCCCGGTACTCCCCTGGGGCGATCACCGGGAGCTCCGCATCGAGCGCGGCCAGTGGTTCCGCGAGCTCCAGCACCCGCGAGTCGTCG
>ERZ773073.401-NODE-401-length-23199-cov-9.065762_pt1 | contig 23199 bp, 25 predicted proteins | sample MGYA00580616_ERZ773073 | MGnify/ENA primary metagenome ERZ773073 (study PRJEB29015, sample SAMEA2737960) | human oral metagenome | biome: human oral; feature: human-associated habitat; material: dental | place: China | collected 2131 ...
TCGTCGAACGCACCAACTCCTGACACAACCGGGGCTTTCGCAAACTGCTGATCTGTATCGAACGCCGCACCCGCGTGATCGAGGTCTTTATCGCCCTGGCAAACGCCATCATCATCCTGCGCCGCCTCATCCGGCAGGTCTTGACCATCCACCGACGGGACAAACGACCCGAACGACGGCCCTTGACCTATCCGCGCAATCTATTAGACCGGGTGCCGTTGCGGGAGTTGCCCGTCCCATGGCCGATGGGGTCGTGCTTGTCGTAGCCCAGGTGCTCGTTGAATTCCTCGTCCAGGGCGGCTTCGACGACCACCCCATCGCGCCACGCCTTGGGGCGCTGCGCCAGCCACGCCTTTGAACGCGGCCTTGGAGCGGTTCTCGACCATGTCGAGCAACCTGGCCGGTCCGGTCCCGGCCCGGATCGGGGTCAGGTCGATGATCACGGTGACGTACTTGTCGCCGCGGCGGGTGTGGCGCCACACATGTTCGTCGACGCCGACGGTGGTGACCCCTATCGAACCGGGCCGGGGCGTCGATCAAGACCCGTCTGCCTTCGGCCAGGACGGCGTCGTTGGTGGTGTTCCACGACACGGCCAACGCCTCAGCGATCCGGGCCACGGTCAGGTGCTGCACCACAACCGCAACCAGCGCCCACCGCAACGCCGCCCGGGATAGCTTCGAACGCGGCTCAGCCGCCCGGCTCGTGTTCTGACGCCACACGTGGCCACAACCGCCACACCGGTAGCGGCGCACGGACACCAACAGCGTCGTCGACCGCCACCCGAACGGGACATGAACCAGCCGCCGGATGACCGTGTCCCGCGCCACCCCGTTACCTTTCTGGTGGCCCCAGACGCAAGGGGTTAGGGTCGCCGGGCCCGGCATGACTTACTGCCCCTGTCTCACACATGATCCGGGGGGTGTTGTCACCGGGCCTGGTCGCGCCAGATGACCGCTGATAGGGACACGGCCGTAGTTCAGGTCTCTTCGTAACGTGGGTGCCGGCAACTGACGCATCACCAACCATGGCGACCGTCACGTTCGATGGAAGGATAGTGATCGTCATGGACGAGAACACCGGTTTCGACATCTGGTGCGGGCTGGACGTGGGCAAGCAATCCCACCACGCCTGCGCACTCGATACTGCCGGCCGCAGGGTCCTCGACAAACCCCTGCCCCAAGACCAGACCAAGCTCGAGGAACTGTTCACCCGGCTGGAAGGCCATGGTCGAGTACTGGTTATCGTTGACCAGCCGAACACGATCGGCGCACTCCCGATCGCCGTCGCCGGCTCGATGGGCATCCAAGTCGCCTACCTACCCGGCCTGGCGATGCGCCGCGCCGCCGACCTTTACCCAGGCTCGGCGAAGACCGACGCCCGAGACGCGTTCATCATCGCGGATACCGCCCGCACCATACCCCACACCCTGCGACGCATCGACGCCGACGAAGAAACCCTCGCTGAACTCAAAGTGCTCGTGGGCTTCGACGAGGACCTTGCTGCCGAAGCCACTCGGTTGTCGAACCGCATCCGAGGGCTACTCACACAGATCCATCCCGCACTGGAGCGCGTTGTCGGACCACGGTTGACCACCAAACAAGGCCTCGCCGTCATCGAACAGCTCGGCGGCCCCCAAGGCATGGCTGCGGCCTCGAAGTCCCGCCTGCTCAAGGTGATTACCAAGGCCTACCCGCACCGCGCCCAAGACTTCGCCGACGCCATCACCGCCGCTCTTGCTGAGCAGACCGTCACTGTCGCGGGCACTGCTGCTGCCGAGCAAGTCCTGCCTCAACTGGCAGCCTCGCTGCGCCAGACACTAGACCAGCGACACGCACTCGCTGCGCAGATCGAACAGGTTGTTGATGCACACCCTCTTGCCGAGGTCCTGACCTCGATGCCAGGCGTCGGGGTCAGGACCGCAGCACGGATCCTGCTCGACGTCGGCGACGCCTCACAATTCCCGACCGCCGGACATCTGGCCGCCTACGCCGGCCTCGCCCCCGTCACCCGACGCTCCGGCACCAGCATCCGCGGCGAGTTCCCCGCCCGCTCGGGCAACAAGCACCTCAAACGCGCCCTGTTCCTGTCCGCCTTCGCAGCCCTGCGCGCCGACCCGACCAGCAAGGCCTACTACGACCGCAAACGAGCCCAAGGCAAGAAGCACAACGCCGCCCTCATCTGCCTGTCCCGACGCCGCTGCGACGTCCTGTTCGCAATGCTCCACAACCGGGAGCCCTACAGGACACCCGCCCCCAACCCAGAACCTTCCCCCACACCCCTCGCAGCTTGACAACGAACATAGGGACACCCCCCTGACAGCCACACCGATAACACCAGTCGTCCGGTATCGGCCACCCGGCACACCAGACTTGCCTGACCGGGTTCGACCCGCTGCGCCACGACCTCCAGTCCCAACTCGCCCAGGCCTGTGAACGTGGTCAGATCAGGGCGAACGAAGGTACCGTGCAACATGTCGAGGTCTTCCCGCATGGCTGTGTGAGAACTCCCATCATCGGAAGACCTCGACCCTCACCCCAGGACCGCCACGCCAACCACGCTCACACCTGACCTACACCCTGCTTTGTGATGAGCCCCAATGCCTTGCAGCGACACGTGTGACATGAGATACTACTCCCATGGATGCTTCGCAGTTATCCTCATCGCAGTCAAGTTTAAACTCTTCCACCTCCCTTGGGGAGGCCGCAATTACGATGGCGTTTCCTGCCCTGCTTATCGGACGTGGCGGGAGTCGAGGCGTATTTCGCAAGAATGTGACTTCTGTTTTAGGTCGTCCACTTATGACCTACCCAATCCTTGCGGCGCAACACAGTAAATACGTCAGCGAGATCTTTCTGAGCACCGATGACGACGAGATCGCTCAAATTGGATCAGCGGCGGGAGCCCGGCTGATCAAGCGACCGGCGCAGTTGGCGACCAGCGATGCCCTCGTGGAGGACGTGGTCATCCACGGCTTCCACGAGATGGCTGCCCGCTTGGGGGCTGTCCCGGAGATATTCACTTTGCTTCTGTGCAACTCTGCCACGATCACCCCAGGAATCATTGATGCTGGGGTCGAAATGCTTCTTACGGATCGATCTTTGGATAGCGCACTCACGGTCTCGCGATACAACGAGTATTCACCCGTTCGCGCCCGCCGTGTGGACAATGATGGGTTGTTGGCACCCTTCCTGAGTATCGACACGGTCTCGGGTGCATCATGCGATCGGGACGGCCAAGGCGATGTCTACTTCGTAGACGGCGGCGCTTGGATTCTCCGCGATCGGTGCATGGACTTGGAATATGGCGTCCTTCCTTTCCGGTGGACCGGTCGAAGGATGGCCCCCTTGTATCAAAAAGGGGGGCTCGACGTGGACTACCCAGATGGCCTCGTTCGTACTCAACATTGGCTCGAACAAATAGGCTTCAGCCATGAATCCACGCCGTACGAGTTAAGCCCTCAAGCCACACACCGCTAACCATGTTCGCGCCACTCACTCCCGGCTGGTTACACGAACAGGTCGGACCTTACCGATCACTTGCAGTCGTCGGTAACGGGCCCTCCGTGCTCACGGAGCAGCGAGGAAGTTACCTCGATAGCACAGACATTGTAGTGCGCTTTAATGAGTTCGCAGTGGAAGGCTTCGAATCATATGTCGGATCGCGTACCGACGTCTACGTGACCCATCTTCTCCACACCTATGACAACCGTCATCTGCGGGCGCACGGCGTGAAGGCTGTGATCGCTTCGAGACCTCAGACGGCCCGGTTCGCATTCAATTCCGGTCTAGGGCGAATGCTCATGAATCTACAACGGCTTGGTGACCTTCCGTTGGCTTGGGCAGATGATCAACGATTCCTCGGCCTTTACGCACTCCTTAACATCCCATTAACTGATATGACTGGGCGCAACCCGACATCCGGTTTGGTCTTCTTGGACTTCGCTAGCCAGCTCAATCTCGACTACATTGAGATCGTAGGTTTCGATGGGTACGCCCCAGGCCTTGGCGTGCACTACTTCTCTGATCCGCGATATGAACAACCTTCTCAGAGACGTGTGACTGAATACGCACATCAACGACCCCAAGAGCTTCGGGCACTGACAGTCATACTGAACCGTTTCACGTGCCCGGTCCTTGTGAACGGTGTCCCGCACTGTCCGAAGACTCCAGAAGAAGGGTGCGACAGGTGATTGAGCACACAGTCCATTTCTTTGGCCCAAGCGCGTCTCAGTCGGCGGCGAATCGACTCTTCCCAGCTTGGAACAACACCATCGGAGCCAAAGTCAGGCTCGTTTCTCATGACACCTCGGGTCACCGGTTGAGCGCAACAGAAATACTCCGTTTCCTCCAATCAGACCCCCAATTCATCGCAGCAGTCTTCACGGGACACAAGGTAGAGATGGCCCAGAACCTCTCCCCGTACCGTTCCATCGAAGCACCAGCACGAGACCTCAACCAGGTGGGCGGACTACTGCGAATAAAGCAAGATTTACACGCATTCTCTCAAGATGTTTGCGCATCCGCGCCCGAGATTGACAGCATCCTTGGGTGCAACGGCACCCAATTTCGCCGCAGTGTCATTTTGGGAGCAGGCGGAGCGGGGCGTTCAATAGCCTACTGCCTCCAGAGGAAGTACCCCCAAATGAGGGTGGTGATATACGATGTAGACGAAGTACGTTTGAATGCCGCATCCCACATTCTTGAACGAACCGGGTGTCGCCCAGTCGCACTTCTCCATCAAGCTGACGTAGTCGAGGAGATCGAAAACCCTGGTGTTTTCTTGGTAAACGCAACAGGCGTTGGCAAGGAAGAACCAGGACTTGTCTTGACTTCACCATTTAGATTTGACAAGAGCGCGATTTATTGGGATCTGAATTATCGCGGCACTCTAGACCTCCTGCAGAAGGCAAAAGTCGAGACATCGGAAGCCCGCAACGGAGGCGCGAGAGACGGCTGGTCGCTGTTCTTGCGGAGCTGGCATGACGTACTTTCCAGAGTCGCGATAGCTCTCGGGGCGACACCACCGACAATCGATGAAGTCTCCTTCGCTTCATTGTCGGAGAGCGAGCACGCATGAGCAGTCACCTGATCTGGCAGTCATGGCAGGCGCCGCACCGTGAAGCTATCGATTTGATGAAGCAGAACCGTGCTATCATCACGCAGGCAAGTTCTTGGGCGGATTTGATGGCGCTGGAAAAGGCGTCCCCCATCGAGTGCATGGTCGTAGACCACCAGATTACTTGGGATCGCCATACCTTGGCGGCCTTCCCACGTTTGCGATGCCTAGTGAGGCTAGGTGTCGGTTTGGATAACGTGGATCAATTGGCCGCTCGAGACTTGGGCATCCAACTCGGTAGCGTTCCGGACTACGGGGTGACCGATGTGAGTGATCACGCTCTTGCCCTACTGCTCACCCTCTCCAGGGCTCTGCCAAGCAGATTCAACAACATGCTCGCGCAGCCAGCTTACTGGATGCCGGAGACGCAGCTTGGATTTAGGCTACGAGGGAAGCGGTTGACTATTGTCGGGCTTGGGCGCATCGGATCGGCCATGGCGGTGAGGTGCGCGTCCCTAGGCATGGAGATATCCTTCTACGATCCCTATGTATCGCGAGGCATCGAAAAATCGTTCGGCTGGAAACGTCTTGATACCCTCGAACTAGCCATAAATTCCGACATCGTCTCGCTTCATTGCCCGCTCACCAGCGAAACCTTCAAACTTATTAATCGCTCCTATTGGGATCTTCTCCGCTCGGTCGGCCGTAGCCAAGTACTCATCAACACCGCGCGTGGTAGTATTGTGGAGTGGTCAAGTTTCATCGACGCCTTCCATGATGGCACATGTAGTCATGCTGGACTGGACGTCTACCCAATCGAACCTCTCCCTGAATCGGATCCGGTCCTAAAAGCCTTTCGCGCTCAATACTCAACTTCGTCAGGACCGCGTCTCGCGCTGACACCTCACTACGCCTTTGCCGGACCCGAATCCGTGCGGGATCTTCACGTTGGGGCTGCGAAGGCTGCATTAGGGCACTTACTGGCCCCGCCATCAGTAGAAGAAGGGATCATTCAATGAATCGTGACTCAAGTGACGCTCTGCAAACCTCACCTCGTACTGGACTCACTGTAGACATGGTGCTAGCGGAACTCCAGCGACTACCAGGGTGGCATGGAGCCGTCGAGCCCCTCACTCCAATCATCGACTCAGGGCAACTCGATTCCTTGGGCATCGTGGCTCTGCTGCCATGGATTGAGCGGGAGTTCAAGCTCGAAATTCCGGACCACGAGTTTAGATTCTCGCATTTCGAGACACCACAGAGCATCGCTGATCTGATAGAAAGACTGCAGCGGCAATGAACGAAGACCACTGGCGACTTTATGAGTGCAGCCCTATTCAAGCTTCACTCCAAGAAGAGTTAACACGAAGAATTCACTTCGTTGATGATGGAATTGAATCCTATCGCCTGAGACTGAATGACGAAGGCGAGATTGTTGGGCTCTGGATCAAGGGAGCGTTCAATCTTGCCGATACGGCGGCGGCTGCTGTCTGCCGTCTTTTCAAGGAGGTAGCTAAGCACCGCAGTTCATCGGCAATGCGGACTTGGACTCGCAACTGGGACGTCCATCCGAAAGCCAGAGGGCACCAAAGGTTGCTCAGCGCAGCCATCGACCGGGGGCTCGTTCGAGTGCACGGACCCGGGACGGTCTCCTTCAATGGGTCCTTGGTACACTTGCGAAATAGCCTTGTAGAGCTGGTCTCTCAGGTTTCCACAGGGCTTTCGGGGGCCACGGAGTATGTCTTCCCCACGCTGCTTTCGAGTTCGGTTCTGGAACGCGGCGGCTATATTGAATCTTTCCCGAACCTACTGATGCGCGCGGATCGTGTTCGGACTGGTTCCGCCTCTTACAAGGCGGTTACCACATCTTTGAAACAAGGGCTCGGCTTTGATTCTGCGGAACTTGACCTTGTGGCGACCGGGTACTCACTTCCCCCCACCATGTGCTATTACGTTTACGACAGCCTTGCTGACACTGTGGTCCCAGACGGAAAGACATTTACGGCAATAGGAAAGTCATTCCGCTTTGAGCACGTGTACGAGGAGCCGTTTAAGCGTCTCTGGGACTTCACAATTCGCGAAACGGTCTGGGTAGGCACTCGCTCCTATTGCAAAGCTGGCCTGTCGGCGCACATGAATGCGATTACAAGCCTATGCGATTCCCTCGAACTCTCGGGAGAATGCGTAACTGCTCACGATCCATTCTTCGCTGGAGAAGCAGGAGCGCAATTGGCTAATGCTCAGGAACTCGTCGGTTCGAAATTTGAACTGAAGCTCTTGATAGATCCGAATGATCCGATCGCCTGCGGCTCATTCAACTTTCATGGTACGTCGATCGCATCACGGTACAACATCACCCTCCGCGACGGGTCTTCGGCATCCACAGCGTGCGTAGGCATCGGCATCGAACGACTCATGTGGACCGTGCTCGCCCAGCACGGCTTGGATCCGAAACACTGGCCTGAAATACTGCAACTAGAGGCATTATCAGACCCCACATAACTAGAAAGGATGACATGATGGTTACTATGCCATTGCATTTTGCAAGTATCGTCGAGGAAGCAGTTCACGCCTCTCAAACTAATGAGCGCAACGCTGCACAAGCATTGTGGCGGCAGGCTTGTTCGGTCGGACTATTGAGGCCTCCGGATGGCGAGTCATCCCGTCGGGATTCCATTCTCTACTCACTGGAATTGGGTAAACATGGACTGTTGGATCTGCCCTTTTGGATGCAGCGAGACGTAATTCCACGTCTGGTCGATTTCACAGACTCGTGGACCCTGCCTCATTTTGGTGACTTGAGAGACGGACAGAATGTTGTACTAGGAATTGGTCTGAGCGAGGCACACTCAGCCTCCTCCTTTACCCGACTCACATGCACCGCTGCGTACGACCCTAACCGTGAGCAGTATGCGATCGAAGGCGAGAAGCGCCATGTGACGAATGCCTGCATCGCCGATGCCATCGTTATCTCTGCACGAGTCCATCGGGACAATCAAACCCGTGTAGGGCTCTTCCTAGTCGACTCGCGATTGCCAGGCGTTGCCATTGAGCCAACCCCGCTAGGCGATGGACTCGAGCTCCTCGCCACGGGAACCGTTCAGTTGACGAATGTTTTGGTTCCGGCAACGCACCTATTGGGTGGGTCCCCCAACGCCGTTGTCCAACTCGCCGCCCCCATGGCGGTTGAGCGTCTGATGTTGGGGAACATGGCCCGCGCTGCGGCATCCGTAGCTGTCGATCAGCTGAGCGAAAGAATGACTTCAGGTAAGGGAGGGAATTTCAAGGCTTCGAGTGATCGGGCCACCACGCTCCTCAGCGAGCTGTGTGCACGCGGCATGGCAGTCGATGCGTTCGGCCAAGTCCTCGCCGATGACTACATCCATGGACGACTTCTCTCAGCTGAACGAGCGGCGGCTTACAAGGTTCTTAGCATCTCTTATCTGATCGACGCACTACAAGTGCTCATCAGACTGAGAACTGCGTCTGAGATGGAAGCGGAGTCCCAAATCCCTGCCCGACTGTCGCTTGACGCACGCCTGCGAGCAGCCATAGCTCAAGGCTTGGCTGGGGGTACTGAGCATGCCTTGTCTCGGCTAATCATTTCTAGCGCGAACCCCAAGAAAACCCACTGACATGAGAAATCTCGAACTTCCCCCCTCGGGAACTAGCCATGAAAGTTTTTTCGGGGAACGCCTAAGGGAGTTCTTCTATTACCCGAAGCTAAACAAAGAGACAGACTCTGCCAGCGCCACGCCCACCCTATTAAACTTTCTCTCCACCTCAGATCGTCGCGACGGATTCTCGCTATATACACACATTCCTTTCTGCAATTATCTATGTCACTTTTGCCCTTTCTTCAAGGTGCTGAATTCGATGATATCTCACGACGTGAGGTCCAGGTTTTTTACAGCGATAGAGAACGAAATCGCAAAATATGGAGAGGCGCCATACTTTTCTATGCGCGAGCTCGAGTGGATCGAGTTCGGAGGCGGAACGCCGACAAGTATGAGCCTTGGCGAGGCGAAAGGTATCTTCACCGCTATACGTAACTCATTCAACCTACGTCGTGGTGCCGTCATCACTATGGAAGGAGACGCCCTAACCTTGAGTGAGGAGGGTAAGGTGGAGGGTCTTCTCGATCTAGGCGTGAACCGTTTCAGCTTCGGTGTTCAAACTTTCGACGAGCCACTTCGACGTAAATTGGGTATCAAGCCCACCGTCCAAGACCTGCGCAAAGCAGCGAATACATTACATGCCCATGGGGTGGAAGAATTCGCCATTGATCTCCTGTACAACCTTCCCGACCAGACAAGCGAGTCATTTCAACGCGACATTGATCTTGCATTGGAACTGGAGCCCGCTTATATCGACTTCTACCCGTTGACGCTATGGGAGAATACAAGATTCAAGGACAAGGTGGATTCTCTGAGAGGCTTCTCTCAGAAACCCACCACCCAAGCCAACCTCGAACTTTTTGAGATTGCTCGATCGAGGATGCTGAAGTTGGGCTGGAAAGCCGTGCGTTCTTACACGTTCGCCACCCCCAACCCGCATCCATTCATCGATGTTAGTCAAGCGCGTCTGCGAGCTCAAGGCGAGTCGATCGGAATCGGGCCATCATCGCGCGGATTTATCGGCGGGCGACACCTTATCAACGAATCATCAATCGACGGCTACATTCAAGAAACCGAGGCCGGGCGTTTCCCCATAGATCTAGGGTGCGAGTGTTCGGAAGAGGAGCAAGTGCGTCGCCTCATGGTTCTCTTCCCTTCGATGTTGCTGTGGGTTGACACGGCTACAATTCCCAACTACAGCGTGCTCTTTGAGCAGCAGGTGAATTCACTTATCAAGAACGGATTCATCGAACAGACAGGGACAATCATTAAGTTGACTACTGCTGGACAAGCTTGGGCAGGCAATGTGTCTCGCGAGTTCTTCAGCGCCGACCAGAAGCGAGCAATGACGACTTCCTACCTGTACGCGCGGCGCGAAGGGTTGAACCCATACAACCAAGATCATGTCGGCGTGTCTAGCAGACGCAAATTCAAGTTGCCATGAGCCCTGAGAATTTTCCATGCACGTTTAGCGCATCAATGATGTGTGCGGATCAGTTGCGCCTTCAGAGTGAAATTGCCGACCTCGAGAAGGCGGGAGTCGATCGCTTCCACTTGGACGTCATGGATGGCGCCTACGTAGCCAACTTAGCTCTCGGAGTTGCGACATGCGAAGCCATCCGATCCGCATCTTCATTACCCATCGATCTCCATCTGATGGTGCGGAACCCTTTGGAGATCACGCATGTGTTGAAAAAGGTTCGACCGGATCGAATCCTCATCCACCCCGACTCACTGCAGTCCTCGTGGCAATTATCCGAGATTGCTCGGGTGAGTGGGAGCCGCATTTGCATCGTGATTGAAACCGAGAAGGATCTTCGGGAACTCAGTCATCCCGAGTGCACCGGCGCAATGATCATGACCACAGAAACTGGTTGGACAGGTCGAGGTTTTATAAAGTCGCGTATTCGCTTGGTAAATGAGATCACGCAGAGGTTCGCTGGGTCTCTAGAGATCGGCGTCGACGGAGGCATTGGAGTGCCCCAGATTCATGCCTTGGCACGGCTTGGGGTAACTGAGTTCGTTCTAGGGACTTCTATCCTCTTTGGACATGGATCCTATGCCCAGACCCTACGCTTCCTGCGACGCGTTGAATCCACCGCCCGGAGCCAGCGGATGTATGAAAGCATCAAGGAGCTAATGTGAGAAAAGGAAGCTTTGAGCCCCTGACAGGCCTCCAACCATGTTTACTTCCTTTTCGTCCCCACAGTCTAAACGCGTACAACTTCTACGCGTTTCCACTGGGGATTCTCGAGGCTACTGGAGGCGTGCCTAAAGCTTGGCTGTATTCGAATTTTATCCAGTTGTGCTGGGATTCGCACCATAACGCACCGGTTCCATTCTGCCATTTTCTCTATGACTTTAGCGACGTACCCGCACTTGATCGACGCCAGTATTCTTGGCAAGATGCGAGATGGTTTGCGGACCCGCTAGATTTTGTCGTCCATGCGGTGCGTGAAGGATGGTACATCTTTTGTACCGTCGATGAGTTCTATCTTCCCGGAAGAAGTGGGGCCGGGACTCAGCATCGACTACACGACGCCCTAATCCATGGCGTCAGTCCGGATGGGGCGTTAGTAGCCGGATACGATGTAACTAGAAAGCTCGTTTCCACTTGGTTCACCTGGTTTCAGATCAAGAGTGCTATTGAAGAGGCTTGCACCCCGGAAGGTGAGTCCCGACCTCTCCTGTTATTCCGCCGAAACCACCGCCGCCCCTACGACTTTGACACAAACCACCTGCGCACTGAGCTTCGAGATTACATCGAAGGCAACAACACGTCAATTCGATATCGGCTCGAGATGAACCCGTGGAATCGGACCTATGGCCTTCAAACTTACAGCAACCTGGCTCAACATCTCGAGCGGGTAGCTCAGAACAACTGGCCTCTTGACTTCCGCCATTTTAAAATCCTTCACGAGCATCATGATCTCATGCTCCAGCGGGCTCGGTGGATCATCACAGTCTATAATCACGAAACGCAGCAGCCGATCCTACACGACCTTGAGGTGCTAGCTGTTCAGGCAGAACAGCTCCTTCTGCGCGTGCTCTGGGCGAATGCCAGGCACTCCAAGCAGTCAATGATGGAGATCCGTTCGGACATTCTGACTATGCAAAATAAGGATCGCAATGTGGCCGAGTCGCTGCACAGGTCGTTAGGGAAACTCGCAGGCGCAGACGTAAGTACCAACCACCGCGACGATTGAAGGAAGTTCCGATGGAAGCCATTCGAGTGGAGAACCTCTCCAAGGTCTTCAAAGTCCGCGAACCTAAGGGCGCTGGAGCGGCAGGCTGGGTGCGGTCACTATTTCGGCCCGTAGTCCGCGAAGTGTTTGCCGTTAAGGAACTCAGTTTCACTATTCAAGAGGGTGAAAGGGTGGGGCTAATCGGAGTGAATGGGGCCGGCAAGTCAACCACCATCAAAATGCTCACGGGCATTTTGAATCCAACTTCGGGACGAGTCGAAGTCCTAGGCTTGAATCCCCAAGCTGAACGGGTGCGTACCTCACGGCATATCTCAGCAGTATTCGGCCAACGCAGTCAACTGTGGTGGGACCTGCCCTACAGGGACTCACTTGCACTCATAGGCTTAATGTACGGCATGCCCCCAGTGCAGCTCGCCAAGGCCGCAGCAGAACTGACCGAAGCTCTTCGACTTGGCGATCTTCTCGACAAGCCAGTGCGGACCATGAGCCTAGGACAAAAGATGCGAGCCGAACTCGGGGCGGCCCTCATCCACAAACCTCGTATCGCCTTCCTAGACGAGCCCACAATTGGACTTGATGTGCTCGCCAAGCAAAGCATCAGGGAGGTGATCCTCGAACGAAACACGCAAGATGGGATGACTATTTTTCTGACAAGCCATGACATCGAAGACCTAGAGCGTGTGGCCGACAGGATCATCGTGATTGACTCGGGTGAGAAGCTATTTGATGGTTCAATCGTCGGACTGAAACGACGCTTCGGCTCGGGAAGGACTATCGAAGTCCAACTGGCATCGCCAATGGAGCCGTCGCCCATGATCTCGCTTCCAGACGGGGCAACAGAGGTAGCCCACTCAGACGGCAAACTGGTCATTCGGGTGGACCCTGACCGCAGTTCCCCAGCAGAGGTAATCGTCTCACTGCTAGGACAGATTGACTTCGTTGACTTCTCGCTAATCGAGACGGACCTTTCCCATGTGATTTCACGAATCGCTTCCGAAGGCAAACCATGAGACGCGCCGCCTCGGGTTCCTTGTTACGTACTGCGTTTTGGCCTCTTGTGCGCATGGGAGCTGCAGCGCAAATGGCATATGGATGGTCATTTATAGCGTGGATGCTTCAGCCGATTCTCGCCCTCTTTGTGGCCGCTGCCTTTTGGCGAGCAGTCTATGGTGATCGTGAGACAATCTCGGGTCTTGCTGGGCAGTCGGCCCTCACGTACATTCTTCTGGCCAACATCATTCTTCGCTTCGGGCAGACTGAGCTGCTTCGACTCTTCGGGCGTTTGAATGCACAGGGTCAAATCGCAATCGAACTGCTAAGACCGGCGGATTTTCAGCTGTCCACATTTGCTCAGTGGCTGGGTCGGACGAGTGTAAGCGCTGCATCCCAACTACCGCTACTAGTTCCCGTAGCTTTTGCGCTAGGCATGCGCCCATCATCGAGCCTGCCAGCTTGGATGATGGCGATAATTGTGTTCGGCCTTGGCCTGATCAATGTGTTTCTCGTTGATTGGATTGTGGCATGTTTGGCCTTCTACACCACATACGTTTGGGGAATTAGCGTTCTGTACTCAAGCGTCCTCGCCTTTTTCTCTGGGGCACTGGTCCCGTACGCTTTCATGCCAGGATGGCTCCAGCAGGCTGGCGCAATGATCCCTATCGCTCAATTGGCCGCGGCCCCAGCGGGCTTGCTATCAGGACATTGGCCGCCATCGCAGGCGTGGCCTGTCATTGGCTTCGAGATTCTAACTATTCTTGTACTCTTTCCGGCATCTCGAATAATCTTCAATTTTTCAATTCGCTCCGCCCAGCTACTAGGGGGCTAGAATGTCCGCAAGACAGTACTTGACACTTTTCCGCACGTTCCTTGTTTTCAATGTTCGCGCCGCAGTCAGCTTTAGGGCAGACTTCCTCATTGGACTCGCGTCCACGATTGTCATGCAGACAGCTCAGATTGGGGCACTGTTCCTGGTTATGGCTCAAGTTCCTGAATTGGAAGGTTGGAATGTTGATCAAATTCTTCTGACGTACGGACTCTTAGCCATTGCGCGCTCCATCAACCATATGTTCGGTGATCAACTTTGGCGCTTGGGTTGGATGTTTGTCAAAACAGGAGATTTCGATAAGTTCCTCTTGCGTCCTGTTAATCCACTTTTCCATTTCGTCGCCTCGCGATTCTGTCAAGACGGCCTCGGTTATATGCTGGTCGGGATTGTGCTCGTACTGAAGGCGGGACTGGGGTTTGGGCTTTTCATTTCTCCTAAGGCCTTCCTCTGTTGCTTGGTGGCCACACTTGGGGGCGCTGGCATCTTTTTTGGCATTAACTTACTGACGGCTTCCACATCCTTCTGGGTGATTGATTCACTGGGACTCATGACAAGCGTGTTCGTCACTAATGAGCTTGCGCAGTACCCACTGCCCATCTACGGTAAATGGATCCAAGGGCTGTTGACGCTAATCCTTCCCTATGGACTAATAAGCTTCTACCCAATGGATGCAGTGTCACGAGGTGACTTTTACTTGCTTGCATGGGCTAGCCCGGCGGCTGCCTTGATCCTGCTCGTGGTCGGCGTGCTTATCTGGAATGCAGGAGTGCGCCACTACAGTAGCACCGGAAGTTAGGGCATTATTCGGGTTCTTCGCAGAAGTGAGTGGATGAGGGGTCTGAAGCCGCCTGCGTCGAGTAGGGATCTGGCTATGTATAGTGGGAATAAAACAAGATTCGTGTCGATTGGGTGTGTGGCCGATGCGGGTTCTTGGCGTGTGACCGACGTTGTTTGATGGTTTCATCACCGCGTTTGTCGGCGGTGTCATAGCGTGTAAGCAACGCTCTCGGTGTGGGGGCCTGTTGTGGAGGTGTTGGGTGGCTGGGACTCGACGGTTGTTGACCGTGGCGGATTGGGCGGAGATCTCGACCGGGTTGAAGGCGGGCTGGTCAGCGGCCCGGATCGCTAGGAGTATCGGGCGGGTGACGTCGGTGGTCACCCGCGAGATTGCGCGGAACTCGACCAAGACCCGCGGTTACCAGGTGGTCACGGCAGATGTTGCCGCGAAGCGACGGCGGTCGCGTCCGCAGAGCAGGAAGGTCGCCTCGGACCCGGTACTGAAGACGCGGGTGCTGGCCGACCTGAAACAGTCTCGCAGCCCGCGTCAGATCGCGGGCCGGTTGACCCTGGAGGCTGGAGGGTGTCAGATGGCTTGTGTAAAAGGAGTTGGGATGATCTGAAGGAGATTGACTGTGGCTAAGACACCAAGGAGCAATGAGTCGTTCAGCCAGGCGGGTGTGCTGCGGCGGGAGCTGATTGATGATCGGCTGTTGGACGAGTTGTTGGCTTCGGCCAGTGAGCGGGGGATCGCCTTGACCGGGGAGGGTGGGTTCCTTCCCGAGCTGGTCAAGGCGGTACTGGAACGCGGGATGCAGGTTGAGTTGACCGAGCACCTGGGCTATGAGAAACACGACCCGGCCGGGCGGGGTTCGGGGAACTCCCGTAACGGTACTGTGCCGAAGCGGATTGATACCGAGGTCGGGCCCGTCGGGTTGGATCGACCCAGGGACCGTAATGGCTCGTTCACCTCGCGGCTGGTGCCCACCGGTGAGCGGAGGCTGGGTGGTCTTGATGACATGATCATCAGCCTTTATGCGGGTGGGATGACGATCCGTGAGATTCAGCATCACCTCGCCGCGACACTGGGTACTGAGCTGTCCCATGAGACCATCAGCAATATCACCGAGGCCGTGATGGACGAGGTCACTCAGTGGCAGGACCGGCCTTTGGAGGCGTTCTACCCGGTGATCTTTCTGGACGCTCTGGTGGTGAAGGTCCGGGACCAGAACCGGGTGGTCAACCGCCACGCCCACATCGCGGTCGGAGTCGATACCGAGGGCGTCAAACACGTGCTGGGGATCTGGGTCCAGGCCGCTGAGGGAGCGAAGTTCTGGGCCAGCGTGTGCGCCCAACTGGCCAACCGCGGCCTCAGGGACGTGTTGATCGTCTGCTGTGACGGGCTCACTGGGTTCCCCGAAGCGATTGAAGCGACCTGGCCCGGATCCCTGGTCCAAACCTGCGTGGTGCATCTGATCCGGGCTTCCATGCGCTACGTCGCCTACGCTGACCGGAAAGCCGTCGCAGCGGCGTTGAGACCGGTCTACGCCGCTGTTGATGCTGATGCCGCGCTGGCAGCCCTGGTCGCGTTCGCCGATTCGGCCCTGGGCAAGAAGTACCCGGCCGCGGTAGCGACCTGGGAGAACGCCTGGGACCGGTTCATCCCGTTCCTGGACTTCGGTCCCGCGACTCGGAAGGTGATCTACACCACCAACAGCATCGAGTCGTTGAACTACCAGCTGCGCAAGATCATCAAAAACCGTGGTCAGTTCCCCAACGATGCCGCGGTGGTCAAACTGTTGTGGCTGGCGATCCGCAACATCGAGGACAAGAGGGCCCGTGAACGAGCCAAACAGGCCGGCAAACCCAGAGCCCAACGCACGGCCCCCGGGAAGCTGGTTGAAGGTTTCACCGTCCAGGGCTGGACCAGAGCCCTCAACGAACTCGCCATCCGCTACCCCGAACGATTCCCCCAAACCAACTAAACCCAACCATTTACACAAACAACTTGACAAGCTCGGAGGCTGGCGACGACACTGTGGAACTCATGAAGGGCTCAACCTCAGCGCAGGGCAGAACCGTTTCGCATGAGGCGATCTACCAGTTCATCTACGCGATGCCACGCGGGGAACTGGCCAGGAACGGCATCTTCCTGCGCCGTAACCAAGTCAAGCGTCATCGCCGTAAACCTGTTGGTCAGCGGCGTGCCCCGATCGTCGGGATGGTCCCGATCCAGGAGCGTGACCCGGCCGCAGCCCACCGGCGGGCGCCTGGGCACTGGGAAGGCGACCTGATCATCGGGAAGAACGGCGCATCCGCGGCGGTCACCCTGGTCGAGCGGGTCTCCCGGTACACCGTGATCTTGGCCCTGCCCGATGGGAAGGACTCTGCCGGTGTCGCCGATACCCTGATCGAGTACTGCAGCGAACTGCCGGCGATGATGCGTAAATCGCTGACCTGGGACCAAGGCACCGAGATGGCCCGCCACGCCGCCGTTACCCTGGCAACCGACCTCAAAGTGTACTTCGCCGACCCGCGCTCCCCATGGCAGCGGCCCTCCAACGAGAACACCAACGCACTGATCCGCGAGTACCTCCCCAAAGGCGAACACATCACCTCCCATCAGCCCTACCTGACCGCGATCGCTGAAGAGCTCAACGAACGACCCCGCGCCACACTCGGCTTCCTCACCCCACGCGAATCCTTCGAACGACTCCTCCTCGGACACCCACCCATTGCTTCCACGACTTGACAGCGCCCGATTCCTCCATTCAGATTCAGGGAGCCTTATTCACAGCCTTCCTCAAGTGCGCCCTGACTAGGGGCTTTGCTGGCCGACGCGCCGTCTGTGAATAAGCCTCAGGGAGCATAGTACACGTCCGATGACTGCACCAACACCATGAATCAAGTATGGTATCCTCGCATCAGTAGAAAGAGTCGGCGTCCGCCGCGTACGGCGCCGCAGCGGGTATCGCTGTAATGCTGGCCGCGCAGGAAGAGGGCTAGTTAACTAGGAAGGTCTACCGCGCCAGAAGAAAAGAGATTGAAGATCATGAGATCATGGATTGATTACTAGCTGCAATCAGAGCTGGCTTCAATTCGGCGATCAGATAGCGCCCCTAATGAATTCCATTGTGGAAGGTTATTCACAGACGACGCGCCAACCAGTGAATCTCCTAGTTAGAGAATACTTGAGAATGGCTATGAATAAACTTCGGGATATGAAGGAAAACCGAGACGGCTGCCTAAGCCGCGATCTGGTTTTTGCTACTACTAACAAAATCTATAGCAGCCCACAGTGATCCGCGGAGCAGAACGTTCTTCCCGGAGTAGTGCGCTCAAACCATGAATGGAGATGCCTGGATGATCAGCATCGCGACGATCACCATCAAGACAACCAAGCCACGAGCAGTCGCCGCGTTCTGGAGGGACTTGCTGGGTTACGAAGTGGCCCCCAACCTGACCGACTCCGTGCTCCTCGAAGGAAACGGACCGTCATTGCTGATCCAACCGGCCACACGGCAGGCAGCCCCGGGGGCCATCCACCTCGACCTCAGGCCTGATGACCAAGGTGACGCGGTGGCGGCCGCGTTGGCGCTTGGCGCCTCACATGCCGACATTGGGCAGACCGGGCAGGAAGGATGGGTGGTCCTGGCGGATCCCGCCGGGAATCTTTTCTGCGTGCTCGAGGGGCGTGCTGCACACGCGGCTCGAATGACCGGCAGGACTCCGACGCCAACGCCGGTGTGTGGACATGATGAGGGCTGAGGGCGCACCACGCACGCGGATGGGCGCTCCCCGACGATCGCCGGTGAACGGTTCCCGCCTCATCCCCACCAGCAACTGAAGTTGCGTCTCCGACCCGGGCTCCAGGAGTGAGCTCACCGTTCCCGAGCGCTGTGACGCCGGAACCGAGCCAGCGTCCTGGCGGGGTGCCCGCCTCGGCGTAGTAGCGGGTTGGCGGAGTCGAGAGCGAACGGTCACCATCACCAGCCGCCACAGTCCGCAGCAGGTACTTGTGGAATCGACGGCGAACTCTTGCGTTGCGGTTGCCCCGGTAGCGTGGAGATGGATGGATGCCGTAGCAACTCGTGAGGCCGAGGATCCCACAACGGTCGACGCACCGACGCTCTCGGGCGGCACGTCCTCGTGGCTCCAGCTGCATCCGCGACTGGTTGATCTGATGCTCGTTCTGGTGATCTTCGCCTACAACTTGCCGATTCAGTTCGGTGCGGTGCCCGGGCACCTGTGGCTGGGGACCGGGCTGCTGGTCTCGGTCGGTCTGTGTGCGCCGGGGCTGTGGCGTCGTCAGTGGCCAGCGGCCACATATCTGGTGATCCAACTCGTCGCGGTCACGCAGATCCTGCTGGGGATCTCGCTGGTGGTTGCCGATGCGATGCTGCTGTTGGCCGTCTATACGCTCGCCTCTCGTAGCCGCTGGCAGCTCTCCGGCATGGCAGCGCTGATCACCGCCACGTGGACTGTGCCGAGTTGCCTGCCGATACTCGACCGCGGCGAGATGAGTATCGGGGATATCGGTGTGATCGTCGCGCTGATCCTGTGGTCATGGACCTGGGGACGTCTGGTGCGAACCCGCCGGCGCTACATCGCCTCACTGCATGAGCGCGCGGCACAGCTCGCGCGGGAGAAGGCGGTCGAGGCAGAACTGGCGGCGTCGTCCGAGCGGACGCGCATCGCTCGGGAGATCCACGATGTCGTCTCACATTCCCTGAGCGTTGTCGCGGTGTTGTCCGACGGCGCGGCCTCCACCGTCGACACGGATCCTGAGCGGGCACGTACGGCCATGCTGACCGTGCGCGACACGGGGCGCACAGCGTTGGCGGACATGCGCCGGTTGCTCGGGGTCCTGCGCGATGACGAGCCCGGATCGCACGCACCGCAGCCGGGGATTGCGCAGTTGCCACGTCTGCTCGAGGAGTCGTGCGCGGCGGGTGTGCCGGTGCAGTTCATTGAAACGGGTGGCCCTCAGGCGGTGCCGCAGAGCATCGATCTGACCGTGTACCGCATCGTCCAGGAGGCGTTGACCAATGTGCGCAAACATGCTGGCCCCGGGGTCTCGGAGGTGCGGGTCACGCTGGCCCATACCCCCGAGTCCATCACGGTCACAGTGACCGATGACGGTGCCGGGTCCGCCGCTGGTGCCGATCCGCATATCGGGCACGGCCTGATCGGCATGCGCGAGCGTGTCGCCGCCCACCACGGGCAGCTGCGTGCCGTGTAGCGGCCCGAAGGCGGTTTCGAGGTCGTCGCCACGATCCCGACAGGAGATGAATCATGAGTATCCGCGTGCTGCTGGTCGACGACCAGGAGATGATCCGCATGGGTTTCCGCATGGTGCTGGGCACCGCCGAGGGCATCGAAGTCGTGGGCGAGGCCTCCGACGGCGACGAGGTCCTGGACGTGTTGGCTGAGCATCCTGCCGATGTTGTGCTGATGGACGTGCGCATGCCCAGGATTGACGGCATCGAGGCCACGCGGCGCGTCATGGCGCTGGAGGATCCGCCGCATGTGTTGGTGCTGACGACCTTCGACCTGGACGAGTACGCCTACGAGGCCTTGCGTGCCGGGGCGTCGGGTTTCCTGCTCAAGGACGCGCCGCTGGAGGAGGTGGCCGCAGCCATCCGCCACGTTCACGACGGTGATGCCGTGGTCGCGCCGTCGACCACGCGTCGCCTGCTGAGTCACTTCGCCGCGCCCGAGGCGTCATCGCTGGCTGCGCCGATGAACACCGCACCGCTTGAGCTGCTGACGCCGCGCGAGCGCGAGGTGTTGAGCCTGGTCGCGCGCGGACTGTCCAACCGCGAGATCGCCGATGAGCTCGTCCTCAGCGAGGGAACGGTCAAGGTCCACGTTGGGCACGTGCTGACCAAGCTCGACTTGCGCGACCGTGTCCAGGCCGTCGTGCTGGCCTACGAGACGGGTCTGATCGCGCCGGGAAACGCCTGATCCAGCACATCATCCATGCCTGAAGTCGTAGGGGGAAGATATGCCTTGGGCCAGATGGAATCATCTCTGGCCTGCGACAGCGTGGAGACATGTCCTACGCAGTCACCACAGAAAACCTGACGAAGCGCTACGGCGATCGCATCGTCGTCGACGATCTGTTTCTGCGCATCCCTGAAGGGTGTGTGTACGGGTTCCTCGGACCCAACGGGGCCGGAAAGTCCACGACGATGAAGATGCTGCTGTCGCTGATCGAACCCAGCGACGGCGAGGTGCAGATCCTCGGCCAGTCGATGACGCGCGCCACGCGGCGTTCCCTGCTGGGGCGGATCGGCTCGCTGATCGAGGCCCCGCCGGGATATGCGCACCTGACCGGCGCGGAAAACATTCGGCTCATTCAGCGCCTGTTGCATTTGGATGATGCACAGATCGAACACGCAGTGCAGGTCGTGCATCTGACCGAGCAGATGAACAAGAAGGTCCGCGAATATTCCCTGGGCATGAAGCAACGCCTGGGGATCGCGATGGCCCTGGCCCGCCAGCCGCAGCTGCTGATCCTCGACGAACCCACTAACGGCCTCGACCCCGCGGGCATCGAGGAGATGCGCGGACTGCTGCGCCACCTCGCGGTCAACGGGGTGACCGTGATGGTCTCCTCGCACCTGCTGGGCGAGATCGACAAGATCGCCACCCAGCTGGGTATTCTCGCCCAGGGCCGGATGATCTTCCAGGGCACCCGCGCCGAGCTGATGAAGGCATCGTCGCCCGACGTGCTGATCACCTGCTCGGAGCCCCGCCGGGCGCAAAACCTGTTTGCGCCCTACAACCCGCGGCTCATGCCGTCGGGCGACCTGGCACTGGCGGGAACCGATGACAAACGGACGGCTGGATTCGTCGCATCGCTGGTTGGCGAAGGAATCGACATCTACGGAGTCCGCCGCGACGAGCAGAGCCTCGAGGACGTCTTCATGCGCCTGACCGAAGGAGGTGGGCTGTGATGACCGTCGTCATGAACGAACTGGCCAAGATTCGCCACCTTCGCATCGGGGTGATCGCGATCATTCATCTGGTGGCCGTCGTGGGCCTCACAGCTTTTCAGTCGCTGGTCGCGGGCATCGACGAGCATCTCGCGGATCCCGGCGGGGCGCCGTGGAAGATCCTGCTCACCGGGCTCTCACGGGCGTTCGCGATGATCTCGCCCGTCCTCTTGGCCGTGCTGGCCAGTCGTCAGGTCGAGATGGAACACACGGGCAACGGCTGGCTGCTGTCTGCCACGAGCGGGGTGAGCCCCGGCCACCTGTGCCGTGCCAAGTTCATCGTGCTCGGGCTGATCGTCGCCCTGGTCACCATGATGCAGTCCGCGCTGCTCGTCGGTTTCGCGAAACTCATCGGCGTCACCTCACCCTTCCCAGCCTCGCACTGGATCGGGTACACAGCCTCGATCATGGTCATCAACCTCGCCGTGCTGGCATTCCAGATCCTGCTGTCGGCCGTGGTGGAGAACCAGCTCGTCGCGTTGGGAGTCGGCATCGTCGGTATCTTCCTCGCGCTCTTCGGGGTGATCCTGCCGAGATTCCTCACGCACCTGACGCCCTGGGGCTACTACGCGCTGGCCGCTCCGGCCGACTACGTCGGCGTTGACCTCGTCTACTACGACCTGCCCTACCTCAGCATCGCCGGACTGGCCGTCGTGGGTGGCTCGCTCTTCATGCTTGTCACTACTCGTTTCAACACCCGGGAGGCATGACCATGAACTCCATCCACTCCGAGTTCCTGAAACTCAAACGCTCCATGAGCTGGGCTGTGGTCCTCGTGGTCCCGATCATCATGGTCCTGGCCGGCTCGATGAGCACCATGCTCGCACAGGGCACCTTCGAAGACGGGTGGCACACCCTGTGGATCAGGTCCGTCGGGTTCTACGGGATGGCCATCCTGCCGGTCGCCGTCGCGATCCTCGCGTCCCTGGTCTGGCGCGTCGAGCACAAGAACAGCAACTGGAACGCTCTCATGAGCCGGCCCGTACCGACATCCGAGGTCGTGCTGGGCAAGGTCGCGGCCATCGCCGCGCTCGCGGCCTCGATGCAACTCGTCTTACTGGTCACCGTCATCGGACTGGGCAAGCTGGTGTTCGGACTCGAGGGCATGCTTCCGGCCAAGTACCTCCTGGGCAGCCCGTTGATCATGCTGGCCTGCGTGCCGCTGGCGGCGCTGCAATCGGCGTTGTCGGCATTCCTGTGCTCCTTCGCCACTCCGGTGACCATCGCGCTGGTGATGACCAGCGCCTCGACACTGCTTCTGCAGCTGAAGCTGACAGCAGCACTGGCGCTTCCCTACGGCCTGGTCACCCACACCACGCAGCTCGGGACATCTCTCGTCTCGGGCCAGAGGACGAGCTTCGCCGTCCCGGAACTCAGCCTGGCGAGCGCGGGCATCGTCACGGGCGCAGCTGTGGTGCTCACCGCCCTCATCGTCGCCATCACCTCCATGGCACTCAATCGCACTGACATCCGCGCATAGAACGTTTCTTCACCTCAGACCCGGTGTCCGGGAAACCGGGTTGGGCTCCCTCCGCACCGATGAACGCCCGACCACCTCATCACATCCAAAGCGGTCGTCGTCACCACGGCTGAACCGGCTTCAGAGCAGGGTGGTTCAACCGGCTTAATGAAATGGGTCCGCCCCAATCAGCGGGCGAGGGATGGCAGAGTTGGGCGGGTGAACTGGGAGTGGGTGACCGGGGCCGAGGAGGCGGTG
>ERZ773073.406-NODE-406-length-22976-cov-3.656298_pt1 | contig 22976 bp, 30 predicted proteins | sample MGYA00580616_ERZ773073 | MGnify/ENA primary metagenome ERZ773073 (study PRJEB29015, sample SAMEA2737960) | human oral metagenome | biome: human oral; feature: human-associated habitat; material: dental | place: China | collected 2131 ...
AGACAAAATAACTGATGGAGATATTAATAGCTAGAAGAATCGTCGCTGCTAGCACAATCACCCAAAATAACTTCAGGGCGAAGATCCATTTTTGCTTCTTCATCCATTGCTGATTCGTTAATGAATGGTCGCCTTTATCCAGCTCAATAATCGTATCAATAAACTTGGTAAAACGTTCTTTCAAGCACTGTCTCCTCTCTTTTAGTAAGCATAGTGTAGCATAACGCCAGACCCTAGTAAAATTATTTTAATCGATTTTTAATAAACAAAAAACGCCCCTTTTGAAATCTTGCAATTCCAAAAGAAGCGTTGTGGGTTTAATTCAATTATTTTTCATTTCTTAACTTCGTAATGAAGTGCTCGATACGATCTAACGCTGTCTTTAAGTCTTCGATTGAGTAAGCGTAAGAAATACGTAGGAATCCTTCACCAGAGTCCCCAAAGGCTGTTCCTGGAACAACGGCTAAGCGTTCTTCCTCTACTAGACGCATTGCAAATTCTTCAGACGTTAATCCGAATTGCGAGATATTTGGGAAGATATAGAAAGCTCCAAATGGTTCAAAGCAAGGAATACCTAGGTCTTTGAAACGTTTTACCAAGTATCGGCGACGTTGGTTGTAACTATCGCGCATTTCTGCAATATCTTCTTCAGAATTACGAAGCGCATCAATCCCCGCATATTGGCTAAGTGTTGGAGCGGACATAATCGCAAATTGGTGAATCTTATACATTTGTTCCATGATTACCGCTGGAGCTAAGGCATACCCAAGTCTCCATCCTGTCATCGCAAATGCTTTTGAGAAGCCACCGATTAAAATCGTACGATCACGCATGCCATCGATTTCGATAACCGATACGTGAGGTTTTCCTGTGTATGTTAATTCTCCATACAATTCGTCAGAAACAACGATAATATCGTGGCGTTTTAGCACTTCACAAACCGCTTCTAAATCTTCACGACCCATAACCGCACCAGTTGGGTTATTTGGGAAGTTCATTAGGATGGCTTTTGTTTTTGGAGTAATAACAGCTTCCAAGTCCTCAGGAGTGATACGGAATTGGTTTTCTTCTTTTAATGGAAGAATCACTGGCACCCCATCCGCCATTGTAACGGCTGGAACGTATGAAACATAACCTGGGTCACAAATAATCACTTCATCCCCTGGATTCAAGAGCACACGCATTGAAATATCAACGGCTTCACTTCCTCCAACAGTGATGACACATTCATGCATTGGGTCATATTTCACTCCATGACGGCCTTCTGTAAAAATACATACTTCCTCACGAAGCTCTTTTAGCCCTGCATTGGCTGTGTAGAACGTACGACCTTCTTGCAACGCTTTAATCGCTTCTTGACGAATATGCCAAGGCGTATCAAAATCAGGCTCTCCAACCCCTAGGGAAACAATATCTTTATATTCACTCGCCATATCAAAGAAACGACGAATCCCTGAAGGTTTCAAGTCCTTAATTCTATTATTTAACATTTTTTCTAAATTCATGGAGTAACCACCTGACGTTTATCATCTGCTTTACCGACAAACATTGTGCCGTGATCTTTGTATTGTTTTAATACAACATGTGTTTTAGTAGATTGTACTTCTTCAATCACTGAAAGACGTGAAGATACGAAGTTCGCAATTTCACGCATTGGCGCTTTCTTCAATTGCACCATAAAATCATATCCGCCTGACATTAAGTACACTGCTTCCACTTCTGGGAAATGATAGATTTTTTCCGCAATACGGTCGAACCCTTTCCCTTTTTGAGGATTTACTTTTAATTCGATAATCGCTGATACATTGACGTTATCAGTTTTTTCCCAGTTGACTAAAGTATGGTATCCACAAATAATTTGTTGTTCTTCCATCTCTTTAATACGACGTGTAACTTCTTCTACATCGATTTCTAATAGAGAGGCAATTTCTTCTGGTGTTAAACGACTATTCTTCTCGATTAATTTTAAGATTTGCTCGTTCACTTCTTTGAACATAGGCTTTCCTCCTTCAGTTGCATTTGCAACATTTTGTACTTTCCCATTGTACCCTTTTTTCGCTAGAATTCCTAAGAATTTATTGCGACTTTATGAAATTTATAAACTATGGTATACTAGCGGTACTTTAAAAAAGGAGGAATATTCGATGGAAAGTAAATTTACTGGGACTGTACTAGAGCTTATTCTTGTAAATCTATTTGCTGGTTTTGTGACATTTATCTCTTTCGGGCTATTAGCACCTTGGGCTATTTGTTATCAATACCGTTATATGGCAGATAACACCATCATCGATGGAAACCAACTTCGTTTTGACGGTACTGCCACTGAATTATGGGGTCAATGGTTAAAATGGCTCTTCTTCATCATTATTACACTCGGAATCTATTCATTCTGGGTGGGCTTACGTCTAGAACAATGGCGTGTTAGCCGCACACATATGGTGTAAAAAAATAATCCCTTGTGCCTGATTAAGCACAAGGGATTTATTTTTATTCTGCTGTTTGTTCAAAGTGTGCGACTAAGTCGTTGATAACGCCACTTGATACGATTGTATCGATTTGCTTCATCGCATGATATACGCTATCTGATTTTGAAGAGCCGTGTGATTTCACGACTGCCCCTTTAAGACCAAAGAGCACCGCACCCCCGAATTGTGAGTAGTCCAATGTGTTCTTTAAGCCGTAGAAGGTATTCTTCAATAAGAGCGCTCCAAGTTTTCCTTGGATTCCTTGCCCCTTGATGCCTTCTTTTAGAAGTCCCATCATCGCAAGCGCTGTTCCTTCAATTGTCTTGAGGACCGCGTTTCCTGTGAATCCGTCTGTTACCACGACATCCGCAGCACCCGTTAAGATGTCACGAGCTTCCACGTTACCGACAAAGTTTAAGCTATCGTCTTCTTTTAAGAGTCCGTAAACTTCTTTTGCAAGTTCGTTCCCTTTTCCTTCTTCAGCTCCATTATTTAATAAGCCGACTGTTGGGTTTTCGTAACCAAGAACGTATTTTGAATAATAACTTCCAAGAATACCGAATTGGTGAACGTTTTTCGGTTTACATTCCGCGTTGGCACCAACGTCCATCATAATAAATTGACGGTTGTCTTTTCCAAGAACAGGCAACACTGGCATTAATCCTGGACGGTCGATTCCTTTAATACGGCCAACCACTAATAATCCAGCCGTTAGAAGAGCCCCTGTGTTTCCGCAAGAGAAGAGCGCGTCGGCTTCCCCTTCTTTCACAGCTTTAGCCGCAACGACCATTGAAGCGTCTTTCTTCGAACGAATCGCTTTAACCGGTTCGTCATCAGAGTTGATTTTTTCCGAGCAGTGAATTACGCGAATATTTGGAAGAGATTCCTCCCAGCATGCGTTCACTTTTGCTTCGTCTCCGTATAATTGAAACTCGACAGTTGGCATTTCCTTTGCTGCAAGGACGACCCCTTGGACGATTTCTTTTGGAGCATTATCTCCACCCATCGCGTCAATTGCAATTCTTACCATTGTTGTTCCTCCTCTTCTAGCCACGTGGCCGTGAAGTTATCCATTGATTTCTTTCGTTGTTTGTTCGATAAATGCCTTCATGCGTTTTGTCTCGGCTTTTTCTCCTGCTGGATCTTCCGAAGCATAAAGGATAGCATCTTTCCGTGCTTGTTCTAGTATATCATAATCTCGTATTAAATCGGCAATCTTAAAGTCTGGAATACCGGACTGTTTTACTCCAAACACATCCCCAGAACCACGGAGCTCCAAGTCTTTTTGACTGAGATAAAATCCGTCCGTCGACTCGCACATAATGCGCATGCGTTCTTTTCCGTTTTCGGTCTTTGGACTCGCCACTAAAATACAGCTTGAGGCATGTTGTCCACGGCCGACACGTCCACGTAACTGGTGCAGCTGCGCTAACCCGAACCGGTCCGCATCTAAAATCACCATCACAGTAGCATTTGGCACGTCCACCCCAACTTCAATCACCGATGTCGAAACGAGTACTTGTAGCTTATTGGCTTTAAAGTCCGCCATCACCGCTTCTTTTTCTTCAGCCGGCATTTTCCCGTGCAAGAGTCCCACTTTCACGCGGTCTGAGAAATGCGCTGAAATCATGCGGTAAATCTCTTCAGCATTTTGCACATCGAGATGTTCCGACTCTTCAATCAGTGGCGAAATCATATACGCTTGCCGCCCTTCTTGAATTTGACGTTCTACAAAATTGAAAATTTGTTCCATTTCCTGCTCGCGCACCCAAGACGTCTTAATGGGCTGGCGACCACGAGGAATTTCACTCAAAATAGAAGTATCCATTTCCCCAAAAGCCGTAATCGCAAGCGTACGAGGAATTGGCGTTGCCGTCATTTGAAGCACGTTCACGCCCGCTCCTTTTCCAGCGAGCGCCTGGCGTTGTTGCACCCCGAAACGATGCTGTTCGTCAATCACGACAAAGGCCAACTCCTTAAAGTTCACATCTTGTTGGAACAAGGCATGCGTCCCGATAATTAGGTTCGCCTTGCCACTCTCAATTTGAGCGAGTAACTCTTTTCGCTTCTTCTGCGAACGATTCATACTTCCCGTTAACAACACGGCCTTTAAGGAAGTCCCTTGAATCAATTTTTCAATCGTTAGCATATGTTGTTCCGCCAAGATTTCTGTAGGAACCATGAGCGCTGCTTGCTTTCCTGTTAGAGCCGTTGCGACCATGGCAATCGTCGCCACAATCGTCTTCCCGCTCCCTACATCCCCTTGCAAGAGACGATTCATCTCATAAGGAGCGCGCAAGTCAAAGCAAATCTCATTCACGACTTTCTTTTGCCCCTCTGTCAGTTCAAACGGCAAGGTCTGAATAAAGGCCTTCAACGCGGCATTATCATACAGAACCGCTTGCCCTTTGGTTTGCTGATGACGCTTCTGACGCATCCATTGCAAGCGCAGTTGATATAAGAAGAGCTCCTGATAGACGAGCTGATATTGCGCACTCTGTCTTTCCAGTTCATCTTTTGGAAAATGCATTGCCCGTACAGCGTCTCTATGCCTCATTAAGTGGTGCGACGCCGTCAACTCTTTGGGCAATACTTCTGGAATTTTATCTTCAAAACGATCCATCGCCGACCGAACGAGTTTGAGAATCGTCGCCTGCTTCAACGATTTATTCGTGCGATAAACCGCCTCGACTTGGTCTCCTTCTTCGTCCTCCACGTTTCGGTTCGATAAGATTTTCATGCCCATCAAGGTAGAACGCTTCGCATCCCATTTCCCGTAGATGGCAATCTCTTCGCCCTGTACGACTTTATCTTTTAAATACGGCTGATTAAAGAACGCAACTTGGATGACTTGAGTATCAATCGCCATGCGAAACGCCAAACGGCTCTTCTTGAAGCCATAATAGCTCACAACCGGTTGCGTCGCCACAAGCCCTTTAAGCGTGACTTTCTCTTGATCCATGATTGTGTTTACATCACGAATCTGAATATCTTCATAACGAAACGGAAAATGCGTTAACAAATCATAAACGGTCTCGATGCCAAGCTCGGCTAATGGCTCTAATCGTTTTGGCCCAACGCCTGGTATGACTTGCACACTTTGAAAGACTTCATTCATCCAATCACATCCTTTCTACTTTAATAAGTGTAATTCATGTTCTCTTTAATCGTCAAGAGGAAGGAAAGTTCCAACAGTCGTGAAGATTCTCTTTAGGATTTATTCATCGGTATCACAAATCCGGCACCTCCCTGAGTCTTCGTCTCAGGGTTACCAAGCTTCAAAGCGAGGCTAAGAAATAAATTTCTAACCCTCGCTAATTCACATTGGTTGCTTACTCGGTACTGTGATTCCGATGAAACCCTAAGAATCTTCACTCCTTCAACTTTCCTTCCTCTCTCCTCGAACTCTACAGTGCAGGAAGTTTTTGTCTGCATTCCACAGAGTGTAGTGTTTGCCTTTTCCACATTGGAACCTTTCCGCACCAGAAATCCTGAGGAGTACCAACTCTGTGCGCTATTTCCCCTTTTGAGGCGAGTGAAGACTCAGAAGCACGCGAAGACAAAAAAGCACTCTCTGTCAAAGCGAAATACCCTGATGTGAGCACTAAACCCAACCAGTTACACTTACTTATTAATAGGCGTAAAAGAGAAAGACGGAGAAACTTACGGATTCTATAATAACAGTAATGGGGAATGGTATTAAATGCGAAAAAGCTGGAGTTAGGAATTTATTCCTTACTCCAGCTTTGAGGCTTTAAAGGTGAGAGACTTCGGCTCGAACCGGTACCCCATTACAGTTATTATAGAGGAAGCCGTAAGGATTCGAAGTCTTTCGCATTATTAAAATTATTCTACAGATAATAAGTAAGTGTATACTGGTTGGTTTCCTTCGTGGACTTCAACCTCTACATCAGGGTATTTCGCTTCTACAGCTTCAGTGATTTCTTCCACTTCGCTTGCTTCTGCGTCTTCACCATAGATGATTGTTAGGATCTCTGAATCGTCCGAAATCATCTTCTCAATTGTCGCAAGTGTTGCTTCCTTACGGTCCGCAATACTTACTAAAATCTTGCCATCTACAATCCCCATGAAGTCGTCTGTTTTGATTTCAACGCCATCAATGTTTGTATCGCGAACAGCGTTAGTGATTTGACCACTTGATACAAGTGCCATTTGTTCGCTCATTGCAGCTTGGTTTTCTTCTAAGCTTGCTTCTGGATTGAAGGCTAATAATGAAGCTAACCCTTCTGAAATCGTACGAGTTGCAACAACGGCAACTGCAGCATCTTCTGATACTTCAGCCGCTTGGTTTGCAGCCATTTGGATATTTTTGTTGTTTGGTAATACGATCACTTTTTCAGCATGCGCTTCTTTGACCGCTTGAAGAATATCTTCTGTACTTGGGTTCATTGTTTGACCACCATTGATGATTGTCGTTACACCCATGCTCTTGAATAATTCTTGAACACCTTCACCTGCAGCAACCGCTACGATTCCGTATTCCGCTTTTTGTTTTTGCGCTGCTTCTTTAACTTTTGCACTGTAGTCAGTTTTTAACACTTCTTCGTGTTGCAAGCGCATGTTGTCCACTTTCACTTTCATTAATGAACCGAAGCGTTGTCCGTAGTTCATCACTTCCCCTGGACGTTCTGTATGCACGTGTACTTTGATGATTTCATCGTCAGCTACTACTAATAGAGAATCTCCAAGTTCGTTTAAATAGTTACGGAAAGTATCGTAGTCGAACGTATCTACAACAGTTTCTCCTTCACCGATTTTCACCATGATTTCAGTACAGTAACCGAATTTGATATCGCCTGTTGATACGTGTTCGTAGTCAACGCCTGCTTCGTGATGAGCCACTGAAGTTAAATCAATTTTATTGCTTTGTAATGATTGAACAGGAATCGCTTCTCCTGTTAAAGCTTCGAAGAATCCATTGTAAATGAACACAAGACCTTGACCGCCTGAATCCACTACGCCCACTTCTTTTAATACTGGTAATAAATCTGGAGTTTTCGCTAATGATTTTTCAGCACCACGTAAAACAGATCCCATTACTTCGATGATGTCGTCTGAAGTTTCTAGTTTACGAACACCACGTTTTGCTGATTCACGAGCAACTGTAAGGATTGTTCCTTCAACAGGTTTCATAACGGCTTTATACGCTGTTTCCACACCGTTTGTAAAAGCTTGTGCTAATTCTTCACCTGTGATTTCTTCTTTCCCAATAACCGCTTTAGAGAATCCACGGAATAATTGAGATAAAATAACTCCTGAGTTCCCACGAGCACCCATTAATAATCCTTTTGCTAAATCTTGTGCTAAATCACCTACAGTTGTTGCTGTAGAGTTCGCAACACGTTCCGCACCAGATTTGAATGAGAGCATCATGTTTGTCCCTGTGTCTCCATCTGGTACTGGGAATACGTTTAATGAGTTTACGAATTCTGCATTTTCAGATAAACGCATTTCACCGATTTCCACCATTGCGCGGAAATCTTGAGCCGTAATAGTTTTCATAGTTGCCATATTTTTCTTACTTCCTCCTGACTAGAATCAACAAGCATTACGCTTCGATGATTTTAACTCCTTGAACATAGACATTCACTGTTTTTGCAGAGAATCCTAACATTGTTTCTAAGTTGTATTTCACTTGTTCTTGTACATTTCTACAAATCGCAGAAATCTTTGTACCGTATCCAACAATAATGTAGACATCCACTGCAACACCATCATCTTCTTGACGAATGACTACTCCACGAGCGAAGTTTTCTTTTTTCAAGATATCATTAAAGTTGTCGCGAATTTGATTGCGGCTAGCCATACCAACAACACCATAGTTATCTGTAGCGGCGCCGCCAACAACTGTAGCAATCACTTCATAGCTAAGTTCGATTTGTCCATTTTCTGTTTGAATTTTCACTGTCATACCAATACCTCCCTTAAATATATAAAGGTTTCTGTCTAATTTTTAGACAGATTGACACATTATTTCTATACTATAATATCATATTCCAAGCTGATTACCTAGCCTTTTACCAATTTTTAACGCTCTTAGAAACTCATTGACCAGCATGCTTGCATTCTAAGTTCAACTATGCTAAATTATTTAGGTATATGATTTAGTTCAAAATTATATCAGCTGATAATGAATTAAATGAAGGAGGAGAATGATAATGGCTAAAGTATGTTATTTCACTGGACGTCGTTCTGAAACAGGTAACACTCGTTCTCACGCTATGAACGCTAACCGCCGTACTTGGAAACCAAACTTACAAAAAGTTCGTGTTTTAATCGACGGCAAACCTAAAAAGGTATGGGTTTCAACTCGTGCATTAAAATCAGGTAAAGTAGAACGTGTTTAATACAGAGCACTATTAAAAAGAGCTTAGGCGATATCCCTAAGCTCTTTTTGTTTATTTAAAATTAAGCCGACGGCTTAAAACAATAGTTTATGAATACTGGTAGCATTTCAAGCTGCTTGATGTTTTGGATAGCGGACATCATTGTAATGGTACCGGCAGGAGCCTAAAGTCTCCTTGCCTACCAAGCTTCAAACCAAGGCTAAGCGACAAGTCGCTAATCCTTGGTAATTCACATTGGTTACTCATTCATTACAATAACCGCTATCCTCCTCAAGCAGCTTTTCATGCTTTATGATTTATACTCTATTGTTTTAAGCCTTACTTTATAAAAAGTGCTTGGGAATCGCCTCAGTTTTTATCTGCCTTAAACAGGTACTACTTTACCTGAGATTAATGCCAGGAAACCAAGGGACCATGGGTGGTGCTTTTCATGAAGTTCGGTGGGGGTGCTTTTTTTGATTTTTATTTCAAAAAATGGAGTTTGTGAAAAGCCTATGAGATAGGGGTTTGAAGCCATCTCAAAGGAATGAAATCTATTTACATTATTTGTAAATTCAAAAGGCTGTTGAATTTTCATTTGCTATGAAAGGCTTGATGGTAATGATTAGAGAGTTTCTATCATTGAAAACAACGGAGAACGAAAAAATTCCAAAATTCACTTATAAGTGAATTTCGGAATTTCAACTAAGATTGTGAAAAAACATCGCACGAAACAGTGCGATGTTTTGTTCTATTTTGTATTATATGTTGCTTTATCCTCTGCAACTATGGAAACTGGTATTTGTTAATTTGTAAATCTCAACAAATACCCATTTGGATCTTGTATTAAAAACTCTATTTGTGTTTCTTCTATTCCATTAACTTGATATATGTTTCTAGTTAGTTCTCCGTATAATTCTATATTCAAATGATTCACTAATTTATAAAGCTCTTCAATATCATCAACAGCTATTGAAAAATTTATTCCTCTTCCTAATGGATATACTAGTTCACCTATATTCCAACCATCATCGTGAATTTGTTCAAACATAAACTGACTTTCTTGAAATGACATGAAAACAAATTTATCTTCAGTACGTTCATATTCAATTTTAAATCCTAATTCTCTATAAAATTTTTTAGTCCGTTCAATATCAAAAACTGACAATTCAGGAATCATCCTATTAAAATTCATGTTTCTTCCTCGACAAATGATAAATTCCCAGCTCTACAAGCGAAGGATTTTATTATTTTTCTTTTTTGGTTATTGTGCGATGTTTTGTGTTATCTCCAATGATCTCGGGTTTGGGCGACTAGGATGAGTCCTTTTGTAAAGGAAATGGTCATTTTGTCGCTTGTAAATTCATTGCTAACAAGTGCCACTGGATACTCGTAGCTTTTTGAATCGAGGGTGTATTTGACATCGACGAGGGTGACATTTTCCACAGGAGTCATACTAATAAAGGAAAGGTACTTCGTAAAGTCCATCTTTTCAATCGTGTATGTGTCTGGCTGGATGAAATTCACGACATTCGTTGCATCCTCGAACACCAGATACGGAATGAGCGGTGCTAAGTCTGGTCGCATCATCGTCCATAAGGTACTAATCTCGTGGTCTACTCGTCCGCCAAAAGAACCGAGTACATGAATCGGTGTCCCTTCGTAATGCTCCTTCACCCATAATAAAGCTGCCTCAAAATCAGTATCGTCTTTTTCAGAAGGAAGCTGAACAATCGTGTTCGCTGCCCCGTGAATCAAGTCGCGCTGTTCTTTTGTGACAGAATCAAAGTCTCCAATCGCTACTTCCATGGGAAGGTGCTGATCTAATAACCGAAGAGCTCCACCGTCAACTCCTACAAAACGGAAATCTTCATAAGCCTTACCATATCGGTTTTCTAAGAGCTCCTTGATGTTTTCTTTAGTGTTTGGTCCTCCCAAGACAATCACAACTTCCATCTTCGTCCCTCTTATGCTTCTTTAATTGAATCAATCGCAGCTTTGATATCTTCTGCGTAGTATACATATGAACCGGCAACGGCAACGTCTACCCCTGCTGCTGCGCAAAGTTTCGCTGTTTCGCCGTTTACTCCGCCGTCTACTTCGATTAAGTAGTGGTAGCCTTTCTCTTCGCGTAATGCGACTAATTCGCGGACTTTATCTAATGTTTCTGGAATGAATGATTGGCCGCCGAATCCTGGGTTCACTGTCATCACTAATACTAAGTCCACTTCGCTTAAGACTGCTGAAATCGCACTTACGGGTGTTCCTGGGTTGATGACGACACCGGCTTTCACACCTTCTGCTTTAATCGCTTGAAGCGCGCGATGAATATGTGGCGTTGCTTCCACGTGAACAGAGATGTAGTCTGCTCCTGCTTTTGCGAATTGTGGAATGAAACGCTCTGGGTTTTGGACCATTAAATGGCAGTCTAATACTAAATCCGTCACAGGACGTAATCCTTCAACGATGTTTGGTCCTAATGTTAGATTTGGAACGAATTGTCCGTCCATCGCATCGATATGAATCCAATCTGCTCCTAATTTTTCGACTTTCTTAACGTCTTCTCCTAGTGTTGCAAAATTTGCGCTTAAAATTGATGGTGCTACTTTCATATTCTATCTCCTCTATCTACTTTTTTCGTTTATATACTGGTTTTCTTTGGTCCAGTTCTTCATAGAAATTCAAATAATGGTCGTATCGCTCTTGCCAAATGTCTCCTGACTCCACGCCTTGAATCACGGCGCAGTTTGGCTCATGTTGATGCGAACACTCTCTGAATTTACATTCATGCTCTACTTCGACAAACTCAGGGAATAAATGCGGTAAGTCTTCTTTTTCAATTTCCATGAAATCAACCGTACTGAATCCCGGAGTATCCGCAATCCACACGCCTTCGATTTCATGAAGCGATACGTGACGAGTCGTATGACGTCCACGCCCTAACGCATTCGAGATTTCTCCCGTTTCTTGGTTTAATTCTGGAATCATTTCGTTCAGCAAGGTGGATTTCCCAACCCCTGACTGCCCTAAAAAGATGACCTTCTCACCACGTAGGATTTCTAATAATGGTGCCTTATCCTTCATCACTTCTTGTCCGAAATAAACCGGATAGCCGATTTTTTCATACTTCGCCTTAATGTCTTTCAAACGTGACATTCCTGCCTCATCCAGCAAGTCGGTCTTCGTAATCATGATGACTGGTTTCACATCCAAGCCTTCCAAGTAGACAAGGAAACGGTCCACTAGATGCGTCGAAAATTCTGGTTCAACCGCCGACATCACAATAATTCCGACATCCACATTGGCAACAGGCGGACGCACCATGGCATTCTTTCGTGGCAAGATTTTTGTTAGCGTTCCTTCTTGCAAGTTACTACTCTCGAACTCCACCACATCCCCAACAAGTGGCGATTGGCCTCGTTTGCGGAAAACTCCGCGCGCACGAGTTTGATAGATGACTCCATCTGATTCAATATAGTAGAACCCGCTCAACGCTTTAATAATAATTCCTTGAGTCATAAGTACTCCTTCAAAGTATAGATATCTTTATTATATAGCCTACGCCAACACATGACAAATGACTTGAAGAAAATAAGCATTACTGGAAGGCACTAACCCCCGTAAATGAGAACTAAATAAAAACACCTCCAAGTTGGATTTGGCACAATATAATCAAATGCACATGGAGGTGTCTTTTTATTAAATTTTCACTTTTTGGGGTCAGTCTCCATCAATGACGATGAATTATACTCTTTTTGGTTTCAACTGCTCTCACTGTAAATCAAAAAATTACTTATTAGAGGGAATCAATTCTCTGAATTTCTGAGAAGTCCCGCCACCCTCGTTAACTAATTTACCACTATTTAAGTCTTTGTTTATTAGGAAATGAACGTATAACTGTTTATCATTATTAATGTACACTTTAAAGATGATTCCTCCCATAGGGCTATGTTTAATAGAATCAAAATCGATCTGATAGGATTGAATGACATCACCGCTCTCTAAAGCACCTTCATGTCTTAGCTTTAAATTATGTTCAATAATATTTTTCACTTCTTCACTTTTGACCGTGTTAACCATTTCATTATGCTGAATTTGTTGCATGATTTTTATTCCACCTATACCTAAACCAATAAGAATTAATACAGCAACAATTCCCATTATTATTTTTCTTATGATGTTCATCTGACTCCCACTTTCTAACCAGCATTTTTTACAGTATATCACGACTTTGATCACGTACTCTACCTACAAAAATTTACCCCACATCCCAAAGCACTTGTCGCGTATTCTACTGAGAAAGATTTACGCAATCATAAGCACCTGAAAACGAGAACCTAAAAAAGCAAGTTTTTTCTTTCTATCCCAAAGCTTTAGAGCTGTTTTTAAAATTATAGTTGATTGTATATAGTATCAAGATAAGAAGAAAAAATTTCCTATCGGAAATTTTTTAATTTTAATTTACTTTTTAAACGTGAAATTGTTCATCAAAAAAGAGAGACGTCTTAAGGACGTCTCTCTTTTTTTTCTATATACCAATCGGCAAACACCCACCAAACAAAAGGAACAAGCCAATAGGTTGATACTGTCATAAAAGAATGAAAAGTCAAATTGCCTAAATTTAAACTATTAATGACAAACGTAAGTATAATAAAACAATAAATAAAAAGCTTCTTTTTAAAATTCATTAAGTCCACCCCGTTTCACATCTTAGATTTTTATTAATTGTTACTTGTGAACTTTTTTATCAAAAAATATAGGCACGTTTACAATAAACACTGTCAGGAAAACCATATAATTATATTCTCCTTTTTGATAATAAACCAAAAAGAAAATACTCAACGCCATAATCGTACTAACGATAATATATTTAAACCATTTATTCATACCGAACACCTAAAAGTTAATATTTTATTTATGGGATAAAAAGTATATAAGTGTAAATAGCTACAAAAATCAAAACAAACAAAACAAATAAAAAAATTTCCAACCATAAAGGTACTTTAATAATTTTTTTCTTTCTCAAATATATTCCAAACGCAAGTAATACAATCCATATTAAATAAAAAAGTGGTCTCATATAATTTCCTCCTTATCTTCATTTTGATATCCTATTCAGGGTTGTTGTTCATATTTTTATAAATGTGAATACCCATAGAAAAAAATAAAGTAAGTAACATTACTCGTTCAAAAGAAATACTATCACCAAAGCTTTCACCATAAAAAATATCATAAAAAATATCAAGTGAAAACTTCAAAAAAATCGTAAGACTTAAAACAGGAATCGAAAAATTATAGGAATCTTTTATTTTTTTCAACATTATTACCACCCCAATTGAATAATTAAAACTTCAATACGTCCGAGGGTTCGACATTAAAATTTAAGCTAAATGTTGTGAAGAGCATAAGGTATTTTATCCCCACATTCATGATGAAGCCTGTACGACTGGGAACAAAAAATAGCTCTAGTACTCGGTTTTGAGTACACTATTACAGCATTATTTTAATTTTAAAAAACTATTTTTTGGATAGTAAAAATTTATCGAAATATCCTTTGTTCATAAATATCGAAATTAACCATAGGACAAAGAATACAAAAACAAATTTAAACTCTCGATTCCAATGCTCAAATCCAAAAACCATATTAAGAAACGTCGCTAATGAAATGTAACCTAAAAACCCAAATAAAAAAACTCTGAAACCACTCAATTTTCTCATTATTGCCACCTCCATTGCGTAATAACTCCTAAATAATTTAAATCAAACCTCATTTTTACCACCACTTATCATATACATCTCTTGGATTTTTCCATAAAAAGAAATATAAAAAATCTCCTGTCCACAGAGCTAAAAACCCCATACGAAATTGATGACTAGAAAAAATTGAAGGGTCGTAAAAAGAATAGATCAGAAACACAACTAATAAAATCCCCATAGCTTTTGTTGCTTTTTTAAAGGCAAAAATTGCTTTTTTACCCATTGTTAAGACCTCCTTGATTTTTTATTAATTGTTACTTGTGAGCTTTTTTTAGCAATAAGTAAAGGCCAGAAATTACTAAAATAGCCAAAATAACAATACCTACTAAAACATAAATTCCGCTATCCATAGAAATCGCTCCTTTGCTTTTTATTTTATGTATATACTAATTTTACTCCTCTTTTTTTCTGCTTAAAAGTCTTTTTTTCATATTCAGTAGCGGTATAATTAACTTTTAGGGTACTAAATTAGGGGCTTACTCCGCCCCTATAACCCCGAGCAAGCGTGCGACGCTTGACCCGACCTCTAGCAATTAAAATTCCAAAAATTCAAAGAAATCCCATAACAACAACGACAAATGAAATAGGCTCTCTCAGCGATTTATCGCCAAGAGAGCCTATGAATTTGACAGGTAAAATCCGGTCTCCACTACCACACTTCTTGTCGCGTATTTAACTGAGAAGGATTTACGCCCCTAGTTAAACGTACTCGTCCGCGTGTTTAAATGAGGAGGATTTACGCAATCATCTGCACCTTTGAAGAGAAACGGATAAACCTTGGATTTTATAGTAGTGATAGTAGGGAATAAGAATCGAAATGAAATAGAGCCCCACAGCGGATGTTCCGCCATGGGGCTCTTTGAATTCGATAGGTGAGAGACTACAGGCTCGAGCCGGTCTCCTACAATCACTACTATAAACAAATCCAAGGATTTAGAAGTTTCTCTTCAAACCTTCAGTTTGTATTTTTATTATTTGCGTAAACGTTCGATGTCACGCGCGATTTCAACTTCTTCGTTAGTTGGGATGTTTAATACAGTCACTTTCGCGCCTTCAGAAGAAATAATCGCTTCAGAACGAGTATCGTTACGCTCAGGATCGATATCGCAACCGAACCAAGTTAAACCGTTGATGATACGAGCACGAATTGTTTTAGAGTTTTCACCGATACCAGCAGTGAAGACGATAGCGTCCACACCGTTCATAACAGCAACATATTGTCCAATGTATTTTTGAACGCGGTCAACGAAAATTTCCACTGCAACTTTAGCATCTTCGTTTGTTGCACTTGCAGCTTCAACGTCACGCATGTCGCTTGATACACCTGAAAGGCCTAATAGACCTGATTTTTTGTTTAAGATGTCAACCATTTCGTTAACGTCTGTAATGTTTAATTTGTTCATTAAGAATGCTACTAATGAAGCATCGATATCACCTGAACGAGTACCCATTGTAACCCCTGCTAATGGAGTGAATCCCATAGAAGTATCTACAGATTTACCGCCATCAACCGCAGTAATTGAAGCACCGTTACCTAAGTGGCAAGTGATGATTTTTAATTCTTCAATTGGTTTACCTAACATTTCAGCAGCACGGCGTGAAACGTAGCGGTGGCTTGTTCCGTGTGCTCCGTATTTACGAGCTTTGAATTTTTTGTAGTATTCCATTGGAATGCTGTATAAATAAGCTTTTTTAGGCATTGTTGTATGGAATGAAGTATCGAATACAGCAACACTTGTAATGTCTGGTAAGATGTGTTTGAATGCGCGCATTCCTACCGCTTCAGCTTTGTTGTGTAATGGTGCAAATTCTGCTAAGTCTTCAACTTGTTGGATAACAGTGTCATCTACTAAAGCTGAATCTTTGAATAATTCTCCACCAGCAACGACACGGTGACCAACACCAGTGATTTCGTCAAATGAAGAAATAATGTTTAAAGCTACTAATTGTTCTAATAATTTTTCTACCGCAACTTCGTGGTTTGGAATATCTTCTACCACTTCAAATTTTTGGTCGTCTCCATAGCTGATTGAGAAGACTGAATCCCCTAATCCAATACGTTCTACTAAACCTTTAGCCACTACTTCTTCTTGTGGCATATTAAATAATTGGAACTTCAAGCTTGAACTTCCTGCATTAATCGCGATTGATTTTGACATGCACATTCTCCTTTAATTTCAAATTAAGCCCTTTAGTGGGTCTAACAGATTTATTATAACATTTCTTGTACCCATTTTTCGAATGTTAGAGTGAATTTTCTGAATTTTTCTCTGTTCTTAAATTCTGGGATATCTCCAAGGAGCACTTGACTCACTTGTTTTGCGCCTTTTCCACGTTTTTGAACGATTAAAAGCGACTTGCTAAATTGCACATCTTTGAAGAGATTACGTGGAAATGCCAGCATGGCTTGCACATATGTTTCTTTTTGTAAATAAGAAAGCAACTTCTCTCCTTCAGGGGTCTCAAAAAGGTTCGTTGGAACGATAAAGAATCCAACTCCTGCCTCTTTCAAGTAACGCACTTGTTGCTCAATGAGTAAGTGATGCGCGAAGGAATGTCCTTCGTCATTTTTCGTTTCAAAACGAGCGGCATTTGCATCTACTGGATAGTAGCCGACTGGTAAATCACTCACCACGAAGTCTTGTGGATCCACGAGTGAATCTTGGAGACCATCTTGTAAGGAAGTCTTCACATCCAATTGCTCTAACGCGAATGCTTGCAAGGCTAAGTGAACAAGCACTTCGTCATTATCGATGGCTGTTGCACTCACAGTTTTCCCGGCAGATTGTAAGAATAATAAAATCGAGCTGAGCAAGTTCCCACTCCCTGCCGCAAAGTCCGCAATTTGTAGCGGTTCGTCTTTCTTCGTCATTTGGTCAATCATATACGCCACGAGTAACCCGATGGCATCCGGCGTCATTTGATGGTTCATTTGTAAGCCATCTTCTTTAGCGGCTTTTAAGAACGTGAATTGAATCATGCGGCGAATCTCTTCACTCGAATAGCTTGTTAAATCTAATTGTTGATACGCTTTGTTTAATTCTTCAGCGACTTTTTGACTTGGCAATCCTTCGACTTGTTGCGCAGTGTTATCGTTCACGATATTTTGTAACGTCTCACCAAGCGCCTCTACATTCGAATAACCGATTTCTTTTTGAAGCACCTCTACAGCTTTTGCCAATTCTTCGAACGCTTTAATTTCTTTACCTGCTTCGATAAGAATCCCTCCTTCTATTTTTTAAGACTTTTTGAGCTTTGAATGATATGAAATAGGTTCATTCACATTATTTTGCTAACAAAACTACGAAGAACTTTCAGATGCTATAATAGCAATACTAGCGATTGTACTCAATGTGAATTACTGACTCTGGAAATTCATTTCCTAGAGTCAGTTTGAAGCTTGAGAGGAAGGAAGACGAAAGGCTTCCTCCGATACAGCTAGTATAGCAATTATAGACATATCTGAAACGTTCGAAGTAGTTTTGTGAATCTCTCATTTTTCTTAAAAAAAAGGATGTGACTGAATGTCACATCCTACTCAATATTATTCAGCAGCGATTACTGGATATACAGATACTTGTTTTTTGTCACGGCCTTTACGTTCGAAACGTACAATTCCGTCTACTTTAGCAAATAAAGTATCGTCTCCACCTCTACCTACGTTTTCACCTGGATGGATTTTTGTTCCACGTTGACGGTATAAAATTGAACCACCTGAAACGAATTGTCCGTCAGCACGTTTAGCACCTAGACGTTTCGCTTGTGAGTCACGTCCGTTTGATGTAGAACCGCCCCCTTTTTTATGGGCGAATAATTGTAAATTCACTTTTAACATAGTTGTGCACCTCCTTGATTGATTATGCAACAGTTACAGCTAGAAAGTCTTGATATTCCGATTGAATATCTTCTAACCCTAGTAATAGACTATTTAATAAAATTTGAGTTGTATGTTCTTGCTCTTTCGTCAAGTCTTCTACAACTTCCATATATAAGTAACCACCCTCAACCTCGTCGACTTCGACAATCGGTTGGTATCCTGCTAACTTCTCAATGCTGTTCACAGTTGTAATGGCTAGAGCCGATACCCCTGCGCAAACGATATCTGAACCGTGTTCACTAAAGTCTGCATGACCAGTCATTTCAAAGGAAACGATACGTTGGTTCTTCTTGTGTACAGTCACTTGAATCATCGTGATTAAGCGTTGATTGCGTCAATAACAACTTTTGTATAAGGTTGACGGTGACCTTGTTTACGGTGTGAGTCTTTACGACGTTTGTATTTGAAAGTTACAACTTTCTTTTGACGGCCTTGTTTTTCAACAGTTCCTTCAACAGTTGCACCTGCTACGAATGGAGCACCAACTTTAACGTCATCTCCACCTACAAATACTACTTCTTCGAAAGTTACTTTGTCGCCAGCTTCTGCGTTTAATTTTTCAACGTAGATTGCTTGACCAACTTCAACTTTAACTTGTTTTCCACCAGTTTTTACGATTGCGTACATATTGCACCTCCTATATTTTAGACTAAGACTCGCCAGTTTAAAGTGCCGATTCCGGTCTTTTGTACTCTAATCCGAGCGGTTGTAGCTGTGGTGCTTCACAATTACAACACGACTATTCTAACAAAAAAGAACGCCCCCGTCAACTCTAGTGAATAACGGGAGACGTTCCATTATTGGACACTCTGCAATAGTGTTTTGAGGGATTATTCTACACCTTGATATAACTCCTCAAAAACTTCTTCTACCGGTGTTATTTGTCCTTTTTCTACTTGCTCAATAGCTAAATTCATCATCTTGTCAAATTCTTCTTTTGTGAGTTCTTCACGCGACCTTAATGCATTTGGGATAGCTACATCAAAAGGAATTCCTTTGTTTATGATAATTTGTCTATAAAACATTTCTATCGCCACCGATCTCGAAATTCCCAATTCTTCTAAAATTGCTTCTGCCTGCGTTTTGGTATCTTCTTTTATTCTTACATGTACACTTGCAGTTTTCATCTTCGCCATAGTCTCACCTCAATTACTCTAGTATCGTATTGCGATACAGTATTCATTCGCCTTCCACCAACTGAATTTGCAGAATCTCTTCCACTGCAATGCGGCGGTAGCCTTCTTCTATCTTCAGCGAGATTTCACGCTCGTATAATTCACTCACTTCGCCAATGAGCGTTTGTCGCATCATCCGATACGGCACCGTAATACTGGCTTGCAACTTCCCTACATACAATTGCGACAGCAGCATCCATTTCTCTTCCATCGTCAGCATACTCGTCTGGTCGATGCGTTTCTTTTCTTCTTTTAGAGACGTCGTATGTTCCGACAGGAAAAATCCCATCCACTTCGCCATGCCACGATCCTTATGCTCTCTTGCCGAGCGATACGGCAAATACGCTCTTTCCATTATTTCAAACCGTCTAATCCTCCAGCGGAATGTCCCCCGACTAACTTGCTTCTAGCCACCACGCGCGAACCACCTTCCAGCGCGTTCCCTTTTAAAAGCGAGGTGAATCCGTATTGGTCGCGGACCGTATCAATCGCCGTCTGGAGCCTTTCTTCTTTCTCAAATGCTTCATTTCCTTTTTCAGATCTTCGAATAGTGAAATGAGTCCAAAGCTTTCTTCGACAAATTCGGAATACCGCACCGCCACATTACGCACTGCACCTCCTTTGTATTTCTTACGAAAGAGTTCCAACACCACTTCCGATAACACCGAAGTGCGATTCGTCGGGTCAATTTTGCGTTGCGCCTGTATCGACGACAATCCTTCGTCCTTTGAGTAGCCTACATGAATCGAAACAACCGTCGCCTTCTTCTTAATCCGTCGCATACGTATAGCCACCTGTTCTGCCATCTCGCGAAGCACGATTTCGATATCCCGCTGGCGAACGTAATTGCGTGGAAGCACCTGCGAGTTCCCGAGCCCTCTTGATTTTGGGCGATACGGCACATGCACATTGCTCTCATCAATCCCATTCGCGTGAAACCATAAATCGAGTCCTACTACGCCAAGCGCTTGTTTCAAGCGGTCGGGATTCGCGTTCGCCAATTCCCGAATCGAATAAATCCCTAGTGCGTTCAGTCGCTTCTCCATTCGCGAACCGATTCCCCAAAAGTCGGTCATCTCTGGAATTCCCCAGACCTTCTCTTCGACATCTTCATACGACCAGTTCGCTCGCATATACGGAATCTTCTTCGCCTCATTATCAAGCGCTAATTTGGCCAAGAGCGGATTCGCATTTGACATTCCAACCGTCGAGTAAATCCCGGTCTTCTTCCAAATCGCCCGTTGAATATCCGCAGAAACCCGGTCGAGCTTTTCTCGTCTAGAGAGCGCATCATCCGGCACAAAATAATTCAACGATGACGTTAAATCAATAAACCCTTCATCAATCGAATACGGAAAAATATCATCCGGCCCACCGAAATTTTGAAATACGCGTTGAATCTGCATGTTCACCTTAATATACTCGTCCATCCTAGGAGGCACGATATGAGTCACCTTCGCCCAACTTTCGATAAAGTGCACATACTGCGGCGTCACTTCGATTCCTTGACGACGCGCATTGGCATAACTAAACTTTCGTGTTTTGACATCAAAGGGCAATTCATACGCACGACCGACATTGGATTTCCCGAAGACCTTCTTGAACGTTGGAGAGGACGCTAAAATCAACCCCGCCGAATTATCCGCACGACTCATCACGCACAGCGACGTCTTCAACGGATGCAGCCCCCTCGCCACACATTCCACACTCGCGTAAAAGGACTTCATATCCACAAAGGCAATGTCGCTTCTCGGTTCCTTCGAATAGTCAAAGCAGCCCATCTTTATCCCTCCAACGGCATAAAGTTTCCAACAATCATTCCTACCACTCGTGGTTCTTCCTCATACGGTGCAAATAAATCCGCATAGTCCGGGTTAAACGATACTAAACGCAACCCGTCTGGTTCACGGTACACGCGCTTAATAAAGGTCTGGCCGTTCCATACCACCGCATAGACCGCCCCATCATAATCAAATCCCGTCTCACGAATGAGCGCCACCGATCCATTATGATACCTTGGTTCCATCGAGTCCCCCGATACCCATGACGCAAAATCATGCGCCAACTCTTCGTCGTAGTAAACCGTATCGTAGTCTCGGTCGTTGTAAATCGTCGCTCCAATCCCGGCCGACATCTTCTCGTACACATGATACGCGACCAATTTTTTCTTCATCGGCACCACTTTTGACGTTTGTTCCTCGATTGCTAACGCGCGAACATAGCGCACCGCCTTCTCTTGGTTTGGCTTTGTTAGCGTATGGTATAGTCGTACAATTTCAATTTCTGTAAAATATCCCTTTGGCACAGATAGAAGCTTCTCCAGCTGTTCTACCTTATCCGAAGCTGGCACCTTCACTCCACGCTCCCAGGCAGAATAAGCCTGCTTAGAGACACCGAGTGCATTGGCGAGCTCTTGTTGCGTCAAACCCTGCGCCACTCTTCGTTCTTTTAATTTCTCTGGTTGATACATCGTACACCTCCTAAAAAATGTGTAAACCTATTTGGTTGACTTTAGTATAAAATACACTCTTCTCTCTTGCAAGTAGAAAGACTGTTTTAATTTTGGCGCCTGCGAATCCTAGCGGATTTGTCCATAAAAGCTGTAATGGGGCACCGACTTGAGCCAAAGTCTCAAGTTCTACCAAGCTTCAAACTGACTCTACGGGAACCCCTAGAGTCAGTAATTCACATTGGTTGCCATCCCCCATTACTGCCATTATGGCATCCGCTGGATTCTACGGCTTCAATCTTTCCACTTCATTTTTCGAAATGTAGCATATATGCTACATTTTACTTTTTTTCGTGCAAAAATTAGGTGAGAAAATTTTATACAGATAGCTCATTTCACCCCTGCGGAAAACAAACAAATTTTGTATAAAAGCACTCCTCACTGTATAGGAGATCCCTTTACAAATGGATCCTGCATCCGGATTTCTAATCGCTGCTCCATCCATCTGCTGAATAACTTTTATATCATTCTAGTACTAGCCATTCGAGCGATTATATTCTAGAAATTCATTTTTCGGAATAAATCCAACAAACACCGTCGAATTTATTTTTCAATTTTTTGGACAAAAAAAGAAACGAAGCAACGATTCGCTGCTTCATTTCTTATAGGATTTGATTACATTTCTAAGCTTACAAATGAATAAGGAACTAATTCTTCTAAGCGTAGTTCACGAATTTCGCCTTTTCCATTCAATAAGAATACAAGAGTATCTGGTCCACAAAACTCAACCATCACTTGACGACAAATGTTACAAGGTGGTAAGAATCCTTCTGTTTCCCCCGCAACGGCAATTGCTAAAACCCCGCCCCCAAGGCCAGCAACTCCGACCGGTGCCGGTTATAGTAC
>ERZ773073.408-NODE-408-length-22928-cov-43.492939_pt1 | contig 22928 bp, 20 predicted proteins | sample MGYA00580616_ERZ773073 | MGnify/ENA primary metagenome ERZ773073 (study PRJEB29015, sample SAMEA2737960) | human oral metagenome | biome: human oral; feature: human-associated habitat; material: dental | place: China | collected 2131 ...
TAAAGCCTTTTTTGAAAAATGTTTGTATTTCATAGTTTGGTATTTTTATCATATATTCATCATTGGATAATTTTTTACTTATCTTTAAATATCCATTATATACCATTAATTGCCATATTCCATCAAATTTTGATAATTCTTCAAAAGTAAAAAATGGACTTATCTCTTTCTTTATTGCTTTCCCTTCAAATAAAGCTTCTAAATCTTTAAATACATCTACTGTTGAATTTTTTAAATTATCATAGATTAAAGCATTATCTGAGGTATTTACCCAGTATGCTTGTAAACCTCTATCTGATAGATAATTTACTATAGACCAAGGATTATACACTTCTGAATTTCCAAATTTATAACCATCATACCATCTTTTAACTTCTTCTATTTCATAAGTCATTTCAAAATATTTTAATGCTTCTTCTATTTCTTCTTCACTTAAACCAAAAAATATTTCAAACTTATCCCCTAATATATTGTAAGTTTTTACATTATTTAAACCTGAGAATATTCCTTCTTTTGCTACTTGAACTATTCCAGTTAATACTCCCATTTTTAAATTTGAATTTGTCTTTAATGCTGAACTTAAAAAATCTCTAAAAAAGTTTATAGCTTCTTTATAATAACCAAACTGATTAGCGGTTATCAAAGGACTATCATATTCATCTATTAATAAAACAACTTTTTTTTGATAATAATTATATAGATATTTTGTTAAATTTAATAAAGCATTATCATACTCAGCATCATCTTTTTTAAATAAAATTTTATCATATTCTTCTTTTTCATTAATACTTAACTTATCTTTTATATAGCTATGTTCTTCATATAAATCTCTTAATATAATCTTTATTTTTGAATAACATTCTTCCCAATTATTTTTTTTAGTGTCTTTTAATGTAATAAATATTGTTGGATACTGTCCTTGTTCTTTAAAATATTCTGATTTTTTTATATATAAATCTTTAAATAGTTTTCTATTTTCTTCTGCATTTCTAACATCAAAAAAATATTTTAATGTTGTCATATTTAATGTCTTCCCAAATCTTCTTGGACGAGTAAATAATTTTATTTCTGTTCTATCTTTTAAAAGTTCTTCTATATAATTAGTTTTATCAAAATAATAACAATCTTCTTCTATTATTTTTTTAAAATCTTCTATTCCTACTCCTATACCTTTTTTCATTTAAGCCCCCTTTCAAAATTTTACTTTTCTTTTATATTATATATTAATTTTCTATACAAGTCTAAAAAATGTTATAATGATTAATGATAAAAATAGTAAGGAAGTAAAAATAATGGAAAAAATTTTAATAACAGGTGCAAGCTCTGGGATAGGAGAAGAATTAACAAGAAACTTAGCAAATAAATCTAAAAAACTTTTTTTATTAGCTCGTTCACTTGATAAATTAAGTCTTCTAAAAAAAGAATTGGAAGAAAAATTTTCTTCTCTTGAATGTATCTGTATAAAATATGATTTAACTGATATAAACAATTTAGAAAATATTGTTGAAAATTGTGATGTTGACTTAGTTATTAATTGTGCTGGTTTTGGAAAAATTACTGACTTTTTAAAATTAAGCAACAAAGAAGATTTAGATACTATAAATGTGAATTTTATTTCTCCATTAATTTTAACTAAAAAATTCTCAGAAAAATTTTTAAAAAAAGGACAAGGAATTATTTTAAATGTCTGCTCAACTGCTGCACTATACCAACATCCATATATGGCAGTATACAGTTCAACAAAATCTGCTCTTTTACATTATTCTTTAGCACTTGATGAAGAATTATCTCATAAAAATAAAAATGTAAGAGTTCTATCTGTTTGCCCTGGACCAACTGCAAGTAATTTTTTTGATAAAGATATTCAAGAAAAATTTGGAAGTTCTCAAAAATTTATGATGACTTCAGAAGATGTGGCTAAAAGAATTATAAAAGTGATAGAAAATAAAAAAAGATTTTCTATTATTGGTTTTAGAAATAAATTATCTATGTTTTTAATAAATTTATTACCTATTTCACTGCAATTAAAACTTGTAGGCTTAATTTTAAAAAAGGTGATTAAATGACAATATTATTTAATACTTTATTGACGTTAACTATAATTTTACTTATTTTAAAATTAATTTTTTCTTTTACTTATTTTCAAAAAATAAATAGTTTAGAAAAATCAAAAATAGATGAAAGTAAATACACAATAGTTCAACCTATTTTATCTGGTGACCCTAGGCTAGAAGAAGACTTAACAGCTAATTTAAAAAATACTATTGATATGAAGTTCATTTGGCTTGTTGATAAAAGTGATAAAACAGCTATACAGACTGTTGAAAAAATTTTAAAAAATAAAAATTACTCCAATAGAATTGAAATTTATTATTTAGATGATGTTCCACAGGAAGTAAATCCTAAAATATTCAAGTTAGAGCAAGTTGTAGACAAAATTAAAACTGAATATACAATAATTTTAGATGATGATAGTGTGATAGATAGAAAAAGACTAGATGAATTAAGCATTTATGAAAAAGATAAGGCTGAATGGATAACAACAGGAATTCCTTTTAATTATAATATTAAAGGCTTTTATTCTAAATTAATTTCTGCTTTTATAAATTCTAATTCTATTTTTTCATATTTTTCTCTATCTTTTTTAAAAGAAAATAAGACTATAAATGGAATGTTCTATATTTTAAGAACTGATATTTTAAAAAAGTATTCTGCTTTTGAGAATATAAAATATTGGCTTTGTGATGATTTAGCATTGGCTACATATTTGCTTTCAAAAGATGTAAAAATTATCCAAAGTACAATTTTTTGTAATGTAAGAAATACTGTTCCAAGTTTTAAAAGGTATATACTTCTTATGAAAAGATGGCTTTTATTTAGTAATGTCTATATGAAGAATGCCTTTTCTATAAAATTTTTATTTATAATATTATTGCCAACATTATTACCAACTGTTCTATTGTTTTTGAGTTTCTATTTAGGAATAAATTATTTGGTGCTGACACTTAATTTATTTATAGGAAAAGTTGCATTATTTTATATAACTAGAATATTTATCTATGAACCTTTTAGAATTTCTTCTTCTCAAACTAAGGAATTATTATATGAATTATTGAGTGAATTTTTACTACCTTTTATGTTGATATATACTCTTTTAACTCCACCTGTAATTCTATGGAGAAATAAAAAAATCAGAGTTAAAGATGGGAAGATACATTATGAAATTTAAAGAATATTTAGAGAAATTGGAAAGTTTAGATATTTCAAAAACACTTTTAAAAGAAGATAAAATTGTCTTTGTTATAAGTGGAAGTAGTAATCTTAAAACTGCTGCCTTAGAGCCAGATAGATTTGAAATCTTAAATATTTTTAAAGATTTTGGTTATAAAATAATAAATTCAAATTTTCCTTATAATGAAGATTTTGAACATAGTGAATTTGAAGATATTAATATTTTAAAAGCTAGTCTATCAAATATTATTTATTATCCTCATACTCTTTTCAATAAAAGATTTGAAAAACAAATTTTAAGACATTTAGAACCTATCAAATCTTTAAAAGATATTATAATTATTTCTCAAAGTTCAGGTTTAAATGTTTGGACAAAATTTGTGGACTTAGCTAATTATGATAATGAAAATATTAAAATTTTTGCACTAGGACCTGTGGGTAAAGGTTATGGCAAACTTAAAAATACAATAGTTTTTAAAGGTATTTTTGATATTTACAGTTGGCTTTTAGATTTTCATAAAGTTGATAAATTTGTAAATTGTGGACATTTAGGATATTTTAAAAATGGAAAGGTAAAAGAGATAATCTATGAATACTTACAAAGAAAAAATTAAACTTGCTGTTGTTGCCCCACCTTTTAGTGGACATCTTTATCCAATTTTAGAGTTGGTACTCCCTCTATTAAAAGAAAAAAATAAATATGATATCTGTGTTTATACTGGCTTTCAAAAAGAAGAGGTTGTTAAAAAATTAGGTTTTTCTGTAAAAGTTTTACTTAGAGATAAACCTACTGCCTTTGAAAAAATATCTGATACAGATAGGCAAACTAACCCTCTAATTGCATACAAACAATTCAAAGAAAATATGGGACTTATGCCAGAAGTTATAAAAGAAATTGAAGCTTTTTTTACTGAAAATAAGCCTGATATAGTCCTAGCTGATTTTATTGCTGTTCCAGTGGGCTTTGTGTGTAGAAAATTTAATATCCCTTGGATTACGAGTATTCCTACACCTTTTGCAATAGAAAATAAAACAACAACTCCTGCCTATGTAGGAGGACTTTATCCAAGAAATAACTTTTTCTTTAAATTAAGAGATAAATTAGCAAGAAGTCTTGTTAGAAATTTTAAAAGATTAGTTTGTTTTATTTTAAGAAAACAATTAAAAGAACTAAATTTCACTTTATATAATGAAAATGGAGAAGAAAACATCTATTCTCCTTATTCTATATTAGGTCTAGGAATGAAAGAGCTGGAATTTAGAGATGACTTTCCAAGTCAGTTTTCATGGGCAGGGCCTTGTTGCTCATCACTTTTTCAAGATAGTGTAAAATTTATAAATAATGAAAATCTTGAAAAGACTATATTTTTAACTAATGGTACTCATTTAAAATGGGCTAAAAAATTGATAATTGATATAGCAAGAGAACTTTCTCAAAAATATCCACAATATTTATTTGTAGTTTCATTGGGAAGTTATTTAGAAAGAGGGAAAGAAATTATAAAGGAAAATAATTTATATATCTATCATTATTTAGATTATGATGAAATTTTGCCAAAAGTTGACTATGTTATTCATCATGGTGGAGCTGGAATACTTTATTCTTGTATAAAATACAATAAACCTGCTGTTATTATCCCACATGATTATGACCAATTTGATTATGGGGTGAGAGCTGATTTAGCAAAGATTGGTATAGTTGCTAAGTTAAAATCAAGAAAGTCTATTTTAAGAGCCTTTGATATAATGATAAATAAAAGAGAATGGAATAATTTAGAAAAATTATCAAAAGATTTTAATAGATACTCTCCTAGTGAATTACTAGAAAAAGAAATTAATAGATTATTAAAGGAGGTAAAACAATGAAAGTTTTACTTACAGGAGCAACAGGATTTTTAGGAAAATATATGATTGAAGAATTAAAAAATAATTCTTATCAAGTTGTTGCCTTTGGTAGAAATGAAAAAGTTGGAAAAACATTGATTGATAAAAATGTCGAATTCTTTAAAGGTGATATAGATAATTTAGATGATTTATATAAGGCTTCTCAAGATTGTATAGCTGTTATACATGCTGCTGCACTTTCTACTGTTTGGGGTAGATGGGAAGATTTCTATAATGTAAATGTATTAGGAACAAAAAATGTTGTTCAAGTTTGTGAAGAAAAAAATTTAAAATTAGTTTTTGTTTCATCTCCAAGTATCTATGCAGGAGCAAAAGACCAATTAGATGTTAAAGAAGATGAGGCACCAAAGGAGAATAATTTAAATTACTATATAAAAAGTAAAATTATGGCAGAAAATATAATAAAATCTTCTAAGCTAAACTATATGATAATTCGTCCTCGTGGACTATTTGGAGTAGGCGATACAAGTATAATACCAAGACTTTTAGAATTAAATAAGAAAATTGGTATTCCTCTTTTTGTTGATGGAAAACAAAAGGTTGATATAACTTGTGTTGAAAATGTTGCTTATGCTTTAAGATTAGCATTAGAAAACAATCAATACTCAAGAGAAATATACAATATTACAAATGATGAGCCAATAGAATTTAAAGAGATTTTAACTTTATTTTTTAATGAAATGGGAACAGAAGGAAAATATTTAAAGTGGAACTATAATTTAATTTCACCTTTGGTTTCATTTTTAGAAATTTTCTATAAATTTTTTAGAATAGAAAAAGAGCCTCCAATTACTAAATATACTTTATATTTAATGAAATATAGCCAAACTCTAAACATTGATAAGGCTAAAAGAGAACTGGGATATCATCCAAAGATATCTATACTAGAAGGAGTTAAAAAATATGTTGAACACAGCAGAAAAAATGATAGAGAAAATTGATTATTTTGCTTGTGGTTATTGTACCAATGATTTAAAAAGAGTTTTTAAAGGTTTTGACAAAACAATAGTCAATTTCTATGCAGGAGTTTTTTTAATAAAACATAAAAAGTTGGGATATATTTTATATGACACAGGTTATTCTATGGATATTTTGAAAAATAATCTAAAATACTTTTTATATAGATTTGCTAATCCTATCACTTTAAAAAGAGAAGATATGATAGACTTCCAACTTAAAGAAAAAGGTATAAATAAAGAAGATATTAAATATATTATTATTTCACATCTACACCCTGACCATATTGGTGGTCTAAAATTTTTTCCAAATTCTTACCTAATCTTAACCAAAACTTGTTACAATGATTTTAAGTTAAAAAAGGATAGTCTTTTAATTTTTAATGAACTACTACCTGATGACTTTGAAAATAGATTGATATTGATAGGTGACTATAAAGAAAATTCCTTATTTCCTTATAAAAATAGTTATGACTTATTTTCTGATTTATCAATGCTAATAGTTGAAGTAGATGGACATACAAAAGGGCAGGCTTGTTTATTTTTGCCAGATAATAATTTATTTATTGCTGCTGATGTATGTTGGGGAACAGAATTTTTACCTTTTACAGACAAAATGAAGTGGCTTCCTAGAAAAATTCAAAATAATTTTGAAGATTATAAAAAAGGTAATAATTTATTAAAAAAATTGATAGAAAATAATATTTCTGTTATTGTTAGTCATGATAAAAAAGAAAAAATATTTAGCATATTAAAAAAGGAATAAAAAATAAACGAATTGCATTCTAAATTTTAGATAAAAAATTGAAGGAAATGAGCCGAGCAAATCTCGCTGTGTTTGAGTGAAACGAGTTTAGCGAATTTGCAGCGAATGTCAATTTTTTTATCGTTAAGAAATTTAGCTAGCAATGAGTTATTTTTTATGAGTTTGATAAGGGGGTAGAATGAAAAAAATTTTTAAAATTATCTCAACTTTTATCAAAGTAAGGTATTTTAGTAAGTGGACTTCAAGAGATAAACTTTTAGAGTATCAAGAAAAGCAAGTAGAAAAGCATTTAAAATTTTTAAAAGAAAATTCACCTTATTTTAAAACTCATAAAATTACAAAAGATTTTACTATGAATAAGGCTTTTATGATGGATAATTTTGATGAATTAAATACCTTAGGAGTTAAAAAAGATGAAGCAATGGATATTGCTTTAAATAGTGAGAAAACTAGAAATTTCAATCAAAAATATAAAAATATTTCAGTAGGACTATCATCCGGAACATCTGGGCATAGAGGAATGTTTATCACAACTCCAGAAGAACAAGGAATATGGGCAGGTACTATCCTTGCTAAGATGCTTCCTAAAAATAATATTTTTAGGCATAGAATAGCTTTTTTTCTAAGAGCAGACAATGACTTATACAAAACTATAAATTCATTTTTAATAAGTTTAGAATATTTTGACACTTTTAAAGATATTGATGGACATATAGAAAGATTAAATAAATATAAGCCAACTATGATAGTTGCACCTCCATCTTTACTTTTAGTATTAGCTAAAAAAATAGAAGAAGGAGAGTTAAAAGTTTCTGTAAAAAGAGTTATTTCAGTTGCTGAAATTTTAGAAAAACCTGATGAAGAATATATAAAAAAACAATTCAAGCTTAGTATAATACATCAGATTTATCAAGCAACAGAAGGTTTTTTAGCTTGTACTTGTGAATGTGGACATTTACATCTAAATGAAGATTTAATAAAGTTTGAAAAGAAATATATTGATGAAAAAAGATTTTATCCAATAATTACTGACTTTAGAAGAACTAGTCAACCTTTTATCAATTATTATCTTAATGACATTTTAGTTGAGTCAACAGAGCCTTGTGAATGTGGTTCAATCTTACAAAGAATTGAAAAAATTGAAGGACGTTCAGATGATATTTTTAAATTTGTTAATAAATTTGGCAAAGAAGTTGTAGTATTTCCTGATTTTATTAGAAGAACTATACTCTTTGTTGAAAATATAAGAGAGTATCAAGTTTTTCAAATAAATAATAACTTATTAGAAGTTGCTATTTTAAATATAACTGAAGAACAAAAGAAATTAATAAAAAAAGAATTTAATAAATTATTCACTTCTTTAGAAATTGAAAATATAGAAATTAAATTTATAAATTACGAAATAGATAAAACTAAAAAACTGAAAAGAATAGTGAGGAAAGTAATAGAATGAGAAAAATTAAATTTAAAGGATATGGAGTAGAATTACCTAAAAATACAGTTAACTTTAAAGAACAAATTCGTTATAGAATAAGTGGAGATGAAAAACAAATTTCTCTTGCAGTTTCTGCTTGTCAAAAAGCCTTAAAAAATGCTAATATTACAATTAATGATATTGATTGTATAGTTTCAGCCAGTGCAGTTGGTATACAACCTATACCTTGTATGGCAGCCTTAATTCATGAAAAAATAGCAAAAGGAACTTCTATTCCTGCACTTGATATAAATACTACTTGTACAAGTTTTATAACAGCTTTAGATACTATGTCCTATCTTTTAGATATTGGAAGATATAAAAGGGTGTTGATAGTTTCTTGTGATGTTGCTTCAAGAGCATTAAATCCTAAACAAAAAGAAAGTTTTCAACTTTTCAGTGATGGTGCAGTAGCCTTTATTATTGAAAAAACTGATGAAGAAATTGGTGTTATTGATGCTATGCAAAAAACTTGGTCAGAAGGAGCTCATTCAACTGAAATTCGTGGGGGACTAAGTAATTTTCATCCAGAAAATTATTCTGAAAATACAAAAGAAGAGTTTATGTTTGATATGTGTGGAAAAACTATACTAGCTTTATCTATGAAAAATATTCCTAAAATGATGAAAGAATTTTTAGAAAATAATAATATGAAAATATCTGATATTGATATGGTAGTTCCACATCAAGCTAGTGTTGCTATGCCTCTTGTAATGGAAAAATTAGGAGTACCTAAAGGTAAATACATAGATGAAGTAAAAGAGTTTGGAAATATGGTTTCTGCCTCTGTTCCTATGACACTAGCACATGCTTTAGAAAAACTAAAAATTAAAAATGGTGATATAATATTACTTATAGGTACTGCTGCTGGGCTTACTACAAATATAATGTTAATAAAGATATAAGTATAGCTTAATATTTAAAGGGGGAAAAAATTTGTTAAGAGAAGATGGAAGAAAATTTGATGAAGAAAGAAAGATTAAAATTACAAAAAATGTAAATATCTATGCTGAAGGTTCTGTTTTAATAGAGGTTGGAAATACAAAAGTTATTTGTACTGCCTCTGTAAGTGATAAAGTTCCTTCATTTTTAAGAGGTACTGGTAAAGGTTGGGTAACTGCTGAATATTCTATGTTGCCAAGAGCCACAAATGAAAGAAACCCAAGAGAAGCTAGTAAAGGAAAATTAACAGGAAGAACAGTTGAAATTCAAAGATTAATTGGAAGAGCTTTAAGAGCCTCAATAGATTTAGAAAAATTAGGAGAAAGACTTATTACTATTGACTGTGATGTAATTCAAGCTGATGGTGGAACAAGAACTACTTCAATAACAGGTGGATATATTGCTCTTGCACTTGCTATAAAGAAATTATTACAAGAAGAAATATTAGAAGAAAATCCTTTAATTTCTAATGTTGCTGCAATAAGTGTAGGTAAAATTGATTCTAACTTAATGGTGGACTTAAAATATTCTGAAGATTCGGCTGCTGAAGTGGATATGAATGTTATAATGAATAAAAAAGGCGAATTTATTGAAGTTCAAGGAACTGGTGAAGAAAGTACATTTACAAGAGCTGAATTAAATCAACTTTTAGATTTAGCTGAAAACTCTATAAAAAGACTTATTGAACTACAAGATAGAATTATTAATCAAGAAGATTTAAAAATATTTTTAGCAACTGCTAATAAGCATAAAATTGATGAAATATCAGATATTTTTTCTGGTATAGAAAATATTAAAATTCTTTCAATAAATGATGGTATTGAAATACCAGAAGTTATAGAAGATGGAAAAACTTTTGAAGATAATTCTAAGAAAAAAGCAGTTGAAATAGCTAAATTTCTAAATATGATTACTATTGCTGATGATTCTGGACTTTGTGTTGAGGCTTTAAATGGTGAGCCTGGAGTATATTCTGCAAGATATAGTGGAACTGGTGATGATTTAAAAAATAATGAAAAATTAATTGAAAATTTAAAAGGTGTAGAAAATAGAAAAGCAAAATTTGTTTCTGTTATAACTCTTGCTAAACCTAATGGAGAAACTTATTCTTTTAGAGGAGAAATAGAAGGTAAAATCATAGATATTCCAAAAGGAAATACTGGATTTGGTTACGACCCTTATTTCTATGTGGAAGAATATCAAAAAACTTTAGCTGAATTACCAGAATTAAAAAATAAAATTAGTCATAGAGCAAAAGCCCTTGAAAAACTAAAAGAAAATTTAAAAAATATTCTTTAAATATTAGTTATATTTATATTTTGACTAATAAAATAATTGACTTATGAATATATTTATTATACAATAGGTAAAGAATATTTTTATTTAGGGGGTATTATTATGAAAAAATTTTTACTTGCTTTAATGTTACTAACTGCTGTATCTGCTGTTGCAGCTAAAAAAGCTCCAGCAACTAAGGCTCAATATCCAGATGGAACTTATAGAGGAGTTTATATTTCTAATCAAGAAACTCAAGTTGAAGTTCAATTTGATTTAAAAGATGATGTAATTACTAGTGCGAAATATAGAACTCTATTCTATAAAGGACATGATTGGTTAAAAGAAGATGAATATATTGCAAAAAATGCTGGTTATTTAAAACTTCTTGAAAGAATTACTAATCAAAAAATTCAAGATGTTATGCCAACTATGTATAACTCTGAAGAAATAGAAAAAGGTGGAGCAACTGTAAGAGAAATGAAAGTTAGATCTGCTTTACAATATGGTTTAAACTTAGGACCATTCAAATTACCTAAAAAAGAAGCTAAATAATTCATTAAATTGATGATTTCCTAAATAAAAATCCCTTTCAAAAAGAGGGATTTTTATTTTACTTATTTTATAAAGAATATGTTATAATTAAATTAATATTAAGATTTTGGAGGACTAAATATGGCTAAAAAGAAAATAGTTATAGGTGTTATTGGTTCAGATTGCCATACAGTAGGAAATAAAATTATACATAACAAATTAGAAGAAAGTGGCTTTGATGTAGTAAATATTGGAGCTTTATCACCTCAAATAGATTTTATTAATGCTGCCTTAGAAACAAATTCAGATGCAATAATTGTTTCTTCAATCTATGGCTATGGTGAGTTAGACTGCCAAGGAATAAGAGAAAAATGCAATGAATATGGTTTAAAAGATATACTTTTATATGTTGGTGGAAATATAGGTTCAAGTAATGAGGACTGGGAAAAAACAGAAAAAAGATTTAAAGAGATGGGTTTTGATAGAATTTATAAGCCAGGGACTCCAATAGAAGAAACAATAATTGATTTAAAAAAAGACTTTAAAATATAATAAAGAAAGGTGGAAAAATGAGTACCCATATTTATCTTTCAATAGATTTTGGTAGTACATACACAAAATTAACTGCAATAGATTTAGATAAAAAAGAAATAGTTGCTACATCAAGAGCAATGACAACTGTAAAAACAGATGTTTTAATTGGTTTTAATGAAGCTTTTGAAATATTAAAAAGTGAGTTACAAAATAAATTAGAAAGCTATAAAATTGTAAAAAAAGTGGCTTGTTCTTCAGCAGCAGGTGGTTTAAAGATAATTGCCATAGGTTTAGTTCCAGAATTGACAACAGAAGCTGCTAAAAAAGCTGCTTTGAGTTCAGGAGCAAGAGTTATTAAAACTTATGCTTTCAATCTAACTGATAAAGATATTGAAGAAATCTCTAATCTTCCACATGATATGTTACTTCTAACAGGTGGTACTAATGGTGGAAATAGAGAATATATTTTAAATAATGCTAAAATTTTAGCTAAAAATAATATAGAAAAACCTATTGTTATTGCAGGTAATATAGAAGTTTCTGAACAGATTGCAGAAATATTCAAAAAAAATAATATTGAATTTTACATAAGTGAAAATGTTATGCCTGTTGTAAATAAAATAAATGTAATACCTGTAAAAGAAGTAATAAGAGAAGTCTTTATGAAAAATATCATAAAAGCTAAAGGCATGGAAAATGTACAAAAACTTGTTGGAGATATAATTATGCCTACTCCAACAGCTGTTATGAAGGCTGCTGAAATTTTTTCAAAAGATGATAATAATTCTGTTGTAATTGATATAGGTGGAGCTACAACTGATGTACATTCTATTGGAAAGGGCTTACCTAAAACTAATGATATTCAACTAAAAGGTATGGAAGAACCTTATTCTAAAAGAACTGTTGAAGGAGATTTAGGAATGAGATATTCTTCATTAGCTCTCTATGAAGCTACAAGTTTAAACAAAATTAGAGAATATTTAGGAAGTAAAGATTCAAAAATAAATATAAGAGAGAATTTTAAATTTAGACATGAAAATCCTGATTTTGTTGCTGAAACAGAAGATGATATAATTTTTGATGAAATGATGGCTATGCTATGTACTGAAATTGCTATGAATAGACATGTTGGTACTTTGGAATCCATCTTTTCCCCTATGGGAACTCTATTTGTCCAAAATGGTAAGGATTTAACTGATGTAAAGTATGTAATAGGAACAGGTGGAATAATAAATAATAGTAGAAACCCAAGAAAAATACTAGATTTGACACTTTTTAATGAAGATAATCCCCTTCTTTTAAAACCAAAATATCCAAAATTTTTAGTTGATAAGACTTATATTATGTCTGCTATGGGTTTATTAGCTAATGATTATCCAGACATAGCTTATCAAATTATGAAAAAATATTTAGTAGAAATATAAATTGGAGGATTTTAAATGCCAATTACATTTAAAAAAATTGACAAAGAAGATTTTTTGGAAATGAGAAAAAAATTTTTAGAAAATTATAAAAATTTGGATGAATTTGATTTAGATACTGCTATTAGATTTCATAAATCATTGCCAGATTATAAAAATTTCCAAAAAAAACTAGAGCAATCTATACAAGATAATAAAATTATGATACAGGCATATAGTAAAGAAACACTGTTAGAAGATTTAATAAAAAGCTTAAATACTTTTTATAGAGTTGGACAGTCAGATTTTCTTTCAATTATAATAGACTCTCATACTAGAGAAAATCATTATGATAATGCAAAAGTTATCTTAGAAGATTCTATAAAATCTAATAAATCTCTTTTAAATGGTTTTCCATTAATAAATTATGGAACAAAATTAGCTAGAAAAATTGTAAATGATATAGAAGTTCCATTACAGATAAAACATGGTTCTCCTGATGCAAGATTATTAGTTGAAGTTGCATTGTTAAGCGGTTTTTCAGCTTTTGATGGTGGTGGAATTAGTCATAATATACCTTTTAGTAAATCTATTTCATTAAAAGATAGCTTAGAAAATTGGAAGTATGTAGATAGACTTGTTGGAATTTATGAAGAAAATGGAATAAAAATAAATAGAGAAATTTTCTCTCCACTAACTGCTACACTTGTTCCACCAGCAATTTCTAACTCAATACAAATTTTAGAAACTTTACTTGCTGTTGAACAAGGTGTGAAGAATATAAGTATAGGGGTAGCTCAATATGGCAATATCACACAAGATATTGCTAGTTTATTAGCTCTTAAAGAGCAGATACAATTTTATTTAGATACTTTTTCTTTTAAAGATATTAATATCTCAACTGTATTTAATCAGTGGATAGGAGGATTTCCAGAAGAGGAGCTGAAAGCCTACTCTTTAATTTCTTATTCTGCAACTATTGCTTTATTTTCTAAAGCAAATAGAATATTTGTAAAAAATATAGATGAGTATACTAAAAACTCATTGGGAAATACTATGATTAATTCACTACTTCTAACTAAGACTATCTTAGATATTGGTAATAGTCAAAAAATTAATAATTATAAAGAGATAATTTTTGAAAAAGAACAGATAAAAAAAGAAACTGCTCAAATAATTGCAAAAATTTTCTCAAGATGTGATGGCGATTTAAGAAAAGCTATTATAGAAGCTTTTGAAGATGGTATAATTGATGTTCCTTTTGCTCCTTCAAAATATAATCTGGGTAAAATGATGCCTGCAAGGGATAATGAAGGAATGATAAGATATTTAGATATTGGTAATTTACCTTTTTGTCCTTTAATAGAAGAATTTCATAGTAAAAAAATTAAAGAAAGGTCTGAGAAAGAAAATAGAGAAATAGATTTTCAGATGACTATTGATGATATATTTGCAATGAGTCAAGGGAAATTATTAAATAAGAAAAGTCGTGACTAAAACTATCACGACTTTTTCAATTTTTATTAGATATTCAATTGTTTTTTTAATTCATTAGCAATTGTAAAATCTGCTTCTGTTGTTGCTTTAATATCTTCTAATGAAGAATAAGGAGTAATTTCTTTTAGAACTAAACCTTTATCTGTTATTTCAAAAACTGCTTTTTCAGTGATTATTAAATCTACAACTCCAACAGCTGTTAAAGGTAATTTACATTCTTTTAATATTTTTACAGCTCCATTAGATGTATGTTCCATAGCAACTATAACATGTTTAGCTCCTACAACTAAGTCCATAGCTCCACCCATTCCAGGAACTTTTTTTCCAGGAATCATCCAGTTAGCAAGATTTCCTTTTTCATCTACTTCTAATGCTCCTAGGACGGTAGCATCCACATGTCCTCCTCTTATTATTCCAAACGAATAAGCTGAATCAAAGAACATAGCTCCTTTTGCAGCAGTTATATATCCTCCTCCTGCATTTACTAAATAAGGATCTTCTTTTCCTTTTTCTGGTGCAGGTCCAACACCTATACAACCATTTTCACTTTGAAAAATAACATCCATATCACCAACATAATTAGCAACTAATGTAGGTAATCCTATTCCTAAATTTACAACATATCCATCATGAAATTCTTGAGCAACTCTTTTTGCAATAACTTCTCTAACTAAATTTTTATCCATTTCCATATTTATTTACACCTCCATTATTTACTTTTAACTATGTAGTCTATAAATATTCTTGATATATCCAAATGTTCTGGACTCAATGAACCTGCAGGTACAATTTCAAGAGCTTCTACTATAACAGTATCTGCTGCCATTGCCATCAATGGATTAAAGTTCTTAGTAGTCTTTTCACAAATAACATTTCCTAATTCATCAACTTTTGTACCAAATAATACTGCTACATCTGCTTTTATAGGTTTTTCTAATAAATAGTCTTTTCCATCAACATTTATTATTTGTTTTCCTTCTTGAACAATAGTTCCTAATCCAGTTGGAGTTAAAATTCCTCCTAGACCATAACCTGCTGCTCTAACTCTTTCAGCAAGAGTTCCTTGAGGAACTAATTCAACTTCCATTGTTCCATCATGCATTTTTTTCCCAGTTTCTGGATTTGTACCTATATGACTAGCTATTACTTTCTTAACTTGATTATTAACTACTAATCTTCCAACACCTTTGTCTACAAAACCAGTATCATTACAAACAATAGTTAAGTCTTTTACTCCTTTTTCTACTAAAGCAGTAACTACAGATTCAGCTGTTCCACAAGCTAGAAATCCTCCAAAATGAACAGTCATACCATCTTTGATGTGAGATATTGCTTCTTCCATTGAAACTATTTTTTGTCTCATAACTTCTCCTCCTTAATTTTGTATATTTGAACTTTTTCAATTAGTTAATATATTTTTTATTCACTACCGAATATCCTATCTAATTTAAATTATTCTATTTTAAACTTTTTATAAGTTTTTTATTATTTAAAGTTGATTTTCTAATAGAATAATTAGAAGAATAAGAAACCTGTACAGATAAATATTCCAGATACTACTGTTACAATTAAACAATAACCCATTATATCCTTAGCACCTAAACCTGCTATTCCTAATGCTGGTAAAGCCCAGAATGGTTGTATCATATTTGTCCAAGCATCTCCCCAAGCTATTGCCATAGCTGATTTTGCTGCTGACACTCCTATTGCTTGTCCTGCTGGCATTACTATTGGAGCTTGAACTGCCCATTGTCCACCACCTGATGGAACAAAGAAGTTTACAACTCCTGCACTAATAAATGAAAATACTGGGAATGTTCTTTCAGTTGAAATATTTACAAAGAAATTTGACATAAGCTTTGCAAGAGACATTCCATCTGCATCTGCTCCTACCATTATACCCATAATTCCAGCATAGAATGGGAATTGTAATAAAATTCCTGCTGCACCTTTTATTGCCTCTGCAAGTGCATTTAAATATCTTCTTGGAGTTCCATGTAATAAAATTCCTAAGAATAAAAATATAAAGTTAACTAAGTTAAGATTTAATGCAAATCCTTTTGTAAATAAATAGTATCCTATATAAATAAATCCCATAACTGAAAGTAATATAGAAACTACTCTACTATTTTCAATTTTTTCTGCTGGAGTCATTTTAGACTTATCTATTATAGGTTCTTCTGCTTCTTCTAATAATGATAAATCTACTTCAACAACTTCGTCTTTACTTGGGAACATTGCCACATTTAGTAAAGGTACTATAATTAAAAGCCCAACAACTATATAAATATTCATTGGCGAAAACATTGTTTGACTAGTTGGAATTGCAGCAGTAACTGCTCCAGCTGTTTGTTGTGCTAAGCTTTCTGGAGTTCCACTTGCAAGTTGTAATGGAATAGACCCTGATAATCCTCCATGCCATACTAAGAAACCTGTATAAGCTGAAGCTATAAGAAGTCTATAATCTACTCCTTTTACCTTTTTTGCTATTTCTTTTGCAAATAAAGCTCCTATAACAAGTCCAAATCCCCAGTTTAAAACACATGCTAATGCTGAAACTATTGATATTGTAAATATTGCTTGTTTAGGCCCTTTTATTCCTGAAGCAAAAGTTGATAACATTTTCTTAAATAATCTCGAGCTTGCTAAAGCATGCCCTGTTACTAATACTAATGCCATTTGCATTGAAAAAGCTAATAAAGACCAAAATCCATCAGCCCAAAATCCAATTACTTGTAAAAAACTAGCCTTTGTGAAAAATTTAGCTCCAATAAATACTATGAATGTTAATAATGCACAGAATATAAATGGATCTGGCAACCATCTTTCCATTACACGTACACACATTGAAGTGAATCTTTTAAAGATTCCTTTTTTTTCTTTTACACTTTCCATAATTTTCCCCTTTTCTTATATAAGATAAAATTAAAATTCTCTCCTTATATTTTAACTTGTTTACAATATAAAGTCAACTAAAACATTACTTATTTAGTACAATATTTTATTAACTGAAATATATGTTTTAAAATATAACTATTATCTATTATTAAAAAAATATATATTTATAGAGATATAAATAAAAAACCGTGAGTAATCTCACGGTTTTCATATTATTAATTAATAATTTTTTATCAATTTTAACCTTAGCTAAGCTAGATTAGAAAGTAACTTTCATACCAGCCCAAGCAGTTGGTTGCCATCTCCAATTTTTAGCAGTTGAATTAGCTTCAACGGCCCAGTTTCTATATTCAGCACCAGCTGCTGCATATAATTTTACGAAATCTGTTGGTTTATAAGCAACTTGGAATGTTGGTAACATATATACACTATAAGAAGCTCTTTCACCTTTACCTGATCCATTATCTACTACTTTATGTTGATGCCAAGCATATGGATCATATCCACCTTCAAAATCAAATGATAATTCTACAGAATTATTTTTGTATAATGGAGTATGTTGATAGATATAAGCTTCTAATTCACCATTATATTCATGCTTTTTATCAGCATAAGCTAATTTATCATGATGCCAATCATAATAGTTGTAAACATTTAATTCTGCACTAAATCCTAAAGGTAAAGTATATGCAGATTCAAAGTTTAATAAAGCTCTTTCTACAGTCTTATCATTATCATGTCCAGCCCATTTATGAGCATACCCAGCTCTTAAACCAAATTTATCAACTTTAAAGAAGTTATTAGAGTAGATATAGTCAGCAAAATCAAAGAACATTGATGCTTCAGCTTTCTTTCCACCATCTTTACCATCTTGTTTATATTCTAATCTAGAAGTTGCATTAACTTTAGAAGAACCTAATTTTCCAAAGTTATAGAAATGTCTTAATCTTACTTGATCATCAGAAGAATCAGCTTTAGTACCTCTTAAAGCTTGATAATTTCTTGTTCTTACTTCTAAAGATTGATTTTCAGTAAAGTTTACTTTTGTTAAAGTTTGTAATCTTCCAGCATTGTTTCTTCCAGCTGCCCAGTCTTTATCAGTATCTTCTTTTTTAGTTTTATTTTCAGTTTCTCCATACCATCTGTATTGAACGTCTACTGATCCATTTGGTCTCCAAGCTGGAGCAACTTCTCTGTCTCTGTAAACTATAACTGGTTTTTCAACATATTCTACTACTTTTTCAGGAGCTGGAGTAGGTGCAGGCATAACTTCTTTAGCTGATGCAACTGATCCAACTACTAATAATGAACCTAATACTAATGCTAATTTTTTCATGGTTGTTTCCCCCTTAATTTTTGATTTTAAATTTTTTTATTTTGTTTTGCCTATAATCCCATATAGACATCTCCCATTGAACTTAGTATACAACATTTTTTTTTATTTGTAAACATTTTTTTTTGTTATTTTTCTTGATTTTAAAATCAAAATCTCTTTTTTTCTTGATTTTAATGTGAAATTTCTCCTTAATTTTTTATTATATTTTTAAACTAAGGAGAAACTTTTTAAGTCTAATTATAAATTATTTTTGTTTTTTTAATCTTACAGCTGGTTCTGAAGGTAATTTAAATAATGGTATAAATCTATCTAAACCAGTTAAAGTTAGAATTAACATACTAAATACTGCTATCATAGCTATGAAGTTATATTTTATAATATCTATTGCTACAAATTCATGTAGTGGATAAACTATTGTTGCTATTCCCATATAAAAAGCTATATATACATGCCAAGGAATAAGTTGAGAACCAAATACACCCATAGCATCACTAAATGTTGCATTTCTAAGTCTTAATGTATACATATCTTCTTCTGAACCTTCAACATTTTCTTCAACCATTTCTCTAATGATAGGTCCTATTGTAACTATTTGAGCCATTTCATCTGCAAGAGTAGCATTTCCAAATATACATAGAAGTCCATTGTAGAACATTAATTGTCTTACACTTCCAGAAATTCTAGATAATAATTTTGATACAGGTTCAAAGGCATTCATACTCTTCATAATTCCACCAAAAGCTGCAACCCACATCATCATAACTATTACCCATCCACCAGCAGATGCAAAGCCACCCATCATCATATTTAAGTAATCCATAGTACTTGTAACTGTTCCTGCCATCATTCCAAATACATAAGCAAAGAATAGTCCTGCAAATAGACAAATAAATGTTTGTGTTCCCATAAATGCCAAAACTAGAACTATTACTAATGGAACAGCCATATATAAAGGAACTCCATTTTTAACTTGTTCTAATAGTTTTACTGCTGCTTCTCTTTTTTCAGCAAGTGCAGTCCATACATCAGCAGGTATACTATTAATAGCTTCAGCAGGATCTCCTACTGTTGAAGGTAACCCCATTGTAAAACCTGCAACTGCAAATAATATTATTCCTGATAATAAAACAAGTCCTGACCATACACCTTGGTGTCTAATTCTTCTAATAACTTCAACTCTTTGAATACCAGAACTTACTATTGTAGTATCTGAAATAAGTCCTATATTATCTCCAAAACAAGCTCCTCCTGCTATAGCTGCTGTTGTTAATAATAAATTTCCACCAACTATATGATTTAACCACAAAAAGATAGGTGCACAAGCTGCAAATGTTCCCCAACTTGTTCCAGTTGCTATTGATAATATTGATGTAACAATAGCTCCTACAACTGCAACAGTCTTAGCTGTAATTCCTACTTTTAATGCAATTAAAATAAGAGATGCCCCAACTCCTGTTGACATAAATGCTTCTGCCATTGCATAAGCTGCCATCAAGATAAATAATGCAACTTGTATTTCTTTTACATTGTCTATTGCATGATCTATAATTTTATTGAATTTTTCTTTTGAAAAAATCATAGCAATAAAACAAGCATAAATAGTTGCAAGTGGTGCTGCAAGTAATGCATCAAAACCTTTCATCATAAGTGCTGCCAATACAATTACTGGACTTAACTTAAAAAATGCCTTCATACCAAAACCTCCATAATATAATTTTTTTCTTGTTGATACAATGAGAAATAAAAAACTTTGCCATTAAAACAGCAAAGTTAAAAATTATACTATGAAAAATATATATTTAACACTTTGATGTTTTAAGATAAGCTCAACTTTGTATTTTTTATACAAAGACAGTTATATGCTTCTTCAACATATCCCCAGCAAATTCTTTGAAAAATTCACTTCGGCATCTTTCCCTTTCTTTAATATTCATAGACTTTCGGTCTCCTATTAAGTACTATTGATTGATGCAACCTCTTTTCTCAAAAACAAGTTAGGTTATAATATCTATTTCATTATTACAACTATTATTTTTATTTTGCTGCTTTATTTTTGATTTTCGCATTGTATTCACTTATAGTAAATTAAAAACTTGTTTCACAACTTTTAAACCTTATAATATTGTAGATAGAATTTTGTATTATGTTACACTAAATATATCATTTTTATAAGATTTTGTCTATATTAATTACAAATTAATCAATATATATAATGAATAAACATCTTATAAAAATTTAATAATAATTTTAAACCATAAAAAATTATCACTAGACCACAGATTATATTAATTATTCTTAATACCTTATCATTAAATTTATGACTAAATAGTGATATAAATATACTTAAGCCCATAAACCAAGAAAAAGATGCTGATGTTACCCCTAATATAAAGTATATTCCAGCCTCACTTGAAAGAGTTGCTCTGAATGCTCCTAGCATCATAGTTCCATCAATAATAGCTTGTGGATTAAACCATGTTACAACACAGGCACTTGTTATTGCTTTTAACAAAGGTATATCCATATCATCATTTTTTTTAAGTTCACTTTTACTTCTTAAAAGTCCCTGTCCAATATAGATTATGATTATACTTCCAACAAGTAGAATAATTAATTTTAACCACTCTAACTTATCTATTAAAAAACCTATTCCAAAGAAACAAGCAAATGCCAATGTAACATCAAAAAATATAACAATTAAAGCTATGAGTAATGCTTTACTTCTCTTTTGGGTAATTGCAGAGTTTATTACAAATAAATTTTGTACTCCTATTGGAGCAACATAGGCAAGTCCCATTAAAAAACCTTGTAAATATTTCTCCATTATTTATTCATACCTCTTTGAACCATTTCTTTTAAAATAAATGTTGCAACATCATCTGCATATTTTCCTGGCCCAAATCCTGCATCATATCCTAATTCTTTTGCTAAATCATTAGTTATTCTTGCTCCACCTGCAATTAAAATTATTTTATCTCTTAGTCCTTCTGCTTCTAATAATTCAACTAAGTTAGTTAAATTTTCTATATGTACATCTTTTTGTGTTACAGTTTGAGATACTAATAAGGCATCTGCTTTTAATTCTATTGCCTTTTTAATAAATTCTTCATTAGGAACTTGGCTTCCAAGGTTATAAGCTCTTACTCCCTTATATCTTTCAAGTCCATAGTGTCCTGCATAACCTTTCATATTCATAATGGCATCAATTCCAACTGTATGAGCATCTGTTCCTGTACTTGCTCCAACCATTACAACTTCTCTATCAAAATTTTCTTCTATATATTTTTCACATTCATGCATATCCATAGTATCTATTTCTAAAGCTTGAACTTTTATAGCAGTATAGTCTACATTGTAAGAAGTTGCCCCATACACTACATAGAAAGAAAACTCTTTATCTAATGCTTCTGAAAAAGCTACTGCTGGATTAACAAATCCCATTTTTCTTGCAAGTTGTAAAGCTGCTTCTATTCCTTTTTCATTACAAGCAACTGGTAAAGTAAAACTCATTTGAACCTTACCATCATTCATTGTATCTCCATAAGGTCTAAGTTTTGTTAAATCTAATGTTGTGTCAAATTCTCTTTTTTCTGTTGAATATAATCCTGAACTCATTATCTATCCCCTCCTAACATTAATGGAATGAAAGGATTGAAATATGTACTATCCTTTTCAAAAACTCCAGCAAGTCCTTTTCCACCATCAATAGGTCTTCTTACTCCTCCAAATACACCTTTTTCTATTGTCTTGAAGATACCCATTGTTTCTATTGTCTTTAATAAATCAGCTGCTTTTTTAAGAACTTCTTGAGCTCTTGTATTCATTATTCCACCTTTTTTAAACTCTATGTCATTTCCAAAATCTTTTAAATTATTGAAAATGTATTTTGCATTTTCTATTGACAATGCTCTATCTGACATAAAAGGTGTATGGATAGCTTCTGTAAGCATTCCTAATAAGTGAACTTTTTGCCCTGTTGTTATAGTTACAATATTAAATAGTGCATCTTGTATATGTCCTTTAAATATATTTCCTGTCATAAATTTAGTAGGTGGCATATATTTTAAAGGTGCTTTAGGGAATATTTCTCTTGCCATTTGTGCTTGAGCAAGTTCTAATAAGAAACCATTTTCTGTTCCTGGTTCCATTTCAAAAGCATGTCCAAGTCCCATTTGTTCTT
>ERZ773073.412-NODE-412-length-22731-cov-10.127933_pt1 | contig 22731 bp, 21 predicted proteins | sample MGYA00580616_ERZ773073 | MGnify/ENA primary metagenome ERZ773073 (study PRJEB29015, sample SAMEA2737960) | human oral metagenome | biome: human oral; feature: human-associated habitat; material: dental | place: China | collected 2131 ...
GTTTCCCTCCCCGCCGCGAGGCAGTTTTCCACAGGTTATCCACCGTTGTGCAAAAGGGGATCCGTTCAGGGTTTGGAAACCACCACGCGGCGGAACGGGGGTTCGCCCTCCGATTCGCTGGTCAGCCCGGCCGCCGCCACCTCGTCATGGATGATTTTGCGTTCGTAGGCGTTCAACGGGGCCATTCGCGCGGGTTCCCCGTTCTCCAGGACCTCTGCGACGGCATCCTTTGCCAAGGCAACCAACTCGAGGCGCCGCCGTTCCCGGAAGCCGCCGATGTCCAGGGTGAGCCGGGAACGGTGCCCGGTCTCGGTCATCACCACCAGGCGGGACAGCTCCTGCAGGGCATCGAGCACTTCGCCATCCTTGCCGACCAGGCGGTCGTCTTCGGTGTCGATGACCACGTGTGCGCGACCATTGCTCACGGAGTTCTCGATGTCGCCGTCGAGATCCGCGATGTCCAGCAGTTCCTCAAGGTAGTCGGCAACCAGGTCGCCCTCAGCCAACAAGGTTTCGTTGTCGGTTTTCTCAGTCATGTCGCTCCGATCGGATGAGGCCCGATTCACTTCTTCTTACGGGCGGATCGAGTGGTGCTGCGGGGTTGGCGGCGAACCCCACCCTGCGCGTTCGAGGACCCGCCGGAGTCGTCGGTTTTCAAGGTAGTGCGGTTCACCTGCTGGCGCACGACACGACGCCTGCCGTTCTCGTCAACAGGCTGCTGAACGGTGGTCTCAATGGACCGCCTGTTCTTGCGTCGTTTCGCGTTGCGGGCCTCCATGATGGCCTTCGGGTCCTTGCCCTGAGCACGCATCCTCTCTTCCCAGTCGATGTAGGCCGGGGTGTTGGGTGCCGGGTTGTTGCGGATGAGCAATCCCTGCTGACCCATCGTCCAGACGTTGCTGGCGCTCCAGTAGAGCAGCACACCGATCGGAAGCACCGCCGAGGAGGCCGCGTATATGATCGGGAATATGTAGAGCATCACCTTCTGACTCTGCGCCATGGGACCGCTCAGGGCCTCCGGAGGCATGTTCTTGCGCATCAGCTGGAGCTGGGTCAGGAACAAGGTGATGACCAGGAGCGCGATCAGGACGATACCCAAGACCTGGGTGGCGCCGAATGAGCTGATCGGGAAGATACGGCCCGCCAGTTTCGCCCCGAAAAGATCCGCCCCCTGCAACGAGGCGACGAGATCCGGGCTGGTCTGGAACCAGTAGCCCCGGATCTGGTTGTCAGCCACGCCCTGGAGCACCCGAAACAAGGCCCAGAAGACGGGCATCTGTAGCAACATCGGGAAACAGGAAGCCATCGGATTGACCCCCTCCTCCGCGTAGAGCTTCTGCATCTCACGGGCGACCCGCTCCCGGTCCGACCCGTGTTTCTTCTGCAGCTCCTGGATCTTGGGTTGCAGCATCTGCATGGCCCTTGAGGAGTTGATCTGTTTGACGAACAACGGAATCATCAGGGTCCGCACCACCAAGGTGAGGGTGACGATCGCGAGGGTCCAGGACACCCCGGAATCGGCCCCGAAAAGTGGGGCCCAGAGGCCGTGGAAGAGCACCATCAGCCCCGAGATGGCCCAGTACAGGGGCTGCATCATCGCGGACAGCAATCCGTACAGGCTGTCCCAGATGGACAGCGGAACCAAGAGGTCGATCATCTAGGACACCTTCTGCCCGGACAACGACCGGGCCTCGTCTCGTCGGACTTCCTCGGCCCATTCTGCAGCCTCGGGAGTCCCGGGAACATAATCGACCCCACCTGCCGACCACGGATGGCAGCGCATGATCCGGTGGACGGTCAGGAATCCTCCCTTGATCCCGCCGTGAAACCCTACCGCGCGCTCCCCGTAGGCGGAGCAGCTGGGATGAAACTTGCAGACCTCCCCGTACAGCGGGGAGATGAATTTGCGCCAGGTTTGGATGAACCAGAGCATCGGGTACTTCAGCACGTCGCCCTCGCGAACGCTCGCCGCCAGGCCGATTCGAGATCGTCGGCCAGCCTCTCGGGTTCGGACGAGGAAGGGGGCAGGACCCGCACCACCACATCCGCGACGAATGGGGCGGGAAGCCTGGTGACGAGGTGCCGCAGGCGACGCTTCACCCGGTTGCGGGCCACGGCGTTTCCGATGGCCTTCGACACAACAAAACCCACCCGAGTCTCCTCGGGTGGATTCCGGTCACTCACGGCCACGTGGACCACGACGCTCGGGGTACCGGCCCGGGCACCCTGCCGGAAGGTCGCGGTGAAGTCAGCGGAACGACGCAACCGACGGGATCGGGGCAGCACTGCCGGATCAGGCTGACAGTTCCGTGCGACCCTTGCGGCGACGGGCACTCAGGATGGCGCGACCGGCGCGGGTACGCATGCGGGAGCGGAAACCGTGCGTGCGGCTGCGACGACGGTTGCTCGGCTGGAAGGTGCGCTTGCTCATGCGATGACTCCATAGATGATCTTCGACTCGGGAAGGTCCGCTCCCGTGGGCAGCGGCTGTCCAACGATACGCGCAGCGACTGATTTCCACAAGCCGCCAGCAGTACCGTCCGAACCCTGCAAATTACACTGATGTAGTCCTTGGACACGGGCTTTTCCATGTTGCGAACCGCCATCAGGGGCACTAGTTTCGTGTTCTACGCGGCTGGCTTATCCACAGTCCCCGGCGGCCGCCGTCCAGGGCGGGGGGATTTATGCCCTGTTGTGGACAACCCTGTGGAATACCGCTCCACCCTGTGTGGAACGCCTTGTCAGGAAGGAGTCGCTCGTGTCCGTACCCGCCGTGCCCGAACTGGACGCCATGTGGGAGCGGATCGTCAGCGACGTCCCCATCTCCTCCAGGGCCTGGCTGCGCCGCACCAAACCCATAGCCATGCACAGCAACACCGTGATGCTTGCGGTCTCCGACGAGACCACCCGGGAACGCATCGAAACCAAGCTGCGCACCGAGATCGAGACGAAACTCAGCACGGTGACGGGAACCAGGACCTACCTGGCCTTCGTGATCGACCCGTCGTTACAGGTCGAGACCCCGGACCTGGAGATCGCGCCGCCCCTGCCCCTCATAGACGAGAAGATCCGGCACCACCGTTCCGCGAACCCCAACTCGGACCTGAAACTGAACCCGCGTTACACCTTCGAATCCTTCGTCGCGGGTTCCTCGAACCGGTTCGCGCACGCCGCAGCGGCCGCCGTCGCGGAACAGCCCGGCAAGTCGTACAACCCGCTTATGATCTACGGCCCCTCCGGGTTGGGGAAAACCCACCTCCTCCACGCCATCGGGCACTACGTGCGCAGCTACTACGAGAACCTGCGGGTGCGCTACGTCTCCACCGAGGAACTCACCAACGACTTCATCAACGCCATCTCCGACAACCGGACCGCTGAGTTCCGACGCGCCTACCGCGATGTGGACGTGCTGCTGGTCGACGACATCCAATTCCTGGAATCGAAAATCCAAACCCAGGAAGAGTTCTTCCACACCTTCAACACCCTTCACAACGCGCAGAAACAAATCGTGATGTCCTCCGACCGGCCCCCGAGGCTGCTGGAGGCGCTCGAACCACGACTCAGATCCAGATTCGAGTGGGGTTTGATGACCGACATCCAACCCCCCGACCTGGAAACCCGCATCGCCATCCTCCGCAAGAAGGCGGCATCACAGCGGCTGACCGCTGGCACGGAGGTTCTGGAGCACATCGCATCACACATCACCACCAACATCCGCGAGCTCGAGGGCGCACTGACCCGCGTCGCCGCCCTCGCGAGCCTCAACCAGCAGCAGATCACCCTCGAACTGACGGAACGGGTGCTGCGCGACCTGATTCCGGAGGGCAATGACACCCACGTCGACGCCGACTCCATCATCGCCGCCACGTGCGCTTATTTCGGGATCTCCGCCGACGAGCTGGCAGGAGCCAGCCGCGTTGCCGCCCTAGCTCGGGCCCGCCAGATAGCCATGTACCTGTGCAGGGAACTCACCGACCTGTCGCTGCCGAAAATCGGATCCCGCTTCGGGGGTCGCGACCACACCACCGTCATGCATTCAGTGAAGAAGATTGACACGAAGATGGGCGAGGATCGCCAACTCTTCGACCAAGTGACCGAGCTCACCAACCGCATCAAACAGAGCTGAGACCACGACATACCAAGGGTGTCGACTCGGGTCGCTCGTCCCTGGTACTCCGCCTCAACCGCATCCACAGAAAGAGCACTGCCCTGTGCAAAGTTGTCCACAGGTCTGTGGATTCCGCGGTGGACATCGCGGCGAACAGGTCACCGACGGCGAACAATCCACAAATCCTCCCCGTGTAATTCTGGGTTCATCCACAGCTCATACACACCCTCAAACCCTATCTGACAAGGGAGTTTAGGCGTTTTCCACAGGTTCCACAGGCGTTACTATGAATACTAAGATGTAATTACAGAAAATTTCTTCAAAGTCACAGCGGTGGAAACGTGGAAACTTCCGTCAGGAGCCTGCGTCCAAACGGCTGACGCGGAATCGCAAGGGTTCGGGGGCCACAAACCCACGTCAATCAGGCCAGCTACCGGTATGCTGACGGGATACCACACCATGGTGGCTGCTGGTACGACTACCTAAAGGGGACGATGTGAAGATTCGAGTGGAGCGCGACGCACTGGCCGATGCCGTTGCCTGGGTGGCTCGCAGCCTGCCGAATCGTCCCACAGCTCCTATTCTCGCGGGTCTGTTGATGAACGCCTCCGGTGATGAGGTGACCCTCTCCAGCTTCGACTCCACCACGTCCGCTCAGGTGACGATGCCAGCCGAGGTCACCGACGAGGGAACGGTGCTGGTGTCGGGACGGCTGCTGAACGAGATCGCACGTTCCCTACCGAACAAGCCCGTCGAGATGGTCGCCGATCACACCCAGGTCGAGCTGACGTGCGGATCTGCGCGGTTCAGTCTTCAGACCCTTCCCGTTGACGAATATCCCACCTTGCCTGAGATGCCCACTCAGACCGGTCTCGTTGACGCATCCGTCTTTGAGAAGTCTGTCAGTCAGGTTGTGATCGCAGCGGGCCGCGACGAACTGCTCAACGTCTTCACGGGTGTACGCGTGGAGATCAACGGTGACCGACTCTCTTTGCTTGCCACCGACCGCTACCGGATGGCTCTCAAGGAACTCACGTGGCAGCCGTCCTCACCCGACATCGAGGGTGCGGTGCTGGTGCCGGGCCGGGTGCTGGCGGATACGGCCAAGTCGCTGACCTCCGGTAAGACCGTCACTGTGTCGCTGTCCACCACCGAATCCGAGGGTGAAGGTCTGGTTGGATTCATCGGTGAGGGCGCGAAAGGTCGCCGCGAAGCCACCACCCGCCTGCTGAACCAGGCCTTCCCGAAGGTGCGGCATCTGATGGATGTCGTCGGTACCGTCACCGTGCGGGTTCCCACCGCCGACCTGTTGGCTGCAGTGAAACGCGTTTCCCTCGTCGCGGAACGCAACACCCCGTTGCGCATGCTCATCGAAGACGAGCACATCGCCCTCGAGGCAGCCACCGGCGACCAGGCCCACGCCTCCGAGGCCATCGAGGCTCAGGTCGATATGGTTGGCGAGGAGAAATCCATCGAGGCAGCGGGGTTCAATCCGCACTACCTGCTCGACGCCCTCGGCGCCCTCGATGCGCCCTACGCGCACTTCTCCTTCACCGCGCCTGGCAAGCCCTGCCTCATCACGGGCCTGGCGACGATCGACGGCGACCAGCTGCTCGACTACCGTCACGTCATCATGCTCATGCGTTTGCCCAGCTGAACGAGTCGATTCGGTCGACGAACATCATCGACCGGTGGAGTCGCGCTGGCATTGGATACATATCTGTATTAGGTTGAGGGTAGTCACATGAAAGGAAAGATCCATGACCTCCATTGGAGGCCTTCTGGCCATCCTCGGCTTCGGGTCGCTGATACTCCCTGCATTCGGACTGCAGTTCAAGTTGCTGTCCGCAGTGGAGGGAGCGCAGCCCTGGTTCGGCATCATCCTGGGTGTTATCGGGCTTGCCCTTCTGGTGTTTGGTTTCATGCAAAACAGCAAGCAGCAGGAGCAGCAGCCGCAACCACAGCAGATGCAGTGAAAGTGAAACACTGATAGATCTGATGGGAGGGAACCGGCGGTTCCCTCCCATTTCCATGCCCGGGGAATAGGATCGGAGCCGATGTTCGTCACCCACTTGTCGGTCACCGACTTCCGCAACTACGCCGCCGCTGAGCTGGACCTCGTCGCAGGCGTCAACGTTTTTGTCGGATCGAACGGGCAGGGAAAGACGAACCTGGTCGAGGCCATCGAGTACCTTTCGACGATGTCCTCACACCGCGTCTCCGCGACCGCACCGCTGATCCGCGCGGGTGCGGAGTCTGCCATCCTGCGGGGTCGGGTGCAGGCCTCCCGCGACGATGAACGCCTCATCACCCTCGAACTCGAGGTTGCCAACGGTCGCAGCAACATCGCCCGCCTGAACCGTGCTCCCCTGCCGCGGCCCCGCGACCTCGTCGGCGCGCTGCGTACCGTCGTCTTCTCACCCATGGACCTGGCCATTGTGCGCGGTGACCCATCGGACCGGCGGGCCTGGCTGGACACCCTGGTCACCACTCGTTGGCCGCGCATGGCTGGGGTGCGGGCGGATCTGGACAAGATCCTCCGGCAGCGCAACTCGTTGTTGAAGGCGATGTCCGGAAAATCGCTGCGGCAATCCACACCCGAGGAGGACGTGACCCTGCAGGCGTGGAACGACGCTCTCGCGCGGATCGGTGCCGAGCTGCTGCACGCGCGCCTCGACACCTTGGCCGACGTTCTCCCGCACGCCGCTGGAGCCTACGAGACCATAGCCCCGGTGAACAACCGGATATCAGCTCTGTACAAGACCTCCTTGGATCTGGCGGGCATTCCCGTCGATGCGGTCCGCGAGACCCTCGAGGCGCGGCTGCTCGACGCCATGACGGAACGTCGCCGCGAGGAGGTCGCGCGCGGCGTGACCCTCGTCGGTCCGCAACGCGACGACATCACCTTGTCCATCGGCGAACTGCCGGCGAAAGGGTACGCCTCCCACGGTGAGTCGTGGTCGCTGGCGCTGGCCCTGAAACTGGGAGGATTCGCCCTGGTGCGTTCCGACGGTATCGAACCCGTTCTGGTACTCGATGACGTGTTCTCGGAGCTGGATGCGATCCGCCGTGAACGCCTCGCGGGGGCGGTCGCCGACGCCGAGCAGGTGCTCATCACGGCTGCTGTTGGCGCTGATGTCCCCGATTTCCCGTCCGCGCGACGCTTTCGGGTGCAGGGCGGGGCGGTCGAGCCCGTGGAGGAACTGGAGGTCGCCGATGACTGAAACGTCCTTTGACGACGACCTTCCCGACGAGGAACCCCACGACCCGACTGGGTTGGAGTTGGCGACCGAGATCGCCCACCAGACAGCCCGCACCTCTCCGCTGCTGCCCGAGGTCGCGCCACCGCCTCCGAAAGTCTCAAAACGTCGTCACAGGTCCGGGGAACAGCGTTCCGGTGCCCATCCCGACGACCGCGACCCGCAGCTGATCGGTAGCGTCCTCGAGTCCGTCGCGAAACACCGGGGCTGGCAGCGCCAGATCTCCCTCGCGACCGTGCTGCGTGACTGGTCCGGGCTCGTCGGCGCCGTGAACGCGGAACACTCCTCCCCCGTCGAGTTCAACGACGGTGTTCTCACCATCCAGTGCGACTCCACCGCCTGGGCCTCGGCCATGAGGTACAACGCCGGACCTCTGATCGCCGCACTGAATCAAGCCCTCGGGGAACGTTCGGTCCTGCGCATTGAGGTGCTGGGTCCCCACGCTCCGAGCTGGAAACGGGGTCGCCGCTCGATCCAGGGACGCGGTCCCCGGGACACCTACGGGTGAAGATCGTTTCACGTGAAACCATCGGTTGTGACGGTCAGTCGCCGACCACGCCGTTCTGATAGGCGAGGATGACCAGTTGGGCTCGATCACGGACATCCAGGCGACTGACCAGGCGAGAGACGTAACTCTTCACCGTTGCAGAAGTGAAGTTCATCTCCTCGGAAATCTCGTCATTACTCAGGCCTTGGGCGATCAACCGGAGCAGGGACAGATCCTTCTCCGAGAGCTCTCGGATCTGCTTGGAAGGGCGGTGCCCGCGCTCGTAGCGTGAGAGGACGCGAGTGATGAGCTTGGGCGACAGCATAGCCTCACCCAGGTGGACCTGCTGGATGGCGTGCATGATCTCGCCGCGGGTGCTGGTCTTGAGGAGAAACCCCACCACTCCCGCGCGCAGGGCCTCGTGAAAGGTGGCGTCATCCTCCAGCGAGGTCAGCGCGATGACGCGACTCTTCACACCGATGTCGCTGAGCTCACGGGTGGCCTTGATGCCATTCATGATGGGCATGCTGATGTCCATCAGGATCACGTCGGGGTTCAACCGTTTGGCGAGGGAGACACCGTTGAGCCCATTCGTCGCAGTGCCCACCACCGTGATACCGGGCATCGTCTCAACGATCCGCTGGATCTGTGTCCGTACCTTCTCGTGGTCCTCGACGATCAGGACTCGGATCTTGGTGTCGTTCATGTTGTCAGTCTAACCAGCTTCAGGGGGATCCAATTCCTCAGTCACCAGAAGTTGACCTCCGCGTGCGAAGCGTCTTCTAGGGGTATTGAATAAGGTCAGGTCGAGTCGCCAGGAAGCGAGAGAAACGACTCTCGGTGCAATAAGTTCCACGGATTCCTCGATTCAACCATCATTATATTTCGGCGCTGAACGCCGTAGTCAAATATAAAATGCTCGAGAAAGTATACCTCAATGAAGTGTCGAGTCATTGTTTTGGCAATCGCTACTGTCTCTTTGTTGTTCCTCCAGGGTACCATTCATGCCGAGGCTAGTGTCGTGGCGGCGAATTCTTCTATGCTGCCAATGCAGACCGAAATTCATGGTACCTTGTTGTGTGCAGTTTTTCCTCCCCTCTGTTCCAAGTGAACTTGTTGATTTGTCGGCAGTGAAGATCTAGAAGTGATTCCATGGGTGCGGTGCCGCTGATTTTGGCTCTTTGTGTTTTAGGGGCTCTTCGCAGATGGGCGGGTAGTTGGCTGAGCGCGTCGGTGCCGGGATGAGGGTCGAGGCCTTCCGATGATGGAAGTTCTCACACTGACCATCCGCTGGAAGACCTCGACGTGCTCCACGCTACCTTCGCGACCCCTGACCTGACTGTGTTCTGCCGCCTCGATGAGCTCGGCCTCGTGGCCGTCGGCCAGCGGCTGGCCCCGGATCGGGCGGTGATCGAGTGCCGGGTCGCTGAACCAGATCCGTGGTGCCGGGGCTGCGGCAGCAGGGCGCTCTCCCGCGGGACGGACACGCGACAGCTCGCGCATGAGCCGTTCGGGTACCGCCCGACCATGCTGCTGGTCCGCGTCCGCCGATACAAGTGTTCTGGGTGCGGGCGCTCCTGGCGTGAGGACCTCACCGCTGCGGCGGCGGAGCGGGCGAAGCTGTCTCGTCGCGGGATGCGGTGGGCGCTGGAAGGGATCGTGATCGACCACCTCACTGTGTCCCGGGTCGCCGCAGGGCTGGGGGTGTCCTGGCACACGGCCAATGATGCGGTCCTCGCCGAGGGACGCCGCGTGCTCATCGATGACCCCGGCCGGTTCGACGAGGTCCGGGGACAAGTACGTCACCGTCATCATCGACCTCACCCCGGTGCGTGAGAAGACGGGCCCCTCGCGGCTGCTGGACATGGTCGAGGGGCGCTCCAAGAGCGTATTCAAGACCTGGCTCGCCGCCCGAGTCCAGGGTTGGCGGGACGGGGTCGAGGTCGTCGCGATGGACGGGTTCACCGGGTTCAAGACCGCCGCCAGCGAGGAGCTGCCCGACGCGGTGACGGTGATAGATCCATTCCACGTCGTCCGTCTTGCCGGCGACGCGCTGGACCAGTGCCGTCGCCGGATCCAGCGCGACGTATTCGGGCGGCGGGGCCGGAAGGACGATCCGCTATACAAGGCCCGCCGCACCCTCCACACCGGCGCCGGCCTGCTCACCGAGAAGCAGCAGACACGCCTGAAAGCACTGTTCGCCGACGAGCAGCATGTCGAGGTCGAGGCGACCTGGGGCATCTACCAGCGGATGGTCACCGCCTACCGGGAACCCGACCGTAAACTCGGAAAGTTCCTCATGCAGTCGGTCATCGACTCGCTGACCACTAGTGTCCCGACCCTGCTCGTCGAGCTGCGTCGCCTCGGCCGCACCCTGAAGCAGCGCGCCGCCGACATCCTCGCGTTCTTCGACCGCCCCGGCACCAGCAACGGCCCCACGGAGGCAATCAACGGCCGCCTCGAGCACCTCCGCGGATCGGCCTTGGGGTTCCGGAACCTGACGAACTACATCGCCCGGTCGCTGCTTGAGACCGGCGGCTTCAGGAACCACCTACACCCTCGTTTGCGATGAGCCGTTTTAGGGTGTTGTAGGTGGGGTTTATCGGCGCGTTTAGGTGTTTGTTGTCAGGTGATTTTTGAGGCGTCCGGCGTGGATGAGGCTGCGGATGGTGTAATGCGTGAAGTTGCGGAATCCAAGGCGATGCCGTGTAGGTGTTCCAGACGTGCTCGTCAACGCCGACGACCTCCATGCCGTCGAAGCGGTGGGAGTCTTCGAGCAGCGCAGACTGTGCATGGGTCAGGACCGCGTTGTTGGCGATGTGCCAGGAGCTCCCAGGGCGGCTGCTACCCAGGAGATCGACATGGACCAAGACCCAGGGCCCGCAGCCCCAACTCGACTGCCGAGTGGGTCAGACGCGCCTGCAGCCGAGCCATGGCCGAGGTGTCCTGCTTCCACAGGCGTCGGCACGTGGGCCAGGCCCCGGACCACCGTCCCACGAGCCTGCCTTTGGGCGCCGCACGCCTCTCGCAGAAAGGATCTTCGAAGCCAGCAGACACGCGGCACTCGATCACCGCGCGCTCCACTGTGAGGAGCTGCCTCACCGCGGTCAGTCCTAGGGCACCCAAACCCAAGAAGGTCGTCAGGTCAGGGCAGGAAAAGGTAGTCGCAGGCACCTTGAAGTCTTCCAGCTGGGGTGTGTAGCAACTTCCATCATCGGGGGGACCTCGACCCCTACCCGGCACAGCAACGCACCCCCAACCCTGCCAAACAGATCAATAGGCTCCGGCTACTACACCCTCAAACGCGAAGAGCCATGACTTCGAGGATCGGTTTCACAGAATGGGCGTCCCGATAAAAGGGCTAGTCAGAATGAACCTAGTCCTCGACTGTTGTCCTTGGGTCAACGAGAAGTTAATATGGATCATGCTGCCACGTCGCGCCTCGAGTAGTTTCATCGCGCACCAAAGTATCGAGCCCATCATAGGCATTGTTCTGTTCATGCTCGCGATTGAAACTGCTTTGAGAACAGGAACGCCGGTGGCTTGGGTCGTGTGGTTGGTAATGCTCACGGCAATCGTTCTGCTTCCTTTTCTTCCGCTGATTTCTTTATGTTTGATGGTAATCTATTTCCCGGCATGGATGCTCGTTGGTGGCAGTGGTCCAGTGATGGTGGTGGGTGGGGCTCTGCTCGTCTATAACTGGTTTGCCCATCACCGCTCTTGGCGTTTTGTGATAGCAATTGTATATCCGGTTACAGTATTGATTTGTTGGGTGTATCTCGACTCATCAGAGGGATTGCTGTCGAATATCTTTTTCTGTTTTGGTTTGAGCGGGGTGGCGGTTGCTGCCGGGATTGGTGCGCACAGGAACTTTGCCCGCGAGAAAGCGCTTCGCTTCGAAGGAGAGCAGGCCCTGCGTCGGATGCGCCTGTTGGCGGCCAGCGATTTGCACGACAACGTCGCGCAGACCCAGGCCCTCGTTGTGATGAGGTTGCGGGAACTGCTGGATGATCCCCTCCTGCCCCAAGGAATCACCTCACAGGTTTCCGACCTGCTCGAGATGTCAAATGACGCCACGAAGGAGCTTCGCTCCGCCATGGCGGCTCTTCGGGATGTGGACAAGGAGTTCGGGACGATCGGTCAGTCAGATGAGGGGAAGTCCCTGACCCAGCAGTGGATCCAGTTGGAGAGCGTCCTCAAAGAAGATGGTTTCGACCCGGAGTGTAGATTTGAAGTGGGCGACATCAATTTTTCGGGTGAGCTGGAGCATGCGGCCTGCCGGATTCTCGGTGAGCTGGTCACCAACATCGTCTGGCACGGGGAACCGGGCCCGTGCCGCGTCGAGTTGTTCACGTCCAGGGGTGATTTGGTGATGCGAGCGCACAATACCATCACCAGCAGTTCTGTCCCCCGTAAGGAAGGTGGTGGACAGGGACTACGGGGAGTTGAGGAGCGAGTGGCGCGACTCGGTGGAAAGTGTTCCTTCAAATCCGCGAACTCACAGTGGTACGCTCAGGTGAGGCTTCCGATCGTCTCTTGAGGCCTCAGGACCTCCCTGCGTGGTTAAAGGCATGGTGGGTTAGGTTTTTGAGAAGGGAGGAGCTGTGCTGAGGAGTTGTTCTGGGACAGCGTGGTGGTTCTGACACACGATCAGAACCACCACGTCCAGGGTTTACTCACCGGGCCTCGCCCACTGGTTTCAGGAACAGTACGTAACCGATCAGGGTGATCATGGCAACCGTCAGAATTCCTGCGCCACGAGCGATCCAGATGTCAACGTTATGGTTTGTCACGATGTCTTGAATGAACTTTCCACCCAAGAACGCCACGGCAATGAGTACAATCCAGCGAAGCATGTTTGTTTCCTTTCGTTTTAAGTTTCGCTCTGTTTTGGTATCGACGATAGATGTCGGACGGGTTGAATACAACTGATCGTCACCGAAGGTTGATGTGCAATGCTGAGGCGCACTAGAACATGACACTTTGATTCATTGGAAGGTTGGTCATCACGCGGTTGCAGTCGCCAAGGCCTCGGTCCGGGGAGTCGTGACCGCCTCGGGATCGACCGATGCGAGGGTCATGACACACTTGCCGAACCGACCTGGATCGAAGAAGCTGCCGACGAGGAAAGCGATTGCCTCCCGGGGTTTGAAGACCGAATCGATGACCGGTCCGATCCGGGTTTCACGGAACGCCCTGACCGCCTCGGCTAGATCACTGCTCTCACCGAGACAGTTTCCCTTCACGGACAAGTTCTTCAGCACCGCCATGGTCAAGGCGCGGCGTAGAGACACTCCGCTTTCCTCCGGTGTGCTGTCGGACAACAGGGGATGCTGATCCCGCAGGCCACAGGTCACGTACGTCCCACCGTTTGCCAACAACAAGGTGGCCGCTTCGAGGTTCATGTCGAAGAACGGATCGAAGACGTGAGTGAACTTCGAGTGGTCCGTCTGGGCAGGAAATATTCCTGGCCTCAGGACACCTGTTGTGGCCCCGGGAAGCGCCTGGAGCTGCTCTGAACTCCACTCAGAGCTGGACAGACAGTGGGGCCGAAACCCGTGACCTATGAGTTGCTGCGCGATGAACAGCGATGTGGCTGATCGGGCGCTGAGGATGACAGGATTTCCGCCAGACTCCAAGATTCCAGAGCGCCGAATCATGCCTGCTGCTGTCTGGGCTCCCAGAGCGAAGGCGGCAGCCTGCTGATCGCTCATCTCGGGAGGTACGGCTGTCAACTTGGCAGCATGGATTTTCAGCCATCCAAGTGACGCGAAATTTGTTGCCACGCCGGGCATTAATCCCGGCGCTGGAGCTTTGGGATAGGCAAAATCGCCCATGACACGATCCCCAACCCCGAATGCCGTCACATGTGACCCCACCGCAACGACCTCTGCGCAGAAGTCCGACCCGAAGGGTAGATAAGACTTTCCCAGACGGTTCATCTGCAGGTAGTTGTCCATCAGGATGCCTTTGTCCCGAAAATTGCATGCGAATGCTCTCACTCGCAGAAGAACATGTTCTCGATTCGCAGGGGATTTTCTATCGAATTCAGGCTGAGCGAAATCCAGCTGTCCGAGATGAAGTCGTTTTCCTCCCGCGTCCACGTGCCCCAAGATTTCGATTCCCTTGCGGTGCAACTGCTCTGGGGCCACCACTACGAGGCTTTTCATTTCTCCTCCTTCACGGATCGGGTCAGGCTGATCGGGGCCCAGGCTGGATCTCCGCTTTCATGGGCTCTAAGAAGCACGGCTGAATGGGCGACGCCGCCCCAGCCGAGCAAGTATCCGACCATATGGTCCTTGTTCGGTTCGCCGACGTAGAACCCGTGTCGACGTGCGTGTTCCAGGCTTTGCATCCAATAGTCATGGGCTACATCCACGAACCAAGGATCTTTCGTGCATCGAGCAGCGTGCAGGAGTGCCTGGAGGATGCCACCTGCACCATGACACACCGCGAGGTCGATGGGGCCTTCCGGCATTGACAGAACCGACTCGGCAATTTGTCGAGCCGGGAGGATCTCTCGGAATTCTTCCGGCAGGTCGGTCGACAGCAGAAGGGTTCCAGCTCGACCGTTGCACCATCCCGATCCTGCCCAGCCGTCAGGAAACAACAGTTGCCTGGCTTCATGAGCAGCTCGCTGACACGCAACCCGGTCCCCGAGTCGCCGTGCCAGGCGCACCGCGGCCCAGAGTACTCCGAGGCGGCCATGGGCGAGTCCTCCGTTGGGCACAGTGTTGGTGGTCAAAATCTCCTGGGTTCCGGCATGCATCTGATGCAGGAGCGTGTTGGGAGTCTCTGGGAAAGTGGCAAGCGCGACGGCCAAACCGAGTTCGCCAGCGAAAAGATCTTTGGCGCCGTATCGCCAGAAGTTTTCTGAGACGTACTTCTCCGTCACGGGAAGGCGACGTCCCGTATGTCTCAGAACAAACTCGATGGAGGGAATACCGCTGATAATCGATGGAGGAGTCTTTTCCAGACCCGTCCGGTAAGCCTTCTGAAGAGAGAGCAGGCCGCGACGAACTGAGTCGCTGAAGCCTGAGGGAACCAGATTCCGCAACGGATCTGAGCTTTCTTCAAGCTGCTCGAACAAAAACACGAGCCCACCCGAGTCGTGGAGGGAAATCAACCCGGTCGAATGGTAAGAGATGGGGGCATCGCCATACGTTCCGTTGAGCCAACCGATCTCCGGAATGCCGGACTTGGAATGAACTGCCAGCGTGATCAGCAGCTCAACTAGGGCACCTGGATTTTCCGCAGTCATGCGTTCCACGACATGCTTGAACATGGGAGCTGGGTGGCCGAAATTCTTTTTTCCACAGTTCTCTGAATCGTGTGCACGAATGTATGAAAATCCTTCGGCAATGATTCGTTCGTCCTGTCGGAGTCGCTCCTCGCTCATGCGGCGCAATGAGTCGATCGCGTTCTGTGCGGGGGAGACGGCGAAGACAGGGCCGGTCTCATGATCATCCATTTTGAGTGAGGTTCCGTTGGCGTCGCTGTAAGCAAACGGTATGTCACCTGCCAACAGTGCTGCTTTTTCTTTCAGGAGAATCTGGTTACCATCATGCTCGTTCATGGTGGGAGGAATTTTTATGTGCCCGAGCACCCGGTTGATCGACTCGGTGCTAGCCAAATTTTCTGCGAACAATGCGGCGCTCAGGAAATGGGCATAGTGTGCTGTGGGCCGGAGGATCTTCCTGACCGGAAAATCTGCATCGACAAGACGTGCGATGATTTCATCACGGACCTCGATGACACGTCGATAACCCTCTTGGTAACCCGCAACGAAATCTCCTTGGTAGGGGACGGGATCGACTGCCTCGCCCGTGGCCAGCCGAAGTGGCGCCTGTTCGCGGGTCACCTGCAGCACTGAGCGGGCGATGTCCACGGCATCGCTGGCTGGATTCCTGAGGGTGAAAACCTTTTCCGTGGTGGTCTGCGGCAGGGAAGTATTGATGGCTCCGATGAGGAGACTCTTTGGGGTGGTGGGTAGCTTCGCCGGGATCACCGAGGTCGTGCAGAGGGAACGGGCGACAGTGTCCTCGAGAGAGTGCGCAAGGCTGCCGTCTGTTTTCTGCCAGTTTCCGTGCATACCGGTCTCGAGGTCAATGAACCAAGGGTGTGATCCGGAGAAGAGGACGTTCTCATCGTGAATGTCGGTTGCGCCCAGGCCGGTGAGCACGGCGCTGCAAAGACCGAGTTTTCGATATGCCGTGGCGAGCTCCGTCTTCTTGATCCCGGTGACAGTGATCTGTTCTTGCCAGCCGTGGTTGCCGCGGTCAAGGGTGAGCGGTACAGGGGCTTTGTGACCTAGCAGGGGAAACCGGACTATTTCGGTGAAGATGTCTCGGATCATGACGTCGAGCGCGAGAGATCGTGGTTTGTAGATCACTCGAGGCACACCGTCAAATTCAAGAGCCAGCACAACCTTTGACCCGTTATGTGGGTCGGAGTCGAGAGGAATGATGCTGGTCAGTGTGGTTTGATTGGCGATGAGGCCAGAGCTCATGAGATCTCGAACATCGGCGCTGAAGTGCCGGGCAACCTCCAGCAAGAAACTCAGAGTGTTACGGACGCACGTCGAAATCATCTGTTTCCAGAGGCCGTAGCGCTCGAACCATGTAGTGATCACCTGTTCGTCGAGGGTCTCGCGGAAGGCATCAAAAGCTTCGGAGGAGTTTGGATCAACAGGTAGACCGATCGATCGCCGGTATGCGTGGAACTCGTACACGAAAAGGCGGTGGCTCTGGTGCCACGTATGGCGATGAATCAAAGCCCGAAGCGCTGTTCTGAAGGCGTCGTGGTGAATGTTGACCGAATCTTGTTCATCGAGGGTCGCGTGGATTGCCGTCAAGGTTTCGCTGATTTCCGTTGAGAACAGGGAGCAAACTGCGCGAGTCAGCTTCTCGGATGCTTCATGCATTATGATACTCCTTCAAATTAAGCAGGAAGGGCGGAGACGGGCCAGTCGGCTGCTCGGCGCGGCAGGGGCATGGGAACCTCTCCCTCCAACTCTGCGTGGAAAAGCTCCGAGTAGGGACCGGGAACACTGACTAGTTCATTGTGGGTACCGATTTGGATGACTTTCCCGTCCTTGAGAACGGCAATCCGATCGGCGTTGAGAACTGTTGCGAAACGATGAGCAATGACGATTTTGGTGCAGTCGAGTGCTTCCAGTTGTTCGTAAACCTGACGTTGGCTGACGTTGTCCAAGGAGGATGTGGCCTCATCCATGATGAGCAGCTTGGGGTTCTGGAGCAGCACTCGGGCGACTTGGATTCGCTGACGCTGCCCACCGGAAAGGTTGGCTCCAAGTTGGGATACCACCGTGTGATATCCCATGGGGAACTCATCGATGAAATCGAGGAAGCCGAGTTTCCGGCAGAACTCGATGATCTCGTCCTCAGAGCGGTCGCACCCGAGTTGCAGATTCTCGAGAATCGACCGGTTGTGAAGATGGGATTCCTGAGGGATGTAGCTGATCGATGATCGAAGATGATCGAGGTCGTATGCGCTAAGGTCAAGACCATCAAACTGGATGGTGCCCGATGTGGGTTCGAAAAGACTGGCCATCACCTTTCCCAAGGTGGTCTTGCCTGATCCTGATTTGCCGACGAGCGCCAGTGTCTCGCCAGGCTCTACCCCAAGAGTGACGCCAGTCACAGCCGGCTCAACCTCGGAGGAGTACTTGAACTCGACGTTGACCATGGTGATCTGGCCACCGCTCAGCGCGTGACGAGTTGAGCCCGGTTGTTCCGTCGGATATTCGAAGATGTCCTCCGCGAGTTGTACGTAGCGTTCGGCAACCTGAACTTGATTCCAGGTCGAGAAGACCGATCGCGCATAGGAGAACAACAGCGATGCCACCGACTGGACGGCCACCGCATCCCCTACCGTCAGGTGACCTCGCATGGCCAGATCGACGCTGACCACAAGCAGAACGATCGGTGCAAAGACCTGAGTGGCAGCCAGGAGGGAACCGATGAGTCCGTCCTGCAACCGGATGCGTCGGACCATGGCGTCGAGCAGGCGTTTGAAACTTCCCTGCCAGTCTTTGAGGTATGTTCCCACGTATCCCCCGAGCTTCACGCTGTTGATCGAGACGACAGCGTCTAACTGAATGCTCTGGGCGGAGGTTCCCTCGTGCAACTCAGCATCGGTGACCGCGCTGATTCTGGGCTGGCTCCAGCCAAGGAAAAAGAACACCATCAGCAAGAGGGCTGAAGCGACAATTCCCAATAGTGGAGAGAGGAAATAGATGTATGCAAGCACGGCGATCGCGCTCAACATCTCAAGAGCCCCTTGAATAAGTGCAGATCCCAAGAGATCCTGGATGCGGTTGAGGGAATTGAGACGGTAGACAATCTCCCCGGGGGCCCGAACGTTGAAGTACCGGGTCGGGAGGTTGAGCAGCCGTTCAAATGCTTTGCTCGACAGGTGCCAGGCGAAACGGCACACCAGCTGAGCAGCGACCACGGTCCGCAGGTAAGAGACCCCGGCCATGATCAGGGCTCCGATTCCCAGGGCTATCAGCACCCAGGCGAGTGTGATTTGCCCTTGGAAGCCGTGATCTATGAGATACTTCGTGGCCCAAGGGGCTGCCAGCGTGAGGAGAACCAGTACGACGCTCGTGAATCCAACTTTGGCGTAGACCCCTCCGATGCTCTCGGGCCACAGGTACTCTTTCGTCCAGCGCTTGCTCCAAGAGCGCTTGGACGGGACAAACTCGTCTGTTGGACGAGCGGTGACGATGTAGCCCGAGAAATCTTTGTCAAGATCTGCACGCGAAATGGTTAGTCGACCAACGGATGGATCCATGAGAACAGCAGAGTTTCGCTCAACGGATTCGATGCAGACAAAATGACTACCCTTCCAGAAGGCAATGACGGGCATGTTGATACCTTCAAGGGCCTTGGTGTTCGAGACCCGGTAAACATTTGCATCCATGCCAAAGAAAATCAGCAGTCGTTTCAGCTGTTGGATTCCGAGTCCATCGCGGCCGGGTTCCTTGACCTGTCTCAGCTCCGTGAGGCTCATGTTCAGCCCATGCGCTGCCAATAGAGTGCGGACGCAGCAGAGACCGCATTCAGCCTGTGCCACTTGGAGAGTGGGTTCAAGTTTGAGGTGTCTGGAAAAAAGTCTCATGGCTGGTCTCCGAATCGGAGGCTGCTTGGCGAGGGGACGAGTCCTGGCTCGAGCCGGTGACTGAGCTGCAGTGCGGCACCTGCCCTACCGGACATGAGCCCGGGGCTCAGGGCATAGCGACCTTGTTCGGTTCTGAAGTACTCGACGATCTGGCTAGGAGAGCACCACGTCTCCTCCAGGCCGCTTCTCAGGGGCGTTGCCTCGGGGAAAACTGGTTCCAGATCTCGCAGGACTTGAGCGCTGCCCAGTGCTCCGTGGCAGAGGACCGGTGGGGCACCTATCTCGACAATCTCAAGCTGGTGGATGAGATCCACCACTCGCTCGCGTTCAATGAGCCCCGCCTCGTGAGCTTGACCGAAGGCGACCAGCAACCCTGCGATCCCATTGCACCAGGAATCGGAGTGTTTGTCAGCGAAGTTCCGGTACAGCTGCGTGGGGCCGTTGCCCGTTCGGTACTCGGACTCAATCAGCTGCACGAGTTCGCCGACGAGGTTCCGGCTGGAGGTATTGCCGTGAGTGGCGTCAATCGAACTGAAAAACCAGATGATTTGCCCGATACCATGGGCCAAGCCAGATGGCAGGTTCGGACCTTCCGAGAGGATCCGGCTGCGAGCAGCTGCGACCCAACTCTCCACGATGTCGGGAGTTACGGGCAGTTTTCCGGTGCTGCGCAACCTCATGACCAGTGAAGCACTGTCCCCGCTGATCATGTCGAACGAAGTCGGCAGCAGGTGAAACATCTTCTCTGGTAGAAGTTCCCAGGAACTCTTGGCCTGTCGGATCCACTCCTGGTTCCCGGCAACCCTACCGCTGGCGTGCATCGCCCACAGAAGCCCAGAGACACCCGAGAAAGCACCGGTTCCCGAGGCCAGGACGCTGCGGAGTTCGTATGTGGCATCCCCAAGGATTTCAGCAGCCCGATCGAACACGGACTCGGCGCAGGCCGCGGCTTTGTGATCTCCCAAGATCTCTCCGGCTATCGCCAGGGCCATCGCCGGTCCCACTCGACCTGAATAGAGGTCGTAGCCCAGAACGCCCGGGGACCACTGTCCACTTCCGAACCGAGCAACAGGGCCTATCCATGTTCGTGGGAGATGATCGTATCTGTCATCCTTGATGCGCGCGGACAGTGTATTCACCAACTCGCGCAGGGACGCGGCGACCGCATCGCGGCTTGAATCACGACAGACCGTCTGCGACCGCTCTGCCACATCGTCGCTCGTGAGAGCGAAACGGTTGTTCGCATGAGGGTCAGTCAGTTTTGCTACGAAAGCGAGCCGAATCAGGCGCGCCTGGAAAGCCATGTCCTCCTCGCCAAGTCGAGTCATCTTCTCCAGGAAGGCTTGGCGTGGGCTCGTGGCCAACGTTGCGATCTTCTGATTCCGGTGGTAAACACCGTTGTGCTCGAACTGGGTGTTGAAGTAAGGCACATCGCCCTGCCAGAGCTGCTCACATTCAGCTTCGACGATCGCAGGGTCACTGGAGACGCTGAGGATGACTGCTCTCGAGAGCAAACCCTTGGCAACAGTCAAGCTACGCGAGGCCTCGGGGCCAGTGAGAGTGCGCAGCAGTTGGATGTATTTGACCGTCGGGTTGTGGATGTAGCGCAGCTCAGCTCCCTCGAAGGATGTGAGAACCAATGCGATGAAATCGTCTCGGTGTTCCATGATCCTGCGGTAGGTATCGAGAAATCCGGTCTCCACCTGCTTGCAGGCTTGATTAACGAAGGCCCGGGCAGCTGCGTCGTCCACCGGGCTTGGCGGTTCCTGGGCGGGCTCCCACACGACCCGGATCTCGGAGGAGAAGGGATTGAGGACTTTGTAGTCACGGAATGGACTGCTTCCGTATTGCTCGCCTGAGCCGGCAAACCCAACATCAATGCTTCCCGTGTTTTTCTGCGACGAGATGATCATGGGTAGGACGCCAGTCCCGTAAACTGAGCGGTGCAGGGCGTTGTAGGCGCTGGAGGAGGACTCAGTCTTCCCTACCCTTACACGGGTCGGATGGAAGAGGGATTCTAGATCGATGCAGACCGCCCCTTCACTGGTCCACATGATGTTGGTGTAGTGCATGTCGATGGCGTCCAGCATGTACATGAGACAAGCCAGTCGTCCGACCTGATGAAGGTCCGGTTCATGGCTGGCCTGCGTCAGGTATGCGGTGAACCCATACTTTCCCAGGTCCAGGACCCGGAGGCTGGGAAGATCTTGTCCAAGTATTTTGCTCAGTCCGCAAACGAGCCGTGCGAATCCGGCCTCTCCGGAGACTGCGCGGGGCTTGAAAACGACCTTGCTTCTATCCTCGAACTCAATCAGTGCCACTGCCCTGCCATTGTTGTGAGTGTCTCCCGTGGAATCGATCGCTCTAATTCGTGCATCGAGAGGGATTCCGAAGATCTTTGCCAACTCCGCCCGGTGTTCGGTAACGATTGTGACAACTTCGATGATGGCGCGAGCCCGGTGGCGCAGGAGCTCTGTCGTCCGACTCCAAATGATCGGATACTGGTTGGAGAAATCAACGAATTCGTTCGCGAGGGTGAACTGCTCGTAGTCGCTGTACTGTTCTCTCGGGTCTTCGCGGCGTCCCGGATGTCGCTTGACATCTTCTACGAAGCTTCTCACCATATTCTGTGCTGCCAGCTGCGCAAGCTCGTCACAGCTGGCAGCACAGAAGTTTAGTGGACTTTCAAGGAAGGGTTCCAGAGACGGATCCCAGATTTCCTTCCACAGTCCGGTTGCGATCGCCTTGCACAGAAGGTGGAATGGGTACTCCTCCCTCGCGAGGGAGACTTCGTGAAATGTGAGTGGAACTGGAGTGAAAAATGAATATTCATTCATGCACTCAAGAAGCGGGGTGACATGTTTCTCAAAGTCATCTTTCGTCAGTTCGGGGTACATCCCCTTCTCGAAGGTGATCATTGTCTACCACCTAAGTCAGCACTGCCTAGTGCAGGCGGTAGTGGGGCAGGTGTTGCTGGAGATGTATGCCGTGACTATTGAGAGGATGACGGGAGTACCGCCACCATCGACGTCTTCCTCCGAGAGGGAAATCATGTCCGACTCAAGGTACTGACCGAGCTCCAGATTTTCTTCTTTCATTTTCTTTCCTTAGGAGTTGGGTGTATTCATTCTGGAAATGAAAGGACGATGCTCACTAGCACCAGTTCATGCACTCCTTAGTGATGGTGCACCATCCACCTTTGTTTCCCCAGTGATCACTGAGGGAGAACGTATTGGTCGTGCATGCTCCAAAAACATCGGTGTCGAATTCCTGTTCGGCAACTTCTTGCATCCAGGTGACGTCCTGGAAGTCGTTCGTGTTCTGCATTGTTTTCACCTCCTTCGCTGCGATGGCTAGAACTTTATGAAGAGGTTTTGGGTGAGCACAACCATCCGTCCCCCTAAGTTGATGCAATGGGCTTCAGGTATCCAGTAAATCTGATCGAGGAGCCTGGTCAGAGCAATCTTTACTGGTGTTTGACTTACGTAATGGTTGGTTTGACCCATTCCGAATGGAGTGTCATGCCCTTCGCTGTGGCACAGGCGAACCGGACTACATCAACTTTGGGGGATGCAGACAATGCAATTCCTGTATGACGTGCCATAGTGATTGGAAGTGTTTACTGGATTGGGAGCAGACATGAAGAAGGTCATCGTCGCTGACAACGTGACTCGCGCCTACGGCAAGTTCACGGCCGTGGACGGGGTGTCGTTTCATGTCGCACAAGGTGA
>ERZ773073.414-NODE-414-length-22703-cov-24.961454_pt1 | contig 22703 bp, 24 predicted proteins | sample MGYA00580616_ERZ773073 | MGnify/ENA primary metagenome ERZ773073 (study PRJEB29015, sample SAMEA2737960) | human oral metagenome | biome: human oral; feature: human-associated habitat; material: dental | place: China | collected 2131 ...
TCAAGGATCCTACTCCGTCTACCTTCAGGGCTTGCGTTCCAGTCGTACATACAGCAGCAAGACGTGGCTCACCCCCGGCTGCACGTCCGACATTGCGGGCCGCACCCAGCATCTGCAGGCCTCGGACTACGTACTGTCCGGCTCGGCCGACGGATGGAATCTGTGTTTCTCCGACGACGGCAGGAACTACGCGTACGCCGAGCGCTCCGACTCTGGCCGATTCCGCGCTCTGATCCCCGACTCCCTGCGCCTGCGCAACCGCGCGATCTCCGAGGGAGGAAATGCCGCGCTGGCAATCAATACGATCGGCCGGACCCCGAAGGTCGCCTGGTATTCGCCAACGCGCACCGATACTCCGACGGGCACGTCGACGCAGGAGCTGCTCACCTCCCCGTACCTCATGCCCGCGTTCCTCATGGTCATCGCCGCCTGCCTACTGGCTGGCCTCGCGCGCGGTCGCAGGCTCGGCCCCCTCACCTCCGAACGTCTCCCCATCGAGGTCCCGGCCTCCGAGACGCTTATCGGCAAGGCCCGCCTCATGCGTTCCCAGCGCGCCTACGAGCACGCCGCGCAGGCACTGCGCAGCTCCACGGCCTCGCGCATCGCCGGGGCGGGTCTCGCCGTCACCCCCGTCGACCGGGTCACGGGCTTCCCGGAGATCCTCGAGGGGCGGGTCAAGACCCTGCACCCCTCAGTCCACGCCGGGATCCTGGCCGACCAGCGCAAACCCGGCCACCGAGCCCAACTGGCCGACCTGGGCGTCGCCGCCTTCGACCTGGTGGTGTGCAACCTCTACCCCTTCGAGCGGACAGCCGCCTCCGGCGCCGGTTTCGACGAGTGCGTCGAGCAGATCGACATCGGCGGGCCCTCGATGGTGCGCGCGGCCGCGAAGAACCACCCGTCGGTCGCCGTCGTCACCTCGCCCGCGCGCTACGCCGAGGTCGCAGCCGCGGCCGCGGGGCAGGGGTTCACCCTGGAGCAGCGCCGCGGGCTCGCCGCCGAGGCCTTCGCCCACACGGCCGCCTACGACCTGGCCATCGCCGGGTGGTTCGCGCGCTCCCTCGGGCTCGAGGAGGTGGCCGATGACCTGGACGACGCGTGCGAACGGCACCTCGACGCCTCCGACGAGGCGTTCCTCAGCTCACTGGGCTACGTCGTCGGCGACGACGCGGAAGCCCCGGTGGAACAGGGCGCGGCTGCCGGATCGGGTCCGGCGGCGCGGGATGGTGCGGCTGCGGGCGCGGGTTCACAGGAGCCGGGTTCGGAGGCGCGGGATGGGGCACCCGCCCCGATGCCCCTGTACGTGGCCGACGCCTTCGAGCGCGCCGATGTGCTGCGCTACGGGGAGAACCCCCACCAGGGCGCCGCCGTGTACCGCGAGATCGACGACTCCGATCAGGCCGGAGCCCACGGCGCTGCGCCTTCCCCCGGGGGCGGTCCCGATGGCGCTGCCCCCGCTTCCGGGGTTGGGCCCGATGGCGGGGCCCTTGGTTCCGGGGTTGGGCCGGATGACGCCGCCCCCGCCCCGCAGGGCGGTCTGGACGGCGGCACTGGACCGGATCCGCGCGGCGGCGCCGTCCTGCCGGGCATCGCCAACGCCCGCCAGCTCCACGGCAAGGCCATGAGCTACAACAACTACACCGACGGCGACGCCGCGCTGCGCGCCGCCTACGACCACGAACGCCCGTGCGTGGCCATCATCAAGCACGCCAACCCCTGCGGGATCGCCGTGGGCGGGGACGCCGCCGAGGCCTACCGCAAGGCGCACGCCTGCGACCCCGTGTCCGCCTTCGGCGGCGTCATCGCGGTCAACCGCCCTGTGAGCGTCGAATTGGCGCGGCAGATCGTCCCCGTTTTCACCGAGGTGGTCCTGGCGCCCGCCTATGAGGAGGGCGCCGTGGAGGTCCTCTCCGCCAAGAAGAACCTGCGCGTCCTCCAGGTCGCCCCGCCCGCCCCGGGCGGCTACGAGTTCAAGCAGATCAGCGGGGGCGTGCTCATCCAGCAGCGCGATGGGCTCGACGCGCCCGGTGACTCCCCCCAGAACTGGACGCTTGCGGCCGGGGCCCCGGCCGACGCCGAGACCCTGGCGGATTTGGAGTTCGCGTGGCGCTCCGTGCGCGCGGTGCGTTCCAACGCGATCCTGCTGGCCAAGGACGGCGCCTCAGTGGGCGTCGGCATGGGGCAGGTGAACCGGGTGGACTCGTGCAGGCTCGCCGTCGAACGCGCCAACACCCTGGGGGCGCGCAGCACCGGCGACGCCGCTGCCGATGTGGACTCCGCCGGCGGGGCGAGGGCAGGGGATGTCGTCCCCGCCGCGCCCGAGCGCCGCTCGGTCGGCGCCGTCGCCGCGTCGGACGCGTTCTTCCCCTTCGCCGATGGCCTCCAGGTCCTCATCGACGCGGGCGTGAAGGCGGTCGTCCAGCCCGGTGGCTCCGTGCGCGACCAGGAGTCCATCGACGCCGCCAACGCAGCCGGGATCACGATGTACCTGACCGGGACGCGGCACTTCGCGCACTGATCCCCAGGGGGCCGGGGCTGTGAGCGCGCGTCCGCGGTGTGCGCCTCGCTCCCCCCCTCTACGGGCGCATCCCCTTTGGGTGGGTGGGGGTGGCGCCCGCGGCGTGCGCCTCGCGCTCCAGTTCCCGGCGGCGGGGCCCTTCCGAGTGCGCCGAGCCGTATCGGGGCAGGAGACTCGCACCGGGGTAGGAAACCAACTATTGGGGTAGGCAATTTGCCCACCCCAATGGCCCGTTGCCTGCCCCAATGCGGACCCGCGCCCGCCCAGGGACCTCTTGGTTGGACTCGTACTGATAGGCGCACCCGTTGAGGCGCGGCCCCGCGCAGCACGGTGCGCCACCTCTGTGGTCGGCCGAGCCCCCGGAGCCGGGTTGCGTGGTTCGCAGGGGCTGAGACCGGCCCTCCTTCCGCTTCTGCGGTGTGGGGCAGTTGCGCCGATGCGGAAATTCCTCTGCCACTCGGGAGCGTCCTCGTGCGGGTGCTGGAGCCGGCCTTGTGCCCGTGGCGGTCTGCTTGTCCAAGGCTGGGAGTCGGCCTCCCATTCCCAGATCGTGTTCGACCTCGGTGCTCCACGAGGCTGTCGCACCACTTAGTGCGTATCTGCACCACTTAGGCCTCTGGAGTGGCGGGAAAACAGCCGGGTTCTGGGCCTAAGTGGTGAAAGTGGGGTCTAACTGGTGCGAATGTTCCCCTCCGATTTCACGAGGTGGGCCCGGGCCGGTGAAAGTGGGGTCTAAGTGGCGCGGAGGGGTATTCCCTGCCCGACAGTGCCCGCAGTGCGTCGCGAGGTGGGGTGTGGGTAGAGGACTGGGTGCTCCCAAAGTGCGGCAGCACTCGAATCCACCGTGCGAGCGGGAGGCCCGCCTTTCAAACCGAAGCGGCGCTCCACCGCGTCGTGCGACGGGAAGGGCCGCGTCACGCAGTTTCGGGGCAATGGCCGGAGCCGTTGGGGCCGTAGCATGACGGATGCTCTTTTCCTTGGTCGGACGCGGTTTACTGTGATCCGGACGGCGGTTGCGTGGACCGTGCCCTCGTTCCACAAGGGGTCAGGCGCGGTCCGCTGCGATCCGAACGGCGGTGCCGGCGACGATGAGGTCGACGCCCGCGCGGAAGGCCGCCTCGGCCGACGCGGGGTCGAGTCGGAGCCGGGGGAGCGCCGGTTCGACGCCGAGGGCGCGCGCGGCCTCGGCCTGCTGTTCGTCGAAGGCGTGCCCCAGCAGGAAGTGCCCGAGCGTGCGCGCCGCGATGTCGATGGTCTCGGCCGAGGCGCCCGCGCGGTGCAACGGCTCGTGGATCATCGCGGTCAGGGGAAGGCGCGTCAGGCCGAGGGCGATGGAGCTCGAGACGATCTCCGCCCCGTCGCGGTGGGCCAGCAAGCGTGAGCGCATGGTGTCCGCCGAGGCGCGCATCGCCCTCTCCCAGGGAACCGCGTGGGCAGTGCGGGGGTACGAGGCGCCCTGGTTCTCGCCGGAGCCGCCAGGATATGCGGTTCCCCCAGAACATGCGGCGCCGCCGTGCTCGCTCGGGGTCCCAGAGCGCGCAGCGCTACTGCCCCCGCCCGACCCGTCATCCGCGCCCGGGCCGCCCGCGGGAGGCTGTGGCGCGCTCCCCACGATCCGGTCCGCCAGGCGCGCCAGGAGTGTTTGTTTGTCGGGGAAGTGCCAGTAGAGCGCGGAGGGGCGGATGCCGAGCTCGGCCGCCAGTTTGCGCATGGTGAGGTCCGGCAGGCCGCGTTGGTCGAGGAGCGCCATGGCCGCAGCCAGGATCTGCTCGCGCGTGATGCGGCCCCTGTCGGGCGCGCTCCCTGTTGACATGCGGCCACTATAGTGAATACCCTGTCCTGAACAGCGTTCAATTCAATTGTTTAAGGAAGTTCCATGACCACTGCAACCGCGTCCCCCGCCCTGCGCCGCGACCGCGTCCTCGCCGACCGCTTCGGCGGTACCCTGGCCCGTGAGGCCGTCCTGGTCGTTGCGGGCACCCTGGTCCTCACCCTGATGGCCCGCCTCTCCGTCCCCCTGCCCTTCACGCCCGTCCCCGTCTCGCTGGGCACGCTCGGCGCCCTCAGCGTGGGCGCCCTCGGCGGCGCGCGCCGCTCCCTCCTGTCGGTCGTCCTCTACACCGCGCTGGGCGTCGCGGGCGCCCCGGTCTTCGCCGAGGACCACGTCGGCTGGGCCTTCGCCTCGTTCGGCTACGTCCTGGGCTACGTGCTGGTGGCGATGATCGCGGGCGCCGCCGCCGAGCGCGGCTGGGACCGCAAGCCCCACACGATGCTCGCCGCGTCCCTGGTCTCCCTCTTCTCGGTCTACGCCACGGGCCTGGCGTGGATGATCCCCTTCACCCACATGGGCCTCGCGGACGGCGTCGCGAAGGGCCTGGTCCCCTTCATCGTCGGCGACCTGCTCAAGGCAGTGGTCGCGGCCGGCGTCTTCCCCGTCGTCCGCTCCCTCACCCGCCGCTGACCCCGGTCCGGCTGTGCTGCGGCGCCCCCGTGAGCGTGGGGGCGCCGCCCCATTCCAGCGGGTAGCATGGTTGGCGTGAACGCACCTGCCCCCCGCCCCGTCCTCGTCGTCGACTTCGGCGCCCAGTACGCCCAGCTCATCGCCCGCCGCGTGCGCGAGGCCAGCGTCTACTCCGAGATCGTCCCCCACACCATGGGCGTGCCCGACATGCTCGCCAAGGATCCCGCGGCGATCATCCTTTCCGGCGGCCCCTCCTCGGTGTACGAGGCGGGCGCCCCTTCCGTGGACCCTGCGGTGTTCGAGGCCGGCGTCCCCGTCCTGGGGATCTGCTACGGCTTCCAGGCGATGGCGCATGCGCTCGGCGGCACGGTTGGCCGCACCGGCACCCGCGAGTACGGGCACACCGACGCGGCTGTCCAGGAGGGGTCGTGCCTCTTCGACGGCACCCCCGCTGACCAGGTCGTGTGGATGAGCCACGGGGACGCGGTGCAGGCCGCGCCCGAGGGCTTCGCGGTCACCGCCTCGACGGAGCAGACGCCGGTCGCCGCCTTCGAGGACCGTGGGCGCCGCCTTTTCGGCCTGCAGTGGCACCCCGAGGTGGGCCACTCCCAGTTCGGCCAGGACGCGCTGCGGAACTTCCTGTACGAGGGCGCCGGGATCGAGCCCACGTGGACGGCCGGGTCCATCGTGGACGAGCAGGTGGCGAGGATCCGCGCCCAGGTGGGCGGCGCCCAGGTGATCTGCGCCCTGTCGGGCGGTGTGGACTCCTCCGTGGCCGCTGCGCTCGTGCACAAGGCCGTCGGCGACCAGCTCACCTGCTTCTTCATCGACCACGGCCTGCTGCGCGCGGGCGAGCGCGAGCAAGTGGAGGGCGACTACGCGCGCGGCATGGGCATCCGCGTCATCACGTGCGACGAGTCCCAGCGCTTCCTGGACGCGCTGGCGGGCGTGACCGAGCCCGAGGCGAAGCGCAAGATCATCGGCCGCGAGTTCATCCGCTCCTTCGAGGCCGCCCAGAAGCAGGTCGTCGAACAGGTGGGCGCGTCCGGCGGCGAGGTGAAGTTCCTCGTCCAGGGCACCCTGTACCCCGACGTCGTCGAGTCCGGCGGCGGCGAGGGCGCCGCCAACATCAAGAGCCACCACAACGTGGGCGGCCTGCCCGAGGACATGGCCTTCGAGCTGGTCGAGCCCCTGCGCACCCTCTTCAAGGACGAGGTGCGCGCGGTGGGGCGCGAGCTGGGCCTGCCCGACTACCTGGTGAACCGCCAGCCCTTCCCGGGCCCTGGCCTGGGGATCCGCATCATCGGCGAGGTGACGCGCGAGCGCCTGGACATCCTGCGCGCCGCGGACCTGATCGCCCGCGAGGAGCTGACCGCCGCGGGTCTGGACCAGGAGATCTGGCAGTGCCCTGTGGTGTTGTTGGCGGACGTGCGCAGCGTGGGCGTGCAGGGGGATGGGCGCACCTACGGCCATCCCATCGTGCTGCGCCCCGTGTCCTCCGAGGATGCGATGACGGCCGACTGGACGCGCCTGCCCTACGACGTCCTGGCCCGCATCTCGACGCGCATCACGAACTCGGTGCCCGAGGTCAACCGCGTCGTCCTCGACGTGACGAGCAAGCCCCCGGCAACCATCGAGTGGGAGTGAGACTCTTACCGAGCTGAGCGCACAAACTGACGCCCTGGCCTCGTCCCTGACTTGTGGGACGTGGCCGGGGCTCACTCGTCCTCATCCCAGTCTTCCGGGAGGGCGGCTACCCTGTTAGGGTCCAACCTGGGGTGGAATGCGTAGTGCTCCAAGCCGTCGAACGAGGGGACGGAAGGGCGCATGTCGAAGGGAAGTCCTCCCACCTCGATCGACTTGGTGAGGAAGATGTTGATTGCGTCCGAAAGGCTGATTCCCCAATGAGCGTAGACCTTTGAGGCGTCAGCCTTGATCTGGGCGGTCGTGCGGGTCTTGATCTCGGCACTGCGGGCGTTCGTTGGCATCATCGCTCCCTTCTTCGTATAGATAGTATACCCAGTGCGTCCCCATAGTGGGCATACGACTGCTGCGCCTGGGTGGCGTCGCAGTTGTAGGTTGTGAACCTACAACTGCGACATGGGTTCGATTCATCTAGGCGCAATCGCCCTGCTGTCAGAGTCCGAGGGTGTCTTCACCACTGCCCAGGCCGAACGCATGGGGGTTCCTCGCGATGCACTGCACGACGCGGTCGAATCCGGTCGTCTTGGGCGGATCATGCGGGGGGCCTATCGCATGATCGGGTCTGGATCCTCCTATACGGACGGGCTCGTTGCCGCGTGGAAACTCACCGCACCAGCGAGGTTCGCCCATGAGCCCGCAGAAGTGGGGGATCGGCCAGATCGTCCGCACGGCGGCGCTGAAGCGTGGAAACGCGCTATGGCCTCGCGGTTCTCGTGCACCAGGACGACAGCCGCCCACACGGCGTGGACGACCATGAGGATGATCGCCAGGGCCCGGTCACCGCGTGCGCCGGGTTCGCCGAGGGGCCCCGCGCGATCGTGGATATGACCACCGTCCCCGCCGTGTCGCACGGGAGGCCCTGGTTCGCGGGGGCTGCGCGTTATCCCTCCAACGCGGCGTAGGCCTCGTCGTCCACGGGCTCCAGCCACTCGGTGCTCGTGTCCTCGCCGGGGTACTCGAAGGCCAGGTGGCTGAACCACGAACCGGCGGTGGCGCCGTGCCAGTGCTTGACGTTCGCGGGAACCTCGACGACGTCGCCGGGCTGTAGGCGCTGTGCGGGCTTGCCCTCCTCCTGGTGCCAGCCCTCGCCGTCCACGCAGATGAGGACCTGTCCGCCGCCATTGCCCGCGTGGTGCACGTGCCAGTTGTTGCGGCACCCCGGCTCGAAGGTGACGTTGAAGACCGGCAGGTAGTCGCCCTCGCGGCTCACCCGTTTCAGCCACGAGCGGCCACTGAAGTACTGCGCATAGCCGTCGTTCGGGGCGCCCACGCCGAAGAGGCCGCCGTGCCCGGACTCCTCGGCCCCGGCCTCGCCGTAGACCTCTGCCGCCATGGTGAAGGCCGCCCATGCGTTGGGCCATCCGGCGTAGAAGGCGATGTGGGTGAGGATCTCCGCCATCTCGGACCTGCTCACCCCGTTGGCGCGGGCGAACTCCAAGTGGTGCCTGAGCGAGCCGTCGGTGATGCCCTTGCCGATCAGCGCGCTCACCGTGACGATGCTGCGGAGCTTGAGGGGGAGTGCTCCCTCCCGGCTCCACACCTCGCCGAAGAGGACGTCGTCGTTGAGGCGGGCGAACTCGGGGGCGAACCCACCGAGCCTGTCGCGTCCCGCCGTCTGCTTGATTGGCATTGCGTGCTCCTTCACGTCTTATGGCATTGTGAGGCCGTCTCCGGTGTCTCAGCAAGAACCGGGGACGAGGCTGCCGGGGTGGTTCTCGCGCGCATGCGCCGCCTTGCGACCGCGGTGCCTGCGTGCCTCGGCCTCGGCTCTATTTCTGGCCGTCGACGTCGGGAACGAAGTGGAGGTACTGGTCCAGGAGTTCCGGCGTGCGGTGGTAGATCGTGTCGCCGCGGTCGAGCGCCGCGATCCGCGCCATCTCCTCGTCCGTCAGCGCGAAGTCGAAGAGCTCGATGTTCTGGGCGATGTGCGAGGGGGTCTTCGATCCCGGGATGACGATGTTGCCCTGCTGCACGTGCCAGCGGAGGATGACCTGCGCCGGGGACTTCCCGTGGGCCTTGGCGAGCTCGCCGATCAGGGGCTCGCCCATGATCGAGTCGTTGCCGCGCCCGCCCAGCGGGTACCACGCCTGCAGTGCGATGTTGTGCTGCGCGAGGAGCTTCTTGAGCTCGGTCTGCGGGAAGTAGGGATGGCACTCGGTCTGGATGAGCGCGGGCATCACCTCGCACTCGTCGATGAGGTGTTGGACCTCTGCCGCGTTGAAGTTCGAGATGCCGATGGAGCGCAGCTTCCCCGCCCTGTAAGCGTCCTCGAGCTTCCTGTATCCGGTGATGTAGTCGCCGGCCGGCTGGTGCAGGATCATGAGGTCGATGTAGGCGACGCCCAGGCGCTCGAGCGTCTCGTCCACGGCGGTGTCGCTCCCGTAGAAGGACGGCCACAGCTTCGTCTCCAGGAAGACGTCCTCGCGCGCTTTGGTGGAGGCCCGCATGCCCCGCCCCACGCCGCGCTCGTTGACGTAGACGTTGGCGGTGTCGATGAGCTCGTAGCCGTTGTCCAGGGCGAAGGTGACGGACGCCTGGGCCTCGTCGGGGGAGAGCTGGTAGGTGCCAAGGCCGACGAGGGGCATCTCGACGCCGTTGTTCAGGGTGATGTGGTTCATTGTTGCCTTCCTTCGTCCTCAGTCGTATCGCTCGCGCGATCGGGGGCCGCCCGAAAACCTGCGCGCACCTTGATCACCGCGCTGCTGCCAGCGTATGCCCCGCCGCACAACATGTAAAATACCTATGTCAACTTTCTGGAAATGTGTAATACGTATGGGAGGGGAGTGTGGAACTCCGGACCCTTCGCTACTTCCTCGCTGTCGCCCGCGAAGGGAACATGACAGGGGCGGCGAACGTGCTGTACGTTACACAACCCACCCTTTCCCGTCAGATCGCAGATCTGGAGCGGGAGCTGGGCGTGGTGCTCTTCGAGCGCACCAATAGGGCGTGCGTGCTCACGGCGGATGGCATGCGCCTGCGCCAGCGCGCCGAGGAGATCTTCGCCCTCGTCGAGCAGACCGAACGGGAGCTGGCCGATCGGAAGGGCGGTGTTGCCGGGAGCGTGCGCATCGGAGCAGGGGAGACGCGGGCGATGCGGGTCGTGCTCTTGGCCTTCAGCCAGCTGCGCGGCGCGCACCCCGACGTGACGGTCGACCTGTACACGGGCAATGCGGACGCGGTCGAGGAGCGCCTCGAGCGCGGCCTGCTGGACTTCGCGCTCCTCCTCGAGCCGGTCAACCTGGACAAGTACGAGTCCGTCCGCATGCCTGCCGTTGATCGTGTCGGCGTGTGCGTGGCGGCCGACGGCCCGTGGGGCTCCCTCGGGGCCGTGGGCCCCCGCGACCTGGAGCGGATGCCCCTCCTCGTGAGCTCGCGGACCTCCAACAAGGCCGTCGACGTGGCCGCCTGGTCGGATGGGGTCATCGGCCCCGAGCGCTTGAACGTCGTCGGGCGCTTCGACCTCATCGGCAACGCGTCGTACCTCGTGCGAACGGGCGTCGCGTGCGCCATGGGGATCGAGCACCTCGTGCAGGTCGACGACGACTCGCAAATGCGCTTCATCCCACTCGATCCGCCCCTGACGATCGCGTCCTTCCTCGTGTGGAAGAAGAATCGCCTGCGTTCCCGCGCCTGCGAGGAGTTCCTGCGCTGCCTGGACGATGCGGCGGCCTCAGCGCGGGAGCAGTGAGGCTCCCTGGAGCGCGCCTATAATGAATCCCGCTCATTGGATGCGTGGCCTTCCCGGCAGTGGGCGCAGTGCCCGGGAAGCCGCGAGGGCCTGTGCCGTTTCACCCTGCGCGCCGTCTTCGCGTCGCTGATGGAAGGGGCCGACTGCGAGGCGCTCTTCGCGCTCCTCGACGCCGCCCTGTACGCCGACGCCCCGTCAATCGGTTCTGGAACAGTCCTTTGGAGGAATGAATGAGAATGAAGAAGCACAACCTCATCGTCGTGGCCGGCGTGGTGTGGATGGCCGCCGGGGCCAACGTCGCCGTCCTGGGCGCCCGCGCGGCCACCGGCATGAGCGGGACCGCCCTGGCCGCCGCCGTCGCGCTGATCGCCGGAGCGGTCGCGACGTTCCTGGCGTTCCACGTGATATTCAGCAGACTCGTCGTGAAGAACTCCCGCAGGATCAGGTCGCTCGAGGGCGCGAGGCACAACCCCCTCCGGTTCTTCGACGCCCGGGGCTACGCGACGATGGCAGTCATGATGTCGTTCGGCATCGGGATGCGGGCGGCCGGGATCTTCCCCGATTGGTTCGTCGCCTTCTTCTACACGGGCCTGGGCCTCGCCCTCGCCCTGGCCGGGGTCAGCTTCCTCCTGCACAGGGCCCGGGGCGAGGGCTGGGTCTTCCACGCGCGCCGCGGGTGAGCGGAGGTATGCCCACAAAATCACCAAATCTGGCTGTTCTATGTCCCTGTTTTCTCCATTTTCTGGGCATCCGCGACCAGGGGTGGATGCGCAACATCCCCTTGTGCGCAATCGGCAACCCGGCAGCCTGGGAGTGACGGGCGACGGGGACGGCTCGCCAGCCCCCGAGGGGGCGGCGATGGGTGGCGGGCGGTAGACGGCGGTGATGCCGCTCATAGGATCCCGAGGGTGCGACGATGGGCGACGGGGGCAGGCAGCGGTGGTACGCTTCCTCCGATCCAAGCCAATCGGAAGCGGAGCGGACGGCGCATGGACTTCTACACCCTCGACTACATCATCTCGCACCAGAGCGCCGATTCGGCCCGGCGCGTGGCGGCGATCCTCGTCCTCCTCCTAGTGGGCCTCGTCTTCAGCGTCCTCTACTTGCGCGACAAGGTGCGGACCCGTTGGAGGGACGCGGGGGTGGGCGCCATCGTCCTCTCCCTCGTGCTGCTGGGCATCCAGACCGAGCAGTACCTCCAAGTGAGCAGCCAGATATCCCAGTCCCAGCTGCTCGTGCACTTCGTCGAGGGCGTCGCCACGGACCACAATGTCCCAGCCAGCGAGGTCCTGGTGAACTCGACCTCCCTGCAAGACGGCATCATCGTGCGCTTCAACGAGGAGGACTACCTGGTCCACCTCAATGACAACAACAACTCCTACACCCTCGAGCGAACCCACATCATCGATCACAACGTCTACGTGAACGGGGAGCACTGACATGGATTTCTACACGCTGACGGCCATCAAGTTCGCGTTGGGGATCCTCACGATGATCTTCCAGATCAACATCCTCGGAAAGCGCGATTTCTCACTCAACACCCCGCTCAACCAAGTCCAGAACTACGTGCTGGGCGGCATCATCGGCGGCGTCATCTACAACTCGTCGATCACGCTGCTGCAGTTCCTCATCATCATCCTCATCTGGTCCCTCGTCGTCATCGCGACGAAAATCCTCATCGATTACTCCAAGACCTTCAAGAAACTCACCGCCTGCCAGCCCGAGCTGATCATCCGAGACGGGCAGGTGGACATCGCGCACTGCGCGAAGGTGGGGCTGACGGCGCAGAGCCTCAGCAGGAGCCTGCGCGACCAGGGGATCTCCAGCGTCGCCGATGTCGAGGCCGCGGTCATGGAAACCAATGGGAGCCTCACGATCCGGGTGCGCGGCGCTGAGAGCACGCACTCGCTCCTGCCGCTGGTGAGTGACGGGCAGCTGGTGCCCAGCGGCCTCACGCTCGTGGGCCGGGATGCGGCGTGGGTGAAGGAGCAGCTGAAAGCGCAGGGCTATTCCGCGGTCAAGCAGGTCTTCCTGGCTGAGCTGATCGACGGACAGCTCGAGATCGTGCCGTTCTCGAAGGCCGCCCGACCGAAGGCGTGAGCGGCCCGGCCGCGTCCGCTTCCCTCGCGTTCGAGGCCGCCTGCGCACGAAGCGCTTCGCAGACGCGCGGCGCGGGGACTCCCCGACGGCGGAACTGGCTCCGGCGCCCGGACCGTCATCAAGGGGCGCACGCGGGATCTCGCCGACGGGGGTCCGGCCCCGGCGCCTCGTTGGCGCACCTACGTGGGTGGGTCGTATATTCCTATACGAACGGATAACACGCGAATGCATGGGAAAGAGATGGTCCGCATGCCCGCAGGGGACTGTGGCAGCCGCGAGGCGCGGGGCGGGAACGAGGCGAAACGGGCCTGGCGGGCACTGGGGGGCTTGTGCCTGGGAACATTCGTCTGTTTCACCAACACGACCGCGTTCAACATCGCCCTCCCGGCCATCTCGGTCTCGCTGGGGGCCGGCCAGGTCGAGCAGCAGTGGATGGTCTCGGCTTACAACCTCGTCTTCGGGGCGTTCATGCTGCTCGCGGGCTCTCTGGGCGACAGGTGGGGCGTCAAGCGGACGCTCCTGGTCGGCGCCAGCGCTTTCGCGGCCGCTTCCGCTGCGGGCGTTCTCGCGACGAGTTCCGTGACCACTATCGCCGCACGGGGAGTCATGGGGTTCGGCGCGGGCTTCTCCATCACTATGACGCTCGCCCTCATCACACGGCTGTTCGAATCCGACGGGCAAGTCCTCGCCCTCACGATGAACGCCGTCGCGATGACCCTCGGCGCCCCCTTCGGCCTGGTGCTCGGCGGCCTGCTCGTCAACTTCGCCGACTGGCGCGCCATCTTCGTGTTCGACCTGGTGGCCTTCCTCATCGTCCTGTTCCTCGACATCCTCCTGCTTCCCGGCGACCGCAGCCAGTCCGGTGGGACCACCGGCGCCCGTGCCCGGCTGCCCCTCCTGTCGGCGCTGCTCGCCCTCGCGGGCCTCGCCCTGGTCTCGGCCGGTCTCATCAACGCGCAGAACTCCGCCGCCTCACCGGACTCCTGGGGCCCGATGGTGGCGGGGGCGCTGGTGATCGCGGTGTTCGTCCGCCGTGACACCCGGTCGTCGAACCCGCTGGCCGAACTCGGCCTGCTGCGCATCCCCTCCTTCGCCGCCGCCTCGTTGTCCCTGCTCGCACTCAACGTCGCGATTTCGGGCATTATGTTCGTGCTTCCCGCCTATGTCGAGACCGCGCTGGGGAACAGCGCACTGGTGGGGGCGCTCATGCTCATGCCCATGGTCGTCGCCGCAATGGTGGGCGCTGCCATCACCAGGAAGGCCTCGGACCGGTTGGGGAAGAGGCGCGCCTGCGTGGCCAGCCTCGTCCTCATCGCCCTCGGGCTGGCCGTCATGGCCGCGTCGACGGCGGTCGCGGGATACCCTCTCATGGTCGTGGGCCAGTGCGCCTGCGGCCTGGGCATGGCAATGGGACTGCCCGTCATGCAGGGGTGGGCGATGGAGTGCGTTCCGGACCGGCGAAGAGGTGGCGGATCCGCGCTCGTCTCCACCTTCCAACAGCTGGGGTGCCTCATCGGGATCGGGGCCCTCGGATCGCTCGTCGGCTCGTCGTACGCAGCGGCGTGCCGGGGAACCGCTGCCGAGGGTTTCGCGTCCATTTCCCTCGCGTTCGAGGCCGCCGACGCGCGAGGCGCCTCGCAGGCCCATGCGGTGCGGGCGGCCGCGAGCAGCGCCTACGCACATGCCGTCCTCGTGGCGTTCTGCGCGGCGGCGGTGGTGCTCCTGCTGATCGCGGCGCTCGCCGCATTCGGATCGAGATCCGAGGCAGGGGAGCAGTGAGAGGGCCAGTCGACAACCCGGGAAAGGAACACGTGGGCAGTCGGCCCTCTGAACAGAAGAGAAGGTATCGACTGGCCCAAGGCGTGCTCGTCGCGGCCGTTCTGGTGTACGCGGCCGTTCGGATCGGCTTCTTGTGCTTCAGCCTTCAGATGGCGTCGGCGGCCTCCTTGCGCCAAGCCGTGGACCAGCACAGCGGTCTGCTCATGGTCATGGACGAATTGCTCGTGCTCTCAGCCGTCCTGGGCGGCTGGGCCTTCTACAACGCGCTTGAATCGCGCGCCCGCAGTGGGAGGGCGCTGACCGGGCTCGCGGTGGCGAGCTTCGCGCTGATGCTGATCGGCTGGGTGGTGGTCGTGCTCGGGACCGGCAGGCTCGTCTATCCCGTCAATGGGCTGCCCGTCGTCGCCGACGACGGGCTCCAGGCGGCTGTGGCCGAGATATACGGGGCGTGGCACCTGTGCGACATCATGCTCGGGGTGCTCATGATCTCCTGGGCCGGATCCTCCTGCCGCCCCCTGTGGAAGTGCAGCGGGGCGGCCATCGGACTGGCGCAGATCCTCAGCACCTACTTCGGGCAACCCGTGAAGCCGGTCCCCATGCTGATAGCGATCGCACTATCGACGGCATGGATGCTGATGCGCGGCGTTTCCAGCAATAACGGCCTCGAAAGCGAGTGCTGGAATGGGTGAACGCCAACGCCGCGGGGGAGGGGCGGCTGTTCCTGCCCGAGCCCTGCACGTGGCGGACCTACGGCGACATGAACGCCGGTTTCTGGCTCAAGCACCAGGCGACTCCCCTGGACGGCGCCCGCGGGTTGCTGGCAGAGTCCCACAACGTGGTCATGGCCCTGGCGGAGGGGTTCTCCGACGAGGAACTGTTCCACAAGGGACGATTCGACTGGACGGGGAGGACGACGCTGGGCTCCTACCTTCGTGAGCGCCACGAGCTCCCATTACGGCTGGGCGCTCAAAAAACTGCGCGCCCACAGGAGGAACTGCGAACGGCCCGGTGGTCCGAAATACGTCTGAGTCTCGGGCGGATCCGGGATCTTTCCGGGTGCGTGGTCCGAAATGCGTCTGAGTCTCGGGCGGATCCGGGGTCTTTCCGGGTGCGTGGTCCAAAATGCGTCTGAGTCGGCCCGAATTCGCCTGGATCCGGCCAAATCCGTCGAACTGAGACGCATTTTGGACCACCCCCGCGCTGGGCCCTCCGAAAACAGCGAAACCCAGACGCATTTTGGACCACGACGGCGCCCTGGGGAGGGCGGGTAAGGGAGACATACTGGCCTGAATGCACCCACCCAGCGCGGAAGACGCCCGTGGCGCCACAGTTCGGAGCCCGCAGCGCGAAAGCCACTCGTGACAGTGCACTCGGATCCCGTAGCAGGAGGGACGTCGAGGTCGAGTACCGCAGTGGCACGCATCGGGGTGGGCAACGGCCTATCGGGGCAGGTGATCTCCCATTGGGGTAGGCAACTCGGCACGCCCGCGCGCATCCTGTCCTCCGTCGGGGCAGGAAACCGCCCATTGGGGTAGGCAATTCGCCTGCCCCAATGCACAGTTGCCTACCCCAATGCCCGGGCACAAGCCCCCAAGGGATCAAGACCGCCGCGAGGACCGCGCCATCGCCTGCCTCAATGCCCGGGCCCGCGGCGCGGCAGTGCCCACGGTGCTCAGGAATACCCGTCCCCCGCACCATCGCGCGGTTCTTCCGCCATCACGGAGAAACCGCTGCTGTTGACGACGGCCGCCTGGGAGTTGTCCAAGGGCACCAGGTCGAGCTCGCCCCCGTAGATCCTGATCATCTCAGCGGTCGCCTCGACGAAGGGGAACTCGCCGTTGTGGGGAAGCACATACCAGTCGACCAGTCCCATGCCGGAGCAGTCGTCGAGCCCGGGGGCGGCCGCCTCATCGTCCATGATCCGGCAGTACCCGATGTCCGGGGAGGCGATTACCGCGCCTGCGGACTCCCCGATGTAGGGCATGCCTTTTCGCGCCCTTTCGGCGATGAGGCCGACGAGCCCCTTCCTCCTCAACTCCTGAAGGAGGAAGAAGGTGTTCCCGCCGGACACGCACAGGCAATCGCACTCCAGGACCGCCTGCTCGGCCTCGTCGCGGGGAGCCTCGGACACGTCGAGGATCCGCAGGCCGTAACCCATTTCCCGCAGGGCCGCCATCCCCTCGTCGACGTATCCCCGGTACTCCTCCACGTTGGCGGCGGTGGGGACGAATACGATCTCCCTGGGCCCCGCCTTCGAGAGGAACTCGTCAGCAAGGCCCTTCGTGCCCGCCAGGTAGGATGTCAGGAACAGCCTCATCGAAGTCTCCGTCCTTATGGTCCATTGCTCAGGTCGACAATCGGCACCGCCCGCTTTGATCACGAACCCATCGTTGGCGCGCTCGCGCACTATGGGTACGTCCGCATCGCTGATGCGCCTTGTCACTGCGGGCGTTACCGCCCTCTTCCCGATGAGCGCAGCGTAATCAATCCCATGGAAGGCAAGCGGGTCGATCCCAGCACATGGATACGGCAACAGGTCCGAGCCCCGGGCCCACTCGGCTTCACCGGTGCGGAGGCGCCTGCGGGCGGTTCTCCGCCGCGCGCGTCAGGAACTGGTCGATGGCGGCGTTGACGAAGGCGGGGTCGTCGACGTTGGAGTTGTGCCCCGCGCCCTCGACCCAGGTGACGGGCACGCCCACGTCCTCAGCCCACGCCTCGTCGTAGGATTTGACGAACCCCGCCGCGTCCTCGGAGCCGCACACGATCATGAGCGGGCAGTCGATGTGGTACGCGCGGTCCTGCGCCACGGCTTCCGACAGTGCGCGGAAGCCGCCGCCGAGCAGGGAGCAGAGCTCCCGCCGCGAGTACTGGTCGAGCTGCTGGAGCATATTGCGCCTGCCGTGCTCGGTGGTCGAGCAGGCCCGTGCGATTCGGCTGCGCAGGAACCGCTCCGTTCCCCAAAGCGAACACATTCCCTCCATGTGGCGCAGGATCCTCAAGTGCCACCTCTTGTAGTAGTGGCGCCGCATGGGCGAGGAGTCGATCGAGACCAAGGCGCGCGCTGTTCCGGGGTGCAGGTCGATGAGGGCCTGCGCGATGTAGCCGCCGAGCGACTGCCCGATGAGGACAGGGCGCTCCGCACCGGCCTCGCCGAGGACGGCGTGGAGCGCTTCTGCCATTTCTTCGAGCGACGGATGGCGCCCCCACGGGCGCGAGAGGCCGTGGGCGGGAGCGTCCCAGGCGATCAGGTTCCACCGCCCCGCGAAGTGGGCGTACTGCGGGTTGAACAGGCGGTGGTCGGCGGACAGTCCCGGCAGGAACACCATCCACCCCCGTGCGCAGTCCGGGGAGGCGGTCGCCCAGTAGCGCACCACACCCCCCTTCACGGCGAGCCCCCGCGCCGTCATGCCCGCTGCGGCCACGGGTTCGACGCCGCCCGGGTGAGGGGCGCAGCAGAGGCGGATCAGATCCTCTGGAACAGTGCTCATAGTGAGTCCTCCTCGGCGAGGGCCGACCGCCAGCGATCGATGACCACAGCGAAATCGTGCTCGATCTCGTCGACGTCGATGCCGCCCGCCCGGTACCGCTGCGCCATGTACCCCTCCGAGAGCAGGACGAAGTCGGCGTAGACGTCCCGGGCGCTCACGCCGTCGCGCAGTCCGCGGTCTTCGAGGCGGGCAACGGCGGCCTCAGCAGATACCAGCGCCGCGCCAACACGCGGACTGATGGCCGCCCTCACGTCCGGATGCTCCTCGTAGTACGCCCTCGTCGCAAACGCGAAGAGCAGGGGATGGGTGCGCATCACCCGGCACTTCGCTTCCGTGGCGCGCCAGAGCGCCTCAAACAGGTCGTCCGCCTCGAGCGCGCCGGACTCCTGAGTCGAACGGGAGATGCGCTCCACGGCGGTGTCCCAGAGATAAAGGTAGAGTCCGAGTTTGTTCCCGAAGTAGTGGAAAAGCAAAGATTTGGACACGTTGCCCGCGGCGGCCACCTCCGACATGGGCGCCTTGGCGTAGGGGTATCGCGAGAACACCTCGAACCCCGCGTTGACCATCGCCCGGCGCCGTGGGCCGGGCAACTCGAGAAAACGATCGTTCACGACAACTCCTGTCCATTGACCGGATCGGTTCATCCAGGAGCATCGTAAGACCGTTGACCGAACGGCGGAAGGGGTCGCGCCGGATCCGGGTAGCCCTGGGGTCCGGGGCGACGAGGCGGTGCGCCGGAGGAGGGGAACGCGCCGGAACCGGGTGGTACCGGCGCGGGCACTGCCCGCAGCGCATCCGCGTCAGCCCAGGAGGAACTCGTGCTCGCGCCTGATCAGGCCGTCTTCGAAGTCGAACACCTCGAAGGATCTCTTCCCGGAGTCATCGACCAGCAGGACGACGACCCGGCTTCCGCAGGCCGCCTCGTGCGTCTCCTCCACACGGAAGCGCGCGCCGGACCCGGCGTAGGCGTCCCGGATGGCCCGCAGGTACTCCTCGACCCCGCGGATCGTCCTGTCCTCCTCGCCGTGCAAGTGCCACACCACGTCCTCGTGCAAGAAGGTCCTGTACGCCTCCCAGTCCCTGTCGTTCTCGGCCTGGAAGAAGCGGGCGAGTGTTTCCACCGCGTTCACGGGAGCCTCCTCGACGCTGGGGTCACGGGAACCCCTCCGAGGTCCGCGCTCACGGGCTCCTCCTCAAGGCCAGTTCCACCGGCGCCCCCTCTAAAGGTCGACGTGCTGGCGCGCGGAGAACCCGCGTTCCTTGAGCCTGCCGCTGACGTAGTCGTAGCGCGTGGGGGTCACCTTGATGATGTTCATGACGAAGGGCAGCTGGCGCAGCCGTTCCACCGGGATGCCGCGCAACCGGCAAGCGCGCTCGTACTCCGTGCCGAAGGGCTCGAGCACCTCGGCCGTGCCCGTCACCTGCAATCCGGCGAGCGTGTCGAAGGAGATGTCGTCGTCGTGGACCGCCAGGCACACGTTGCTGTTCTCCCGCAACGCCCGGAACTTCAGGCCGCCCTCACTGACGATCCAGAAAGCCCCCTCGGCGTGGACGTACTCGACGGTCGTGTTGCGCACGATCCCGGCCCCCGCCGTGGCCAGCGCGCAGATCTTGTGGCGGCCGAGGAACTCCTCGATCTCGGCGATCAGCTCGCCCTCGGGCATGCGCGCCTCGTCGGCCTCCTGGTCGAGCCAGCGGTTCGCCGCCGCCTCCCAGTCGATTGCGCTTCCATCCATGGGTCCTCTCCCTTCGGGGTCGGGGTCCGCGCCGCACGGGGCCCTCCCCACCAGCATAGGTCCGGGCAGCGCGCCTGTGGGCCGATCGCCGGGGCTGTACCGCCGTTTCCGGGCGCGCCCGCCCAGCCCGGCGCAGGACCTGGGACCTCCGCGCCTTGAAAGACGGAGCCCGACGGTGTTCCCTGTGAACAGCCCGATCCGAAGACCCGAAAGAGGTGGCCGCCGTGCCCGAGCTGAACGAGCTGTCGAAAACGCTCTATATTCCACTCGTGGGGCGCATCTACGCGTCAAGGCACTACCCGTCGATGATCCACGATCCCAAGGCCATCGGCCTGGAGTCCTCCCTTCCTGCGGATGCGGCGACGATGAACCGCGGGCAGAACGAGTACACCATGGTTGCGAGCGTCGCGCGCTCGGTCAACATGGACCGCCGGATACGGCAGTTTCTCGCGGTGCACCCCGACGCGGCGGTCATCAGCGTCGGATGCGGGCTGGAGACGACGTACTGGCGCTGCGACAATGGGCGTGCCCTCTGGTTCGAACTCGACCTGCCCGAGGTCATCAACGTGCGAGGCGAACTCCTCTCGCCCGGCCAGCGGCAGGTCCTGATCCCGGGCGATATGTTCGACTACTCGTGGATCGAGCGGGTGAAGGAGTACGGCGAGCGGCCCACCATCGTCGTCGTCTCGGGAGTCTTCTACTACTTCGAGGAGGACCGGGTCATCGATTTCATCAACCACCTCGCCGCCTTTGAAGCCGTGCGAGTGGTCTTCGACTCGACCTCCTCGAAGGGGCTGAAGCTCTCGCAGGCGTACGTCAAGCGCATGAAGAACGGCTCGACCATGCACTTCTCGGTCGACGATCCCCGTCAGTTCGTCGGTAGGCTCACAGGCGGGGCGAGCCTCGTTGAACACGTGCCCTACTACCGCGACATTGAGCGACGAGGAGTGGGGCTTATCCCCCGGGCGTACATGCGCGTCTCCGACATGCTCCACATGGTGTCCATGACGATCATTGACATGGGGCGTCCATGAGGGGCACGGCCCTCCGGGCCACCAGGGGCCTCGGGCGTGTGGTCGGATCAGGCCGACAGGCGCGCCGCGGGGAGCCCACTACGTCGCGAGGAACCCTGCTACCAGGGGGACAAGGAGTCCGATGATGAGGTACGCCGAGACGGTGGTATTGAAGGGCGGGGCGGAGCTCCTCGTGAGGAACGCCGTCGCGTCGGACGCCCGGGCGCTGCGCGAGACCGTGCGCCGCACGCATTCGGAGACCGACTACCTGCTGTCCTACCCGGACGAGCAGGGCACCGACGAGGAGCGGGAGGCGCGCCTCCTGGAGGGGACGGAAGGCAGTGGCAACGAGGTCGAGCTCGTCGCCATCGTCGACGGGCGGATCGTGGGAACCGCAGGAGTCACAGCGGTGGGAGGCAGGCGCAAGGTGGGGCACCGGGCGCGTTTCGGGATCAGCGTGCTGAAGGAGCAGTGGGGGATGGGGATCGGCCGGGTGCTGATGGAGGCGTGCGTCGACTGCGCCCGGCGAGCGGGCTACGCCCAGCTCGAGCTCGAAGTGGTGGCGGACAACGAACGGGCGGTGTCCCTTTACCGGCGCGCGGGGTTCGAGGAGTACGGGCGCAACCCCCGTGGCTACCGGTCCTCGTCCACGGGGTTCCAGGAGCTCGTGCACATGAGGCTCGAACTGTAGCGCCCCGAAGGCGGTCCCGGCCCTTCGGGGCGCCGAGGGCTCACAGTTCGGCGCGCACCCGCTCCACCAGGTCCGCCAGCGCGTCGCGGTCCTCGACATCGACCAGGCGCATGGGCTTCGCCCCGGGGTAGGGGCTGCACTGGGCCGTCAGGGCGGCGGACGAGGCGGGAGTCTCCTTGAGCAGGAACCGGTCGTCGTAGACTCCCCCGAACAGCGTGCCGCGCGCGTAGAGCAGGTATTCGCCCATCATCGCGCGGTGGGTGACGCCTTCGACCCGCCCGAGCAGGTCGAGGACGTGGGCCAGGTACTCCGGTGTCGAGGCCATGACGGCTCCTGCTCCTCAGACGGCCTTGATCGGATGGCGCACGACGGTCCGCAGCTTCTCGGGCGCGACCTTGCGGGCGTCGCCCAGGTAGATCTCGTGGTGGTGGCGCTCGTCGGTGATGTCGAGCGCGTAGCCCTGGGCCTCCATGTGCGCGTGCATGGCCTCGACGGTCGCGGGCTCGTCGTCGTATGGGCCCACGTGCATGCACTGCACGCACAGGCCCTCGTCGTAGGGCAGGAACTCCACCTCGCTGAAGTCGCCGCCCTTCTTCGAGGCCGCCTCGGCCTTCGCCCACTCCACTTCCTGCGCCGTCGCGAAGCCGGGCAGGCGGATGAGGGAGATCCAGTCGAAGTCCTCCTTGTGGGCGTAATCCACATCGTGCGGGTCCTGCTGCCACCAGAAGCCCTCCAGGGGCGGCACCACGAAGTCGAAGTACCCGTCGATGCGGTGGGTGCCCTTCTTCGACATCTTGATGGCGTAGGCGACGCCGTAGAGCAGTTCGATGGCGCACTTGTACGCGCCGCCCTCGGCGTTGGGGTCGCCGTGCCCGCGCACCGCCAGGTAGTTCATCGGCGGCACCGTGACGATGCCGGGCCGCTTCGGCGGCACGTAGAACTCCTTGTACTCCTTCTTGAAGTCGAAGGCCATGACTGCTCTCCTCCTGCGTCGGTCGGGGTGCCGGGCCCCTCCATCCTACTGATCCCGTTCCCACTCCACGTAGTCCGCCGGGAGCAGGTACTTGTGCTCCCACACGCCGTCGGGGGAGGGGCAGTACTCGGTGATCGGACATCCCGTGAAGAGGTCGTCGGCGAGGGCGAGGACCACGTCCGCCAGCTCCAAGCGCTCCGTGTAGCGCCTCGGGATCCCCGCCAGGCCCAGGCGCGCGCCGACGATATTGCCCGCGATGGCCCCCGTTGAGTCGCTGTCCCCCGAATGGTTCACGGCCGAGACGACCGTCCCCTCGAAGTCGTCCTCGTGGCGCAGTGCGCACAGGAGCGCGATGGCGAGCGCCTCCTCGGCCACCCACCCCTCGCCCAGCTGGTGGATCGCCTCCACGTCCGGGGCGGTGCCGTCCGCCAGGCGCAGCACGAGGCGCATCAGCTCCTGCAGTTCCCCCACCCGGCGCGCGCCCGGGTGCGCCTCGTAGTAGCGGCGCGCCCTCCAACCCGGATACGCCCACTGCGGCATGCCACCCAGGTA
>ERZ773073.418-NODE-418-length-22577-cov-12.913374_pt1 | contig 22577 bp, 39 predicted proteins | sample MGYA00580616_ERZ773073 | MGnify/ENA primary metagenome ERZ773073 (study PRJEB29015, sample SAMEA2737960) | human oral metagenome | biome: human oral; feature: human-associated habitat; material: dental | place: China | collected 2131 ...
GGTTCGTCTGTATCTGGATTTATTGCGAAATGAACTACCTCGTCTGGAGAATACTTAATTCCGTTATATTTTATATAATAATCATTTCCGTTAGCTATGATATCAACACTTTTCATAGGAAAAGGTGTAAGATTTTTGATGATGTCATTTTTGGTATCATATTCGATATGCAAAATTGAATTACCTCTACCATCTAGCAATAAATCTTTTACTATTTTGTAAAGCCAACTTTTTCTTGTCATATACTTACAAGGTGCTACGTCAATTTTTTTTGCAAGTTCATCTTTAATTCTGACATCTCCCTTTTCGGTATTTTCCATTAATTGAATGGTCATACTTGATACTAAGTCTGCTATTTTATCAACTGCAATAATCACATCTGGATTCTTATTTAATGGCTGATATCCTTCTTGGAAAATGTACTCTACAAATTTATCTTTATCCACTTTCTTTATATCAATACCGTTGGAATCGTAAGAACTCCGTTTGAAAAACTTATCTATAATTCCCAAACTCTTTTACCTCCTTTTTTAAATCTTATGTAAACCGTTTAAATCGCTCTATATTCGTTCTTTGGGGTATAATTACCTTGCTGAAAATAATAGAACGTTTATACGGCTTTTAAATGGCTGTTCTTTTAATCGAAAAAGCTCATTATATTAGGGTTTCTGTCCATATCCTCTAACATCTGAACTGCACCGAAAACAGCTGCATCGAAAATATCTATTCTTGCATTTCCACCGTCTCCGTCAATTTTTTCAAATTGAATCATATCGTCAGTTTTTTCAATCGCGCGAACATTTCCTACGCAATATTCGAATGCTTCTGAATGGCAATAATAGAATTCTTTATTTTTGGTTTTGACCTCGATTCTCCTAAATCCTTGAGATTTTTTCCAAAAATATTGTGGCTGGTCGACTATGTTGAATTTTTGCTTTTTCATTTTAATAAAAAATTCTCGACCAAACTTTTTATCAAAACCAATTTTCGTAATCTTAAATCCTTTATTTCTCATCTCAACAAACCAATTGACAACATCGTCATACAGTACAGTCGGAGTATTGCTCATTGTTAACCAGCCATCTTCTTTCCATCCGAATAATGGAATTGAATCATCATTAGCTTTTTTTTGTGCGGCAACAATTGGAAAGAATGCATGAGGAATTACAATATCAATTATTTTTCCTTTGTATTTATATTGGCCGTATAATGCGGTTGCTGTTAAATCATGTAATTTTGATAAGTCTGCACCGCCATACCATTTAATTGGTAGTTTGGCCAATTCTTCAATACTCCAATCAAAATTAAAATCACTGTCGATAAATTCATCCACATTGAAGTAAGCATTCATTGAATTTGTAAAAATATTTAATGTTTTGTTGAAAAACTCATTTCTAGTCTGTGGATCATTAAGTGCTTGTTCTGCTTCCGCCATTAAGCTTTCTAGTGAGATGGTAACTCCACAAGATGGATTAGACATGATTAAAGTATTAGGATCTAAATAATCAATTGGATTACCTTCCTTATCTTGATTTGCTTTACAAACAAATATAAAAAGTTCATCGTTAGTTATTGTCTCATCTAATATTTTTTGACAATATTTTAATCTGTTGGCTAAAAATCCGTTTGGTACATCTCCAGCAGTGCTGATTACAGATAATAATCTATTTCGATAAGCACTCATTGTTTTTTTCATCAATCCGTACTTTTTAGAATTTTTCATCGCATGTGCCTCATCAATAATAATGAAATTTCCGTTTAATGAATCTAGTCTAGATTCATCACTGGCCAATGCGTTAATATAAAAAGAACCTTCTACTCCGTAATTTCCTGAAATAGAATGTTCTTGATTATTGTCTTTTGTATTTATTCTTTTGTCTTTCCATCTATCTGTATTGTGCTTTATAAATCCAAATGCTTCTAGTGATTGTTTAATACTGTTGGCCACAATATAAGCTTTACTACCACTTTTGATATCAAGTAATGAACCTGCAAGTGTAAGTGCAGCAGTAAATGCTGTCTTTCCATTTTTTCGTGGTAACATCATAAATGATTCTTTAAACCGTCGTTCGCGACTACCTTTGATATTAAATCCGAATAAATTAGTAACTATAAAATGTTGCCACTCTTGTAGTTTCAGTGGTGTATTTCTTATACTTACCGCGTTCATATCGTCGCCTTGTACATGGACTATTACATTTTCTATAAATGTAACCACGAAATCTACAATATTTTCTTTTAGATCCCACTTGTTTGATTCAACATCTTTTAAAAAACGTTCTGCAGCTTGAATGCGTTCTTTATTAGCGACTACTTTTCCAGAGACAACGTCATTAGCGTATGCTTTTGCTCTGTCAAAATTCTTCATAATTTTTTCCCAGCTGTCTGTAAGAATTTTAAAATAGGTGAATCATTTTCTTCTGTAACAATATCGCCAAGCGCTTTAGGATTTAACATCAATCTATCTGAGTAGGAAATTATATCTTTCCGCAAAGTCTCCATAATTGTTATTAGTGGAACTTTCCTCATGTTAGTTGCTCCTGCTTTGTTCGTATATTCTTCCATTGCGAGATAATCATTTTCTTCATGAGCCTTCTCGTAAGTGTGATATTGAAAAAGAAGCCCTGCATAGATTTCAATTATCGGTTTAAATTCATCACGATAAGTTCCTAAGGACTTCATTTGTTTGATTGTATTTTTTTCAAAAGAATTCTTAGTTGGTGGTCTGGCCAAAAATCTCAACTCCTTTTTTTCTTCTGTCGACTTTTACACCCCTTTTTCTCTGAGACCTCCGTTTTTGGAAGAAGTTCCCTTCCCCGGTTCCCAAGTCATCAAAATAAAAATTTTTGACGGCGGGGGGTAAAAATTAAAAATTATTTTTTAGAGAAAATCAATTTTTTTATTTTCCCTATACTAATAATTATACCGGACATTTTGGACATTTTGGACAAAGTTTAATGTTTTTGAAATTTTTTTTAAAAAAAGATAGTCTATTGACTATCCTTTAATTTTATTTTTAAAAAATCTGTCTAAAACTTTATCTGCATTTTCCCACATGTTAACCAATCTTTCGTTTTGATGATAGATATAAAATTTATCATAATGAAATTTCAACTTCTTGTTTTCTTTATCAAATAGATAAATAGATCTAATTTCTTTTTCCCATTTATATCCATAGTTCCGTATGTCGGATAATAATCTTAGTATATCGTGAATTCTGTTGTCTACACGTTCTTGATGTACTTTGTATTTTGTAGGTGTAGTTAGTACTCTTATTAAATTATTTAAATCCATGTTGAACTTATTCTCTAGATTTGCTACCTCTGTATCTGTTAATACGTTTCTAGTATTTTCTTTTAGTTTGTATATTTCTTTTTCTAATACTTCTTTTTTGGGAAAATCATATATTCTACGTTTTAGCGCTTTTATCAATTCTTTATCAAAAGTAAATAACACTAACTTTCACATCCTTTATTCTCGCCTATCATAGCAAGAATTTCAACTACTGTTTCTGTAACGTGAAAGTGTTGATTTTCTACTACCACTACACTTCTAGTTGGCAGTAGTTCGGCTTCGTAAATTGCAGTTATCTTTTCTGCATTTAAATACAATTTTTCTTTATTACTCATTGTGCATCTTATTAAATTCATTATTGTTCTCCTCAACCTTTCTAATGGCATTGTACCAATTCGTCTCCTCAACTAATGTATGAGTCCCACAATCCTCACATCTTATGCAGAATACATTGTCTTCTACATTGCAATAGTCTAACTCTCCACAACACTTATGGCAATAGTGTTTAGTACTCGGCGCTTTTCTGTATACGTATCGTTTTAGTTTTTCATAATTAATTAACATCCTCCGAATACTCCTTTAAGAAATGCAATATCTGGTGCAAATATATATATTAGCATTTGAGAAGCAATTAAACTAATAACGCTAATAATGCCTATGCATATTAGTATTCTTAAATGTTTTTTCTTAATTTTAACCTCGTCATGTGTTATTATATATATTAATATTAAAAATATAACAAGTCCGAATATAGCGCTTATGCTTGCTGCTACTTCCCAAAAAATATATTGCCCTCTTAAACTTGAATATATTTCTGGCGCTTTGTCTATACTGACATTTAGTTGTTCTGTTATCTTCTTCATTAATTCATTCATTACATCTCAACTCCTAACTCTTTTAACCTACTATCTATCCACTTTATTTCTATGTGTATACATTTTATAATATTTGCTTTTAAAAAACCTTTTAATTCATTTAGATAAACTTGTTCTTTATTTAAACCCTCTATTGTGAATGGTATTTCTGAATTTAACATTCCTTCTAATTTTCTTTTTTTATTTATTAATTGTTGCATTTAACAAAACACCTCTATTATTTCTTCTCCAAACTCATCAATGCACGCTTGAGCTATTTCTTCTGTTTTGAAATAAGGGAGTTTTTTAAATTCATTTATAGAGTACGCATCAAAGATTTTAAGTTTCATCTCTGTTTCAGGATAATATATGTCATATTTAAGAGTATCTTCATCCAAATTAGGCTCCCAATCCCCTTGTTGTTCTTTAGTCCAACATTTTATTTTTTTAATTAATGCTCGTTCACGTTTGAACTGTTCGGCTTCTTCTTTTGTATCAAAGTATAAACCTATGTCGTACAGATGTTTATCGTCGCTATCAAGCACGTTTAATACTCTAAAATGTATTTCTCCTGTATAATCGTTAATATAATACATTTTCGTTCTAGGTTCAGGATAACTTATCTCATACGGTTTCTTTTGCAACTTCTCTAACTCTTCTTTTAGTTCGTTAATCTCCGTTTGAAATTTTTCTATTTTGTTGCTTAACTCTTGTATTCTTTGTTTTTTGTTCATTGGTTGTTCTTCCTCCATCTCAAAATAAACTTGATCGTCATTTGTGTAAAATTTAATCTTACTCATTTCCTAACAACTCCTTATTTTCGTATATGTTGCCTATGACTTCCAACATTTCCTCTATGTCATCATAATTACTGAAATACCCCGTACTCCAACGACTATCTATTGATTTTAGAACAAACGCACAACTACTTTGTTTATATTTGATAATACAATTCCAAGTACCATTTACTGTTACTATATCCCCTTCATAAATATACTTTCCATTCTTATCTTTTAGTCCTGTATTCTCCATGAACTCAACATCTTCAAAATCCAAGTATCTATATGTGTTACAACTTTCATCGTAAACCTCAATTACTTTAGTATCAAATCTAATTGATTCTAATTCTAACACTTTATCTAAATACTTAATATATGCTTTTGGTTGTAACATAATTTACCTCCCGCTATTTTACTTCTATATCATCAAAATCAGTTTTTGATAAAATACTAATCAATTTTTCAAAACGTGGACTTCTCCAACCACACATACAATAAGTTCTCGCATCTTCGTGATAATGGTAATCGTTGGCTCTTAAATGATTTTCGGCATCTATTTGAGTTAAAAACGCACAATTAGGAACTGTTGCATCTATCTCGTTGTAATAAATAACTATTACTTCGTCATTTAATAACTCTAATATTTTCTTTATCATGCTATTGCTAGAAAAATAATTATTGTTAAAATCCACAGTATATTCTTCTTCCTCTTCAAAATCTTCATCATAATATTTAAACATTAATTGGTTATTTTCGATTTTTATATCTTTTAAATTCTCGTCATATAAATCTTCTAATCTTTCTTTTAAATCTTCCAATGTTAATTCATCATATCCATCTATATCTAAAAATCCATAATATTCTGCTTCATCTTTGTCTATATGATATACTCTCTCTGGTTGTTTGATAACCCAAAATCTAGGACTAGCTGTTCCTACTGTATCTTCTGTATTAAGTTCTTTTTGCAAATCTTTTAAGAATGTTATATCTTCTTTAGTTAATTTTTCTTTTTCAACCGTATCTTCATGATATTTTAAATTATCCCAAAATTTAGCCATTTTTTTATCCTCCTACTCCTTCTAGTTCTGCTACTTTCTTTGTTAACTTTGCTTGCAGTTCGTCTAGATCATTCAAGTTATTTTTTAATCGCATATTTTCGTTTCTTAATTTTAAATTTTCATTAGCCACTCTTTCTAATGTCTTTTCACTGTGATATGCTCCTACCATCATTCCACCAATGAAAATAATTGACAATCCTAGTAATATATAAATCCATCTGTTTATTTTTTTAAAATTCATTTTATGCTCCTTTACTAGAGAGTAGTTTTTCACGCTCTTTCTTTAAATTATAAATAAGTTTATTTATATTCGTTATATGTCTTGCTGCTTTATTTTTCTCTATTGTCAGATAATTTATTTCTTTGTCTAACTGTTGAAGTTTCTCTGTGGTATTATCTGGTATTTCTTTCTTATCTTTTAGAGAATCGTATATTCCTTTTAATTTTTTATAATTTGGCAACCTTGGAGTTGTTCCTTTTCTCCATGCGTTGATGTTCTTTGGTTCTACTCCTATCTCTAATGCTAATATAGCATCAGACCACTTCATTTGTTTTTTAATTTCGCTTATCATTTCGATTATACTTACTGCTTTATTCATTTTTTCTACCCCATTCTTTCTTGTAATCCTTCTACGAACCAAACCAATGTTCCAATAATAAGTATTGCTGGTATCATTAATGATAGATACACTATCTTCGCTAAAAATCCTCCTAAGTTTTTGGCTATTTTTTTGTTTGTGAAATTTATTATTTTCTCTGTCATTTTTTTATCTCCTTGTTTTTGTAAAATTCTTTAAATTCTTTTTCTCTTCTTTTTTGCCATCTTAGACCTTCACCAATAATTTTATCTGTATTTCTATCATGGAATGTATTGTGCTTCTTATTTGTTAGAGGAAGGCAATTCCAACTAACAAACTCTAATTCTGGATACTCTGAAACAGGGAATATGTGATGCACCATTTCTGCTTCAACTCTTAATCCATATCTTAGTGATTCTTGACATAAGTAGTTGTATTTCTTTAAAATTCTCTCTCTGAATTTTCTCCAACGAGAACTTTTTAAAGTCTTTCTAACTTTCTTCATGTTTTGTTATTTTATCCCCCTCTTTCGGTGCTTGAACTAGTCATATCTTATAGTTTGTATAATTCACTAAAATTAATAATTGCTTGAAATTAAAAGCGTTCTGCTACCTCTTTTAAATCAACTAGCGTTTTGCTCGTTATGTAAAGTTGATATTTTCAATAAAAATTAAAGTCCAAACCTTGACATTGCTAAGTCTTGTTGGTCTTGCTTGATTCCGATGTATTTCTTAGTGATTGCAGGTGAAGCATGGTTGAATAATTCCATCAGCATAACTATATCTTTATATTTGTTGTAGAAATGATAGCCAAATGTTTTTCTCATTGTGTGAGTACCTACACTTTCTAGTCCGCATTCTTCAGCAGCTATTCTCAAGATAAGATATGCTGATTGCCTGCTTAATGGTTTATTTTTTCCATTTCTTGACTGGAATAAAAAGTGATGTAATGGTTTGCCTTTGACGTATTCCCTTACCTCTTTTTTTAGCGTTGGTGTCATCCTAAAACTTTTTTCTTTTCGTGTTTTTTTCTCGCGAATTCTAACACTCCAACCGCTAACATCCTTAACTCTTAGCTGCAATATATCACTTATTCTAAGTCCTGAATTTATTCCAAAAAGAAACAACATGTAATTTCTTTCGTTCCATTCTTTCAAATAATCTTTCATTGCCTGTATATCGTCTTTATTACGAATTGGTTCAACACTATTCATTATCATCACCACCAATATTTTTGTTGACTATAACAACTAATGAATGCCTTAATTTTAATATTTTTTGTTTTACCCATGATTCTGAATAGTTTACTTTTCTGTGTATCTGGAAATAATTCAAGTTTAAAGATGCCCAATAATATAATAACTCTTCTTCGATGTCATTGCATTTAGACCTTAATTCATTAATACTATCAACAATTAATTTTGCTTTAACATAACGAGGGTCATCTAGTTTTTTAATAGCTGTGTTCTCTACAGAATTTCCTACTTTATTTAGACTTACTCCTAAATTTTCGCTTGACGAAGATTCTAAGAAGTGGCATTCTACAACATTTAAGTAATGTTGTTCATTTCTTAGAAAAAAATCAATTTGTTTTAAATCGTATTTTTTAACCACATGTTGAACTCCTACTGGCTAGATTTTTGAAATCTGCTCTAATTAAATTTTAAATAATTATAAATTTTATTTTCGCGCATGCGCTATTTAAAATAACAACTACTTAATTTTTATTTTTATTATGTTATTATTAATATTTATTATTAATATATTATTCTTATTATGTGTGGAAATATTCCACTATGGTAGTGTAAAAATTCCACTATGTATTGGAAATATTCCACTATCAATTTTCTATTAAATCTAAATCTTTAGTATTTTGTATAGAATTTAATATGGTTTCTTTTATATCAATATCAGTATCAGCACCAACTTTGACAGAAATAAAGTCTTTGTTCTCTTTAAATTTCTTTCTGAGGGTTTCTACAAAGGCTTTTAAATCAGCTATCATATTATTTTGTTCATAATTTTGAATATTGTTTCTCAAATACCAGAATTCTTTGTCACTTATTAATTCTTTATCGTCAAATTTATCTAGTACTTTGACTAACCTTTCACATATTTTGCAGCCTTTTTTTATCCGCCATTTTCTTTCTAATACACTTAGATGAATGACATTTTGGCCAAAAATAATATCTTCAGCGTTGATTACTTCGCTCTTAACAATAGCTGGCATAGTCGGTAAGATAATATCTACTTTTTCTTTTTTCTCTTCTTGTTTTTCCTCTGGAATATTTTCAACTTCTTTAGGTGGAAATACAAAAAAGTAACATGATCTATCATTTTCTTTTGCGAATTGTTTAATTAGTCCTAACTCTTCAAGTTCAAGTTTTGCCTTGATTACAGTTTTGGTGCTTATCCCGTTTAATAACTTACCAAGCTCTGTATTACTAAATTTAACAAAGCATCTGTTCTTTGCAACGTCAAACCATGTGCTATTACCTTCTTGATATGATTTTGCGGATAATTTATATCGGTCAATCATTAGCATATATATTATCTTAGCATTATTTGATAGGAGAAAATATCTGCTATCTGGATTCCACAATACCTTTGGGGCTTGCATATAAGAATCATTATTCATTTGTTTTTCTCCTTTCATTTTAAATTTATTTAAATGTCACTATTAATTTTTGATAACATTTGAAATTACCTCTTGCGTAATAGCAAATCATTGCATTTCTATATTTAACTCCGTATTTAGCTGCAATATCCTTAAACCTCGTCCGCTTATTCCCTTTTAAATCCAGGAAGATATTTTTGCACATTTCTTTATCAATATTTGTGGATTTATTATTTTTTCTTATTATCCTTTCATTCAATTAAATCACTCCTTGTTGTTAAATTAATAGTTGTTCAAATATTTCATTTTTGCATTTAATCATACTTGGAGATGGGCAAAAGTTATTAAAATATTTTTTCAGCTTACATTTTCCGTTAATTAAGGCGGTAAATGCTCCATCTGTTTCTACAAAATTTTTAAATCTGAATGCTAAGCAAACTTTTCGGCCATCTTTTAGAATTGTGTGAACGTGTAAGCAATCAGCTTGCGCGATGTCTTTTCCTTTACTCCAGTCAATTAATTGGATTTTTACATTGCGAGCAATGTTCTCTTTGAGGATTATCATTTGAATTCTCCTTTTTATTTATCTTTAACCCACTGGCCACTTATCCATCGACCTGTTCTATCTTTTATTTGATTAAATGCATATTTAACACATTCTTCTAATGTGAAATTATATTTTGCAGCAGTTAGTTCTAAATCATTAACTATAAATTCAAGTACTAATGGATCATATTTCATATCTTTTATTTTCTTATCTAGTGACCAACTAAGAAATTCTAAATTAGCAATCAAATTCGTTCTGATAAATAATTCGGATGGTGTTTTTGGGAAATCATTAGTATATTTCTTTGGAATGTTTTTAAAAAATTTAATTGTATCCTCTAAATCCGATGTGAGCCAATATCCTATTACTAATGTTATGTAAGTATCTCCAATACCATCTTTTATCTTTTCTAAATCGTTGTTTTTTATAGCTTCCAAAATTTCTTTTGTTTCTTCTTCGGTCTTTTCAAATTCTTTTTCTAATGTGCAATATTCGTGAAATTTTCGAGCTATTGCCCAATCAATAATATTACTTATCATTCTTAATCCTCTTTAATTACTTCGATACTGTAATTTGAAATGCTATTTTTTCTAAGTCCATATCGTCTGTTATCTTTTAAATCAAAAATTTCAACGAAATATCCGCAGGAATTAATCCAAGAATTAAAATTCTCAAATGTATATTTATCAACAATATATTCTACTTGCTGTGCCATTATTTCAACTGTCAGTAAAAATGTTTCTTCTTTTTTATTTTCTTCTTGTTTATTTTCTGTGTTGTAAAATCTAAGCATTAATTATGCTCCTTTCTTTTGTGGTTTGAAAAATCTTGTTGAATCTTTATTAAATATTTCAGTAAATATTATAGATTAACTTTTTGAGATTTATATTTTAAAGCACTATAAGTAAAATCTAATATACGATAGCATTGTTCAAATGTAAGTCCTTCTCGTTCAAATAAAGAGATGATTTCATCTGATACTGGTGCTATCTTATTTTTAACAAACTCATTTGCATATGGATTATCTTCTGCTGGATAATGTTTCTCAAGTAACATTAATGTTGTATTTATTTCTTCTTTCATTATTTCTCCTCCTTTATTTATCAAAATAATTTTTTTTGTAAAACTCTTGAGTGCTATTTAATATATCAATTAATACCTCAGGAGTTATTTGTTTTCCTTGTTCAATAACCTCTATGTCTAACGTTAAAGTAGCTTTAGATGTATTTAAATCATTAGCAACAGGATATTCTTTTTGTTCAATTTTGTAATTTCTTATAAATGCATACAATTTAATTTTCCTTCCTTTCTTTCCTTTATCACTTTAATTAGTAATTTTAAGTAATATTTTGTACTACAGCTTCTTTAACTAAAAAGGCTGTAGTTCTTTCTAATATTAGCTTAGCTTACCAGTAAGGGAGATTGTGTTTTGCTAATATATTGATTATCTCGTTTCTAATTGGTTCTTCATCTTTCGATAAAAAAACATCATCAGTTTCTATTTCTTTATATTCAATCGAAATAATTTTTCCACTTATAGTAGTTGTTATATTTTTAGAAATATTCATATAGATAGTCTCCTTTCTGTTTTATGATATAATTACCTCAAAGAAGGTGATTAGTTATGTCTACTGCTCGTTTGAAGAGATTTTTTTTATTATCCCCATAACTCCTATAACAGCATCATTAAGGGCGTGTATATAACCCTTGAAATAATCGGATTTTAAAACCCTAATTTGTTCTTTTGACAAGTTTAATTTTTTTACTTCTTCTATATTTTTTTTAAAAAGTTTTTTCTTTTGTCTTCTATTCACTTTCTATCACTCCGTAAAAACTGTGGCGGTTGTTTAATATCTACTAACTTTTAAATTTTCTAAAGTATCATAAACTTCTAAAATATCGTAATCCTTACCTGTTTCTCCTCTAGGAATGTATCTAAGTCCTGCCTCTTCCCATGTGTCAATTAGACTAGGATGACATTTGAATAACTTAGCAAGTTCGCTTTTTTTGTAATATCTCTTAACCATGAGTTGGGATTCTAATATTTCTGTTATAATCTCTTTATGAATTTCAAATATTTCTTTTCTAATAAACTTTTTCCCTTCTTCAGATAACAAAGTTTCTAACATTCCTCTCCCTCCTTTATATTGTGATTTTGTGACTTTTCTGTTATTTCTTTATTATTGATAAGTCAGTATTGTGGAAAGAAAAATATAAATTAATCATCTAATTTTCCAAAAATAGAGAATACATCTGTTCTGTTTAACGAACGATTTTTGTAAAAAAATAAGAACTTACATCTTTTAATGGTATGTCCAACACTTCACAAATTCTAAACATTTCACTCTCAGTGAATTCTCCATTTCTCTCTAACTTCGCATATAAAGCTGTTCTACCAATGTTAGCTAAATTAGAAAATTCATATAATGTTAAATTTTTCTCTTTAATCCGACCTTTTAACTTACTATAGTCGAATTCTATTTTTTTCATTAAAACACCTCCTTATTCGTTCTGTTTTACGAACTAAGTATAACATGAAATTTTATTTTTTGTCAATAGTTTTTTTCGCAAAACAGAACTTTTCTCTTTTTTTTTATTAATTTTTGTTGCGTTATCAGAACAAAAATGATATACTTTTTTTGAAGGAGGTTGAATTATGGCTAATAAAGTAACTATTGAACAACGATTAAAAGAGATAATGAAGATAAGAAATATTAACTTGTCAAAATTATCTGATATTTCTAAAATAAGTAAATCTTCTTTACATTCTTATCTTCAAGGGAAAAATGAACCTAAGCAAAATAATATATATAGACTTGCTCGAGCCTTGAATGTCTCAGAATCTTATCTAATGGGATGGACTGAAGAAATAGAACAAAAACATGAAATAAAAACAAACTCTAAAGGTATACAAATTCCAGTATTAGGTACTGTGCCTGCAGGAATACCAATATCAGCCATAGAAGATATAATCGACTATGAAGAGATACCTAGATCATGGGAGAATCAAGGAGAGTTTTTTGGGTTAAAAATTAAAGGTGACAGTATGTACCCCACTTTAGAAAATGGCGATGTTGTTATTGTTAAAAAGCAAAGCACAGCAGACAACGGAGATACAGTAATTGTAATGGTGAATGGTGATGATGCAACTTGTAAGAGATATGAACGTTCTGATACCGGAATAATGCTTATACCTAATAATAATGCTTATACTCCAATTTTTTACACCAATGAAGAGATAGAGAGTCTTCCTATATCTATTATAGGAAAAGTTGTAGAACTTAGACGTAAATTTTAGATAAGGGGAAGATTATTATGAAAAAATTAAAAAAAAATAAAAAGCAAGAAATACAAAAACAGAATATAAAAGCTGCGTTTGGATGTTTAGGTGTTATTTTAGCAAGTATTTTGTTTATATTTTTTCTTGCGTTCATTTTCTCATCAGAATCTTCTAAAGGGACACTAAGTGAAAGTAAGACTTCAAAACATTTGACTGATGAGATAGCAAAAAAAATAGAACATCAATTAAATGATAGATTTAATAATGAGTATCTTAAAGAATTTAAAGTAGAGTATAAAAAAGAATATGACACTTTTGTTTTTACACCAATAGACAAAACAAGAATTAAATTAGATACGTTTGTTCGTGATCCAAAAAATGAAAGTAAGGCTGGGGAATGGTACAAACAACAAGGAAACTTAATTCATTTTTCTGGCAAGTATTATAAAGAAGAACAAATCGAAAGTAAATTTAGTATTGTTAATCCTAATGATGCAAATAGTATATTGATTACTTTTGAAAAGGGAGAACCTACCTATGTTTTTTTTAATAATTAATAAGAGTTTTAAAGGTTATCTTTAAATTTATTGCGGCATGTTTATTTGTTTAAATAGTCATACTGCGATGTTGTAATAATATTTGGGGAAAATAAAATTAATATTCAAAGGAGGGAAAATGGTTAAATATAAAGATAAAAACAGTTTGTAAAATAAAAAAGGGGCTATTATGAATTTAATAAAAAAAAGAAAAGTAAAAGATAAAAAAACACCAAACAAAAAGATTTATAAAATAGTATTTATGATTTTTGTTATCAGTATAGCAGCTGTGGTCTTTATTTCTTTAATTTCACCTCACGATTCTGGTGTAGACACAAATCAGTTTACGCGTGAAAAAAAAGAAATGTCAAAAGAGGAAAAAGAGACGATTGGGCGAGCGATAGATATAAACAATTTGGATGATTGGTTTGAGATAGTCCATTCAGAAAAGGATAAACTTTATCATCTTTATCCGAAAGGTTGGGCAAAAAAAACGATAGAAAATTTTTTAAAAGATCCTAAAAATAAATTTTATTCTGAGGCATGGTTTAGTCTTAAAAACAGAATAGCTACTACTTCTTGCTATTGGAAATTATTAGATTTACCTATCGAAGACATTGATGTTCATAGTCCGTATAATTCTGATATAGTAATATTGAGAGCAAGAGATGGGGCTATTACATTCAATGATTTTCAAGATAAGGAGTAACTGGTATAAAATGGTTAAATATAAAGATAAAAACAAAGAGAAGCTTACAAGATCAAGAGATATCCTCGTAAGCGTTGCTAATAATCCTAGAAATAAAAAATTTGAAAAATTATCGACATCGGATATATTTAGGGCTAAACAATTAAGAAATGATAACAATAATAATATAAAAGGTTTTAGGCGCTATAAAAAAGGTTCTATAATTTTTGTTGATTTTGGTATTGGTATAGGAAATGAGTTTTCGCATCCACATTTTTGCGTTGTAATGGATAATAAAGATAATCCTAAAAAAGGTACCCTTACGGTTATTCCTTTAACATCTAAAGAAAAAAATAATTTTATAAAACTAGATAAAAATATGATTTACAAATTTTTTGATCAAACTGTAAAAGATATACAAGAAAGAAATAAATTATTGACCGCGATATTCGACTTACAAAATAATCCTTTAACTAAGAAATCGGGAGTATATTACCCTAAAGACGAAAACATACAGTTACTTATTGATGAATTAGCTAAAAGGAATAATTTAAAAAATACTATTTCTATTCAAAAAGCCAAACAATGCATCATGAAAGAAGATAAATATTCAAAAGAAATAGCTGAATTTTATTTAAAATACAATAAAAATACCTATGCTAATGTTCAAGCTATAACTACTATTAGTAAGTTTAGGATATTTAAACCTTTGAACCCATTAGATCCCATAGGAAAGCTACAATTATCGAAAAGACTAATAAAAGTGTTAGAGGAAGAAGTAGTTAAAAATCTAACATCAGTAAAAATTGACAAACCATAATATCTATAATATAATAATAGTATCTTAGAGGTGTGCAAATGCACATGCTCTACTGGTTACATTTTTCAGAGAGATTTATATATCGGCTCTGCATATATAGGCATTTATGGTCTTCCATAAATGCCTTTTTTATTTAATATTATTATGGCCAATCGGCCACCAAACAATATATCACTCCCTAAAAACTGTGGCGGTTAGAAAGGAATGATATATATGAAAATAAAAAAATACGAAAAATACGGTAAAATTCACTATAAAGTGCATGGTTTATATTTAGGTATTGATCCATTTACTGGTAAGGAAATAAGAAAAACTAAATCTGGATTTAAATCAAAACGAGAAGCTGAAATATATGTAGCTAAAATAAAAACAGAACTTGCTGAAAAAGGTGTGCTTTCTAACGAAAATACAAAATTTAAAGAGGTATTTGAGCTTTTTCTAGTTGGGTATAAAGATACTGTAAAAGAGAGTACCCTATTGAGTAATACATATGCCTTTAATTTAATTTTAGATAAAATTGGTCGCATGGATATAAAAAAAATAAATGTGACTCATTGTCAAAAAATAATAAATGATTATAGTGAGAAATATTCTATTTCAATTTTAAAAAGAATAAAGACGTATGGGGCTATGATTTTTGAACATGCTGTGCGTATGAGGCTTATTTATGATAACCCTATGAGCCACGTATTGATACCTAGAAAGCCAGTAAATCTTGACGAAGATGAATCTATACTTTATTATACTATGGACGAACTACGATGCTTTTTAGAGCTTGTACAGGAACATAGAACTTTGAAACAGCTTACTATGTTTCGATTGTTGGCTTTTACTGGAATGAGAAAAGGTGAAATGCAGTCTCTAACATGGGATGATATAGATTTTATTAATAACACTATTAATATTAATAAAACTGTTGCTCTAAATATGAATAAGAAACTTACAGTTCAATCACCTAAAAGCAAGAGTAGTGTTAGAAAAATAAGTATAGATGAGGGAACTAGCACATTGCTTAAGAAATGGAAATTAACTCAAAAAGAAGAGTTGTTTAAACGTGGGTTGAAACCTAAAGAAAAGCAATTATGTTTTAGTGATTCTAAAAATAAACTATTAGACTTAATGTGGTTAAATAGAAAAATGAAGCAAATTTGTAAAAAATATAATTTCAAAGAAATTAAAATTCATGGCTTTAGGCATACTCACTGTAGCTTAATGTTTGAAAGCGGGGCAACAATTCAAGAAGTTCAAGATAGATTAGGACACTCTGATTTAAAAACAACAATGGGAATTTACGCTCATGTTACCCAAAAACAAAAAGATAATTTAGCTGTTAAGTTTTCTAAATATGTGAATTTTTAACAAACCGTATGCAAAACAAAACAAAAAGCCTTAAACGTTTATACTTTAAGGCTTTTCTAACTTTATTATTTAGTTTCTCTGTGTAAAGTCACTTTTTTTAATCTTGGACAGTATTTTTTAAGTTCAATACGGTCTGGATTATTTCTTTTGTTCTTTTTAGTAATGTAGTTTCTATCACCACATTCAGTACAAGCTAATGTTACATTTACGCGCATTAATATAACCTCCTATAAAATTTAATCTTAACAACTTTTTCATACAACAAAATATATTTTAACATAACTTACTTAATATTTCCAGTATAAAATGTTATTTTTCATAATTTTTTTTAGAAAATCATATCAAATAGTTTATTACTCCCCAAACACTTTATAATAATCTTGTTTAAATTTCTCAATACCGATATCTGTAAGTGGATGTTTGATCATTTGTTTTATTACACTATAAGGAACTGTCGCTATATCGCAACCCATTTTTGCGCATTCAGCTACGTGAATAGGATTTCTAACACTTGCAGCGATAATTTCAGAATCAATATCATTATTAGAGAATATTTCTACGATTTCTTCGATTAAAATCAATCCATTATGTGAAATATCGTCTAAACGCCCTAAAAATGGTGAAACATAAGTAGCACCAGCACGAGCAGCAAGTAAAGCTTGGTTTGCGCTAAAGATAAGTGTAACATTCGTTTTAATTCCTTCTTGTTTTAAAATCTTAACAGCACGTAATCCATCTTCTGTCATAGGAATTTTTACAACCATGTTTGGATGAATTTTAGCAATTTCTCTAGCTTCTTCTACCATATCTTTCCAACATGTAGTTGTTGCTTTTACTTCACCACTTATTGGTCCATCAACTATTTCTGTGATTTCTCTAATAACTTCTTTAAAATTACGACCTTCTTTTGCTATAAGTGATGGATTAGTTGTTACCCCGCAAATCACCCCAAGGTCATTGGCTAACTTAATATCATCCACATTAGCAGTATCTATAAAAAATTTCATTATATAATCCCCTCTCGATTTTTTATCTTTATTTTATCATAACACATCAGAAAAGCGATTTCAATTTTTTATTTACTTACAGAAAATATTTCTTTCTTTAATATCGTCATATTTGTTTTTTCAAAAAATATATGATAGAATAACACTATATTTTAGGAGGCAAATGATGAAGAAATTTTTAGAAAAAGTACCTTATTTAATTTTTTCTTTCTTTTTATTTATAATACTCCCTCTATGTTCTTATTTTATATCTAATAAATCAGGAATGATAATTTTACTTCTTATATTTATGTATCCTATTGTTAGTTTTGTAATATCATTTCTATATGCGTATAATAAAAAGGACTTTAGTTACTTATTTTCGTTTATTATAGGTTTCTTCTATTTAATATCTTGTTTAATTATTTTAAACTTTGATATTCTTATCTATGGACTTGGTTATGTGTTCTTTAGTTTATGTGGGCAAGGTATTGGTTTTTTAGCTAATGAACTCCGTAAAAATAAAAAAAGTACTAAATAGGGTTTAAAAAATCGGACTGATGAAAATTCATCTAGTCCGATTTTTATTATATTTCATATCCTAATAACATTCCGCCTTCTTCTCCGTAGAAACTACAGATTCCAGAAGTAGGTACCGCGATAAATTCTACATTTGTGAATTTTTCTTTTAATTTTTCTTCTATTTTTTCACAAATATTTGTATTATTTCTATGAGTAATTACAGCTCTTCCACCTTTGTATCCAGCTTTAATCATTTCGTCTATTACAGTAGAAACGGCTTTTTTCTCTCCACGAACTTTGTGTAGTAAATGTAATGTGCCTTCACTACTTGCTTCTCCTACCATACGCATATTTAGTAATCCTACTACCGCAGCCGCAAGTTTATTTAAGCGACCATTTTTCACTAAATTATCTACTTTTTCTAATACAAAAATAAGTTTTGAGTTCTCCCAATATTTTGTTATTGTAGCAACTACTTCGTCAAAAGATAATCCTTCTTTAATCAGTTCATTTATTTTAAGGAGCAGTAAGTCATTTTGCCCACCTGCTGAAAGAGTATTAATAATATGTATATTAACATTATTATTTTCTTCTTTTATCATTTTTTCTGCTATAACTGCACTATTATAACTTCCAGACATCCCACCAGTCAAAGTCAAAACTATTACATTCTCTGCTCCTCTATAAGCTGATAAGTAAGCTTCCGGACTAGGACATGCTGATCTAGCCGGTTCTGAACTAGCGTATACTTCTTCCATCATTTTATCAATATCTAAATCCAAATTATCTACAAAAACTTTATCCTCTACTTGAAGAGAAAACGGTACTCTTTCATAAGCAACATTTTCAGCTTTATTAGGGATTTCCCTAAAATCACATGCAGTATCTACAACTATTTTCCACTTCATTTTTTATTCTCCTCTTTTTACCTATTATATTATTTTAAATCATCTGCTAATTCTAATGTTTGCTCATATAACCTTACAGTTGCACATGCTGATTTTATAACAATAGGTATTTCATCAGTATCCTCACCGTTCATACAAGCTACAAAATTATTATACATTATTTCTGATTTATTATTTTTTGTAAGCATTGTTAATGTTTTGCTTATTTCTTGAATTGAGAAAACATTTTTCAAATATGTAATAACTATTAATCTGGCCAATTGACGTCGACTATATTTTTTCTTTATAGGCTTATCCACATAATGATTTTTAACATAATTGTTAATCATAGCTGATGTTAATCCCTTATCATTTTTCAACATGATTGGACTATGTAATTTATTAACATACTCTAGTACTTGGTCTAAATATAAATCTATTTCCGGTAGTTCTGACCATTTTGGATATTCTCTTACCAAATTCTCTCCACCTCTTTATCTAGTTTCGATAATTACATTATATTGTTTTTTAAACTAATAGTCAAGAAAAATAAAACTTTCCACAAGATTTCTCTTATGAAAAGGTTTTTTATTATGCTAATTGTTTTTTTATATTTTTCTTCATATACATATAATATACTAGAACTCCCAGTGCATATGTCCCTAAACCTATTATCCACCCTATCCAAAGACCATCTATGCCTATACCCTTCTTAAACACTAAAAAGTACGCTACTGGAATACCTACTAAATAATAACCGATAAACATCGCTACGCATATAGGTACAACTTTTTTATAGCCACGAAGAACTCCTGCTAAAGCTGATGCAAAAGAATCACAAATTGCAAAACCTATCGCATATACTAATAAATGTGCTGTTAGTGCTATAACGCCTAAATCTTTACTATATAAATATGGAATATTAGCATCGAATATCCAAACAATCAGTCCTGCTAAAAATGCAAAAATCATTCCCATTATTACTCCAAGAATTGTATAACGGCGTGCCATTTTATAATTTTTTGCCCCTACATGATAGGCTACTATTATCGTAACAGTATTTGCTACACTCACTGGTAAACTATATAAAAAACCTGAGAAATTCAATGCTGCCTGATGCGAGGCTATAATTGTTGTATCAAAACGTGATACCATTAGAGATAGAGTAGAAAATACTACAGTTTCTAGCGCTGTGGCTATAGCTATCGGTACTCCTAGCTTAAATATTTCTCCCCAATGTGAGAATTTAATTCCTTCTTTTTCAAAAATCTTATATTTATTAATTTTTGGATGCTTTAGTGTTAAAAATAAAGCTATGAAGAACAGTACCATATAAGTCAACGATACCGCCATACCATTACCTGCTCCACCAAGCTCTGGCATACCTAGCTTACCAAAGATAAAACCATAAGCTAATAAAATATTTACAGGTATCGAAATTATCATCATTATCATAGATAATCTAGTAAGCCCTAAACTATCCATAAAAGCCCTAAGCACAACATATAAAAATATAGGTAAGACTCCTATACTTTCATAAAATAGATATTTTTTAGTAACTCTTGCTATATTTTTATCCATCCCTAAACTATTAACAATCGGTTCTGCTAAAGTATTTAGTCCTATAATAAGTATGATACTAATAAAAACTGCAATATATAAAAACTGACGAACTTTAGTTGGTATTTCTTGTTCTCGCCCTTTCCCCATCAATTGTGACACAATCGGAACTATTGCAAGAACTATAGAATTTAGGGTATACATTACAGGATTCCAAATATTAACACCCATGCTAACTCCTGCAAGGTCAGTAGGACTGTAATGACCAGCCATAAATGTTCCTATCATCGATGACGAATAAGATATTATTTGATATATTAGAACTGGCAATAACAATTTAATAAAAATTTTAGACTGTTCTTTTATATTCTCACCTTGATACATAGTTCCTCCTTATTTTATTTACACTTTTATATCATTGTATATCTAGTTATAATTTATTTTCCACAAAAAAAATCCAAAAGTAAATACTTTTAGATATCATCGATTTATACTAATATGCAACTGAGACTTGAATAGATTAGAAAACCGTTAGTTTAATCGACAACTCAACCTCAACAAAAACTTACACCCACAATGACATTACTTAATGCTGCTTCCTTCCGGACCTGACATGGTTCATAAGTATTGCGTCGTAAGATGCCTCAGTCTCAACATTACGTGTTAAACTCGACATTCCCTAGTCTACCCGCATCTCAGTATTCAGCCTTGCTAAAGCGGATTGCAAGTACAGGGCACCGCTAACTCCCCACCTAGCATTTCTTAATTATAGCAAATAAAAAATTAAAAATCAAGAGCTTTACAAAAAAGGTTATAGCTATAAAATATATCTCCTTAGTTACTTTTATTAATCTCTCACTATTTACTCTAATGTATTAATTTATCCAGGTCGTCTATATTTAAAATACAGTCTTCCTCATTAATGACTAAACAAGGTATTCCTATTTGCATACTCCCTTGAATTCCTTCAAATGCTTTATATGTATCTCTAACATATAAAAATTGTTTCAAATTTTTTAGAGAAGATAATATTTCCACCTCTTCATAACCTATTTCCAATTCTGCTAGTTTTTCTTTAAATGGCGCTGTATCTGGACAACTTTGTGCATAATATAAAATATTTTTCATAAATCATCTATCCTTCCTTCTAGTTTTAATAGTAAATCTACTTTATATTTTAGCATAAAATAAAAATAAGCTCTATAATTTAGTATAGAACTTACCTTTTTCTTTGTATTTTTACCCTTTTTATTGAATCAGAAAAAACTGATGCTAAAAGTATCCCCATCGCAATAGCTCCCGCTTGTAGCAAGGTTTCTATACCTACTTTAAATGCTACATTGTAATTTTTTGTAACTAAATTTTGCATAGTATTGTACATCCCATACCCAGGAACGAGAGGAATTATTCCAGTATATATAAAGATTGTCGCTGGCATACGAAGCAATTTAGAAGTACTCGTTGAAAGAATCCCTACACATAAGGCACCAAAAAAACTTCCAATTACAACATCTGTTAATAATTTAACTATTACATATACCAACCATCCGGCTGCTCCTATTAATGAACAGCTCAATAGTGATTTTTTAGGTGCATTAAAAAATATTGCAAATGCAAATGTCACAACAAATCCTGCAATAAATTGTATATAAATATTATATTCCATAGTTTACTCCTTTACACTATTTTTAATCCCATAACTACGCCTAATGCTATTGCAATCGATACAAAAATAGCTGATTGCACCCCTATTATTCCAGATAAATAATCACCTGCCATAAAATCTCGAACTGAATTGGTAATCTGTACCCCAGGAACAAGTGGCATAAGGCTTACGATAATTATACTAACCGGATTATGAATAAATAAAAATTTAGTAAGAATCATCACTAATACCGTAGAGATAAAGGATCCTAAAAAATTAGTTAAAAAAGATATTATTTTATATCTTCCAATGAATAATAAAAATGCTACTTCTACTGCCATAACTAAAAATGCTACTATACTATCTTTAAACGTTCCTCCGAACATAATGGCAAAAAATGGTGCTGATATAGTCAATGCAGACAATACTGCTAAATTAGAATACCTAGTTTTATTTTTTATATCTTTCATTTTTCTAAAGGCATAATCTAGAGAACATCCACCCATAACCATTTTTCTCGATAAGTCATTTAATAATGAAATTTTTTCAAGATTTCTATCTCCTAAAA
>ERZ773073.421-NODE-421-length-22539-cov-92.308086_pt1 | contig 22539 bp, 16 predicted proteins | sample MGYA00580616_ERZ773073 | MGnify/ENA primary metagenome ERZ773073 (study PRJEB29015, sample SAMEA2737960) | human oral metagenome | biome: human oral; feature: human-associated habitat; material: dental | place: China | collected 2131 ...
TGGCGTAACCAATTCGGCCGGTGACGCAATCGGCAGAAACGAACCATCAACCACCCACACATATGTCGGCGTCGACTCCCGCGGCAATTCGTGCACGCATTCGACATAATCCGACCCCACCAACGCCCGCACCCAACCCTGGGCAACCCCCGGATCCACCCACCGCCCATCTGGGGAAGATATTCGCAAAAACACCAGGTAGGCGGCAACCCGCGGATCATCCGGCGTGTACAACCTTCGCCGTATCGCCGGACCCACTCGATGCCGGGAAATTGTGGCATTCAACCGCCTTCGGCCGGTCAGCGCCGGGAGTTTCTTGGTAGGCGGCCGCCATGTTGCCACCGGGCGTGACAGCGAACGAGGATGACGCATCACCGAACCCAACGCTGCAACGGTCTGCGGATGCTGGATCACAGCCCGATCCGCCATGGCGCCGGGATCGGAAGGCGCAGGAAATAATTCGGGAAAATCCTGGTGCATCATCATGGTTATCACCTTAAAGCTCGCTCCGGACACCCCATCCAAGCACACGAAAATGTGTTCGAGGACCGTTGGTTTTTTACGGATTTTCCTTGGGTAAGGTCTACGCTGGAACCGATGACTACCAACAGTGACCCAACCGCCCGCCCGGCAGAGAGAATCCCCCGGGAAATCTGGATTTTGGTGATTGCCGCCTTCATCATTGCCCTAGGCTATGGATTCATTTCCCCCATCCTCCCGCAGCTTGCCACCAGCTTCGGCGTCGGTGCGGTTGCGGCCGGCGCCGTCATCTCCGCGTTCAGCTTCACCCGACTCGTGTTTGCCCCCGCCGGTGGCAAACTTGTCGACAAACTCGGTGCCCGCTGGGTATATATCACCGGTCTGCTCATCGTTGCCGTCACCACCGGGCTCATTGCCGCCGCTCAAGAGTATTGGCATCTTGTGCTCCTGCGAGGGCTTGCTGGGTTTGGGTCTACCATGTTTACCGTATCCGCCATGGGGCTCATCGTGCGGCTTGCCCCGCCCACCATCCGGGGCCGCTGCTCCGGTGCTTATGCCTCCGGGTTCCTCTTCGGCTCCGTCTTCGGCCCCGCCTTGGGGTCGCTCCTCTCGGTCTTGGGGTTCCGCTGGCCATTCCTCATCTATGGGCTGTTTCTGGCCTTGGCTTCCCTCGTCGTGTGGCTGTCGATGCCCAAACACATTGGTAGCCGTGTGGCACAATCCCAGGACACCCGGCTGGAACTGGGGGTCATGGAGGCGCTTCGCCACCCGACCTACCGGGCCATTATCGTGACCTCGTTCGCCAACGGGTGGGTGAACTTTGGGGTGCGGGTCGCCGTGGTCCCGCTTTTCGTCGAGGCCACCTTCACCAATGGCGGGACCGTTGCCGGTTACGTGCTCTCTGCCTACGCCGTGGGCAACGCCATCGCCTTGCAATTCTCCGGGCGCGTTGCCGACGCTATTGGGCGCAAACCACCCATTTATTGTGGGCTTCTCGTGGCGATGGTCTTCACCGCCAGTTTCGGGTTCACCCATAGTTTCGGGGTTCTCGTTGTGTTCTCCGCCTGCGCCGGCCTCGGGGCCGGGCTCAGCAACCCGCCCATCCAGGCCGCCCTCGCCGACATCATTGGCTCCGACCGGAACGGTGGGAAAACCCTGGCGGCCTTCCAAATGGCCGGCGACTGCGGCACCATTCTCGGACCCCTGGTTATCGGCTGGGTGGTGCAACAACACGGTTACAAATACGCATTCCTCATTGCCGGGGCCGTCGTCCTTATTGCCCTCGCAACCTGGCTGCGGGCCAAGGAAACCCTCCGCCGGCCGTCCGCTCCGGGCGATGCCCAGCTCACGGAGGTCGTGGGCGCCGTCATTACCCGCGACGGCCGGATCCTTGCCGCCCAGCGCGCCGACACCCACATGTGGGAATTCCCCGGCGGCAAAATCGAAAACGGTGAAACCCCAAAGCAGGCCCTCAAACGGGAAATCCGTGAAGAACTCGGCTGCGTCATCACCGTCGGCGATAAAATCACCACCACCATTCACAATAATATTGCGCTCAGCACCTACCGCTGCACCATAGGATCCGGTGAGCCCCAGGCCCTAGAGCATCAGGCCATCGCCTGGCGGGTTCCGCAACACCTTGCCGAGCTCGATTGGGCGCCCGCCGACCTGCCCACCGTCGAAAAGCTCACCAGGATAAATCACATCTGATAAGACACACGTCGTGCTGGTTCGCTATTAGTCACAAAATAGCGTACTGTGGTGCTGCAATGAGTATTACCGATGACGCTACCGGCAGCGCTTTCGAGCCGGACGAGAATAATGTAGTGTCGGAATCTCAGGAAACTTCGCAGGAAGTCACGCCCAATCCCATCACCCTCGACGAAGTGGTTGTCGAGGAACCGGGTGGCGACGACTCCAGGGTTGCGGACACTTCTGAGGCCACCGACTTTGATGAAAATGACTCAGAAGAAACCCCAGGCACCAGCTTTGATACGCTGGGCCTTCCCAAGCCTGTAGTCAAAGCAGTAGAAAATGTGGGGTTTGAAACCCCGTCACCCATCCAAGCCCAAACCATACCCGTGCTCCTCGATGGGCATGATGTGCTCGGTCTGGCCCAAACCGGCACCGGCAAGACCGCAGCATTCGCGCTGCCCATTTTGTCGCTTATCGACGCCGACATCCGCCACCCCCAGGCACTCATCCTTGCCCCCACCCGGGAACTAGCCCTCCAGGTTGCCGACTCCTTCCAGGTCTTCGTCGACCACCTCGACGGCGATATTTCTGTCCTCCCTATCTATGGTGGCCAGGCGTACGGCATTCAGCTTTCCGGGCTGCGCCGCGGCGCCCAAATCGTTGTGGGCACCCCTGGGCGGGTTATCGACCACCTGGAAAAGGGCTCCCTCGACATTTCCGAGCTGCGGTTCCTCGTCCTTGACGAGGCCGACGAAATGCTCAACATGGGCTTCCAGGAAGACGTGGAACGCATCCTTGCGGACACCCCGGAAGAAAAACAAGTCGCACTGTTCTCTGCAACCATGCCCAGCGGGATTCGCCGGTTGTCGAAGCAGTACATGAACGACCCGCACGAGATTCAGGTCAAGTCTGAAACCCGCACCAACACCAATATCACCCAGCGGTTCTTGAACGTGGCCCACCGCAATAAGCTGGACGCGCTCACCCGCATTCTCGAAGTCACCGAATTTGAGGCCATGATTATGTTTGTGCGCACCAAATTCGAAACCGAGGAATTGGCCGAGAAGCTGCGTGCCCGCGGCTTCAACGCGGCCGCCATCAACGGCGATATTGCCCAGCAGCAGCGCGAACGCACCGTTGAACAGCTGAAAGACGGTCGCCTTGATATTCTCGTAGCCACCGACGTGGCCGCCCGCGGCCTGGACGTGGAACGCATCTCCCATGTTTTGAACTACGACATTCCTTCCGACACGGAATCCTATGTGCACCGCATTGGGCGCACCGGACGCGCTGGTCGGAGCGGTGAGGCGATTTTGTTCGTCACCCCCCGGGAGCGCCGCTTCCTGCGGAATATTGAGCGGGCCACCAATGCGCCCCTGCAGGAAATGGAATTGCCCACCGTTGACGAGGTCAACGAGTCCCGCAAGGCCAAGTTCGCGGACTCCATCACCGAATCTTTGGAAAACACCCAGGTGGCGGTGTTCCGTAACCTGGTCAAGACCTATTCGGAACAGCATGACGTGCCTTTAGAAGACATTGCCGCAGCCCTGGCCACCCAGGCCCGGGCAGGTGACGAATTCCTGATGACGGAGCCGCCGGCGGAGAAGCGCCGCAACCGGCGAGACCGTGATCGGAATGATCGCGGCGACCGGGGCTATGATCGGTTTGACCGGGACCGGGATGATCGTCGCGGCGGCTACAACCGGGGCGGCCGGGGTCGGTTCGATCGGGGCAGCCAAGACATGGAAACCTACCGGTTAGCAGTGGGCAAGCGGCAGCATGTGCGCCCGGGCGCCATCGTCGGTGCCTTGGCAAATGAGGGCGGCCTGTCCAACAAGGACTTTGGTCGCATCACTATCGGCTCGGACTTCACCCTGGTGGAACTTCCCAAGGGGCTGCCGAAGTCGGTGTTCGATAACCTGCGGGACACCCGCATTTCCGGCCAGCTGATTCACATTGAGAAAGATACCGGCGGCCGGGGTCGTGGCGGCTACAACCGGGGCGATCGAGGCGACCGTGATTGGGATGATCGCGGGGATCGCGGCGGCCGGGGCGGCTACAACCGCGACCGAGGTAACGGTGGCCGAAACCGGGACCGGGGCGACTGGAACGATCGTCGTGGCGGCTACAACCGGGGTGACCGTGATCGTGGCGGCTACAGCCGTGATCGGGGCGACCGCGACTGGCGGGAGTAACCCCACACCAGCCACACCAGTCATGTGATACATAATTGGCCCACCACACACCCAGTGGTTTTCACCAATATGGGTGCGTGGTGGACCATGCCATGTTTTGCGGCAGGTGGCAGGTGGCGGAAGATCCTATTTGAGCCGGTAACCGGATCCCCGAACCGTTTCCACCTTGTCGGCGCCGATTTTCTTCCGCAGGCTGCGGATATATACATCTACTACGTTTGAACCCGGGTCGAAATCCATCCCCCACACCTGGCTGAGCAATTGGCTGCGGGAAAGAATTTGCCGGGGATGCCGCATGAGGGTCTCTAACAGACCCAGTTCCCTACGGGAGAGGTCTCGCCATTTGTCGTCGATAAGCACCCTATGGGCCCGTAAATCCAGCACCATGCCGTTATGGTGAATCTGGGTGCTGTTTGCCCCATTCATGTCCGGGTTGCTTTCGGCCAGGCGCAGCCGCACCCGGGCCAATAGCTCGGCGAACTGGAATGGTTTGGGCATATAGTCGTTGGCGCCACCTTCTAGGGTACGCAGCCGGTCCTCCAAGGCGGTGCGGGCCGTGAGCACAATGATAGGCAAGGTGGTGCCCAACGATCGTAGCTGTTCGAGAATATCGGTGCCGTCCATATTGGGGAGGCCCAGGTCAAGTATCATGAGCTGGTAAGCGCCGGACCTAGCCATGCCGAAAGCCACGGGGCCATTGTCGGTCACGTCACAGGAATAGCCTGCGGATTCTAGGCCTCGGGCAATGAACTCTGCAATCCCATTATCATCCTCAGCGATTAAGATACGGCTCATTTAATACTCCTTATAAATATCAATGATTTCTGATTGGATTGGGGGAATAGTTGCAGGGAAAGTGATACCAAACGTCGAGCCTAGGCCTGGTGTCGAGTCTACCCAAGCGTGCCCGCCGTGTGCTTCGGCGATCACTTTGACAATGGAAAGACCCAGTCCAGCGCCTTTCTTTGGTACTTGGTCGGAGGAGGGGGATTGTTCGCCCCGATTGAATCGGTGGAAGAGAATCTCTTGGGTTGCACTATCAATACCGGGGCCGAAATCTCGGACGCTGAAACCAACCTGACCGTCTTTATTGGTGGATCCAATGATGATAGGGGAATCATCATTGGTGTATTTCACTGCGTTGCGGGTTAATTCCAGAATAGCCTCGGTGATGCGCTGCGCGTCAGCTAACACAAAACCTTCGGCGATTTCGGTGACCTTGGCCCGGCCACCGGAGACCATGTCGGCCTTGTCTTCAATATCGATCGTGAGTTCGGTGAGGTCGATGGGTTGCATGTGGAGGAAGCTGGGGCCGTCCGCATCGGCAATGGCAAGGGTTAGTAGGTCGTTGACCATGCGGGTCATGCGGTCGAGTTCGTCCATGCACAGTTTGACGCTGCGTTCCCGCTGATCGTGGGTGGCGGTGTCGAGGAGTTCTAGGTGGCCGCGGATGACGGTGATGGGGGTGCGGAGCTCGTGGCCGGCGTCGTCGACGAATTGCCGCTGCGCCTTATAGGCGGTGTCGATTCGATCAAGCATTCGGTTGAAAGTACCGGCCAGGTCGGCGATTTCGTCTTCGCCGTCGACGGGGACGCGGGAGGTGAGGTCGGAGTCGGTGATTTGGTTGGCGATATTGCGGAGGGTCCTAATGGGGTTAATGATCTGGTTAGCGATGAGCCAGGCGATAATCACGGCGATAAGCATGACCACCAGCCCTAAGGTTGTGAGTAGCTGGGTTTGGGTGGTGAGGTTGCGGTACAGGTCGTCGGTGAAAACCACAGTGGCGAAATAGTCGGGTTTGTCCTGGCCGGGGGTGGTGATTTCGACTCGCGCCCAATGCATGTTGTTGGTGATCCCGGAGTTGTTGGATCCGGTGAACATGTCTTTTAAAAGCTGGTCCCGTTGCTCTTTGGGTAGGTTGGTGAGTTTTTCTTTGTCGACGCTTTGTTGTACTATGCGGCCTTTGTAGACGCCGAGGAGGATTTGGTCACCCTGGGGGAGCTCTTGGGTGAGGTAGGCTTCGATTAATTGGCGGGCATTGGTGTAGCTGGTGGGGGAGTCTTTGACAAAGGAGTTGAATTCGGAGATTTCCTGTTCCACCGCATTATTGGCAGAGTCGTGGATTTCACCGCGGCGTACCGCGTCGGTGAGGTAGAGGACCGAGGATAGCGCGGTGAAGACGACAAGCATGATCCAGGCAATCATGCGGGATCTGATGGATTTGAGCACCTTGGCATTGGGGGAGAGCCGGGAGGGGAGCCCGGTCGGCAGCCGAGAAGACAGCACCGTGGTGTTGGGGGTGGAAAGGTGTCGAGCCATGATTACCCCAAGTTAATATTGAGATCGTGATAATTCAGTGGGGGGTTGGGGATCACAATATTAGGTAAGCCTCCTGGCAGGGGAATTTGCGGAACACCAGGGATTTGCAATTGCGGATTGGACCCCTGATTGGGGTTGCCTGCGGGGGGTGCGGCGGGAGCTGCGGCGCCACCACCATTGTTGGTTGCTGTGGGTTGCTGGGTTTCGGGAGCTGCTGGGGTGGGGGTGGCGCTGGCGCTGGTGGGTTCGGCAACGGCGGCTGCTTCGGCGTTTGCCTGGGGTTCGGAGGGTTCGGAAAGCTCAACGGATGCAGCAGCTTGCCCAATATTTGGCGGTCGTTTTGAGTTAGATAATGCTGAGCCGGCGAGGGCAACTAAGATGAGGAGTGTGACGACGCCAAAGATCGGGGCGAATCGTTTTGATGCAAAAGGCATGATCGTAAAAGCTCCCAAAAATACGTAGGTAACAAAATTATCACAAAATTGTGTTTCCGCAGTGAAGTCGGGGGCGATGTGTTCGTTTCGACGTCACCTGGTTGCACCATGTCACACAGAGGAAAGCTGGATCAAATTACGAAACCCCCGGGTGTACCTTAATTATTATGCCCCATTGTTATGAATTAGAGATGAATTTAGAATGAAGAAACGTTAACTTAGTCTTATATTCCCCTCATTTGGGTTAAGAAACGGGCGTGGGTTCTTGCGTGTCGTTTCTCGCTTGTCGACGTCGCAACGCGCGCGAATTACCCCATGATTCGGGGGAGCATCATGAGTATTGCGGTGACCACCCAGAGGAGCGAGAAGATGCCGCCGAACATTGCCAGCTGCGACTTGGCTTTTTTCCAGTCGGCAACCTGAAAATCGTGTGTGAGTTCATCTTCGGGGAGGAGCCGGAGCGTGCCCATCATGGTTTTCTGGCGGGGCATGATGACAAACAGCAGGAGGGCCCAGCCAATGATGGACAGCAGCAGGGATGCGTGGAATCTGCCTTCATGCCAGTAGTCGCCGGTGAACATGATGGCAAAGCCCACGAGCGGCACCAGGAGGGAAAGCATGCCGTAGGTTTGGGTGATGCGGTAGAGTACGCGTGCGGCGCCCCCGGCAGTGGTGTCGCCTTCGTGGGCTTTGAGTGCTTGCACCTGGAATTGGGAGACTGCGACGGTGACCGGTCCGAGCAGCAGAACAGCGGCGAGAACGTGGACGATGGTCAGAAGCGGACCCATAATCATATTGATATCAACTTCCTTTTTATGGATTGTGGAGCAATAGGTATAAACATTAACCCATGGGGCATTGGTGACGCATCACGGCAGCATCTGCCGCCGACACCGCCAACCCGTACGTCACAGCAATATCTGCCAATTGATTGACATACCAGCATCGCCGCGAACTATCCGATGGTAACCATTCCGATGGTAGAGAATCCGACTTGGCTTGATTTTCGGCCTTGGCCACGGCCACCAGGTTGGCCGGATCGTTGGCAAATGCCAACCGTTTCGCCATCGGCCAGGCATATGCCCCCATGTCCCAGGCTGCCGACAGGGGAAAGATGTGATCCAGCTCGATTGGCTCCCCAGCCGCCATGGCGGGGTCGCTGCTGATGACTCGGCCCGAGTAGGGGCAAATCCCCTGCGCAATCGGCTTGCACCGGTCGGATTCCGTCAGCACGGTCAGCTGCGTTCGCAGCATGTCGTCGCGCACCGAACACCCCGGTTGGGTCGTGCTTGAACCCCATCCGGCGCCGAATTCCGCCCGCTCATACCCCACCACGGTGTGGCGTTGCGGCATCTGGGCGAGCGCGGTCATGCTGGGGCTGCGCCGCTCGCAGCCGATGGGCAAAAGGGTGAGGCACATGATGATGGTCACGGTGATGAGTAGTCCGGTGGCGGAGAAAACAGGTCGCATGATTCGCATGCCCAATGGGACTGGGGGAGTAAGGATTATGGGTGGCAGGTGCGGAAATCATTGCCTCTTGGTACCCCTAAATGGGGGGGTGGGGTTGGGGTTGTGGCCGTATGGATTGTTGTGGCGTGGGGTCACATCGCCAAGAATGGGTTTTCGCCCCGGACAGGGGAGGAGACTTCAGAGGTCCTACAACTTTAGGGAACAAAACTAGTCTGGGGAGGCTTTCACTAGGCATAAGATGATCCAACACCAACCTGGAGTGATTCCCCGTGGCACAACCCATAGAAAAATGGTTGCCGTCAGTTTTGTATTTTCCGGTCATGATGCTCATCGGTCTCCTTGTGATGTGGCAATGCCAGACAAACATGGTGGTTTTGGTTGCCATCATCGGCGGAATCATCTTCGTCTACCATGCGGTTGCCCTAGTGCGGGGTCGGAATAGCATATTTTGGCCCGGAATCTCCTGGTCGCTCGGATATTTCCTCATAGGCGTCTACTATTTTTACGGCCAAGGCGCCGCAGGCGACGCCACCTGGCTGTTCACGCTGGCGACCGTAAGCATGGTGTTATCGGCCCATCACTGGCGGTATTCGCCCCGCATCACCGTATGGCCGGGCATCATGCTCAGTCTTGGCCTGGCTGTAGTGGCCATCAGCCGGCCTACCGGTGACTATGCGACAGATATTGCCGTCCTCTCGGTGGTGGTGTTCGGTACCCAGCGTCGCAAGAGTCGCGCCACCGTGCTGTGGTCCGGCGTTGGTTTGGCGGCCGGGCTGCTCGGCGCCAGCATGTATTGCGCCTACCTCGTCCCGGGATCGCCGGCGGCAACGATCGCAGTGACCAGCCTTGCTACCTTGTGGCTGTCGCTGGGGTGCCAGCCCGCCAAAGCGGCCATGCTACTGCGTGGCACATGGGCGGCGTGCCTGGTGTTGACCGGGCTCGTCTGCTACGACACCATACATCCGTGGCTGCTGATTGCCGGGGTCATGGCGGTATTCATCAATCCCGTGCGGCTCCTAGACCCCGATGCCGTGACCGGCCAGCCGAGCGAAGAAGCAGCCAAGGAACGGCAGCTCATCGACCAGTGGTGGAATCGACCCGTGGATTCCTGCTACCCCGTGCTCCTCATCGAGGAAACCACACTGTGGGTTCATCCATTGCAACAATTCTTCCGCCAGGGTGGGGTAGGGGCGGGCATCATAACCGGCATAGACACCGCCGGCACCATGCACACGCTGGGAGTGTGGGTGAGCGATGGGCTAGGCAACCAGCTGTCCTGGCAGCAGATCCACGCCAATCTAACCCACCGTGGCCTGCGGGATCCGATCATGCTGTGCTGCGCCGCCTCATCCGACTCACTGTCGTGCATCGCCGACCTGTGGCCGCACGCCACCATGGAGATCTTCGACATCGACCACTACAACATGTGGAAACACGTGTGCGATCGCATCATGCCGAACGTCTCGTCGTCGGAGGCAGAAATGGTTCGCGTAAACGACCGCCATAACGCCGTCATCCACGCGATGAGAGACGTCTGCTACAGCAATACAAACATCAGCGACAAGCTGGCCACATATCTGCGCCGGAAGCTGTACTACCACGAGGCAACCTACCAAATCACCATCGGCACCGGCTGGAAACCACTCATGAACCAGTGGGCGGAAACATACCCTCACCGGCTCACATCAAGCGTCGAATAGCTTTTCGACGCCGCGACATGCGAGGGAAATAATGACATATCTCTTCAACGACATTCTTCTGCCCTGGTCCCTCCTGGTGGCCATCGCGGTCATCATGTTTGTGCTGCGCAAATCCCGCAACCAGTGGCAAGACCTGGCACTCGCCTGGGCACTGGCCGCCATCGGCACCATCCATATCATGGTTGCACCACCCACCACTACACCATCGATGCTGGGATTCCCCATCGTCACGACCACAATGTGGGTCTTTCCCCTCGCCGCAATACTGGTCCTCCGATGCGTGATCGGAACCACCATGACGTTCATGTGGCCCGGGGTGGCCTTTGCCCTCTACCTTGGGGCGGTGGGATTCATGTGTTTCGACGGATTCGCCAGGGGAATCATCATGGTGCCGGCCATCATCATCTTGCTGACCTCCCTGCACCTATGGGCGCGAACCTACATGTGGTGCCTCCTGGCGAAACCCCTTACCGGGTGGGTCTGTGGTGCTTCCGTTGTCGTTATGGGCAGGGATAACATCCTGCTGTTCCCCGTGTTCATCCTTTGTGTGGTGCTTGCGATCAAGCTCATCTCGGATCCTTACGAGCTCAGCGAACCAGAAGAAGAGAGGCCACAACCGGTGGCAGCAACGCCCCCACCAGTCGCGTCCCCCAACGCCAGCAACCGGTGGCACCGCCGATACCTAGGCGGCGGCTACACCCGGCTCATCGTCGACACCATCACCGTGAAAATAGCCGACTCCTACCAGCGCATATTCATCATCATCGGGATAGACAAGGCCGGTGCCGAACAAGCCCTGGGACTATGGCCAGATGCCGACCACGTGTGGGAAAACATCGGCACCCAACTCCGCCAGCGGGGCGTTACCACCATCCCCACCATCTTCTGCCCCGAAAGCCCCCACCTGAAACACACCATCGAACTCGCCTGGCCCGGGGCCACGGTCCACTTCGACGACCCCACCCCACAGTCCCGGCGCCGCAGCCGGGCGCTACGGCAGGCGGCCCGCAGTAAGCCACACGCCGACACCGCAAGCATGATGGACGCCCTGCGGGTGGCGCTCTACGACTATGAGATGAAAGAACAACCACCGACAGGGCGTCGACAAGCAAAATGTTAGGTCTTCGCTAAAAACTCCTTCTCCCGCTCAACCGCGTGCTCGAAACCAGCCACAACCTCCTCGCTCGGGGGCTTGGTCATGATCGTCACAACATACGTGATGACGGTAGCCGCAATCACGCCCGGCACCATCTCATAGACCACATCCTTGAGCCCGGTATTGCCCCACACGCCGCACACCACGGCCCCGGCAATCATGCCCGCCAGCGTGCCCTGCACATTCAGTCGCTTCCAATACAACATGAACAACACCGCGGGCCCAAACGCGGAACCAAAGCCCGCCCACGCGAAGCCCACCAAATCCAGAATCGAATTATTGGGGTTCACCGCCAACAATCCGGCCACCACCGACACCACAATCACCGCGGTACGTGACAGGTTAATCATCACATCCTGGCTGGGATGATTCTTCTTGACGATTTTGAAAATATCCTCAATCAGCGACGTGGACGACACCAAAAGCTGCGACGAAATCGTCGACATGATCGCCGCCAACACCGCCGTCAAAATCAGACCACCAATCAGCGGATGGAACAAAATCCGGGCCATATCCAAGAACACCGACTCGTATTTACTCGTATCCGTGATCGCCAAATCCGGGTTTTGGCCGAAGAACGCCGTGCCAATGATCGCAATAAACACCGCGCCAATGATCGAAATAAACATCCAGCTCATGCCGATCATCCGGCCAGTTCGGGCATCTTTCGGTGTGCGCAACGCCATGAACCGCACGATAATGTGCGGCTGGCCGAAATACCCCAACCCCCACGCCAGATTGCCAATAATCGTTGCCGCTGAAATGCCGCTAATCAACGAGAAATACTGGGGGTTCCCGTCCGCGTGCGGCCCATACGAATTCGACGTTGCCCACGTCCATATCGACGACGGATCATCCAGATACAACAGTGCCATCACCGGCACAATGATCAAGGAGCAGAACATAATCATGCCCTGCACCGCATCCGTGTACGACACCGCCAAGAACCCACCAATAAAGGTGTAGGTCACGGTAATGAATGCCACGACGAGCATGCCCGTGAGATAATCCCCGCCGAACGTGGATTCGAAGTATTTACCGCCGGCCACCATGCCCGACGACACATAGAAGGTGAAGAACACGACGATGATGGTTGAACTCACCAGTCTAATTGTCCGCGACTTATCACCCAGGCGGTTTTCAAAGAACGATGGGATGGTGACCGAATCGTCGGCCACCTCCGAATAAGAGCGCAACCTAGGCGCCACATAGGTCCAGTTTGCCCAGGCGCCCGCTAAAAGCCCCACGGCAATCCACAGTTCGGACATGCCCGACACGAAAAGCGCGCCGGGCAGGCCCATGAGCAGCCAGCCGGACATGTCGGCGGCGCCGGCTGATAGCGCCGCCACGAAGGGGTTCAGCCCCCGGCCTGCTAGAACGTAGTCTTCGTATTCGTCGGTTTGGCGATAGCTCCAGTATCCGATACCGAGCATGACCGACATGTAGATGATGATGGCTATGACATTCCATGTATGTTCACTCATCAATGGTCTCCCCGTAACTATTTCGGTAGTGTGGGTCACACTTTAACCTATAATGTCAATTTTTGGGTAGAAAAATATTGCGTTTAACACACCCAAATGGGGGTAGAAATGGTTGGGTTGGTGAGTTAGGTATTGTAAAAACATGGGCACAGCGACGCATCTGATTCATGGATTTTGGCAGAAACAGTCAGGCCTGCATTTGTGGATTGAGCAAGTAGACGGGCATAAAATCGTTACTGGTAGCGGAATTATCCCGGGCACTTTTCCCCCGGTGATCGAAGAGCTCATCATGGGAAAACGGTACCGCCACCGAGTCGATATGCACCTCATGACTCCCAAAGGCAGAGAACGCAAGTTACCCGTACCTACCATCGCCTGTACCCCCGAACAGGCGGTGCCCGTGCTCGCCGCCATTGCCGCCATTGTCGACGACGCCAAGGGTCCGGATGATCCCGCAAGTTCGCCGCAGGCCACCCCGGAGCAATGCGCCACCCTCGCCCCCGACCTCCTCTGGCTCGCCCACATGTACCGGGGGCTCACCGCCTTCGCCCGGGCCGGCCGCGTCACCATCAAGCTCGGCTTTTTCGAGCGACAATGGTATCCCACCTGGCAACTCGCCGCCGGGCTAGGCGAACGCGGCTGGCTGGTGAGCATGACCAAAGCCGCCCCCGGCGTCATCACCATCAACGGCGGCCCCACCATAGTCGAAGACATCGTTGACGAACTCCTCCACTGGATCGTCAACTCCCTCATCAGCGCCGAATATCATAGACCCCGACCCACCCCCTGGCACGATTTCGCCGCCGCCCTCGTCGAAAGCAACCCCCTGCGCCGGGGCGGCGCCACCCTGGTCTCTGCGCTCAATAAATGGCGCGACTCCATCGCCGCCATCGACGTCCAACTCGTGCTCATGATCGAGGAACCCGACCCGAACCCCGACCTCGAACCGGCAGGTGGCAGCAGCCCCCAGCCCATATGGCCCATTCGCGTCCAGGTGCGATCCGGGGTTGATGCCCCCATGCCCATCCATCCCGCCAACTTCGACCACGCCACCAATCGCCGCATCACCGCCCTGCGGCGCGAGGCCCAACTCATCACTCCCTACCTCAACCCCGACCGGCCCGACCCCGACTCGCCCCTGGTGGCGGCGCTCCGCAACGTCGACAACGCCGGGGATTGGGACGTGTACCTCACCACCGACGAGCTCCTCTCATTCATCAACGACGCGGTTCCCCGGCTCCGGGAGCGTGGCATTATCGTGATGCTGCCCAGGATGTGGCGTCGCCAAGCCGTCACCGCCCACATGCACCTGCGCGACGACGAGGAAGCCACCGCCGCCCCCCAACTCGGCCTCGACCACATCGTGGCCTTCGACTGGCGGGTGTCCATCGGCGATATAGACCTGACGGACAAAGAAATGTCCGACCTGGTGGCCGCCAAATCCGGCCTGATTAATTTGCGGGGAGAATGGGTCCTTGCCGACGCCGCGTCCATTCGTTCGATCTCCCAGTACATGGAGCAGCTGCGTAAGTCGTCGACAGGCTCGATCATGAACCAACTCAAGCAGGCCAAACAACGACTCGCCGCCGCGAAAACCGCCGGCGACGACACCGCAGAAATCGAACACACAATCGAGGAACTCACCGCGGCGCTCGATAACCCAAGCAGCGGCGAAATCAGTCTCAAGGAGCTGCGGGAACTCAACCTCACCGCCGAAACCACCGACCCGATCGCGGTCACCGGACACGACTGGCAGGTCAGCCTCATCGGCGGCGCCATCAGGCACGAACTCCCCGCCCCCCGGCGCATCCCCATCCCCGCCGGTGTGACCGCCAGCCTGCGCGAATACCAGCGCCGCGGCGTGGACTGGATGCATTGGATGGCCCGCCAAGGCCTCGGCGCTGTGCTCGCCGACGACATGGGGCTGGGTAAAACCCTGCAACTCCTCGCCCTCGAAGCCGCCGAACGCGAACCAACCACAGCGGAATCTGCGGGGCAGGTGGGAAAGGTGGGGCCGTCGCTGGTTATCGCCCCCACCAGCGTGGTCGGCAACTGGGCCCGCGAAGCGAAAAAATTCACCCCCCACCTGAAAATCCTGGTCCACCACGGCACCGAACGCAAAAAAGACCAAGAATTTCTCGGCACCGTCACCGACTACGACATTGTGATTACCAGCTACGGCGTTGCCAGCCGCGACTACCAACTCCTAGGGCGGCAACACTGGCATCGCGTCACCCTCGACGAAGCCCAACACATCAAAAACTCCAGCACCAAAATCTCCAAGGCCGTCCGCTCCCTGCCCGCCGACCACCGCATGGCGCTCACCGGCACCCCAGTGGAAAACCGCCTGCTGGAGCTGCGCGCCATCCTGGACTTCTGCAACCCCGGCATCCTCGGCTCCGTCTCATTTTTCAAACACCACTTCTCCAAACCCATCGAAGTCACTGGGGATGAGAAAAAACAGGAACAATTGCGCAACCTTACCGCGCCATTTATATTGCGCCGGCTCAAATCCGACCCGGCCATCATTGGGGATTTCCCCGAAAAAACCGAAACCGTCATCACCGTGGACCTCACCAAGGAACAAGCTGCCCTCTACACCGCATACGTGAATGATCTCACCACCCAGCTGGAACAGGCCGAGGGTATAGGGCGGCGCGGCCTGGTGCTCGCGTCACTGACCAAAATCAAACAGATTTGTAATCACCCGGCGCATTTCCTCGGCGACGGATCCCCCATGCTGCGGGGAAACCATCACCGCTCTGGCAAGGTGGAAGAACTTATGCAAATTGTGGAGAACGCCCGCGACCACGGCGAAAAGGTACTCATTTTCACCCAATACAAGGCGTTCGGGGACATGCTCACCCCTTATCTCTCCGACTATTATGGGCAGAAAATCCCGTTTCTCCACGGCGGGGTGAGCAAAAGCGGGCGGGATATAATGGTGCAACAATTCCAGGCGCCGGATGGAGCGCCGGCAATGGTGTTGTCGCTCAAGGCGGGCGGCACCGGCCTCAACCTCACCGCGGCAAACATCGTGGTGCACATGGACCGGTGGTGGAATCCCGCGGTGGAAAACCAGGCGACGGACCGGGCGTACCGCATTGGGCAGGACAAAAACGTGTTTGTGTATAAGCTGATTACGGCAGGCACGGTCGAGGAGCGGATTCACGACATCATCTCGGGCAAGTCCGAGCTGGCGGCGGCCATGATCGCCCAGGGTGAGGGCTGGTTGACGGAGCTTTCCGACGCGGAGCTGGCCACATTGCTAAGTTATCGGGAGATGGAATAAGTGGCATTCGATGGGAAAGAACGCAGGTTGTCGCGTAGGTCGCCCCAGGTAGGCAACGTCATCTACGTGAATTTTGGGGCGCGGGATTACACGCCTGTCGCCGGCCGTGACATGTTTGCCGACCACCCGGATGCGCCCTCCCACAAGCCGCGGCGGAAGACCACGAGGGCGCGGGCAACGGCCAAGGGGACCCACAGCACGGCCGCTGACTGGCTCACCGATCTGGCATTCACCCAATCGGATAATGGCAGGATGAGCCGGGGGCGAGGCTACTATCAGGGCGGTCACGTGATGAACCTGGAGTTTGTGCCGGGATCTATTACCGCGAAGGTTATTGGTTCCCAGCCGCAGCCGTTTTCGGTGGCCATCATGTTCCCGCCCCGCACCGACCCGCAGTTGGCGCGGCTGCCGGACCTGATTTCCCAGCTCGATGGCGGGATTCAGGCGGTGCGGTCCGGGCAGTTTTCGCCGGACATGCTCAAGATTTTATTTGGCGGCCACCCCTATAAGGCGCGGTATTACTGCGATTGTCCCGACAAGGCGAAGGTGTGTAAGCACATTGTGGCGACCATGATGGCGGCTGCGGACCGGGTGGCGGCCGACCCGGGGCTGGTGTTTCAACTGCGGGGTCTGAACTTGGCCGATATGCGGCTGCCGAAGCCGGCAGGGTCGGCAGGGGCGGAGCCCGAAACATCTGTACCTGCTGGGGCGTCGGGGGCGAGGCAGAAACCGCAGGCGGAGGCGCCGTCGCCCGAGGCCATTGCCGCGGCCACTGACCGGTTTTGGAACGGCGGCCCTCTGCCGGAGATTCCCCAGCTGAAAACCCAGTCTGCTCTTGCCGACTCGGACGAAGAACTCCTCCACAAGGCCATGCGGACCATTTCGTACACCAGCGTGGATGAACTATGCGCCGTATCTGACATCGAAGACTTGTACTACAATCTTACGCACGAAACATAGGGTGATAATGACCGCGCTGACTACCCGATTTCTTCACACTTCCGATCTGCAACTAGGCATGACCCGCTGGTTTCTACAGGAAACCGAAGATGCTCAGGCGCTTTTCGACGCCGCCCGCGTCGAAGCCATCACTCGCCTCGGAGAAAAAGCCATCGAATACCAGTGTGATTTCATTATCGTTGCCGGCGATGTATTCGAACATAATTCTATCTCCACCAAGACCCGGGAGCGTGCCCTTGCCGCCTTGGCGGCCCTCCCCGTCGACGTGTACCTGCTCCCCGGCAACCACGATCCGCTGACCGCCGACAGCATTTTCTACCGCGCCGAATCTCACCCCAGGATTCACGTGTTCACCGACAGCACCCCCATCGAGGTCGCCCCCGGCGTGGAGCTCATCGGCGCCCCTTGGCACAGCAAAACCCCCAGCTGCGACCTGGTATCCAATGCCATTGCCGGCCTGGAGCCGGCCGCCACCATCCGAATCGTCGTGGGGCACGGCCAACTCGATAACCGCAGCAACGACATTCGCATGGACATCATCGACCGGGACACGGTGGAGACCGCCATCCGCGGCGGCACCATCGACTACCTGGCCCTGGGGGACACCCACTCCGCCATGACCCTTAGCGACACCGGCGCCATCTGGTTCTCCGGTGCCCCCGAGGTTACCGCCTTTAGAGAGTTGCCCAGCGGTCAGGGGGAAAATAATTCCGGCAAGGCACTCATCGTGGACGTTACCAAATCCGCGGCGGCCCAAGCCGAGGTGACGGTGACCGAAACCCAGATCAGCACGTGGCGGTTCGACGCCATCAGCGCCGACGTCAACAGCCTTGACGATGTGCGTGACTTCATCACCCAATTGGACGCCTACCCGCGCAAGGACCGGACCGTCATTAAATACTCCCTGGTGGGCGCGGTAGACCTCGCCACCCGCCAACACCTGGAGGCGGAACTTGCCCGCCTGCGGCCCCTGTTCGCCCACCTCTATCCCCGCACCAGAACCATGAATCTCACCACCGCGGCCACCGACGTGGACATTGCGGACCTGGACCTTTCCGGCTTCGTCCTGGCCGCCGCCCAGGAGCTGGCCACCGATACTGACCCGGTTGCCTCCGACGCCCTCAACCTGCTGTTCCAACTCCATAACGAGGTATAAGCAACGATGCTGATCACCGATATTGAAATTAGAGATTTCAAAACCATCCGGCATCTTCGATGGTCCAACATTCCCGACCATGGAGTTTTCGTCATCCATGGCGATAACGAGCAGGGTAAATCCACCGTCCTAGAGGCCATAGCCCAGGTGCTGCACACCAAGCATTCGTCCCGGGCTCAGGCAGTGAAAGACGCCCAACCCCTGGGCAGCGACGTCGGCCCGCAGGTGACCGTGAACCTCACCCTGGGGGGAAAGAATGTTCGACTATTCAAGCAGTGGTTAAAAACCCCCAGGGCCGAGCTCACCATTTCGGGTGACGGCAGCTACACCGGTGGTGATGCCGAACAGCGTTTCGAAGAATTCTTCCACAAGCATGTTGACCAAACCTTGTTTACCGCCCTGTACAACCGGCAGGGCAGCATGGTTCACCCGTTGGTGTTGGGGGGCATTACCTCCCTTACACAGGTCCTGGCGGAAGCCAGCGGGGTGAGCGGGGCCGGGGATAGCGGTCACGCTCAAAACCGGGACGCGGAGACCGGGCCACTCTTGGCCCGTATCATCGGCGAATACCACAAGTACTACACGCAGCGGGGAAAGCCCACCAAGCAGTTCCAGGCCTACCAGGATCGGGTGGCGGCCGCCACCCAGGCCGCCCAGGAGGCCGCCAGCCGGCTTGAGGAGCTGCACCACCATGTTGCGGAGGTCGAGCGCATCACCACGGCCCGGGTCGCGGCCGAACGCGAGTTGCCGGGGCAGCGGGAGATCCGAGACGCCTGCCACGAGGATTACGAGGCCGCCCGGCAGATTCAGCACCAGGCCGAGCAGCTCGACCGGGACCAGGAGCTGGCCCGGGTGCGACTCCAGGCCGCCGAGGCCGCCTTGGCGAAACGCCTAGAGCTTGTGGAAAGCGAACGGGCCGGCCGGGAGCGCGTCGACAAGCTCGAAGCCGCCCTGGTTGATCTGCGCCAGGCTGCCGAGGCGGAGGACGAGCGCAGCGCAACGCTCACCGCCGCGCGCGCTGCCGCCGTGGCTGCGGAAAAGCAGGCCCACGATGCGGTGCGGGCAGCCACCGCCACCCGCGATGCGGCGGCCAGCCAACAGCGGCGAGCCGAGCTGGAAAAACTGCGCCGCGCCCTCGACGATATTGCCGCCCAACGCCGCGCACTGGTTGCCGTCCCCAAGGTGGACGCGGCGACCGTCACCCGGTACGAGACGGCCGAATCCGCGGTGCGCCTGGCCCGGCACACCCACGAGCTGCGGGCCCCCAAGCTCGCGGTGCAGGCGCCGGCGGCCACGAAACTCACCCTCAACGGGGAGCCCGCGGACGCGGAATTCGAACATGTGGTCGCCGACACCACCACTCTGACCGTCGGGGACACCACCATCACCATCACCCCTGGCGCCGGGGACACCGAAACCCACGATGCGGTGGCCCAGGCGGAGGCGGACTTGGCTGATCTCATTGCCAAGCATGGGTTTGCGACCCTCGCTGAGGCCCGGGCGGCCCGGACCGCCTACACCGAGGCGCAGTCCGCGCTGAAGCTGCTCGCCACCCAGCACGATGTGTTGCTGGGGGAGTTGAGCCTGGATGAGCTGGATGCGGCGCTTGACGCCGAACCCGTAGAGGTTGACGTCACCCTGGCCGAGGCTGAGGTCGCGGTGACCTCGGCGAGTCAGGCGCTTGCCGCGGCGGTGACGGATCGGGAACAAGCTGACGCCGCCCTGGTGAGTCTTGCCGACCGGCCGGCCGCCCAGGCGCTTGCGGTGCACGAGGCGGTCCTTGCGGATGCCCAGGAGGCCGCCCGGGTCACCACCGAGCAACTCGAACAGGTTGTCGATTCCCCGAGTCTTGATGAGCTGCGGGCTGACTGCGCCACCGAGCGCGCCGCGTTGGATGAGGTGACCGCCGCCCGCGACGAAATTGCGGAGCAGCTGAAGCAGGCCGCTCCCACCGCGAAGAAGCAGCTCTATGAGGCTGCCCAGGCGCATGTTGAGTATTTGGAGAACCATGTTCGGGACGCTGCCACCAGCATCGCCGAGCATCGTAGCTATATTGAGGCGAGTGTCGGCGCCGCCGAGGATCACGATCGGCTTCAGGCGGAGAAGATTTCCGCCGAACGGCGCCTGGCCGCGGAGACCCGCAGGGCGCAGGCGGCAAAGCTGTTGTATGAGACGGTGGTGCGGCACCAGCGGGCGGCGCACGCGAGGTATGCCCAGCCGTTTGTTGATGAACTATCTAGGCTGGCCCAGCCGGTGTTTGGGTCGGGTGTGCAGTTCGTGTTGGACGACACATTGAAGCTGACGCAGCGGGTCAGCGCAGTGGGGGAGCACATGAATGTGCGCCAGCTGTCAGGTGGGGCGCAGGAGCAGCTGGAGATCCTCACGCGGTTTGCGATCGCTAGCCTGGTCAGTGATGCCCAGGTGCCGGTGTTCTTCGACGATGTGTTGGGGTCGAGTGATGCCCGGCGGCTCATGGCGATGGGGGCGGTGTTTGCCGAAATGGGCAAGCAGCGTCAGGTGTTCGTGTTGACGTGCGCCCCGGAGCGCTATGCCGCGGTGTCCGGCCGGGTGGAACGGCCCCTGCGCGGCCTGCAGCTTTTCGACGACTAACGCCGGGGTGCCGCTTGGTGGGATTATTGTTTGATGGCGGAGCCATCGATGATGATCTTAATGTCTTCGCTGAGCAGCACCCCACCGGTGTTGAGTGGGGCGTTGAAGTCGATTCCAAAATCTTTACGGTTAATGGTGGTGGTGGCCTCCACCCCGAGACGGGTGTTGCCGTAGGGATCCTCGGCGGGGCCAGTGATGGTGACGTCCAGGGTGACGGGCTGGGTATGGCCTTTGATAGTGAGATCCCCGGTGACTGTGCCTTGGTTGCTGCTGGTTAGGGTGGTGCTGGTGGCGGTGAATGTCATGGTGGGGAAGTTTTCGGCGTCGAAGAAATCACCGCTGAGTACGTGGGCATCCCGATCTTTGTTCTTGGTGTCAAGCGAGTTGACTTTAATGGTGGCTGTGGCGGTTTGGGCGTCGGGGTCGAAAGATGCGTCGAAGTCGGTAAAGCTGCCGTGCACCTTGGTAATCATGGCGTGGCGAACCACGAAGCCGATGTTGGTGTGGGTAGTGTCAAAAACATAGGTAGACATGGATTTTCCTCTCGAAAATTCGTTCATTGTTAGGGTGCGTCGTAATGACGCAGGTGAATGAGGATTGAGTATAACCATCATATAGTTGACATGTCAACAAAGTGGTGGGATAGTGATATAGTAACGAGAAATTTTCTAACGATTTGGCAAAAAAGATACTGGATGACGCAAAAATATAGCGTTATCCTGTTTAATAGGTAACCATGAAGAATCCGAATTGGCTTAGCGATGATGAACAAAAATTTTGGCGATTGCTACTTGCCGCATCGAGGAAAGTCAATCATCATATAGAAACCGTATTGCAAGACGACCATAATCTCACCAGCGCGGAGTTCGCGGTCCTCGTCAACCTGTCCGAAAGCCCCGAGAAAGAAATTCGGCTCCGTGACCTGTGTAATATACTCAATTGGGACCGCAGCCGAGCATCACACCAGGTGAGCCGCATGCAAAAGCGGGGATTGCTCACCAAGCGTCGCTGTATAGGTGACGGTCGGGGAGTGATAATAGAGCTTACCGACGAAGGCGACCGCCGCATCCGCAACGCAGCCCCCTCACACGTGGAATCGGTACGAGACGTCATATTCAATAACCTCGACCCGGATCTGCTGGAGCCGGTATCAAAATTCTTACGACATATCCTCGATCAACCTGTGGGACTAGCAAGAAACTAGTACCTACGGTGGAGGCCATCAGCCGTTGGGAGGATGCTTGCTAGCTTCATGGGGGAAAGCAAGAACGAAGCCCTCAGGGGGTTACCAGGGAAAACCCTGGGTTTTCCTGGCAAAATCCCAGGGAAATACTTTCAGGGAAAAGATCGGGGGTATCCCTGATGCATAAACGCAGGTAAACCGGAACAATAGGAAACAGAAACAGCAACCAACAAATTTTTCAGAAAGGTCGATTCCCATGAGCTACCCCAACTACAACGCCACCGCTGCCGCTGACACCCAGGTGAACCTGCCGCCCATCACGGAAACGACAGTTGCCACCGACCCGCTCTCCGGCACCACCTATGGCATGTATGGTGTGGTGGATCAGCCCACCTATGCTACTGG
>ERZ773073.425-NODE-425-length-22419-cov-6.031077_pt1 | contig 22419 bp, 24 predicted proteins | sample MGYA00580616_ERZ773073 | MGnify/ENA primary metagenome ERZ773073 (study PRJEB29015, sample SAMEA2737960) | human oral metagenome | biome: human oral; feature: human-associated habitat; material: dental | place: China | collected 2131 ...
GTCTGAGCAGTTGATTGTTTATAATAAAACTCAAAACACAACTAAAAGTACTATTTTCAGACTTACTATTTCTATAAATATATGTTAGTATATAGGCAAGAAATAAAACATAGAAATTGTTTTATAAGACCGCAGCTAGAATATGTAACTACTAAAAATCATCAGTTTTACCATAAAAAAGCACATCTTGAAATTTCTAATATATTTCTTTGTGAAAGCTATAGTACGCCAGTCAAGCATACTATAGCTTTTTTCATACAAGTAGATAACAACTAAGGGCTATTAATGATAACTGTATTTATCGGACAGCCCCTGCGGTTTGCCTGATATATACAAACACATCAAGGTATTAATGATATTTGCATTTATAGTGAAATTAACATCAACTACATACCTGCCCTCATATCATCAAGGTATTAATGATACTTGTATTCATAGACATCCTGATTTTATTTAGTCTGAGCAGTTGATTGTTTATAATAAGTACTACAAAAAACAGCTAAAAGTACTATTTTCAGACTTACTATTTCTATAAATATATGTTAGTGTATAGGCAGGAAATAAGGCATTTTGCAGCAATTGTAAAGTTCATTGCTATTCTCCGAACATGAGACAAAAGATAAGGGAAGAGATGCGTTTTAGTGGTTCTGGAATAGTACAAGAGCAAGTACAAGTATTTACTAACTCAATTGCAGAGATGTGTTACAGTGGTTCTGGAATAATACTTCGTCATCCAATTGTATTCATTCTCCATGCAGTGGATGGCTTAAAAGAAAAAATGAAAAAATAGTAAGGAAAGAAATTGCTGCAAGAATGTAATATTTATTTTTATTATCCGGGGTTATTTTGAACAATGAGGTTTGGCTAAAGTGCAAGCAATAGTTTGATAAAGGATATACAAAAGAAGGTGGAGGAAGTTAAAGAAAACAGGGAAATGGAGTATATTAAACTGTTGCAAAGAGATAGATAAAATATAGAACATGGGCGTGGGGAAGGAAGAATGAAAATGAAATCATTAAAAACGGTTCTAGTATATATTTTCTTATTTATTATACTTTGCATATCAGGTTGTGTTAAAAAAACTGAGCAAATCTACGGCTTAACTATAGATGACAGCTGGTATGAGTCCGTAAGGATAGAAGAGATAGTCCTGTCTTTGGAAAATCTGAGAGTAAAGCCTACAGTAAGGGTGGTGATGTCGGCGGATACCAAGCCGAGGGAGTATGCGGACTTATTTGAAAAGCTCCATAAAGTTGCCTATATTATGGCTGAGCCGGTTGACTCTTATGAGATGAATTTATACAAGGATGTAGAAAGTTATAAGAAAAGATTTGAAGAGTCTAAAAAGTACCTGGGAGACTATGTGGATATATGGGAGATAGGAAATGAGGTAAATGGACTTGATTGGATCAGGGAGGACAGCGAATTTATAGTAGAAAAAATAAAGGCGGCATATGAAGCGGTAGAGGGTGATAAAGCGAAGGTTGCGATAACATTTTACTATGAAAATCCTGAATATAACAAAGATATGTTCGAGTGGATAAGGATGTATGTACCTAAGGATCTAATGGAAAATACAGACTACAGCCTGATCAGTTATTATGAGGATGATAATGAGGGCTATGAGCCTGATTGGAAGGAGGTATTTGCAGAGTTTGAAAAACTTTTTCCAAATGCCAAGATTGGCATAGGGGAGTGTGGAAATACGGCAAGTGCTGCGGATAATGAGAGTAAGATAAACATGATCAATAAATACTATAAAATGCCAAAATACACAGACAACTATATAGGCGGCTACTTTTGGTGGAACTATGTGAAAGACTGCGTAGGAGAGGAAAAAGTCGGAGTATATAAGGCGGTTTATAATAACTTTAGGTGATTGGAATCAATAAATTGTAAACTGAATAAGAGTATGATAATACTTTATATAACGGTATTAAAATTATTTACAAGCTTTGTTTGATTGTGATCTGTCTTGAAACTTGAAATTGTAAAATACTCTGTTTATTGAATCTGTAAGTTGTTTATGAAAATCTTAGTGTATGTTATACCGATGTTAAACTATTATAACGCAGATTGCATTTATTAAAAATTCGGCAATATTTATTTTATACAGTCAGTTTCAGTTTTAAGTTCTGTTTTTTGGGAATATAAAAATTATACTTGATTTTTCCTTATAAAGATGTATAATTATAACAAGATTACAACTTTTATGCATAATAAATGCATAATTATAAGGAGGAGTATTATGAAGAAAAACATTATATCAGCTATTGTACTAAGTTCCATGCTTTTATTGGCAGCTTGTTCGAGTTCAAGCAATGAGTCTGCAACTCAGGCGGCAGATGCAGGAGCGGTAAGCTCAGAGGCTGCGGCAGATCAAACTACGGCAGCAGGTGAAAGTGCAGCGGCAGGTGAGCTTAAACTTGTGGAGGCAGGTAAACTTATAGTTTCAACCAATGCGGAGTTTCCTCCATACGAGTATTACGATGCCAATGAGATCGTGGGCATAGATGTTGAAATAGCTAAGGCGATAGCCGAGAAGATGGGCTTGGAGCTTGAAGTAAAGGACGGAGCTTTTGATGCCATAATAGCGGAAGTTGTATCAGGTAAGGCTGATGTCGGTATAGCAGGTATGACTGCAACAGATGAGCGTAAGCAAAATGTTGATTTCAGTGATTCTTATGCTACCGGTACACAGGTTATCATAGTAAAAGAAGGTTCCGAGATAAAGTCAGCGGCAGATTTGGAAGGAAAGAGCATAGGAGTTCAGCTTGGAACTACCGGAGATATAATGGCAACAGATGTAAAGGATTCCAAGGTAGAGCAATACAACAAGGGAATGGATGCAGTTCAGGCACTTTCTCAGGGAAAAATAGATGCGGTTATTATAGATAATGAGCCTGCAAAGTTTTATGAAAAGGAAGTAAGCGGACTTAAGATACTTGATGAGGCATTTGCAGTCGAAGAATATGCAATAGCTCTTAAAAAGGGCAATACAGAACTTCAGACCAAGATCAACGAAACACTTAAGGAACTTAAGGCAGAGGGTAAGATAGACGAAATTATAGCAAAATACATTAAGGCTGAATAAGTTATTAAGTAAATGGGGTTGTGGCATCAACTACAGTGTGCCGCAGCTCCATAATTATGTAATAAAAATAACTCCGTATTTGCTTGTAAGGCTATTCAGAGCTTGACTTGTAGCCTTGTATATCTTAAGCTACTTTTTATCTGAATAGTAATCAAAAATTAGCTGTTTTGGGACATTAGTTAGCAGATTATGCTTTGGCTTGCATTCGAAAAAACCGATGAAAGCCGTAATCATTTATATAAATGATATGGAAGTTATTAGTAAGGAAAGGAAAATTATGTGGTGGCAGAATTTTAGGGAGGCATTTGTACTTAATTTTATAAAAGATGACAGATGGAAGTACCTTACAGAAGGGCTTAAGGTAACTTTATTGATTACCGTTTTTGCCGTTTTTATGGGTCTTTTTTTGGGCTTTATAGTTGCTATGATAAGAAGTACTTATCAAAATACCGGAAAGCTTAAGTTTCTTAATGCCTTGTCAGTAGTATATCTTACCGTTATAAGAGGTACTCCGGTCTTGGTACAGCTTATGATTATATATTATGTAATATTTTCAAGCGGAAATGTAAATAAAATCATCGTAGCAATACTTGCATTCGGAATTAATTCGGGGGCTTATCAGGCGGAGATATTTCGTGCGGGAATCAATGCCGTACCGAAGGGGCAGTTTGAAGCGGGAAGAAGTCTTGGATTTAATTACTATCAAACCATGGGCAATATTATTATGCCTCAGGCATTTAAGAATATTTTACCGGCACTCGGCAACGAATTTATAGTACTTGTAAAAGAGACTTCCATAGCCGGATATATAGCATTGGTGGACATTACAAAGGCGGGAGATATTATAAGAAGCAGAACCTACTCGGCTTTTATGCCGCTTTTGGCAGTGGCTTTAATATATTTGGTAATAGTAATGGGGCTTACTTACCTGATAAATTTATTGGAAAGGTGGCTTAGAAGAAGTGCAAGATAGAAAAAATTTATATAACGAAACTAATGCATCTAATGACGCAAATGTGCTTATAAGAGTTGAGAATCTATATAAAAATTTTGAAGATAAAGAGGTCTTAAAAAAGATAAGTCTCAATGTGTATAAAGGTGATGTGATTTGTCTTGTAGGACCTTCCGGCTCAGGAAAGTCAACCTTTTTAAGATGTCTAAACAGACTTGAAGAGCCCAGCGGAGGGAAGATATACTTCGAGGGAGTTGACATTTGCGACAAAAAGACAGATATTGACCTGCACAGGCAAAAAATGGGAATGGTTTTCCAACAATTCAACCTCTTTCCACACATGACGGTACTTAAAAATATGATAATAGCTCCGATACAACTACAATGGAAAACGAGATCGGAGGCGGAGGAGTATGCCATGTCCTTGCTTAAAAAAGTGGGACTTGAGGACAGAGCATGGGCTTATCCTCAGGAACTTTCAGGAGGGCAGCAGCAGCGTATAGCCATAGTAAGGGCGCTTTGTATGAAACCTGATGTAATGCTTTTTGACGAGCCGACCTCAGCGCTTGATCCTGAGATGGTTGGAGAAGTACTTACAGTTATGAAGGACTTGGCACAGCAGAACATGACCATGGTAGTGGTTACCCATGAGATGGGATTTGCAAGGGAAGTTGCCAACAGGGTAGTGTTCCTTGACGGCGGCGAATTTGTAGAGGAGGCTTCGCCTGAGGAGTTCTTTGAAAATCCGAAGAGTGAAAGACTTAAAAACTTCCTAAGTAAGGTACTTTAGAAGATTGGATAAAAGAACTAAGGGTAAAGTGCATCAAATATATTAAAAAAATAAAGTAGGGCAGCAGTAGACCGGCGTGATAACTGCTGCCTTTTATTCCAGTATATCCATATCCATATCACATAAAAGCCGGTTTAGTTTTTGTAAACCTATACCTTTATTGACTGCATTTATTATAATACTGTCTCTGATATGCCTTGGATACAGTATACCGCAATTTGCCAAGGTAAGTACTTTTTGTATTTCATCAAAATTTATTTTCATGGCAACGCAAAGAGCCAGAAGTTTGTCTCTGGAAGGTTTTTCTTTGGTTCCGTTAAATATCTGATATCCATAACTTGATTGTAGGTTGGATGTTTTAATAACCTCAGCCTTTGTTAATTTGTATTTTTCTAAAAGCCTTTCAAGCTCCTCATGTAAGGATTTGGTCTCAAGTTCCTCTGTATTGTCTTTGATATAATTTTTTATATTCTTTTCGTTGGCAAGTATTTTAAGTAATTCAGTCGTGGTCTTCTTTTTCATATTGTTCTCTATGAATTTTATTAGTAAGTTACTGACATTTGTCTATGTTATGAATAAATTTGCTCAAAGTACAATTATAAAATAAAACAATATTTATATCAATAAGCATAATACTTTTTTAAATATGATTTACAAAAAATAGTTTAAAGTTTAAACTAAGGACTATGAACTATTGTATTAAGAGGGGGCAGCATGCTTTTTAACGGTGTGTACTACAAGGAAATAGGGCTTTTAGGAGAAGATGAAAAAACTGCAATGAAATTAGTAAGGAATGAAGAAGGAAATACCTTACTTTGTAAAAGAATAGACTCTTCACTTCTTCCCATTTACAGAAAGCTTATTAATGTAGAACATGAAAATATAGTAACAGTGTATGGCATTACCAAGGATGAATACGGAATACTTGTGGTAATGGAGTATTTTCCGTCAAAAACCTTGGAAGAAAAGATGCTTGAAAACGGAATATTTTCCATAAGAGATATGAAAAGTGTAATTTTGCAAATAGCCAAGGGAGTAAGTACCATACATGATCTTGGAATAGTACATAGGGACTTGTCAGCTAATAATATACTTATAGACAAAAACGGAAGGGTTAAAATTACAGACTTCGGAATAGCCAGAATGTATGATAAAGATAAAAATGCCGATACAAGGATTCTGGGAACTCATGGCTATGCCGCACCTGAACAGTTCGGATTTATTCAAACGGACAGAAAGGCGGATGTGTATGCGATAGGAGTTTTGATGAATGTTATGTTAAGCGGTAAAATGCCTAATGAAAAGCTTTATAAAGGTGATTCCAAGCTTATGGATATCATACAAAGGTGTACTTCGATGAAACCTTCCGAACGCTATGAAGTAGAAGAGATAGTTGATTTGCTGGGATATAAGATTAGCAATATAAGTATACTGAAAAGGCGAATAATAAAGAGTATACCGGGATTCAGATCAGGCAATAAGGTAAAGATGACTTTAGCGACAATAGCTTATTTATATATGCTCTTGTTTTATTTAATGACTGTAACATCAAGCGTTGCTTTTAAAAAGATGTTTAATCCGGTTTCGATTTTGGGATTTTTAGGTTCGACTTTGGGGTTGGGTTACTTTGTAGGTAGTTTTGATAAAGTAGCATATAAACTGAACATGGGCAAAGGAGTAGGAAAGATATTGCTTATATTTGCATATATCATTATAGGAGGTATCATTATGGGGGTATCTACATTAAGCATGTATTAAGATTGGCATATAATAATTACTATTACTCAAACTTAACACACTCAAAACTGGGTCAGTATATTAAAAAATTAATAATTCAGTTAACAAAATAATGATTTTATTAGCTGAAATGTATAAGCTTCAATGTACTGATCCAATTTGGGGCATGGGAAGCTTGAATACTATTATAAAAAGATAAAGCAGAGGAGGTTTTTTATTGTTTTAATTTTTTAATGCGTTTATCAAAATCAGATAGTATTTTTTGTGTCTTATTGAACTTATCATATTCTGAATTTGCTTTCTCTTTTGCAGATTTTGAAGTTATCTTACCACTATGTGTCAGTACATCATATCTACGAAATGAAAGAAATTCATTAATACTTTTAACGAAATCTTCCATAGTGAAAACATTTTCACGCTCAATTAAATCTTCTATGTAGTCAAAATATCCCGATACAGCTCTTTCTAGTTGCTTGATTTGTTTTTCATTAAGATAGTTCTTAGCTATGGATACATCACTTTTCAAGACTCGTCCACTTGGTGCATTTTTCCATGTAGTAAGTCCCATATGCTCTTTGGTACTGTCAGCATTATTATATATAATCTCAGCAACGGTTTATCCTGTTATGGCATAGTGGAACTTGTTTTGAACCATTGCATAGAAATTATCAACAATATCCGTATGCACATCATAGTCTATGCTGCACTCTGCAAATATATCTGTTATTTGCTGCCATATACGGCGCTCACTGGCACGGATGGAACGCACACGCTCTAAAAGTTCCTTGAAGTAGTCTTGCCCGAAAGGTTTACCGTTTTTAAGCATATCATCATTCAGAGCAAAGCCTTTGATAATATACTCACGCAATGTTTTGGTTGCCCATTGTCTAAATTTTGTAGCTTTCTTTGAGTTGACTCTGTAACCTACGGCGATAATTGCATCAAGGTTGTAGAACTTCAGCATTCTTTTAACATTTCGTGCACCTTCTTTTTGAACTACCGAGAATTCCTCGGTAGTTGAGAATTCAGACAATTCCTCTTCAGAAAATATATTTTTAAGATATAGGCTTATATTATCACTGGAAGTTTCAAATAACTCAGCCATGGATTTTTGAGTAAGCCAATATGTTTCGTTTTTATAGTAAACATTTACATTTCTGTCATCTTCCTGATATAAAATAATTCTATCTTCCAAGATACCTCCTTAATTTTTTATAAAATCTACTATTTTGTTGATATCAAAAAATGTTTATTAATTCTTGTAAGTTTTTTATTTGAACTTTTCCATGTTATTTACATTTTGTTGCCAATCAAAGGCACAAATGGCTATGAAAGTATTTTTACACTAATTCTAATAGATAATCACAGTTATTGTTGTGTTGAAATTCATTATGTCACATCGCTTTAGATCGAGATAGCCTTTTATAGATTACAACATCATAGTGATTTTAACTCTAATCCCCATTAACTATTGAAGTCGGAAAACAATCTGTTGTGCAGGTACAGGGGCAAGTATTTAATTCTAATGTAACATTCGAAATCTTGGTGATTGTGCCTGCAAGATGCTTGAAGCGGAAAGCAAAAAAGGAAGAAGCCATGTAAGTCCTATAAATAGGAACTTTACAAGGTTTTTATGCTACAACTGTCAAAGACGGAAGTATAGGATATTTCTAATCTATAGAATTGCTGCATTATATGTAAGAGAATTATCTTATTGAGTGTGCTGGCAGCATACCAAAACAAAACTTATAAGGGCTATAATGGCTAAAGCTGATCGACAACTTCAGCAAGAGCTGTTATAGCCTTTATGTATTTTTCATATTGCACTCTGCCTGATTTTTTTGCCTCAGAAAGAATGTTGAGTACATTGGTATCAGAGCTTGGCAGGGAATCTTTAAGTAAATAATCGGCACTTAAAGAAAAGGCGGAACATATTGAAATAAAGGTATTAAGAGACATAATTTTAACCCCTCTTTCAATATTACTGTAAAAAGAAGGGGATAAGCCGCAAATTTCGGCAGCAGCCTCTTGAGAAATTCCCATATTAACACGGGCTTTCTTGATTCTTCGTCCTATTTCAACATAATTAAGCTCTTTCAACTAAACACCTCGTAAAATACATTTTAAGATTATTTTACAAAAACTAAAAAAAATCTCTATATTCCATAAGAATTATTATTGCCTAAAAGAATAATTAAGTATATAATAAGTAAATGTTAAAGTTCGTGTTTCAAAAGTAAAAAATGTAATTAATGTTTAATAAATTAGATCATAGTAAATCAGTAATTAAAAAGTGATATACTACTCACTTTTATAAGCGCAAAATAAAAATGGAGGATGATATGTTAATAAAAAAATGTGCTATAGCTTTATCGATGCTGTTAATATTTTCATCACTTTCGTATTCGCCTGCATATGCAGAAATAAGAGAGTCGGAAAATATTGCAAATCAAGAAGTCTTGGAAACTTCTGTAGAAAATACCGATTCGGATAGGAATTTTCCGAACTCAGAGTTGCTTTCGGCAGGTAAGGATGATTTAGAGGGCAATGTTTTAGAACAGTTGGAAGAAAGCGGCTTGGAAATGCAAGTAGATCAAAAAGAAGCTGCCTATGATGTATCTGAAACGGATAAGTCAGTAACTTACAATGAAGACTATGATGAAGCGGTTTTTAACAAAACTGTAAGTGTTGACGGCATAAGTGTAAATGTGTATGCAGATAGCGGAGTATTTCCTAAAACTGCAAGATTAAGTGTAAAAAGATACTTAAGAAAGCGGACAAAGAAAAGGTAGAAGTTGCTATAGATGAGCAACTTAAGGACGAAGAAGCAAGCTTGGATGAGAATATAGTATTTGATATAAAAGTACTTGATAAGAACGGACAAGAACTGCAACCGGATACTTCTAAAGGCGAAGTGAAAGTAAACTTTGAAAGCCTTGATTTAAGTGCTTTGGAGGAAAATAAAGAACTTGCAGTATACCACCTGGAAGATGCGGGCAGCGAGGCTAAGAAAATAGAGGATATAAGACTTGATGCTAAAGAAGCAAGCCTTGAAGTGTCGGCAGAGCATTTTTCGCTGTATGTTATAAGTTTTATAAATAAGAATAAAAAGTTAACATATACTGCAAGTATTGAATTAGGGGAAAAAACAAATTTAGATGTTCTATTACAAGGATTAATTACATTGATTATAAAAGATGTAGAATCATTAAATGAGGATATCGTTACCGTTAGCGGTAGTATAAACAAATACATGATAACGGCACTCAAAGAAGGTAACTACTTACTTGGAGCTGACGGAACATGGGATGGAGTCAGTAGATAATAATAAGGCAGAGTAGTAAGTTATAAAACCGAATTATTCATGAAACATATTTTGCAGATATTGGATTATATCATCTAATATTGATATAAAGAAAAAACTTGTGTTGCTATGTTACACAAATTAAGAAAGGTTGACCTATGGCATGAATAATTGAGGGGAAACAAAAAAATCAATAAATTATCATTAACTAAATAAGACTATCATATAAGTTATATTTGCTTGTGTGGTAGCCCCAAAAATTTTGGAGATATTATAGGGAGAGGTTATGAAAACTTGGAAACTGGTTTCAGGAATATTATCAATTATATTATTTGTTTGGATGATGGTTCAGTCCTGTGCAGCCGGATTTGTAAATATAGTGTTAAGTACAGGTGAGTCAAGTGGTACAGCCGGAGTTATGGCAGCGATTTTTATACTTGCCGGAGGAATAGTATCAGTATCTACAAGAAATGGAGGAAAAGGTGGAGATATTGCCTTAATAGTGCTGTTCGGTATTGCAGCTTTAATAGGTCTTACAATGGCAGGTACTATATATGGGGATTTATATGTATGGGCTTTGTGGGGAGCAATCAATGCAATACTGGCATTGGTGTCACTGATACAAAAGTCTCATGCAAATGCTATAACTAAAGCATCTACAATAACTGTTAAAAACAATATCGAAAATGTCGCTGAGAAGGAAGAAACTAATGTAGTTGCTACCGAGGTAGGTGTAGATTTAAATAAAAATACAGAATCAGTCGCAGAGCAAAGCTATAGTCAAGGGAATGTAATTAATCAGCAAAATAGGCAGTTTAATATATTTATTGGAGTTCTTGTAGTGGTTATTCTGTGTATTGTATGTGTAGCATTTGGAATGAATATAGCATATAAAAGCAATAGTTTGACAGAAACTACCGAACAATATGTTGCAGAGACTACGCAAGTTATACAACAGACAGTACCGGCAACCGTTATTGTAAAATAGCCATACACTATTGCTCAAACTGAAGAAGTGTATAATTCAGAGGAGTACTTGGGAAATGCAAAGGCTGATAACTATGGAGATATATTTCCGGAAAGTGATAGAGAATATTTGACACGAGATGATGTGTACGGTATGGATAAAGAAACTATTAGATTAGGATTAAATGAAGTATATGCCAGACATGGCAGAATGTTCAATGATAAGACTTTACAGGCTTATTTCAATAACAAATCATGGTATGTACCTGTATATACACCTGATGAATTTAGTGCTATAGAAAATAATGTTTTTAATGAATATGAAAAGGCTAATGTAAGGTTTCTGGCAGAAATAAAAGATTCTATGTAGTATGGGTATTGTGTAAAATTGACTTATAAGAACAAACTCAAGAAATATAAATTCTTGGGTTTTTCTGTCTTATAAACTATGTTTCCAAATTGTTAAAAGCTTTTTATCTGTAAGAATATTTATAAGTTTGGATTAGAAAAAATAAATGTATTTATATACAATGACAAAATTTGTCATATCTATATGATATTATTATTTCAGATAATGCTGCATGGGTAATATGATGAAATATCTTAAATAAGAAAGGTGTAAAATGCTAAGCAGTAACTACAGTAAAGAGTTGATTGAATGCTCAGAGCAAAATAGGGTATTGGTAGTTAAAGAGGATAAGTGTGATAAGTATGATTATTTAACTGCTGTTGTTGTGGTGCAATAGGGGGTATGATAGATATATTTTTAGTAGGTGCTCCCGGGAACAGTATACTTGGAAGGTGGACAGATGCTCAAGTTGATAACACTGTAAAGGGATTTGCAAAACTTATGGGCTGGACTCAAAAAAGTGATAAGGGTGAGAGTGTTGCCAGTGCTATAGGTTTTTTGGAAAAAAAGTTCAAGGTGAATTATGACCATAGACATTCTGCTGATGTTGATAATATTTTTAATATGTCAACAAAAAATCATCACATGAAATCATTGGCTCACTCTCCGGATATAATAGGTTTATTTTTTTCCGTATTAAATCAATTTACATCTACCGCAACATTTATTGATGATGGCAAGATTATTACTATACCTACAGAAGAGTTTGAACTGAGAGGAAGTGATTTCGTATCTAAATTATTTTGCGGAGTTGTAAATTGGATTGGACATCTTATGTCGGATGTAGCGGGAAGTTCGGGAAGCAGAGGAGGACAAGGCAGAGGTAGTGGTATAGTTATGCCTTTTTATGAGCTTTTAGGATTGTGTAAATTTGGAGAGTTTAATGTAGGTAAAGCTAAACAGGACTTAGCAACTATAGCTACGAGAGCCTTTCAAGAAGGCTATGATTTTAGGCATGGTTTGGCTATGGCGATTCCTGTAATAATTACAGATTTATCTATAAGATTAATATGGTCTTTAAGAAGATACTTTCAATATGGTATAGAATTAAAATACTGTATTCCTACACAAAAATATACAAGTTTAAGAGTTATGTTAATAATAGGCAATGGAACTTTGTGTGTTATAGACGGGGTAGATGCTTATATAAGGTCAGGAGGAGCTACAAACTTCTTGAATTTATTTATGCATCTCAATTTATTGGCATGGTATAGATTTATTACTTTAGTATTGAAAGAAGTATTTATTAGGTTGGGTATTGTCGGTTCAGTACAAAGATATATTGATTCGTACAAAAGGATAAATGAAGCTCTATTGGTTTATTTACATGAGCTTGAACAGATAGATATTGAGGCTTTTAAGAAGGAAACGGAAATGTATAACCGTAGTATTGAGAACTTTAATAGTATCGACACAAATGAAGAGTTAAATGATACATTGCTTGAAATTTTTGATAAACTTGGCTTTGATATACCATGGCAAGGGGATTTTGATAAGCATATGTCAAATAGAAATGGGGTGCTGGTTTTTAAATAATGTTTGATTGTAAAAGGTGTGGTTGTTGCTGTAGAAATCTTGATAAAAGTAAACTTTATGCGTCTATGGATAGGGGTGATGGAGTATGTATTTATCTTAAAGGAAATGATTGTTCTATATATGAAAATAGACCATTACTGTGCCGTATTGATGCAAGTTATGAGCTCATGTTTAAGAACTTTATGACAAAAGAAGATTATTATTGCATTAACAAAGAAGCATGTGAAAAAATTAAAAGAATGAGAAAAAAGGAGGAATAAAATATGCCATTACCATTGATAATAGGAGCGGCAGCGGCGGTTGCCGGAATTGTAGGGGCAGGAAATGCTATAGGAGGTGCTACAAAGATGAAGAAAGCAGATGATAAGATGAGAGCTGCTGACAGTCGTCATAGAAGGAATGTAGCAAGATTTGATAGAGAAAGTAAAGAAACAAATGAAGTTATGGATAGCCTGGGAAATCTGGAACTTGAAATTCTTGAAAGTTTTAAATCTTTTTCTGATACGATTGAAAGAATTCAAAACAGACCTAATTTTGAGGAATATAATAAATGTGGAGTAGAGCTGCCAAAATACAATAAAGAAGAACTTGAAAAAGTATCAGTGGGTGCGGCTATAATACTTGGAGGTTTAGGTGGGGCAGCTGTAGGAACGGCAGGAGGATTTGCGGCAGCAGGTGCAACAACTGCAGCTGTTATGGCACTTGGAACAGCTTCGACAGGTACAGCTATTGCTACACTTAGCGGTGCTGCTGCTACTAACGCAACTTTAGCGGCACTTGGCGGAGGTGCTTTAGCTGCCGGAGGCGGAGGAATGGCACTTGGAAGTGCTATTTTAGGAGGGGCAACTCTTGGTGTAGGTCTTTTGGTTGGCGGTATAATATTTAATATAACTGGTAGCGGTTTGTCTGAAAAAGCAGATGAAGCAGAGGAACAGATGCTAAAGGCTGAAAAAACTATTAATCTTTCATGTGAGTTTTTTGATAAGTTAAAAAATACTGCAAGTAAGTATAAAGAATCATTACTACTGGTAAAGAAGAAATATGATTTAGTGTTTTCAGAAGTTTATAGAGTGGTAAACTTGTCAGGCAAAGTTGATTGGAATGAATTTACAAAAGAAGAACAACTTGCAACAAAAAATTCTATTTTGCTTGTAGGATTATTATATAAGATGTGTAAAGTAAATTTGGTAAAGAAAACAGAGTCCGATAAAAATACTAATGAAGTCAATAATACTGATATTGAAATGACAATGGATACTGCTAAAGAAGTGATTGAAAGCATGGAATCTGGCATACAATAACAAATACTTAATATTAAATCATATGAAGTATATATAAATATTAATTTATAATTTAAAATATATAAATAAAATCCAAAGGAGAACAGAATATGAAAAAGATCATCAAAGTATTATCATTATCATTTATATTATCCGGCTTTTTTGCCTTAAGCGCCTTTGCCGGAGCTTGGCTTACCGCAAAAGACGGTTGGTGGTACAGGTACGATGACGGATCTTATCCGATATCACAGTGGGTATGGTTAGACGGAGATAATGACGGAGTATCTGAATGTTATTATTTTAATCAATGGGGATATCTTATCACCAATACCCACAGTCCTGACGGTTACTATGTAGATGCCAATGGTGCCTGGGTAGATAGTGGAAGAATTCAGACTATAGGACAGAAGAAGCAGGCAAGCAGATTTAGGCAAAATTGGGTGTATGGTACCTATGAAATCCATTCAAACGGTATAGATGCAGAAATGGAAGTAGGTTGGTATAGCGATACCGGAGAAGACTATATAAGACTTGAAGGTGCAAATAGTTCAGCTCCATATCATACAGGAACCTTTGTTGGTGTTGTAAAGTATAAAAACGGTAATCAGTATATTGCGTATGGCGAACATGGAGATTATGTAAAGTTTACTTATAATGGGGATAGTATTGATATTACAGATAACAGCAGAATATATGAATCGGGTTCAGGTTTCAGAGGCTTTATGGGACATTATAATAAGATTCGTGATTTATCAGAAAATGTGTCATAATCTTTAAAATACAGCTGTATACATTGATATTTAAAATTTGAATAAAAATTATAAAAGCTTGGGAGGTAAAAGTCTCGGGCTTTTTATAATCAAAATTAAACCGATAATTGATATCCGCAGAACTTAAGCGAATACTTTCAAATCAATGTACAACTAATAGATAAAAACTATAGGCAAGTATTTAAATACCTCTCTAATACTGTTTAGACAATATTCTGTATATAGAGCAAATCCATACTTGTATGATGTGGTAAAAAAACACTAAAATAAGCCTTAAAACTACTATAATATATCACAATATTATTATATAATATAAATATTCACATTGAATTTATATCTTTTATCATTCATGCATTTCTATTAATAGAAGCGAAATCAAAATATGAAGAACTTAAGAGTGAAAATCAGGATAAAGCTTGTAAAGATGAATGGGAAGAAAAGGTAGCAGGTAAAAAGAAGGCATACAAATCATTAAAAAAATTAGTTATAACTGTAGTAATGTTGACAGCCGTAATGTTCGGATACAGACAGTTAAGCAGATTTATAATTGTAAAAGAGATAGAAAAAGAACCACCTATAATATTCTCAGCGTATTTTGGGGCAGATAAGGGAACTTTTATTTATTACCTCGGTAATCAGGGGTTGATAAGGGTTTCAGATTATGTATTTAAGTCATTGTCATATAATGAAGATAAGACAAAGATAGTTGGGGTTATAGATGAAAAAATATGGTTTTAACGGTATAGCGGAGCTTGATCTTAGTGATAATTCGTTTAGAGAAGTACTTAATTTGGAAGAAATTAATAACTTTGCCGAGAGTAACGGGCTTGATACTTTTGACTTATCATCTAATTATTTGAATGTTGATCATAGGATAAGATGTACGAAATATTGTAAAGACTTCTATACCTTCATATATGATGGAAATATTTGTATGCTTTCCGATAAAGGCGGGTCTAAGGATATTAAAATTATCAGAAAAAAAGATGAGTCTGATATATATTCATACTATATTGATAAAAACAATAAAGACATAATCTATATTGAAGAGGAGAAGTATGAAAATGATAAAGCGAAGATATTGGTTTTAAAAGAAAATCTAAAAGATAAAAGTTCAGAGATTTTAATGACAAGAAAAGCAAATGAATACATGGCGGAAGGTTATGATGGTCTAATGGAAATCTCGGATGATATGGAGAAGTTAATATATTATAAATCGCCTTATATATTTTCCTATGATTTAAAATCAGGAGCAAGGAAAGATATAGCAAGGCAAAGATTAATTACAAAACAAATTATTGAGATTAAATTATCAGAAGATAAACAATACCTGCTTTATACAATAGGAGAACAAGATACATTTATCGGAATTACACATAGAGATACATTTTGTGTGGTTGACTTAAAAACCAAATCAAGAGTATATTTAAAAAGATGGGAAGTTGGAGATTACTTTTTTGCTTTTGACTGGTAGTTTCTCCCATTACTTTTTAAATATACATTTTTATTGATAGGAGAAACTTAAAACTAAAAAGAGCGGCTTTATATTTAGCTAACCAAATTCAGATATTTGGATTTGCTACATAATAAAGCTGCTTTTTTGTATTTACCGTGTACGGCTGATAAATTAATTTTATAGGTATCTGTCTATCAAAGAAGTTATTAATCTTTTGAAAGCTAAAAAATGAAAAGTAATTTAACTTCAATGCCTTGTGAAAAATAAAACAAAATATTAAAATCAAATCCTGATAAAAATGATATTAATTTAATAAAATAGTTATTTTATATAAACCATAAAAAAAATACCATAGGTTTTTATGCAAGTTGTTCTTATTCATTGAATACTATTTGGCTTTTTTAAAAAGAGTATTCATTGGATAATAGATTTTTTTACCGAAAAAGGGTAGATTAGCATTGAGAAACATAAAACCGAATTTTTTTATATTCATAAAAAATAAGTGTAGCCAAGGAAGGAGAGAGTTGTGAAAGGCATTAAGATTTTGGTTTGTGCTTTTGTATTTATGATTTTGGGTTCCTTAAGTGCTTATGCAGGAGGCTCATGGGTAAGAGACAGCATAGGTTGGTGGTATCAAAGAGGAGACGGCAGATGGCCTAACGGTGCATGGCAATGGATAGACGGCAACGGAGACGGTTATGCCGAGTCATATTATTTCGACAACCAAGGATACTGTGCTTTAAATACCCATATCCATGGGGACTATGTAAATGCTGACGGTATGTGGACGGTAAATGGACAAGTGCAAAGGATGTATGTAGGAAATGTGATAGATCATATCAATAATCCGGGACGCACTTCAATTAGCGGAACAATACAAGTTCTAAATACTCAACCGGGAGATGAAAATGCTGCAATCTTTCATTTTGATGAGGGAAGAAAAATTAATATAATGTCAGGAGACGGTAGAAATTGCTTTATCACAGATGTAGACGAGGTGTACATTCCGGATGCAAATAGCCTTGTAGGATATAATGGAAGAAGAGTTACTATGAGCTTTAATTTCAGAGAAGCAATTGATACTACCGATTTGGAAGAACCTTATGGAATGATTAGAGCAGGGGGTGCTTATGTAGTTCAATAAAGATACTATACTATATTGGTGGTATATACAATTTGTGATTTATTTTACTTAAAAAGTTAATACAACTTAACTTATGTCATTTATTTATTAACTTTAATGTGAGTAAAAGAGAATAAGAATAATTATCCTGAAAGTCTGTACATATCGATTGATACTTGTTCTTAAGTATACAATTCAAATATAAAATAAAAACCTATAAGGAGGTCAGCTATGAAAAAGTTCAGCACAGTGTTAGTATTATCATTAATGTTATCAAGTTTTTTTGCTCTGAGCGCATTTGCCGGTGCGTGGCTTACGGAAAAAGACGGTTGGTGGTACAGGTACGATGACGGTTCATATCCTACATCTCAGTGGGTATGGTTAGACGGAGATAATGACGGAGTATCGTAATGCTATTATTTTAATGAGTGGGGATATTTGATTACCAATACCCACAGTCCTGACGGCTACTATGTAGATGCAAACGGTGCCTGGGTGGATAGTGGAAGAGTTCAGACAAGAGGGCAGAAAAAACAGGCAAGCAGGTTTAGAAGAGACTGGATATACGGTGTATATGAATGCCATGATGAGTATTTGGATGCAGAGATGGAACTGGGTTATTACAGTGATTCAGGTGCTATGTACATCAGAATAGAGGGAAATCTTAGTTACTCTCCATACCACCCTGGAGTTTTTAACAGCATAGTTGTTTATGACACCGGAAATAACAGTTACTATGCTGTAGGTACCGGTGGAGATTACATAAAATTCACTTACAATGGAGTTGACGGAATCAATATTACGGACAGCATTATTGAACATGACTCAGGAAGTAGGTTTAGGAGTTTTAAAGGAAATTATTATAAGACCGAAGACGGTTTTGAGAGCTAGTTTTTATTAAAACTAAAAAGCAATAAGTATAAGTTAAAATTATCATTTACACAAAAAAGTCCCGGACAGTAAAAGTCTAAGGGCTTTTTTGTTATAAAAAATTTTATAAGGTTAATAGATTCGCTTGTGGTGCATGGCATGAATAGTTAGTTATAAGGTCGGCTGTCAATGATACTGTACAACAGACGATAATCTGTTGTCAGCTCAAATATCTCTAAAGCTCTTCTTCTATTTCAAGGCAAAGAAAATCCATAACCTCCCTCATTACATAGTAAAGGGAAAGCTGCTTATAGCTTATATTGCGTTGTTTATTTTCTGTTTTAGAAGATGAAAAAGTAACATTTGTTGCAGGTGTTTTTATAGTACAGAATAAGTTCTTTTTGTTAATGATAACAAGGTTTATAACAGTGTCATTTTTATTAAGTCTAATTTCTTTAGTGTCACAGGTTAATATTACATAATTCTCATAAAAGTCAACTTTGCAGGATTTGTCGTATAAATTAAGGAAAAATAGTAAAAGTTGTGGTGGAAGAACTATTAATATATAGATTAGTAATACATAAACTAAAGGGATACCTATAGGTAAATGTATTATGGAAATTATAAAATCCGTAATACGCATTACCATAAACACTACAAAAAAGAAGATATTATCCCAACCATTGTCGATGCAGCATACTAAAATCCAAAACATGACAACAAGTAGTATAGTAGATACAACTGCCCTACGTCTAAAAGTAGGGTTAAAAGCATTGTATTTAAATGTTAAAGACTTTAAAGGCTCCATATATATTCCTTCCATAATTTTGATTAAAGACATTATACGAAAAAGTAAATTTATAAACAAATATTTATAAAATATTATAGCAGAATAAAACATATAAGCACTTAGAATATAACATTATATACAAATAAAGTAAATATAAAGTTTGTTTATTTGCATAAAACATAGTGAATTTAATTTTCGGATACTTATTTTTTGGGAGTATCATTTAAATGTCTTGTTTTATTCATTGAATGTCGTTTATTAAGAAGAAGTTTATCGGATAATTGTGTTTTGATAAAAAGGACTATATTGTACTTTTTTATTTTGATCAAACAGGAAAAATTAATATAATCCCAAATTATTCATAGCTTTCTATTAAATGTTATTGAAAGTCTTATGACTAAAATATTTTAATTAAATATTGCATTTCATAGAATCAGTAAATAGAAAAAAGATAACTTGCATGGTAAAATAAAAATGCCCAAACAATAAATACCTGCAAAGTAATCCTTTATAAGTATTGTAAATATGTTAACCATGAGTAGTAATAGAAAAATTAAAATTTCTTTCTTCAGATTCCGGGAGACTCCTAATAAAGGTTATTTTCCTTTTAAGTGGATAAATCTGCCCTTAAAAGAAAGTCTTTGATAAAAAACTTATTTTTCAATAAAACTCAATGGTAGGGATGCTGTATTGTGATTTTTATTTATTGTGAATAATTTGGGTTTAGATATATCGTAAAACAAGAAGGAGGTTAAAATGAAGCAGGATCATCAGTCGAACTTGGAAGCACATAATAATTTATCGCATGATAAATCACAGGCTGTATTTAATAAAGATTTATTAATTGGGAGAAGTTACCGTTTTTACTCTGCGAGTGGAAGCAGCATACTTAGTTTGACCAATTCAAAAATAAGAAGTGAGGTTTGTATAGGAGAGGATAGGATTTATATTTCAACTATACCAAAGAAGTTTAATAAAGTGCCGGAGATACTGTTGCAAGATATAAGTGCTGTATCCATTTCAACTGTATTAAACGGATACAATACATTTTGGGTAGTTGTTACAGCGATAATCGGATTTTTTTATCCGCTGTTTTTTGTCTGCCCTGTATTGATTTTATTATTTTTAAGACATAGCAAGATTTCAATATATCAAAGGAATAATACCAAGGCTATAATCTACTCAAAGAGTAAAAAAGAAGCAGAAAGTTTTTGCAATGATCTTAAGCAATTAGCCGGTATTAAGACAAGGCAGGGCTAAGGGTAAGTATATACTAAATGTTATAAACAAAGTCTTTGAACATAGTACAATTGTAAGAAATAAATAATAAAAAAGAGCCTTGATTTAAGAAATATGAATTGGTAATCTTAGTAAGTAGTCATATGGTTTATCAATATAGAACAATATTTCTATAGAAAGGAAGTTCTTATGAGAAATATTAAAGTGTTATTATTATTACCGGTATTTGCAATATTTTTCACAATAAATGCTTATGCAGGGACTTGGATACAGGATAATAAGGGTTGGTGGTATGACCAAGGCAACGGAACATGGCCTTCCAACTCATGGCAATGGATAGATGGTAATTCAGACGGTACGGCAGAGTGTTATTATTTTGATAAATTCGGGTACTGTATGATAAATACAATAACTCCTGATAATTACCGTGTTAATGCTTCGGGTGCATGGATTGAAAATAATATAGTGCAAACCAAGAAAGTAGATGTTGCCGATACAAGATACACCTTACTGAACGGTACTATACGTGTATTGAAATATAATGAAGTTCTTGCGGTACAGGGAATTAATGATCCTAATCCGAATTCTTCTATAGACAGAGATAAAGATTTTATATTATTTATATTGGATATGCCACAAGCACTTACATGTAAGACTATAGACGGAGGCTCTTATTCTAAAACTGTTAAGGTACTTTCGTTAAATGATTTACCGGATATAAAAGCATATAACGGACAGCATGTAAAAGCAGGGTTTGATTTGAATGTTGCTTATTGGCCAAGTGACACCTCATTACCGCTTGGAGCACCGGTAATTAATGATATGTATATAGATAAATAAAATTCTCTTTATTAAGTAGTATATTTATTTTAAGTCTATTGGCATTTATAATCATATTTTTAAGGTTGATAGAAGCCATGTAAAAAAACATATTTGGATACACAACTCATAAAGGACTTCTTAGCAGGTAATTTATTGTTTGATAACTTTTATTTTACCCTGTAAGTTGTCCTTTTTCTATGTTAATTATTCGATGAAATACAATTAAAAGGCGTTAGTTATAAGGCTTTCAACAATACTTAATATAAAGCTATAAATAAAATACATCACTATACCTGAAAGCAAGCTTTCATTTGGTATAGTGTACCTGTATATCTACGCTGTCTGAAACCTAAATATTCTGACAAAAAAATATTTTAAAATTAAAAAAACCCCCTTGAGTTTGGTTTAAATCTATGTTAATATCCCGTCTTTGACAGTTGTAGCATAAAAAAATCCTTGTGAAGCTCCTATTTATAAAGCTTACAGGGATTTTTTCTTTCGTAATGATATATAGTATTTTTTATCTGCATTTACTTATTTTTTGAATTGTTTTCATTTTCTGTTTTGTTATAAATTCATCGTCTGTGTTAAAACCGCAAACTCTATGAAATGCATCGGTTAATTCATTTCTTTTGTATAATGGTATAAACCCTTGTTCTTTTATATCTGCAAAATTTATCTCTTTTAAAGTTTGTAAAATATTTTCGCAAGTATATTTGTTTCCCAGGGTGTGTCTTAAAACTTAAAATTGTACAATACATTATTTTTTTGATAAAATATAAAAAATAAAGTATTGGAGATTACAGCCATGGGACAAAAACGCTATGAAATGTCAGATGAACAATGGGAACAAATTAAGGATTTATTTCCAAAAGCCAAAACCGGTCGTCCGCCTAAAGATAACAGACTGATGTTTAATGCTTTGTTTGGCTTGCAAGGAGCGGTTCGGCATGGCGTGATTTACCTGAACGCTTCGGTTCTTGGAAAACAGTATACAGTCGTTTTTGTAAATGGCGTGATGATGACACGCTGTTTAACATATTCCATGCTCTGAATGCTGAGGCTGATTATGAAAATCTCAGTATTGACTCTACGAGTGTCAAAGCCCATCAGCACAGTGCAGGTGCTAAAAAGGGGCTGTAAATTACGAAGTAAATCAACATATCGGAAGAAGTCGTGGAGGTAATACAACCAAAATTCATGCTATAGTTGACGGTTTGGGTAATCCCATATATTTTGCACTGACTGCCGGAAGCGAACATGATTGTGTTTGTGCTTTGG
>ERZ773073.430-NODE-430-length-22272-cov-41.169465_pt1 | contig 22272 bp, 17 predicted proteins | sample MGYA00580616_ERZ773073 | MGnify/ENA primary metagenome ERZ773073 (study PRJEB29015, sample SAMEA2737960) | human oral metagenome | biome: human oral; feature: human-associated habitat; material: dental | place: China | collected 2131 ...
CGCGCAGGTCGGCCCGGGCCAGCGACAGGGCCGCGCCCACGGCGCGGCGCACGCGTTCGCGGATCTGGTCGAGATCGGCGGCCTTGTCCCGCACGATGATGGCGGGGTCGGCCATGACGGGGCGTTCGCGGACCTGGTCCAGACCTCGCTGCTCGGCTTCCACCCGCGCCGTCAGGACGGCCCGCAGCCGTTCACGCGCGGAGTCCAGTCCGACGGTCTCCTCCGCCAGGTCGGGCACGATGCGTCGGGCGGCGTCGGTCGGAGTCGAGGCCCGGTAGTCGGCCACGAGATCCAGCAGCGGGCAGTCCGTCTCATGCCCGATGGCGGAGACGATCGGGGTGCGGGCCGCGGCGGCGGTTCGCACGAGCCCTTCGTCGCTGAACGGCAGCAGGTCCTCGACGGCGCCTCCGCCGCGAGCGACGACGATGACGTCGACGCGCTCGTCGGCGTCGAGGTCCTGGAGCGCCGCGGACACCTCGTGCACGGCCTGAGCGCCCTGGACCGCGACCTCGCGAATCACGAAGGGGAGGCCCGGCCATCGCGTCCGAGCGTTGACCAGGACGTCGTCCTCGGCTTTGGCGTTCCTGCCGCATACGAGGCCCACCGCGCACGGCAGGAACGGCAGCGGCTGCTTGCGCTCGGGGGCGAACAGGCCCTCGGCCGCCAGCACCCGGCGCAGCTGCTCGATCCTGGCCAGCAGGTCGCCGATGCCGACGGGACGGATGTCATCGGCGCGCAGCTCCAGGGAGCCCCGCTTGGTCCAGAAACGCGGCTTGGCGTGCACGACGACGCGCGCGCCCTCCGTCACCTGCGCGCCCGCGGCCTTCTCCAGGGCCGTCAGGTCGCGGGTGAAGATCGACATCGACATCGACATGTCCGCGTCGACATCGCGCAGCGAGAGGTACTGCATGCCCGAGCCGGGGCGTCGATTGAACTGGATGACCTGGCCCTCGACCCATACATGGGTCATCTTGGCCACGTACTCCTCGATCTTGGACGACAGCAGGCGCAGCGGCCAGGGGTTGTCCGGCGTGGTGTCCCGGGCCAAGCGGGCGAGCGGGGCGCGGGCGGGGTCTGTCGGCTCTGTCGGCACTGTCACGTGCACCACTGTGCCACGTTCTGCTCCGGGGGCGGCCCCCGGCTGTGGCACAGTGGGCGCGTGATCGACCAGCCCACTGCCCCGTCCCCGCAGGTCCCTGCGACCCGCGGGGACGCCGTCAAGAAGATTCTTCTGGCGGCCCCCCGCGGATATTGTGCCGGAGTGGACCGCGCCGTCGATGCCGTTGAGCAGGCGCTGGCGCACTACGGGGCCCCGATTTACGTGCGCAAGGAGATCGTCCACAACAAGTATGTCGTTGAGGCGCTCTCGCGGCGCGGGGCGATCTTCGTTTCGAAGACCGACGAGGTTCCCGAGGGCGCGCGCGTGGTCTTCTCGGCTCACGGCGTCTCCCCGGCGGTGCACGCCCGGGCCGAGGCCCGCCATCTGCGGACGATCGACGCGACGTGTCCGCTGGTGACCAAGGTGCATAAGCAGGCGATCCGCTTCGCCAAGGACGACTACGACATCATTCTGGTCGGTCACACCGGCCATGAGGAGGTTGAGGGCACCCAGGGGGAGGCGCCCGAGCGCATCCAGGTGGTCAACGGCCCCCATGAGGTCGATGCCGTCACGGTGCGCGACCCGGAGAAGGTCGTGTGGATCAGCCAGACGACGTTGAGCGTGGACGAGACCATGGAGACCGTCCGCCTCCTGCGCGAGCGCTTTCCGCATCTGGCCGACCCGCCCGCCGACGACATCTGCTACGCCACTCAGAACCGGCAGGGGGCGGTGAAGACGATCGCTCCGCGCGTGGACGTCATGGTTGTCGTCGGCTCGGGCAACTCATCGAACTCCGTACGCCTCAAGGAGGTCGCCCTCGAGGCGGGCGCACCGGTCGCCTACCGAGTGGACTACGCCCGCGAGCTGGAGGAGTCCTGGTTCGCCGAGGCGAACACGGTGGGGTTGACCTCGGGCGCCTCGGTCCCCGAGATCCTCGTGCGGGAGGTCGTCGAACGCCTCGGCGAGATGGGGTTCGATGAGGTCGAGATGGTGCGCACGGCCACGGAGAAGATCTCCTTCTCGCTGCCGAAGAATCTGCGCGCCGACCTCAGGGCCGCTGCGGGTGGCCGCATGCCGGGGCATCGGCGCGAACCCGTAGCCGGCCACACCTGCTGAACGCGTTCCCGGAGCGCGCCGGTAGCAGATGTCTGCGAGTCGGTTCGGGGGCGAGACCCTCCGCCGTCTTCGCCAGCGCCGGGGACATTCGCGCGGGCGGCTCGGTCGGGTGTCTCAGCCGGCGATGATCCGGGCCAGGCGGGCCCGATCGGTGCAGACCCTGTCGAAGGGGACGATCCAGGCGAGCTCCTCCTCGGGGGTCGTCACCGGGGCGACGAGGCCCTCGGCTCGCAGGCACTCCAAACGCGTGGCGGTGTCCTCGCCCTGGGTCTGCCAGGCGGGCTCCTCGTCGGGGATGACATAGCCTCCCAGCGTCGGGACGGCCCAACGCAGCAGCAGCACGCGGGCACCGGCGCGGCCCGAGACATCGGGGTTGGACGCCAGGGAGGAGGCCACGCCCTTGGCGGAGCCGATGCCAACGACTTCGGCCAGGGCTCCGTAGGTCGTACACATGGCGGGGGTGTACTCGACGAGCCGGGCGACGGCTCTGGCGACGCGCTCGCGGGCCGAGGACGAGGCGGCGGCATCGGCGATGGCGCGGACACGGGCTCCGGTCAGGCGCGCCCTGGCAGCCAGTTCGGAGGAGCTCACCCCGTGAGCCAGGCCGCGCAGGATGAGGCTGTCGCGTTCGTCGCGAAGGGCGGTGAGCTTGGACTGGAGACGCTCCTGCTCGGAGGCGAGCTTCTCCAGGCGGTTGACGATGAGTTCGACCTCGGCGGAGGTGCGGGCTTCCTCCAGCTCGGCGACGGAGATGGGGTGGAACGGAGGGGAGTTCAGGAGGCTCGTAGACATGGCAGGAGACCTTTTCGTAACGGATCAGGGAACGTGGGAAACCCTATATCGTGCGCGGCTCATCTGCCTACATGTGCTTGGAAGGTCGTGGCAACGGGCCGCGTCGAGGGGGCGGAATCGGGCGGGGCGTGCGAGTGTGGGACGAGCATGCACGTAACTTGCTAGTTCATCCCACGCCCGAGCGAGTCGTGGTCGAGACGCAGTGTTTGCCCCGCACGACCGGTCAAATCTCCGTTATCATTCCGTGACCTGCGGGTTCGGCGCGCCCCTCTGCCCGGCGAGCGTCGCCGGCTCGACGGAGCTCGTCCGCATTGAGCCCTCGCATTGTGAGTTACCTCATAGTGCGTGCCTCGGGAGAGGAGCTCGAGCGGAGCCTGGGCGTGATGGGGCTCGTGCGAGCCGTGCTCGACCGGTGGGCGCTCGCGCACGGGTCGGGACGTGCGGCATCGGGCTCAGCGCACTCGCGCTCGCGAGCGAGCGCGCGGGTCGGGGACCGGCGGCGTCTGACGCGAGCGGGCGGTTAGACTCGCGCCGTGGCACTCACCATTGGAATCGTCGGACTGCCCAACGTCGGCAAATCCACCCTGTTCAACGCCCTCACCCGCGCGACGGTGCTCGCAGCGAACTACCCCTTCGCCACGATCGAGCCGAACATCGGCGTCGTCCCGCTGCCCGACACGCGCCTGGAGAGGCTGGCGGAGATTTTCCACAGCGCCAAGGTGGTGCCCGCGACCGTCTCCTTCGTCGATATCGCCGGGATCGTGCGCGGGGCGAGCGAGGGGGAGGGACTGGGCAACCAGTTCCTGGCGAATATTCGCGAGGCCGACGCCGTTTGCGTGGTGACCCGCGCCTTCGACGATCCCGACGTGGCGCACGTGGACGGGAGGGTTGAGCCGGCGTCCGACATCGAGACCATAGCCGCCGAGCTCATCCTCGCCGACATCCAGACGCTGGAGAAGGCCGTCCCGCGTCTGGAGAAGGAGGTGCGCGGCAAGAGGACCGACGCCGCGGTGCTGGAGACCGCACGGGGTGCGCTCGAGGTTCTCGGGGACGGCGTGCTGCTGTCGGCCGGTGCGGCCGCGGCCGGACTGGACGACGACGTGCTGCGCGCCTTCCAGCTCATGACGACCAAGCCCGTCATCCACGTGTTCAATATGGACGACGACGGGATGAATGACGAGGCGAGGCAGAAGCGGCTGCGCGAGCTCGTCGCGCCGGCCGAGGCGATCTTCCTCGACGCCCAGTTCGAGGCTGAGCTGGTGGAGTTGGAGCCCGATGAGGCGGCGGAGATGCTGCATGAGAACGGACAGGCCGAGTCGGGTCTGGACAAGCTGGCGCGCGTCGGGTTCGACGCGCTCGGCCTTCAGACGTTCCTGACCGCGGGGGAGAAGGAATCACGGGCCTGGACGATCCACAAGGGCTGGACGGCTCCGCAGGCGGCGGGTGTCATCCACACGGACTTCGAGCGCGGCTTCATCAAGGCGGAGATCATCTCCTACGAGGACCTTGTGAACTTCGGCTCCGTGGCCGAGGCTCGGGCCCACGGCCGTGTGCGCATGGAGGGCAAGGACTACGTGATGGCCGACGGCGATGTGGTCGAGTTCCGGTTCAATGTGTGATGCGGCTGATCGCGACGCGTGTCGGTGCGATCATCTGCTCATGCCATGACGAGTACGGATTCGGATGCGAGATGCGCAAGGCGCCCGCATCGGCGTCTCCGCTCTCAGCGCCCTGCTGAATGAGTGGCCCGAGAGCGATGCTCTGCTCGGGCGCTCGAGCGCGAATCGGCGGAGCCCGCGACCGCACGGTCGCGGGACTGATGAGAAGACGCCTATGTACACCGAAGGATGATAAGGGTAGCCTCATGTGTGCTGTCGGACGGTAGGCGGCGGATTCTCGGGGAAGGAGACGCCCGTGAAGGGCTACGCGATGCTCAGGATCGGCCGGGCCGGATGGATCGAGAAGAAGGACCCCGTCCCGGGCCCGCATGACGCGATCTGCGCACCGATCGCCCTGGCTCCCTGCTCCTCCGACATCCACACGGTCTACGAGGGGGGTGTCGGCGAGCGCCACAACATGATCCTGGGCCATGAGGCCGTCGGAGAGGTTGTCGAGGTGGGATCGGCGGTCAGGGATATCAGGGTCGGGGACCGGGTGATCATTCCCGCCATCACCCCCGACTGGTCGTCGACGGCCGCGCAAGACGGTTTCCCCATGCACTCCGGCGTCGCGCTGGGCGGATGGAAGTTCTCCAATACCAAGGACGGGGTTTTCGCCGAATACATCCACGTCAACGACGCCGACGCGAACCTGGCGGTGCTGCCGGGGGAGATCAGCCCGGAGACGGCCGTCATGCTCTCGGACATGGCGACCACCGGCCTGCACGGTGCGGAACTGGCTCAGATCACCCCGGGGGATTCTGTTGTGGTTATCGGTATCGGGCCGGTCGGTCTGATGTCCGTCGCGGGTGCGGTGATCCTCGGTGCGGGCCGGCTCTTCGCCGTCGGGTCCCGGCCCAGGTGTATCGAGGTCGCCGAGGAGTTCGGGGCGACCGACATCGTCAACTACCGCGAAGGCGACATCGTCAACCAGGTTCTGGAGGCGACCCGCGGGGAGAGGGTCGATCGTGTAGTTGTGGCGGGTGGCGACCTGGGAACCTTCCAGCAGGCTTTCGATATCCTCAAGCCCGGAGGCAAGGTGGGGAATGTCAACTACCTGGGTGAGGGGGACTACATCACCATCAGCCGGGAGTCGAGTCTGGTCGGCATGGGGCACAAGCAGCTCATCGGAGGGCTGACTCCCGGCGGTCGACGCCGCATGGAGCGGATGGCCAACCTGGTGCTCGCCGGGCGCATCCACCCCGAGAGGATGATCACTCACCGCTTCGAGGGCCTGGAGGCCGTGGAACGGGGAGTGGAGCTCATGCGCACTAAGCCGCGTGACCTGATCAAGCCCGTTATCGTGGTCTGAGCCGAACGCGCCGTTGAGGGTGCTGAGGGACCGGGCTCGGCCGCCCGTCGTCATCAGGACGGCACGCACGTGCCCCTCTGGACAACCCGCCTGCTGGACGACCCGCGATCCCGCCCGACCCCGGCTGCGCAGAGGTTGCGCGTGCCGGTGGCCGAGCTGGTCGGGTGCTTGGGCGGACACCGCCCTGACGGCCATGGTCGCCGAGCACCGGTCCCAGCACCGCAACCGCATGATTGCGCGGGAGCGCCCGGCGGGCGTTCCGGAGCAGCGCCGAGATCAGGGGCAGGTGAAGGTGAGGCTGAAGGGCTTGGTTGCCGAGGAATCACTGGCGGAGGCCCCGATGTTGCCGGTGACCGTGTACGTCGACCCCTCGACGACGGCCTCGGCATCACCGGCCCCCCATTCCTTCGTGTAGTTGAGCGTCTCGCCGTCGACGGAGGTGATCGTGACCAGTGAGACGCTGCCCGTGCCGTCGATGACCGCACTGGCAGTGGTGGAGGCGGTACTCAGAGCCTGGGAGGTGGACGCGGCTGCGACGCTCGTCCCGCCGTCCGCCGACGGGCCGCAGGAGACCCCTACCTGATCGATCGTGAGGGTCTGATCGTCCACCGTGCCGGAGAACGAGCCCCCGACCTGCGCGTTGGCCGGTGAGGTGGACTGGCCGTCGGCTCCGCCATTGCTCGTTGCCGCACCGCCCGTCGTCTGCTCCTGAGACGGCTTGGATGCGTTCTCACTGCTGCCGCCACCGCTGCTCCCGCCGCTTCCACAGGCGGCGAGGCTGAATGCCAGGGCGGCGCCCGTCGCGACGACGGCGGTCTTCCTGCTGAGGGACTTCATATGATGGAGAATCCTTGTCTACGTGTCCTGGTGATGGAGCGCGATCGAGGCTAGTCGAGGTGCCGGCGCTCGTCCGGCTACCCGTGCCGCCAAGGATAATAGCGGCGGGCGCGGCACCTGTCATCGACAGGTCGGAGAGGGGCGGCCATTCGCGTTGTCGGCGTCGGGTGGTCCCCGCCCGTCCCGTTTTGATCGAATTCATGCCGATGTGAGAGCCTCGGAGGCTGTTGCCGACCGGAGGGGGCCGCCTGTGACCGGACCATCAGCTCGGGTCCGTTCCCCGCAACCGGAATCCTCGGCGGAGGGGGCCTCCAGCCTGACCATCCGCATCGGGCCGCAGGAGCTGGTCATCCGACGCCGCTACGAGGCGGCCAGCATCGTCAATGACGTCCTCATCGGATTGTGGTTCCTGATCGGCAGTGTTTTCTTCTTCTTCGACTCGCTCACGAGGGCGGGCACGGTGCTGTTCGTCATCGGCTCGGTGGAGATGCTCATCCGCCCCGTCGTCCGTCTCGCACGGCACCTCCACCTCCAGAGACTCCACCGCGGCTCCGCGGGGGTGGGCGCCGCGGACTTCTGATGCGCGGTTTCCGGTTCTGCTGCAATGGCGGTCGGCTGGCGGTCGGCCGCGGGGCTTTCCGCTGCAGCCGACCGCCGCCCACCGTGGGTCTGGGCGCTCAGCCGGTCATTCGGCGGCCAGGGCCGCCGACGGCGCCACTTTAACGGCCCGCGCCGCCGGAGCCAGCGAGGCCAGCCAGCCGGCCAGCATCGCCACGCCCGCGATGAGCACGATCCGCGCCCAGGGAATGGCCACCACCAGCGTCACGTTGGAGGCGATCATGCCCTTGCAGCCGATGATTCCGTACACGGCGCCCAGCGCCAGGCCGATGACGGTCGCCACCGCGGCCAGAGTCACCGATTCCCAGGCGACCATTGAGCGCACCTGCCCCCTCGTCATGCCCAGCGCCCGCAGCAGCCCGAGCTCCCGGGCGCGTTCAAGCACCGAGAGACTGAGCGTGTTGCCCACGCCGATCACCGCGATGATGACGGCGACGGCGAGCAGGGCGGTGGCGACGATCAGAACGACGTCGATGATCTGCTGGTATTTCTCGCGGGCGACCGCGCCGCTGGTGATCTCCGCCCCCTGAAGCCCATCGATCCTGCCGATATCCCGGGTGACCCTGCTCGCATCGGCGTTGTCGGCGTAACGGGCCCAGACTCCGTTCGAGGCGTCGGGGGCGAGGGCGGCCAGAACGTCCGGGGCGACGACAGCCGTGTCCTGGAGGGAGTCGTCGATTCGCGCGGTCAGCTCCATGCTCGCATCCCCGTCGTGCAGGACGACCCGCTGACCGTCGTGGAAGTCCTTGCCGCCGATGAGGATCTGATCGTCCGACTCGACCCGGGGCGTGTGCGAGGCACGGGAGACCCGGGCCGCCTCCCCGCTCACGCCGATCGTGGTGATCTCGGCGTTCGCGCCGTCGGCGGTGGCCCGCATCTGAGCGCTCGGCACGAGCGCGGCTCCGGTGACACCGTCCACAGAACGGATTCTCTCCAGCACAGTCTGGTCGACTCCCTGCTCGGTGCGGATGGAGGCGTCCAGCGGGTACTGGTCGCTGAGCGCCCGGTCGATGGTCGACTGCGAGGTGGCCGCACCGATGGTGAGGGAGCTGATGAGCGTCACGCCGACGAGCAGGGCGTTAGCGGTCGCCGCGGCGCGTCCGGGATCGCGCCGCGAGTTCGACACGGCGAGCTCTCCCGAGACGCCGGATCGCCTCAGAGGCGCTCCGATGACCCTGGCCAGGGCGGGGATGATGCCGCGACCCAGGACGAGGACGCCCAGGAAACTCGTGGCGGCGCCGGCCATGACCGTCAGCAGAGTCCTGAGCGCCCCTCCCGTGTCGCTGCCGCCGGACGTGCGCCAGCCGTAGACCAGCAGTGCGCCGCCGGCCGCGGCCAGCAGCATGCCGACGACGGCGCGCACGGGCCCCAGGCTCTTGACCTCTCGGGCGGCCAGTTCGGGATGCAGGGCGGCGAGCGGGGCCACGGCGGTGGCCCGTCGGGCGGCGCCGATCGAGGACAGGAGGGTGACGATAACGCCCGCCATGAACGGCGCGATGAGAGCCGCCGCGCTCGCGGCGAAGACCACCGGAGTTGTCAGGGGGTTCTGGCCGAGGCTCAGCAGGAGCCGGCTGAGGCCGTAGCCGACGAGCACGCCGACCGCCGAGCCGACCGCGCCGAGGGCGAGGGCCTCGCCGATGACGGTGGCGAACACCTGCCCCCTGGTCGCGCCGACGCAGCGCATCAGGGCCAGCTGCCGGGAGCGCTGGGAGACGAGGATCGAGAAGGTGTTGGCGATGACCATCAGCGAGACGAACAGGGAGATGACGCCGAAAGCGAGCACGGCGTTCTTGATAGAAGATGCTCCGGCGCCCAGTTGGTCCACCTGGTGGCGGATCTCCTCGGCGCCGGTGCGGACCTCGGCGCCGATCGACTCGACCGAGTCCAGCTGGCTGACGGAGGACTTGAGGGCCTGCGGGTCGCCGCCGTAGGCCATGACGGTGTCATAGCCCTCGTACCCGGCCACGGCCATGACCGCGGCGTCGGTGCCGAAGGCGAAGGGCTCTTTCGTGGACGAGACGGCGTCGGGCCCCGCATCGATGATCCCGACGACACGGAAACTGCGCTCCCCGCCCCAGGCGCCGTGCAGGACGACGTCGTCGCCCGGTTCGAGACCGAGGGCGGAGCTCATGACGGTGTTGATGGTCAGCTCGTCGTCGGCCGCGGCCGGGCGACCCTGGGTGAGTTTCGTCCGCTCGGTCATAGGCGGCTGGTTCTGGATGAGGAGCTGGGCCTGCGCGCCCTCGTCCAGCGTCCAGGCGTAGCCGGTGATGATGGCCCGCGTTCCGGTGACGCCGGGCTGAGCGGCCAGATCCTCGACGACCTGATCGGAGACCCGCTGCGCATCTGCGGGGTCCTGCTGCTCGCCTTCGTCCTGCGCGGAGTCGACGGCGACGGAGGCGTCCCCGACCTTCCCAGCGGCCATGTCGCGTACGGACTGGTCGAGTGAACTGCCGAGCAGAAGGGCGACGGTGATGAAGGTCACTCCCAGGATGATGGCGATGCCGGCGCTCAGGAGCCGGCGCGGCTGACGCAGCATCAGAGCGCACCCCCCTCGGGGAGGGCCTGCGCCCGGGAGCGCGCAGCGTCTCGGTGGATCTGCTCGTCGGCGACGATCCGCCCGTCGGCCAGTCGCAGTAGGCGGTCGGCGTAACCGGCGGCGTGGGGGTCGTGGGTGACCATGACGAGCGTCTGACCGAGTTCATGGACGCAGCGTGTGAGGAACTCGAGCAGCTCGTCGGAGGAGACCGAGTCGAGGGCGCCGGTGGGCTCGTCGGCGAAGATGACGTCGGGCCGGGTGATGAGTGCGCGGGCGGCGGCGACGCGCTGGGCCTGACCGCCGGACAGCTCGCCGGGGCGGTGGCCCAGGCGGTCGGCCAGTCCGAGCACCCCCACGACCATGTCGAACCAGTCCTGGTCGGCCTTGGCGCGGGCCAGCTTGAGCGGCAGCAGGATGTTCTCGTAGGCGGTCATCGTCGGCAGAAGGTTGAACGACTGGAAGATGAAGCCGATGCGCCGTCGACGCAGCAGGGTGAGCGCCTTGTCGTTGAGGGTCGTGGTGTCCACCCGGCCGATGACCACCCGGCCCTCACTCGGAGTGTCAAGACCGGCGGCGCAGTGCATGAGCGTCGACTTGCCCGAGCCGGACGGTCCCATGATCGCGGTGAATTGGCCGCTTCGGAAATCGACCGTGACACGGTCGAGGGCCACGACGCGGGCGTCCGCCCGGCCGTAGACCTTGGTCAGATCCTCGGTGTGTACGGCGGCCGTTGGAGGGTGAGGCTGCGAGGTTGTCGTCATCATGGTGGTCCTTGTCGTCGAGACTGTCAGTGGGCGGCGGGAGGATCTCTGCGCCGCCAGTGACTCGATCGTCCCGGCGGGCCTCCTCATCGCGCATCAGATGCGGATCTGACCCGAGGTTCGTCCCACGGGTGGAAGCGGAGCGGGTGAGGATCGGCCGATCGGCGGGGGACCGGCCTGACAGCGATGTGCTCCGAGGCCGCGCGCAGCCTGCCGTCCCATTCCCTCGTCGGGAGCGGGACGCAGTGAGTACGGGTCTGCCCGGCTTCAGCCTCGGGGCCTGACCAGGCCGGCGTCGTAGGCGAAGACGACCATGTGCACGCGGTCGCGCAGCCCCAGCTTGGTCAGGACATGACCCACATGCGTCTTGATGGTGGCCTCGCTGAGGAAGAGTTTGCCGGCTATCTCCGAGTTGTTGAGCCCCTGGCCGACTAGGCCCAGCACCTCGCGCTCCCGCTCGGTGAGTGCCGCCAGGCGCTGGGCGGCGGTGCCGCTCCGGTCCGGCGGGGGCAGCGTGGGGATGAAGCGCTCTAGCAGACGGCGGGTCGCGCTGGGGGCGACAACCGCTTCACCGGAGGCGACGGCGCGGATCGCCGCCAGGAGCTCAGCCGGGCCGGCGTCCTTGAGCAGGAAGCCCGAGGCGCCGGCCTGCAACGCGGAATAGACGTACTCATCCAGGTCGAAGGTGGTCAGCACGAGTACCTTCGTGCTGGTGGCCGCTGTGATCGCCTCGGTGGCGACCACGCCGTTCAGACGCGGCATGCGGATGTCCATGAGGACGAGATCGGGCCGTTGATCGGCCTCGGCGCCGAGGACGGCGTCCACGGCGTCCCGACCGTCGCCCACCTCGCCGACGACGGTCATCTCCTGCTGAGCGTCGAGCACCATGCGGAAGCCCGCACGGACCATTTCCTGATCGTCGGCCAGCAGGAGTCTGATGGTCTCGTTCATACGTTCATCCTCATCAGATCAGTGATATGGAGCGGCTGGGGCGGAGCGTCGGAGCGCCCGGACCGTGCAGCGCGGCCGTCTTCACCGTGCTTTCATCGTGCTCCGCGCCTCGCCGACCGGAATGGTCGCGAGCACCTCGAAGCCGTCGCCCGACCGCGGCCGCGCCGTGAGCGTACCGTCGAAAGGCGCCACACGTTCACGCATTCCGATCAGACCGTGTCCGTGGCCGTCATCGGCGGCGGCGGCACGGCCGTCGTCGCGGACGCTGATCGCCAGGCCGGCGTCCGTATGGCTGACGCGGACCCGAACGCGCACGTGCGGCCCGCCGTGCTTGATTGCATTGGTCAGCGACTCCTGGACGATGCGGTAGGCGGCCGTTTCGCGGGCGGCGTCGAGCGGGGCGTGCGCGTCCGGGGAGCCGACGACGACGTAGTCGACGTCCAGCCCGGAGGCCCGCGCGGATTCGACGAGCCCGCCGACTTCGTTCAGTCGCGGCTGCGGGGCCGTTTCAGGCGTTTCGCCTTCGCGCAGGACGCCGACCAGAGCGCGGGTCTGCGACAGGGCCTCGTGCGAGGCGGTGCCGATGCGTCTGAGGGCCTCGCGGGCCAGCGCCAGCTTGGCGGCGTCGGCACCCGGCTGGTCCAATGCGTAGATCGCGCCGTCGGTCTGGACGACGATGACGCTCAGCGAGTGGGCGACCACGTCGTGCATCTCGCGAGCGATACGGGAGCGCTCCTGCTCGGCGGCCAGCTGCGCGAACCGGTCGCGCTCGGCGGCGAGGGCCTTGGCGCGGTCCCTGAGAGTTCTCACGGTCAGCAGGCGCTCGCGGGCGAGGGCGCCCAGCAGCCAGCTGGCGATGATTGAAACGACCAGGGCGATGAGGAGGACGAGGAGAACGTAGAGCTGAGCGTTGTCGTTGGTCGCGTAGTTGACCCGGTACTCCTCGGTCCAGCTGAAGGAGGCCGCCAGCGAGGCGGCGAGGCCCAGGATCAGCCACAGCCTGCGCGCACGCCTGCTGCCGTAGGCGGCGATCGCGAACTCCATGACCAGGACCGAGATGTTCTGGGGCAGGATGAAGGGGAAGGCGGCCAGCTGCACCAGGTGCGGGATGGCCAGCAGGGTGCAGGCCAGTGCGGGCCGGGTGCGGCGCCAGAGGAGGGGCACGGCGTACGCGAAGGTCCAGGCCACCACGAACAGCGCCCCGACCGCGTTGTGGGGCAGCAGCCGCGGACCTACGACGCCGCGCTCGCCGAGAAGGGCGGGCAGGGGGAGCGTCGAGAGCAGTGCCATGAGGACGGCCCCGATGGCGTCGCCCGCCATGGGGCGCGGGCCGAACCGGCCGGTCAGGCGTTCGAGCGTCATACGGCAAGGCTACGGGCGGGACGCCTCGGCGCGGAGCATCCATCTGCGCGGGATCGGCCGCGGCTGCGCGCGGATGGGGACTGCGCGGGCCCGCGACGTCGAAGTCGACGCCGGGGGACAGTCCTCCCATGCGGATCACGGGCATCGACCACCTCGTTCTCACCGTCTTCTCCATTACGTGCGCGATCCCGACCAGAACCTCATCGAGCTCGCCTTCTACGACACGGCCCGAGGGTGCGGAGCCGACTGACTGAATGGTCGGTCCCGATCATCACCGCCGTGAGGCCGAGGTTCTGCGGGCATGGCCGCGGGGCCCGTCGAGGACGGGACGGCCCCGCCGGCCGTGCGCCAGCGCAGTGCACAGGGCTCCACAGACCGGCTCCCGTGCCCGATGGAGCCGATTGTCCACAGGTCGGACACCCGACCGGGCGCTCGACCGGCGGGTGCGCGATCCTGACACCATGGGAATTCGCTACTACGCATACGCTTTCGATGCCGACCGGACTGCGGAGGCCCTCGCCTCCCCTCGTCTCTTCCTGTCCTCCGACCCGCTCGCCGACGCCTGGGGCCTCGAGCGCGGAGCCAGGTGCGGTGCGGCGACCTTCCGACAGGCCGTGCCCGACAGGGACATGCTCTACCTCGACAAGGCCTGGGGCGCTCTTCAGAACCTGACTCGCTCCCGACCGGACGGCGACGGGCCCCGGCCGTCCTACCGCATGTTCGAGGGCGGGGTCGATATGAACGCCGGTTTTAGCGGATGGAAGCCGTGGATGAGGCCTCTGACCCCCGGCGAGGTGAAGGTGATCGCCCGGGATCTGGAGGAGCTGTGCCGCGAGCTCGGCCCGGAGCCGCCGCCCGACGAGGGCGGGGGTTCGGACGGCGGTGAACCCGTCTCCCCGTACGTCCTCCATTACCTCCATCGGGCCCGACGTTTCGCCTCCGGTTTGGTCGAAGACGGCCGTGGCATGGTCTACATGATCGGCTGACTCCGGTCCTCCGCCCGCTCCCGAGCGGCGCGGGTGCACGGCGGGATGCTCCGCTCAGCCGGTGAGGACGGGGCGTCGGTCGGCCCGTCCCCGGGGGGCGAGCGCGCCCGCGAGAGGGCGTGAGCGGTGGAGGCCCGCCTAGCGCTCGTCGTCGAGCACCTCGACCTCCACCACCCCGTCCACCATGGACAGGGCGGACACGAGGTCCGAGATGCCCTTCCTGCCATCCACTCGCATGTCGATGACGGCTCCCCTCCACTCCATCCGCGTAATCTGACGGCTCGCCGTCACCATGGACTCGAAGTCCATTTCGGACGCCTTGAGCAGGAGGGCCCGGAGAACGCCCTTCCCGTCGACGTACGTGATCCGCAGCCTGCCCTCGGTCCCTCGGCGGATCAGGCGGCGGGCGATGGGTGCCACGGCGAGGATGGCGAGGAAGTACAGAAGCACGATGAGGGCGGCGACGGCGATCATTCCCGCCCCGCATGACATTCCGACGGCGGCGGCCACCCAGATCGCGCTCGCCGTTGTCAGGCCTCGTACGCTGTCGTGCTCGAAGAAGATCACACCCGCGCCGATGAAGCCGATTCCTGAGACCACCTGCGCCGCGATCCGCGACGCGTCCCACCGCATATTGCCCGTGAGCATCGCCGGAGCACCGTACAGCGACACCAGGGTGAACAAGCAGCTCCCCAGTCCTACGAGGATGTGGGTCCTCATGCCCGCGTCCTTATGGTGCACCTCGCGCTCCAGTCCGATGAGGCCGCAGAAGAGCACGACGAAAAGAGCGGGCACGACTTCCTGAGCGGACGGTGCATGGAACAGGGTCATCTCGGGCTCACCTCCGCGGTCCATGACAGCGCTCGACGTGCTCGAGCCTACGCGCGCGGGACCCGCCCCGCCGTGTTCCCCGGGTTGTGACCGGCTCTTTCCGGCTTCCGGTGGGCGCGGCCGACGAGGCGGACCATGGGCGGGCGAGCCCGGGTCGGCACGGCGTGACCAACGTCGCGCGTTTCTGCATGGAGTGCAACTCTGCACTGAGTGCATGATGTGGTCGTGTCTTCGATCGATCTACGCAGCGTCCACACGCGCCGCACCCGCGCCGCCATCCGGGCGGCCGCGCTCACCCTGACCCGCGACCGCGGCTACGCCGCCATGACGATTGACGACGTCGCCGCACTCGCCGGGGTCTCCCGCCGGACCGTCTTCAACCACTTCTCCTCCAAGGCCGATCTCCTCGTCGTCGGTATGGAGCCCCCCGAACCCGCGTCGATCGAGGCTTTCGTATCCGGCGACGGTACCCTGCTGGAGGATCTTGGAGACCTCCTGGTCGCCGGCGCCGAGTCGGTCGAGTCGGAACGCGGATGGCTCCTGTCCTTCCCCGAGGTCGTCCGCGACAATCCCGAGGTGGGGCGCGCCATTCACGAGCGCTTGAGAGCGATCGCCGCCTCCCTGGCCGAGGCCGCCGGCCGACGCCTCGGAACGACGTCCGACGACCCCCGCTCCCGGGCCGTGGTCGCTCTCGCCATGGCGATTCAGCGCTCGGCCATGGACCTGTGGACCGATGACGGCCCCCGCGGCGAGGAGTCCGAGACGCCCCCGGAGCGTCGGAGCGCTCCGGGCGGGCCGCAGGGGGCCCGACTGGTCGCCGCCATCCGCACCATGACCGCGGCCGTGGATGACGTCCTGTCCGCTCGCCGAGGACTCGATGAGCCCGTATCGCGTCCCCCTGATTGATCGCCCCGCCTGCGGCGCTCGCGCGTCTCATCGGATTCGTGCGCTGCGTCGACTCTCACACGCATCTGACAAGCAATCCCCGACAAGCAAAGGCAATGCTCGTGACTCAGTCCGCCCCGACGTCGGCCCGTGCCGACACGCCCTCCGCCGAGGCGGGGGGCGACTTCCGCCCGGATCGCCGCTTCTGGGCGGTCTACGCCTCGCTCCTGGTCGTCATGTTCCTGTCCGCCATGGACCAGACGATCGTGGGCACCGCGCTGCCCACCATTGTGGGCGATCTCGGCGGCGCCAGCCACATGGCCTGGATCCTCACCGCCTACACCCTGGCCATCACCGTCGCCATGCCCGTGTACGGCAAGCTCGGCGACCTCGTGGGCCGCAAGAATCTCTTCCTTGTGGCCATCGGTCTGTTCCTCGCCGGTTCGGCCCTGTGCGGCACCGCCTCGGGTATGGCCCAGCTCATCGTCTACCGCGCCCTTCAGGGCCTGGGTGGCGGCGGCCTCATGATCTCCTCCCAGGCGATCACCGGCGACCTCATTCCGCCACGCGTGCGCGGAACCTACATGGCCCCCATGGGCGCCATGTTCGGCATCGCCTCCATTCTGGGCCCGATCGCGGGCGGCTGGCTGACCGACTCTGTCTCCTGGCGCTGGGCCTTCTGGATCAACCTGCCGCTGGGCGTTCTGGCCTTCATCGCCATCGCCTTCGTGCTCCGTCTGCCGACCAGCCGCCTGACCAGTCCCATCGACTGGTGGGGCCTGACCCTGATGGATGCCGGCGCCGCGGCCCTCGTCCTCATGGCCACCTGGGGCGGCAACCAGTACGGGTGGACCAGCCCCGTCATCATCTGCCTGGGCGTGGCGGGCCTGGTCTGCTGGGGACTTTTCATGTTCGCGCAGACTCGCGCCGTCGACCCGATCCTTCCCTGGGCGATCTTGACCAATCGCACATTCATCGTGGCCACCGTCGTGGGCATGCTCGCCATGGGCGGGATGATCGGCGTCATGAGCTACCTGCCCACCTACCTGCAGATGGTCTACGGGTACTCGGCCACCGTCTCCGGGCTGCTGCTGGTGCCCATGACCATCGGCATGCTCGCCGCCTCGATCCTGTCGGGCGTCCTGGTGGCCCGCAACGACCGCTACAGGGTCTACCCCGTGCTCGGCGCGCTCATTGCGGCCGCGGCCTCCTTCTGGCTCTTCCGGCTGACGACGGCGTCGCCCGTGTGGCAGGTCTCGGCCGCCACCTTCGTCATGGGCGCGGGCATCGGCCTGTTCTTCCAGCTGCTGGTCACCGTGGTGCAGAACGCCATCCCCGCCCGGCACCTGGGCACGGCCACCAGCGGCAACAATTTCTTCCGCGAGGTGGCGGTCTCGCTGGGCGCCTCGCTCATCGGCGCGGCCTTCTCCTCGAACCTGACCTCCGGTCTCGCCGATCGGATCGGGGCGCTGGTCGCCGGCTCCGACCCGGCGGTGCGGGCCGCGCTCGCCCGGTTCGCAGACGCCGACACCTCCTCGCTCACGCCCGCCCTGGTCAACCAGATGCCCGCCGTGCTCCACGACGCCGTCGCGGGCGCCTACGCCGACGCCCTCCTGCCGATCTTCGGCTGGATGGTCCCGCTGTTCGTCCTCACGTCGGTCGTCGCGCTCCTCCTGCCGGAGGTGCCGCTGTCGCGCAAGACGGGCATGGAGCAGGTCGCCGAGGCCGGGGGAGATCAGTGAGTCGATGGAACAGGACTCGGACGCGGGGACGGCGGCCGACGCAGAATGATGAGGCCGTAGGCGGGGGTCAGCATGGGGACGAGGGCGAAGAGGAAGTAGCCCTCGAGCATTGCCACCGACAGTGCCAGCGTGATCGCGTGGACCAGCCCGGCGCCCGCGCCCACCAGGAACCGCCGGACCCTGCCGCCGGGGAACCAGATGAACAGGACCCAGGCGAGCGCCGCTGCGCCGCACAGAGCAGAGACCGACGGCACCACGAACGCTTCGCGCAGCTGCGGCCTCCAGGCCGTTGCCGCGAAGCCGATCGTGGAGGCCCAGGTCAGGACTGCCGACCCCCACGTACTGACGGCCGTTGAGGGGAACCTCCCCGAGACCCACAGGGCGATCGCCGCCAGCAGGGGGATCAAGGCGAGGTGCGCGCTCGCAGCCCCGGCCGCCCGGTCTGGGACCGCCCAGGCGATCGTCACCACTCCGAGCACGACGGCGCTCACCGCCAGGAGTCGTATCCACGTGATCCGGTGCCTGGAGAGCGGGCTCGCCGCTCGGGGGCCGGGTCGGGACGCATTCGGTGGCACCACCGGATGTTGGCCGGGGGCGGATCTGTCCGCGGCGGCAGCGATGATGAGTCCGATGGCGCCGACGGCGCTCACCCATCCCAGGAGCACGAGGATCACCAGTGGGGGAGTCGCCAGCGCCCCCGCGAGGAGCCCGACGACGGCACGTAGTCCAGGCTCCATCCTTCGGCAGGCGGACAGGCCGTCGATGAGGACGCCCAGAGTGGCCGCCACCAGGCACCAGGAGACGACGAGAAGCGCCACCCCGGTGTGATCGCTCCACTGGTGCCGAGGCCTCGAGCCTGCGGCGAGCACGTCGACCGCGCTCAGCGCGGCGAAGGTGGCGCCGCAGATCAGCACAAGCCCTGAGAGGAGGATGGCGTACGTGGCGTGCCGCGGGCTCACCGCAGCCCGCTCGCGCAGAAGGCTGATGACACCGACTGCCAGGAAGAACGCGGCCAGACAGAATACCGCGATCATGAAGAACGGAGAGGCCTCCATCCACGTCGGCAGGAACGGGGTGGCGACCATGAGAACCATCGAGCCGATGTAGGTCGCGACCGTCAGGATTCCGCACGCCAGGGCCGTCCTACGGTCGAGGCGGGCTCCGATGCGCTCACCCGTGGAGCGCGTATCGCGAGCGGAGACGGCCTGGGAGCGTGGACCGGACCAGGCGAGAAGCGGCTGCTGCCTCTCCGGAGGGCCTTGTGATTGCGGGTACTCCGGAACTTCGGCATGAAGGGGCTGATGAGAGGGCTGCGAGATCGGTGGCGCTGGTGATACCGGTGACTTCCGGCTCCCTGGTCGTCTGAGGCTGACGGACAAGATGACGAGCACCAGGGCGGCCGCGACGACTAGGAACGGCTCCAGCGTCGCGACGGTGATCGCCACGGCTGCCGAGGGGATTCCCGCCGTGGCGGCGACCGCAGTGCGCGGCAACACGGACATCCGTGTCCTGATTCTTAGGACGCCGTCAACGACGATCGCCGCGGCGAGAGCCCCGCTGACGCCGCAGGCCAGGAGCAGCGGCTTGTCCAGGCGCCCGAGTGCAGGGGCGGGGGCACCGACGTCGGCGGCTTCGAAGGCGGCCGTCCACGCGACTCCCGCGACCGTGGCCACCACGCATGTGAGAGCCGTCGCCACCATGGCGACGAAGGCGTGAGGCGCCGGCAGCACTCCGCGCTCTCGTGCGATGCCCAGAGCGCTGGCAATCACAAGGGCCCACGACAGGGTCGTGGCGGCCGAGTGCACCCAGGTGAAGATATTGACACCGTCCCTGGCGGCGCCTGCAGAGATCAGGATGATGATGAGCGCGAAGCCTGCCATTCTCAGCAGAATGCCCGCAGCTGCGCACCACAGGGCTGACCGCGCGCTTAACCGGGTCCCCATCCCGTGGACGAAGACCGACCACCGCTGCCCGACCGACGGGAGGCTGCGGCCCAGTGCCTCGGCCTCGTCCAGCATGATACCGAGCAGAGCCTCGCCGTGGCGCGCCCGCCAGCTCCTCGGGTACCACCGAAGGAGACGCCGGTAACGCTGTTCCTCCACCATCTCAGGTCGCCGCCCAGCGCGCCGTCTGCGGCCGAGGTCTCGCGGCGCTCAGGCTCGCCCGCGCCGCTCTCGCGGAGCGCTCCAGCACCTGCGTCTCGGCGGTCAGCAGGTCGGTACCGGTCTTGGTGATGCGGTAGTAGCGCCTAGCCCTGCCGTCGACGATCTCCTGGCCATCGGAGCGGATGAGGCCCTTGCCCTCCAGGCGCTCGAGGGTCGCGTGAGATCGGCTTGGAGACCACGGATCAATTCATTTTGCCCTCCAGGCGCTCGAGGGTCGCGTACAGGGTGGTGGGCTTCAGGCGGGCGGCGCCCTCGGAGAGCAGCGCCGTCTCCCGCAGGATCTGGTAGCCGTGCCGTCGCCCGTTGGCGAGCGAGGTGAGGATCCAGAAGGCTGAGGACGATAGTGACATGGGCACGATTATATTACTGAATCGGCAATATGCCAGGGGAGGGTTGGTGGGGGTGCTCTGATGCCGCCCGTTGCGGTAGCGGCACCTTTCCACGGTTTTGGCGGGGCTGGTACGGGGCTGGGCGTTCCTAACAGAATCGGGGCGGCCCCGCCGCCGGCCCGACGTCGTCGCGCCCTGCTCCGCGGAGGCTCCGCGACTTCACCCGCCCTGTTCAAAGGAGCTGTCTCCATGCCGTCCGAGCCCACCTTCGCGTCGTCCGCCGTATTGCCGACCTCCTCGCCCGCCGCGCTATCCACCGACTCCATCTCCCTCAACCCGAACCCGCTGGTCCGCGCCCTGGGCAAGCCCGCCGAGGAGTTCACCCGCGCCGACATCGCCCGCTTCATCGCCGATGAGGGCATCACCATGCTGAACCTGCGCTACGTGGGCGGCGACGGGCGGCTCAAGGAGCTGAACTTCGCCATCCAGTCCGCCGCCCACCTGGACCGGGTCCTGACCATGGGGGAGCGGGTGGACGGCTCCTCCCTGTTCGACGTCGTCGAGGCCACCAGCTCCGACCTGTACATGGTCCCGCAGCTGCGCACCGCCCACCTCAACCCCTTCGCCGCCCTGCCCGCCCTGGACATCATGTGCGGCTTCTACGACGTGGAGGGCAGCCCCCTGGCCAGCGCCCCCCAGCAGGTCCTGCGCCGGGCCCAGGAGGCCCTGGAGGCCGAGACCGGCTGCCGCCTGGAGGCGCTCGGCGAGCTCGAGTACTACCTGTTCTCCCCGGCCGACGCCCTCTTCCCGGTCGAGGAGCAGCGCGGCTACCACGAGGCCGCCCCCTTCTCCAAGTGGTCGCAGATCCGCACCGAGGCCCTGTGGCACCTGGCGCGCATGGGCTGCGCGGTCAAGTACGCCCACGCCGAGGTCGGCAACTTCGTGACCGAGGGCCGTCAAGCGGTCCAGCAGGAGATCGAGTTCCTGCCCACCGACGTCACCCGCGCCGCCGACCAGATGGTCCTGGCCAAGTGGGTGGTGCGCGAGGTCGCCTGCTCCCACGGCATCGAGGTCTCCTTCTCGCCCAAGATCGCCGTCGGCCAGGCCGGTTCCGGCATGCACTTCCACACCCGCCTCATGAAGGGCGGAGTCAACCGGCTCTCCGACGGCGCGGGCCTGACCGACGCCGCCCGCCGGCTCATCGGCGGCTACCTGTCGCACGCCGCCTCCCTGACCGCCTTCGACAACACCGTGCCCGTGTCCTTCCTGAGGCTGGTGCCCCACCAGGAGGCGCCGACGGCGATCTGCTGGGGGGACCGCAACCGCTCGGTGCTCGTGCGGGTGCCGCTGGGGTGGCAGGGCCTCGACGACCGCATGTTCCGCGACGCCAACCCCGGCGCCGAACCCGTGGGCGCGCTGCCTGACGACTCCCAGACCGTGGAGCTGCGCTCCCCGGACGGCAGCGCCGCCGTCCACCTGCTGCTGGCGGGGATGACCGTGGCCGCGCGCATCGGTCTGAGCGACCCGGACATGGCCGGGTACGCGGACGAGCGCTACGTCAGCAGCGACGCCTCCCGGGTGGACGGCCTCGACCAGTTGCCCGCCTCCTGCGCCCAGGCCGCCGCGAGGCTGCTCGCCCAGCGCGAGGACTACGAGGCGCTCGGCGTCTTCCCGCCCGCCCTCATTGACTCCTGGGCGGCCGGGCTCCTCGCCCTGGGGGACGCGGACCTGCGCGAGGAGATCGCCGACACCCGCGTCCAGGTCGAGGACCTGGTGACTCGGTACTTCCACGTGGGGTGAGGCGCCCGGCCCGGAGCGCTACGAGCAGGTGATGGTGATGTCGTAGGACTTGAGCCCGGGTGCGGCCGAGCCGCTCCCGTCCGCGTACGGGGCGCTGCCCGTAATGGTGTAGGTCGAGCCGTCGATCGTGGCCTTGGCGCTGCCGACGGGCGAGCCCTCGATGTAGCCGATCCTCTGGCCGCCCTCGATGCCGATGGTGAGTCCGGAGACGCCGCCGGAGTCGTTGAGGAGCACGATGATGCCCTTGCCCCCGACGTTGCTGGGGGAGGCGACGGTGAGAGTCGTCAGGCCCTCCGTCTTCACGCAGGCGACGGTGGCGTCGTCGATGACGTAGGGCGCGCCGTCGACCGAGGCGGTGTAGGAGCCGCCGGCGGACACGTCGGCGTTCGGGTTGTCGGGGATGGTCGGGATCGCGGAGGCCCCGGGGGCTGGGGCGCCCGGGCCGGCCCCCGGGGCGCTCGTCGCGGTGCCGGAGGATGCGGCGGAGCC
>ERZ773073.434-NODE-434-length-22087-cov-17.177197_pt1 | contig 22087 bp, 21 predicted proteins | sample MGYA00580616_ERZ773073 | MGnify/ENA primary metagenome ERZ773073 (study PRJEB29015, sample SAMEA2737960) | human oral metagenome | biome: human oral; feature: human-associated habitat; material: dental | place: China | collected 2131 ...
ATTCTTCTTGATTTTCAGCAAAAAACTGAGCCACTTTCTTTGCGGCTTCAATTCTGACATTTCGGTCCTTTGATTGCGTATAGGGAACCATTTGCGATAAATTAAGCTCTTTCCCATCAAAATCAATTTTCGCGCTGGCAATCAATTTTGAATATTTGCTGGATAATCTATTTTCTTCCTGTGCATCTGGAATAATCTCGTTCGAGAAAACTTTCAATGTATTTTCTGCCAAGTCGAACAGCAATTTCCCGTATTTCTTGATGAGTTCCTCTTTAAATTTTGAATTGACAAGCGCTTTATAAAAATCATTAGTAAATCCAAACAAAATTGGACTAATTTCATCCATATACTCATTTTCCTTATCATAAAACTCATCGTTCGTATCAATGCTGTGCCGAATCGAAACAAGCGTCTGCATAGTCTCAATATGATTTCTCAGCTTTATAATTTTATCAAACGCCTCAATTTGTCCCTCCACATTTTCTGCCTTTTCAAAACTGCCTATCAGTTCTGAAAATTCTCCTTTTATTTTTTCCAAGTCCAAATGCTCATATTTGTAATTATTAAAATTCATAATTCTTATCCCTCCATATTTTTTATTTTTATAAGTTTAGTATATCAAATTTTGAATAAAATAACAATTTTGTGATGAAAACTTTTCAAAGATTCAAGCTATAATACTCAAATTTCATAATTATATATTTTTGATAATCTATTATAGTAATTTAAATTTATTTTAAATTTTATTTTTAAAGTTGTATTACTGTGTTGTAACCCTTGTTTTTAACATTTTTTGAAATGGGAGGACTAAAATGAAAATAAAATCAGAATTAACAAAAAAGGAAATGACTATGGCAAAATGTATGGACATTTGGATAGAAAACGAACATAATTATATAAAAGAATCTACCTATGCCCTATATTTGACAATTATTGAAAAACATTTGAAAGTTTATTTTAAAAATAGAAAAATAAGCACAATTTCCAATAAGGATCTGCAGTCTTTTATTTTGGACAAGCTGAATGATGGAAAATTGAATGGAAATGGAGGTTTATCGAGAAAAACTGTAAAGGATATGGTAACAGTGCTAAATGCAGTTCTTAATTTTGCAATAAAAAGAAAAATAATAAAAAAGACTCAATTTGAATATAAAATTCCAAAAGATGAAAAAATTGAAAAAATGGAAGTTTTTGATTCTGAGGAAAGAATGAAAATTTTTGAATATATAAAAAAGAACATGAATTGCCGTACAGCTGGAATACTTCTTTGCCTATGCACGGGGCTTAGGATAGGAGAAATATGTGCATTACGATGGAAGGAGGTTGATACGGCAAGAGGGATTATCAGCATAAACCACACGATACAGCGAATCTACTTAAGCAACGCCAAAAAAAGCGAAGTAATAATTTCCGAACCGAAAACGCAAAGCTCCAAACGAAAGATTCCGATAGCAAGAGAACTTATTCCTGTTCTAGAAAAATTTAAGTCAGAAGATGGGAATTACGTTATTTCAGGAACAGAAAAATATATTGAGCCACGGACATATAGAAAATTCTTCAAAAAAATGCTAGGCTTTTTAAAAATAAGAAAATTAAGATTCCATTCGTTAAGGCACACCTTTGCCACACAGGCGATAGAACTTGGAATAGACTGCAAGACTGTATCTGAAATACTGGGACATTCAACTGTCAGCATTACATTAAATTTGTATGTTCATCCAGATCTTGACCATAAGAAAAAATGTATGAACATAATTTTTGATAATATGGTACAACAGCAACCAAAAGATTAAAAAAATAATCATAAAATTCTAAAAAATGAAAAAACAAGGCTGCAGCAAGTACAGTAATACGGCTCTTAAAAATCAAAAATTAAAATACTTTTAAATTCGATTTCTTATATGTATTTTCACATGAAAAACTATCTTGAATTTGCTATCGAAATATGCTATACTTACAGCGTAATTATTTGTTAAAAGAATACACTTGCTTAATTCAATTAAAAAATTAAAATATTTAGACAGTTGCTAATTAAAATGTATTTTTTAAATAAAAAAATTAACTGTCTGTTTAAGGTGAGGATGAATAATTATGAAAATAAATAAGGATATTTACATACGGATATTATATATATTTATTTTATATTTACTTTATAACTTTTTGCTAGATAAATACGACTATGTAATAAAATATTTGACAAGCTTCATCTTTATCATATATATATTTACAAAATTTATATTTGGACAGCTGGATTTTTATGCAGAACGTTTCAGGCTAAAAGATATTTTCATAAATTTTGGAATTAATATTGTCTTTTCGATAACTCTGTATGCCTTTTGGAAACGTTTTGACATTTTCAATATGTTTGCGCTGCTGTTCCTGTTTCAAGTGATTTTCAGAAGAATAGTATGCTCGCTCTACATGAAGAAGAAAAATGTGCTCATATTTGGGTCAAATCATATAGAAAATAATATTCAGGAGGACATTATAAGATCCCTTGACTATAATTATGTCGGATATATTTCCAACAACAAAAGCAGAGCGACAGAATATCTTATTGGAAGTTACGAACAGATGGAGGAAATTATTTACCAAAAAAAAATTGATATTCTTGTAATTGTAAAAGATATAAAAAGCCCTGGCTTTAAAAAATATATGAAACGCATTTTTGACTTGAAGATAAATGGGCTTAAAATAATGAATTATGAAGAATTTAATGAAGATATCCAAAAAAAAATTGATATAAATAAAATAAACGAGGAATGGCTTCTCCAGTCAAACGGATTTGACATTCTAAATAACGAAGTGCAAAGGAATATAAAGCGTGGGATGGACTTGATGCTTGCACTGATATTGATGGTTATTCTTTCTCCGCTTGCGTTAATAGTTTCAATAATTATTAAACTGGAATCAAAAGGTCCTGTCATATTCAAGCAGATGCGCATAGGTGAAAATATGCGTCCCTTCAAGGTATATAAGTTTCGAAGCATGAGGCTCCATGATCCGGAAAAATATTCAAAATACACTTTGGATAACGACAGCAGAGTTACCAAGTTTGGCAAGTTTATAAGAAAAACAAGAATTGACGAACTTCCGCAGCTCTGGAACATATTGAAGGGTACAATGAGCTTTGTTGGACCGCGTCCTGAATGGGATATTCTTGCAAAAGATTACGCAAGGCAAATACATTATTATAACCTTAGGCATCTTATAAAACCTGGAATAACAGGCTGGGCTCAAGTGATGTTTCCGTATGGGGAAAGCTTAGATGATGCAAAAAAAAAGCTGGAATATGATTTATATTATTTAAAACATCAGGATTTTATACTTGATGTGCTTGTTGTCGCAAAAACGGCAAAAGCTGTATTTTTTGGAAAAGGAAAATAAACTAAATTTCGAGGAGGATTCTCATGAAAGGAATTATTTTAGCTGGAGGAAGCGGAACTAGGCTGTATCCTCTGACAAAGTCGATTTCAAAACAGATTATGCCAATTTATGATAAGCCAATGATTTATTATCCTTTATCTGTACTTATGCTTGCAAATATAAAGGATATTTTAATTATTTCCACACCTAGAGATTTACCTCTATTCCAAGAACTTTTAGGAGATGGAAGCGATTTGGGTATATCTTTAAAATACAAAGAACAAGAAAAGCCTAATGGACTTGCAGAAGCTTTTTTAATTGGTGAAGAATTTATTGGTAATGATAACGTAGCTTTAATTTTAGGAGATAACATATTTTACGGTAGCGGATTTTCTGGGTTAGTTGAACAGGCTGCTAATTTAACAAAAGGAGCTACAATATTTGGATATCCTGTAAAAGATCCCAGAGCTTATGGAGTTGTAGAATTTGATGAAAATGGAAAAGCCATTTCATTAGAAGAAAAACCAAAAGAACCTAAATCAAATTATGCGATTCCAGGTTTATACTTCTATGACAATACAGTTATTGAAAAAGCAAAAAATGTAAAACCATCTGCAAGAGGTGAATTAGAAATTACAGCTGTGAACGAAATGTATCTATCTGAAGGAACGTTGAATGTTAAAAATCTCGGAAGGGGTACAGCTTGGCTTGATACAGGTACTCATGAATCTCTATTAGAAGCAGCCAATTATGTGGAAGCTATTCAAAATAGACAGGGATTATTTATTGCTTGTATTGAAGAGATTGCATATCAAAAGGGATGGATTACAAAAGAGAAGTTGCAAAATTTAGCAGAATCTCTTATTAAAACAGAATATGGAAAATATCTATTAAATTTCACTAACAAATAAAATAAATGCACAAGGAGTCTAAAATTGAAAATATTTAAATATAAACTTCAATTATATATTTTTTTGTTTTTCATATTTTATTTTATCTTTTTGTTTTTTAATAATTTAATTTACATACGATTAAATAAATTTTATGAAAAAATTCCTTTTCAAAAAAAAGGGTACGAGTTTAGCGTTGATGAACCAATTGGTTCAATTGATAAAGATACAAAAGTAGAAGAATTTTATACATTACAATCTAAAAATAATGTTAGAGGATTGGAGCTTTTATTTGCTACTTATGGAAGAGCTAATAAAGGGGATTTGAAAATTAGAGTTCTAAATGTTAAAAATAATAAATTAATAGCAGACAAGACTATTAATCAAACTCAGATAAAAGATAATGACTATGTAGAAATTATTTTTCCTCATGTAGAAAATGACTTAGAGAATATAAAAATTCTAATTACTTCGTCGTCTGAAAAAGCTACATCAGTAACAATGTGGAAATCGACTAAAGTAAAAAACTCAAAAAATACATTACTAATAAACGGCAAAAAAACGAATGGAGATTTAATAATAAAAGAACTCCATAAACCTTTATTTGTCAAAAATATTATATTTTTGTTTGCAGGCAGTATTGTAATTGCTATAATTTCTTTTATATTATTTAAAATAATTATTAATTTAAACAATATTATAGTTTTTTTGACGAGTTATAAAATTTTAATAAATGATTTAAAAAAATACTACAATCTACTTTTTGAAATGGTAATCAGAGATATAAAAGTAAAGTATAAAAAATCTGTACTAGGATTATTATGGAGCGTACTAAATCCTTTGTTAATGATGATTGTAATGACAATTGTTTTTTCAACATTATTTAAAAGTGATATTAAAAATTTCCCAATATACCTTTTAATAGGGCAAATTACTTTTTCTTTCTTTTCAGATGCAACGAATATGGCAATGATGTCTATAATAACAAATGGCTCGTTATTAAAAAAAGTGTATATTCCAAAATATATATTTCCAGCATCTAAAACAATATTTGCCTTAGTAAACTTTTTATTTTCATTAATAGCAATAGCAATTGTAGCAGTATTTACTAGACAGCCAATTTCTATTCATATTATTGGCTTACCGCTATTGATAGTTTATATGTTTTTATTTTCATTAGGAATAGGATTAGTTTTATCAAGTTTTGCTGTATTTTTCCGAGATCTTGTACATTTATACGGTATATTATTATTGGTTTGGATGTATCTTACTCCAATTTTTTATCCGGTACGAATTATTCCGGAAAAATTCTTGATTTTTATAAAATTAAACCCAATATATCATTATATAAGTTATTTTAGAGAAATTTTACTATACAATAGATGGCCTTCATTTAAAATGAATATTATTTGTTTAGTATTTGCAATTTTATCATTAATTTTAGGATCTATTGTATTTTATAGAAAACAGAATGAATTAGTGCTAAATGTTTAATTTTTAAATGGGAAGGGAAATAATGAAAAAAACAATAATAAAGTTAGATAATTTATCAATGTGTTTCAATTTAAATAGTGAAAAAGTATATTCTTTGAAAGAATATTTAATAAAATTCCTAAAACGTGATTTGAATTTTGAAAAAATGTGGGCATTAAAAAATATAAGTTTTGAATTAAACGAAGGAGATATACTTGGAATTGTCGGATATAACGGAGCTGGTAAAAGTACACTACTAAAAGTTATTTCAGGAATTATAAAACAAACTGAAGGAAGTATAGAAGTTCATGGAAATATATCTCCTTTAATTGAACTTGGATCTGGATTCGATATGGATTTAACTGCTAGAGAAAATATTTTTTTAAATGGATATATTTTAGGTTACAGCAAGAAATTTTTAAAAGAAAATTTTAATAGGATTATTGAGTTTGCGGAGTTAGAAGATTTTGTTGACGTTCCATTAAAAAATTTTTCTTCAGGAATGATTGCAAGATTGGGTTTTTCAATAGCAACTATTATTAATCCGGATATACTAATTGTAGATGAAATACTATCCGTTGGAGATTTTAAATTTCAAAAAAAAAGTGAACAAAAAATCAAAAGTATGATGAAAGAAGGGACAACAGTAATTTTTGTTTCTCATTCAATTGATCAAATAGAAGAAATATGTACAAAGGTTTTATGGCTAGAAAAAGGAGTAGTAAAAAAAATGGGGAACTCCAAAGAAATTTGCAAAGAATATAGGAATAGCTAATGATAAGAAAGGAAATAAAATGATTAGAAAAAGTAAAAAAGCTTTGGAACTATTAAAAAAGACAGTAATAACAATGCAAAAAGAAGGAGTAAATGGAGTTACTGAAAAAACAAAAAAATATTTTAAAAGAAGAAGAAACCTTAAGTATAGAAATCATTACAGAGACTTTTTATTTATAAATGGATGTTCTTTAGAACATCCTAGTAGATATAGAGTAACTCATCAAATAGAGCAACTTAATTATGTAGGATATTCATGTGAAGAAGTATGGTATGAGAAATTAACAATGGATATGGTCAAATTCTATAGAGGATTTATATTTTATAGATGTCCAAGCACACCATTAATATTAGAATTTATAGACAAAGCAAAAAGTTATAATAAAACAACTTTTTTTGATATAGATGATTTAGTTATAGATGAAAAATATGTAAAAACTATAAAGTATTTAGATGAAATGTCAAAAGAAGACTATGCTATTTATATGGATGGAGTTAATAGAATGCAGGAAACTCTTAAAAAATGTGATTATGGAATAACTACAACCAAAACATTAGCTAGAGAATTAGAAAATTATGTTCCTGAAGTTTATATTAATCGTAATGTTTCATCTGAAAAAATGTTGGAAATTTCCGAAAGTATTATAAAAGAAAATGAAAAGAATGGAAAAGATGATGATAAAATTTATCTTGGATATATGAGTGGAAGTATAACACATAATCCAGATTTTGAATTAATATCTCCTATAATAAAAAAATTATTGAAAAAATATGACAATGTATATTTGTCAGTTGTTGGTTTTTTAGATGTTCCTGAAAATTTAAAAGAAGTAGAACATAAAATTGTAAAAAAAGATTTTGTAGATTGGAAAAAGTTACCAAAATTGATTTCGGAGCTTGATATAAATTTAGTTCCTTTGGAAGAATCGGTTTTCAACGAAGCAAAATCAGAAAATAAATGGGTAGAAGCAGGACTTGTGAAGACTGTAACAGTAGCAAGCGCTGTTGGTCCATTTAAAGATTTTATAAAAAATGGAGAAACAGGCTATTTATGTACAAATGAAAATGAATGGGAAGAGACTCTTGAAAAATTGATACAAGATAAGAATTTACGGAATAAAATAGCGGAAAAAACATATAATATAGTTAGAAAAGAAAATGTTACAGCTTATACTGGAATGGGACTAGCCAGATTTTTAGAGTCAAAATTAAAAGAAAACATACTATTTGTATTGCCTTCTACTAATATTAGTGGAGGAGTAAATGTTGTAAAGAAACATTGTAATATATTGCGAGATTATGGATATGATGTAACAGTTTTGTCAATGGATTTTGATGATGACAATATATCATATGAGGGTAAAGAAATAAATACTGTATCAATAAACAAAACTTTTATACATGCATATTTTAAAAAAGCTGTCGGAACATTATGGAGTACAATGGATTTTATAAAAGGGTATCATAAAATTAAAGAAAAAAAATATTTGGTTCAAAATTTTGAAACGGATTTTTATGAAACTGGGGATTATTTTAAGAATATGGCTAATTTGACATATAACTTTTTTAATAATACTGAATATCTGACAATTTCAAAATGGTGTGAAGACTGGCTAAGAAATAAATATTTTAAGGAAGTTAAATTTGCTCCAAATGGTATAAATATTTCTTTATTTCCATTTAAGGAAAGAAATTTTGAAGAAAATAAAATAAAAATATTAGTAGAAGGAAATTCAGAAGATTATTATAAAAATGTTGATGAAAGTTTCAAAATAATAGAAAAATTAAATCCTGAAAAATACGAGATAATATACTTATCTTATAAAGGAAAACCAAAAAATTGGTATAAAGTGGATAAGTTTTATAATAAGGTTCCCCACGAAGAAGTAAGTAAGATATATAGTGAAGCACATATTTTATTAAAATCCAGTATTTTAGAAAGTTTTTCTTATCCTCCACTGGAAATGATGGCAACAGGAGGAGTGTCTGTTGTAGTTCCAAATGGTGGAAATGTTGAATATTTGGAAAATGAACATAATTGTTTATTCTATGAACAGGGAAATATAGAAGAAGCAGTTAAATGTGTAGAAAGAATAACAAATGACAAGGAATTAAGAGATAAATTAATAAAAAATGGATTGATAACAGCTAAAGGAAGGGATTGGAAAAATATAGAAGAAAAAATAATAGAATTATATAATTAAAAAAGGAGATTTTTATGTTTCATAAATTAAAGTTAGGATTATTAAAAAATAAATATACAGTATTTCTTATAATAATCCTAATTATTGAAATCTGTTTTTTGATACCAAAAGTAAACGATAATTTAAATTTTAGTAATAAATTTTCAACAAAAAATTCAAAACCAATAAATATTTTTAGATATCCTATTTTAAAATATCCGATAAATTCTACATTTAAAAATTTTTCTGGAATAAAACTTTCGTTTGGAACTTATATGAGGAAAAATAGGGAAATTTTAGAGTTTAATCTATATGATGATCAAAATAAAAAAATATATTCTACCCAAATTAATTCTGAAAATTTGGAAGATAACGGTGAATATACTATTAAATTTAACAGTATAAAAGAATCAAAGAATAAAAAATATTTTTTTGATTTAAGATCATTAAATGGAAATGATTTAAATTCTGTTGCAATATATACTGATAATCAAGAAAATATTATATATGATTTAGGATATAGCAGTTTAAAAACAAAAATATTTTTTATTTTTTTAATAACTATCGTTTTTAGTACAAATTTACTTTTTATTTGGTATTTATATAAAAATAAAAATATTAAAAAAGAAAAGGTATATCTGATGTTTTGTATATTCTATGGGATTTTGATGTTGTTTATAATACCTCCTTTTCAAATTCCTGATGAGCATACTCATTTTTATAATACTTACAAATTTTCTAAAGGAATATATACAAATCCTGCAAAATTACCTTCTTCAATAGTAGATTTTGTTGATAAAACTAGATTTTTTGAAATTTCTAAAAATTATAATAACAAATTTAATTTATCAGATTTAAAAACAATCTCAAAATTTAATATATCAAAATATGAGAAACCGAGAGAAATAAAAATAGAAACAACAGTTGCAATGTATAATCCTATAGTATATTTACCTCAAATGATTGGAATTTTAATAGCGCTTTTTTGTAAACTTTCAGTTTTACATATTTTTTATATAGGTAGATTTTTTAATTTTTTAATTTGTTCTTTAATTACATATTTTGGAATAAAAAAATCTCCGAAAGAAATAAAAAATGTTTTTTTAATTGTTGGATTATTACCATTAGTTATTCAAGAAACCGTTTCTTTTTCTGTAGATGGATTGATAAATGCATTTTCATTTTTATTTGTAGCCTATATTTTTAGATTATATTTAAAAAAAGAAGAAATATTTAATTTGAAATATGGAATGATATTCTTTTTAGGAATATTTATTCCTTCAATTGCAAAGATACCCTATTTTTTATCTATTTTATTACTAATGGGGTTACCGCTAGAAAAATTTAAAACTAAAAAACAATATATTTTTATAATTTTTACAATTATGATATTTACTTTATCGGTTTATAAATTTTGGAGTATACTGGGACCTGAAAATCCAGCTAGAAATATGGATTTTCAAATTAATTATATTAAGCTTAATATGCTGAAATATATTGAAACCTTGTATTTAACAACAAGAGATTTTTTATCTAATTATATATTAGATAGTATAGGATTATTGGGAATATTCTATATGTTGCCCAATATACTTATTTATGGATATTTAATTTTTATTATTTTTCAAGTTTTTTCTTTAGAAAAAATAGTAAAAAATTTTAAATTTAAGAGTTTTATATTGTTGTATTTAATAGGTACCTATATTATTTTATTAACTGCATTGTATGTAGCATGGACGGCTTTAGGTTCAAAATATGTCGATGGTATACAAGGAAGATATTTTATTCCTTTGATTCCCGTAATAATAATGTTCTTTTCAAAAAAAATTATTATTATAAAAAAGGAAAAATTAGAACTCTATACAAACTTATTTTTGAATTTTGGATTAGCATACACACTTTTATTACTACTTTCAAGGTATTATATTTAAAGTGATATTCTATATGAAAAAATAAATTAAATTTTAAAATCTGAACTAAAGAAAAACGATAATTATATGTATGTTCCTGAATTAAGAGAATATTTGGAAAGATTAAACCTGTTCGATAACTATCTAATATTAAAAAAATACAATAAAATAATTATTACTCTGCAAAAGATAAAGACCTCTTGTTAACAAAAAATATTAGGTTACCGAACATATCTATTATATAAATTTTATTGAAAAAAACAAAAATAAAAAAATAACAGAAGAGTATTCAGGTATATGGAGTGCATATGCTAAGTAAAAAAAGAATACGTGGCGAGTTGACTCAGTAATACATGCTTTGGGAAGTAAGAGAAATAAAAGTCGAGAAAAAATCAAAATAGTTGATTATGTAGTAACAACTTGAGAAGATTTTTCTCCTTGGCAAAAATGGAGTTTTTCATAAAATTTTTGGTTGTATGATGAATTAATTATAAAAAATTTTAAAATTTCTTATGTCGGACTATCTGTTGTAGTGTAGGAAAAACTAAAAGACGATACTGTCAAAAAAATCAAACAAAAAAATTGTAATATTAATGAAAATAGTTTTAGTATAAATGAAACAGAAGGGTATTTTAAAATTGAAATAAAATATGATATAGAAAAAAATCTAGGGGTTAATATTATAAATACAGACATAGTATCTCTACCTCCTATGTCTGCTTCTTTTGATTTTCCAATTTATGTAAAAGAAAAGAATGAAAAATTTAATTTTTATTTTTTAGGAGGAATAAAAAAAATGAATATTCTTTCATGCACATATGAACAAATAAATAAATAGAATTAAGAAAGGATAAAATACTATGAAAATTTTAGTAGGATATACAGGTTTTGTAGGAAGTAATATATATGTAAAAGGTAAATTTGATGCAGTTTATGATTCTAAAAATATAAAAGAATCTTATAACACAAATCCGGAACTTTTAGTATACTCTGGATTACCTGCAGAAAAATATTTAGCAAATAATTTTCCTGAAAAAGATATGGAACTAATTCATCAAGCTCAAAAAAATATCTCATCTATTAATCCGAAAAAAATTGTATTAATTTCAACAATAGATGTATTTAAATCTCCAATAAATGTGAATGAAACAACTAAGATTGATACAAAAGATTTACACGCTTATGGATATAACAGATATAAATTAGAATGTTGGGTTAGAGAAAATTTTTCCAATGCATTAATTATTCGTCTGCCAGCTCTTTTTGGAATAAATCTAAAAAAGAACTTTATATATGATTTTATAAATTTAATTCCATTTATGTTGACTAACAAAAAGATGGCGGAACTTTCGTTAAGGGATAATAATTTGAAAAAATACTATGAATTAGGAAATAATAACTTTTATAAATTAAAAACCTTAAATAATGATGAAAAAAAAGAATTAAAAGATAAATTTAAGACTTTAGGTTTTAATGCTTTAAATTTTACCGATAGTAGAAGTATTTATCAATTTTATTGTTTAAATAGATTATGGGATGATATTCAAATAGCTCTCAAAAATGATATAAAATTATGGCATCCAGCTACTGAACCTATTTCAGTTAGTGAGCTTTATAAATACATTACAAATACAGAATTTAAAAATGAACTTTCTGGAATACCATCACACTATAATTATAAAACTATATATGATAAAATATTTAATGGATCAAATGGTTATATTTGTAGCAAGAAAGAAATTCTAGAAGAGATTAAGAATTTTGTTGCTGAAATGACTCAAGGAGATTAATATGAAGTTATCAATATCTAATATAGCTTGGAAATCAGAAGATGATTTCAAAGTGTATAAACTAATGAAAAAGTACGAATATAAAGGGCTTGAAATAGCACCAACAAGAATATTTTCTGAACAACCATATAAAAAATTAACAGAAGCTAAAATATGGTATGAAGAATTAAATAAGAAATATGGTTTTACAATCTCTTCTATGCAATCAATATGGTTTGGCCGTCAAGAAAATATTTTTAACTCTGTTGATGAACGAAAGATACTTGAAAAATATACAAAACAGGCAATAGACTTTGCAGCAACAATTGGTTGTAAAAATCTTGTTTTTGGTTGTCCTAAAAATAGAAATTTAATAGAAGGATCAAATGAAGAAATAGCAGTAGATTTTTTTAAATTACTAGGAAATTATGCTTATGAAAAAGGAACAACAATTGGAATGGAAGCAAATCCGACAATATACAATACAAACTATATTAATGATACAAAATCAGCATTGAACTTAATTCAAAGAGTAAATTCAAAAGGTTTTTTATTAAATTTAGATTTAGGAACAATATTACAAAATAATGAATCATTATGTGAACTAGAAGGAAAGGTTAAATATATTAATCATATTCATATTAGTGAACCAGAATTAAAAATAATAAAAAAGAGAGAATTACATAAACAATTAAGAAAAATTTTAATAAATGAAAATTATAAGAGCTTTATTTCAATTGAAATGTCTAAAATAGAAAATATTAATGATTTAGAAAGAGTTATGCAATATATAAGGGAGGTTTTTAAGTAATGATATTTGAGCGACAGAAAGGAGTTCCTAAATTTATATGTAATGAATTTTGTGGGAAAAATTCAGAATATGTTGTTTTAATACCTATAATAAATGAAGGAAGTAGAATAATTAAAGAACTCGAAAGAGCTCAACAACATGAAATTTCAAAGTATGCTGATATAGTCATTTGCGATGGGGGATCTAATGATGGCTGTACTGAAGAGAAAAGACTTCGCAAATTAGATGTAAATACTCTCTTAGTAAAGCAGGATATAGGAAAACAGGGGACTCAACTTCGTATGGGAATCTGGTGGGCATTAAATAGAGGTTATAAAGCAATTATAACAATTGATGGAAATAATAAAGACAGTATAGAAGATATTCCTAAGTTTATAGATAAATTGAAAGAAGGATATGATTTTATACAGGGATCAAGATATATTAAAGGTGGAAAAGCTATAAATACTCCTTTTATTAGACATATATCTGTAAATTTAATACATGCTCCGATTATTTCATTAACAGCAAAAAAACGATTTACAGATACGACAAATGCTTTTAGAGCATATTCAAGAAGATATTTAGAAGATAATAGAGTTCAGCCTCTCAGAGATATATTTCAAACATATGAGTTGTTAGCATATCTCTCAACTAGGGCAACTCAGATTGGATACAAAGCTTGTGAGATACCAGTAATAAGAGAATATCCAAAATTGGAAAAGACACCTACTAAAATTAGTTTTTTTAGAGGAAATAGTAATCTGATGAAAATATTAATAAAAAATGCATTTGGTTTTTATAATCCAAAATAGGAGGAATTCATTAAAATGGAGAAGTTGATAAAAAGTAATAAAAAAGGTATAATATTAATGTTATTATCTTCTATCTGTGTATGTATTGGTCAGCTCTTATGGAAATTATCGACTTCAGGTAATATAATTTTATTATTAGGTTTTTTCTTTTATGGTATCGGAGCATTAATAATGATCGTTGCTTACCGTTTTGGAGAACTCTCAGTATTACAGCCTATGTTAAGTTTAAATTATATTTTAAGTATTTTCTTAGCGGTTACAATATTAAAGGAAGAAATTACGATATTAAAATTAGCTGGAGTATTTATCATAATAGCAGGAGTTATCATAATAGCAGGGGGTGATGATTGATTGTTAATATATTATTTAATACTTATAATAATGACTTTAATTGGAGCAATTGCATCACTTTATTTAAAAAAGGCTTCAAATTCAGATGGTATGTTAAATGCAATAAAAAATATAAATTTATATACTGGAGGAATGCTTTATTTAATTGCAGCTGTTTTGAATATCTATATTTTAAAATTTCTGGATTATTCAATTGTTTTGCCATTAACATCTGTAACATATATATGGACTATGATACTCTCTCACTTTAAATTAAATGAGAAAATTAGTAAAACGAAAATCATAGGAGTAATATTAATAATTATAGGAGCAATTTTAGTTTCAATAAAATAATATAAATTTAATGTGTTTTTAGGAGAATTCATGGATGAAAAAAAAAAATATGATAAAATCATAATAGGAGCAGGAATATATGGTATGTATGCTGCTAAAAGATCATTAGAAAAAAATCCTAATGAAAAAGTGTTAATTTTGGAAGTTGAAAATACATATTTTAATCGAGGTTCATATGTAAATCAGGCTAGACTTCATAATGGATATCATTATCCAAGATCTTATTCTACAGCTTCTAAATCAGCAAAATATTTTGATAGATTTTATAATGACTTTAAAGAAGGAATAAATGATAATTTTGAAAAAATATATGCTGTTGCTGCTGACTACAGTTGGGCAAATGGAGAACAGTTTAAAAAATTTTGTGATAATTTAAATTTACTGTGTGATGAAATTCCAAAAGAAAAATTTTTTAATTCATACACAATAGATAAGGCATTTTTAACAAAGGAATATTCTTTTGATGCGAAAAAAATAGGTGATAAGTTATATAAGGAATTAGTATCTTTAGGTTGTAATTTTAAATTTGAAGCAAAAATTACTTCTATAAAAAAAGAAAAAGATATTTTTATTGTACAATTAGAGGATGGAAGTGAATATTTTACATCCTTTATACTGAATGCCACTTATGCTGGAATTAATAAAATACATGATTTACTTGGATTTGAATATTTACCAATAAAGTATGAATTTTGTGAAGTTATTTTATGTGAAGTATCAGACAACATTAAAAATGTTGGGTTAACAGTTATGGATGGCCCATTTTTTTCAATAATGCCTTTTGGACTTACAGGATATCATTCGATAACTACTGTATCAAGAACACCACATTTTACAAGCTATAATCATTTGCCTCCATATGATTGCAGTGGAGATAAAAAATTACATACTAAGGAACATGAAAAAGGATGTATCCATTGTGGGATTTACCCTAAAACTGCTTTTCAGGAAATGGTTCAGACAACAAAAAAATATTTAAGTGAAGACATAGAAATAAGATATGTAAAATCACTATTTACTATAAAGCCCATATTGGTTGCTTCTGAAATAGACGATTCAAGACCAACAATAATAAGACAGTATTCTGAAAATCCTGATTTTTATACTGTATTTTCAGGGAAAATAAACACAATGTATGATTTAGATGAAATATTATAGATTAAGGAGAAAATAATAATGAAAAATTTGGAGCAGAATTATATTTCAGTCGTTTTGGTTGTTAATGATAAAGATTATGATATTATTAATAAAATTGATAGTATAAGCAATCTATTAAAAGATAACTTCAAAGGTAGTGAAATTGTCATAGTGGATAATACTATTAGAAATCTTGAATTAAATGAATTAAGTGAAAAAAATATAAGATATACATTAATTAAATTGCCAATAAAGCATCGTACTCAGCAAGCTCTTAATGCTGGGACTGCTATGTCTATAGGAGATTATATCGTGGAAATTGAAGATGTTTCTTTTGATATAGACTATAGTAAAATAATGGAGTTATATAAAAAAAGCCAGGAAGGATATGACTTTGTATTTTTGGTTCCTAGAAAATCAAAATTTACATCTCAAATTTTTTATAAAACACTAAATAAATACTTTAAAAATGTTTTTAATGAAGATATAAGTTCTTCAGTAATGACTTTATCATCAAGAAGAGGACAAAATAAAGTTTCTGAAGTTGGAAAAAGAGTAATAAACAGAAATGTGGCATATATACTTTCTGGACTCAAAAGTTCATCAATAGTAGCAGATATAGATTATAAAAATAAGAGATCTTTTTCTGAAAATATGATGTTAATGTTTGATACATTGATTTATTATACAGATGCAGTTATGCTTATAACTCAAAGAATAGCTTTCTTGTTTTTATTTTTATTCGGTGTAGGTATAATATATAGTTTTATTTTAAGAATATTTTTCAATACAATTGAAGGGTGGGCTTCTTTATTTGTAGTTTTAAGTCTAGGTTTTTTTGGTATATTTTCAATATTGAGTATAGTAGTAAGATATTTACATCACATATTACAAAACTCATTAAATTCAAAAGATTATGTTTATAGATCGATAGATAAAAAATAGGTATTTTATATATGTATATAGAAAAAATTTAAAAGTGTAAAAAAAATTAAAATATTAAGAAAGAAAATAATATGAAAATAGCAGGAACTGTAGTCTGGTATAATCCAAGTAATGAGAATATAGAAAATATAAAAACATATATTAATTTTGTGGAAAAATTGTATATAATAGATAATTCTAAAAAAGATGATAATAAACTATCAGAAGAATTAAATAATAAAAAAATTGAATATATTTATAATAATGGAAAAAATTTGGGAATATCAAGTGCTTTGAATTTAGCATGTGAAAAAGCTAAAAAAGAAGACTTTTCGTGGATATTAACTATGGATCAGGATAGTTCCTTTGATTCAGAAAATATAAAAGAATATTTTAAAATTTTTAATAAAATTCAAAATGATAATATAGGAATTATTTCTCCTAATCATCTTTTGAAAAATGATATAATAAAAAATGAAGAAGATAAGGAATTTATAGATACAGACCATGTAATGACATCAGGGAATTTATTAAATTTATCAGTTTGGGAAAAAGTAGGTAAATTTGATGAAAATCTGTTTATAGATGAAGTTGACAGTGAAATGTGTTATAGAATGCTAGAAAATGGTTATGAAATTAGGCAGCTAAATAAAGTAAAAATGTCTCATGAACTGGGAAGTTTGGAAAAAAGAAATTTCTTTTTTAAGAAAATTTCAATTTTAAATCATAATCATATTAGAAAATATTATATTATGAGAAATAAATTTTATATGTTTAAGAATTATAGAAAATATAGAATAAGATACGGATATTATATTTTAAATGATTTTTTTAAAGTTATTTTTTATGAAAAAAATAAAATAAAAAAATTAAAATATATGTTTAAAGGGATAAAAGATTTTTTTCAGAATAAAATGGGTGAACTGAATGACAGAAAATAAAAAGGTTGATATTTTAATGGCAACCTATAATGGTGAAAAGTATTTATCTGAACAGATAGAATCTATAATTTCTCAGACGTACACGAAGTGGAATTTGCTGGTAAGAGATGATGGTTCTTCTGACAATACTTATGCAATTCTTTCAGAATATGAAAAAAAAGATAGCAGAATAAGGATAATTAAAGATAATAAGGGAAATTTAGGCATAGTAAAGAACTTTGAAGAATTATTACATAACTCTGATAGTGAATTTATAATGTTTTCTGATCAGGATGATGTTTGGAAAAAAAATAAAATAGAAATAATGATGAAATATATTGGGGATTCTGATTTAATAATAAGTGATGCAGTTATAACGAATGAAAATCTTGAATTACAATGTGATTCGTTATTTTCTGTTGTAAATTCAAGAAATGGGATAATAAAGAATATAATAAAAAATACCTACTATGGTTGTTGTATGCTTTTTAAAAGAAAAGTTTTAAAAAAAGCACTACCTATTCCGGAAAATAAGGAAATAGGTCATGATTTATGGATAGGATTAATTTCAGAAAAGTACTATAAAGTGAAATTTATAAATGAAAAGTTACTGTATTTCAGGCGTCATTCGAGTAATATGACAACAATTAATAAAAGTAAAAGAAGTATAAAAATAAAGATTATAGGAAGATATTTAATATTAAAAGAATTATTTAAAAGATTTAGAAAAATAAAAAAAGAAACTGTTATTAAGAGAAAAATATAAAAATATTAGAAATGGGGAAAATATTAAATGAGAAAATTAGGAATATTAGTATTGATTGGAGTTTTGAGCTTGAATAGTATTGGATTGGCAGCTAAAAAAAATAAAGTAAATAAAACAGGGAAAACCGGAACAACGAATATAAATAATGAAGATTCAAAAAGTAAAAAAACGATATTGAGTAGATTTTTGAAAAAAAAAGATAAGGATTCTTGGGAATTAGTCTGGAATGATGAATTTGATGGAAATACATTAGATTCGTCTAAATGGTCTTATTGGGAAAATGATTATCCCTCCAAAAATGGAAATTTTGTTGATGAAAATGGAAATTTAGTAGATCAATACGGATTTAAGGCAAAACAGTATTATTTAAGAGATAATGTTAAAGTTAAAAATGGTAATTTAGTTATAGAGCTAAAAAAAGAAGATAATAAAACAGTAAAAATAGATGGAATAGATAGAAAAATTCTTTATAGTTCAGGTGCTATTCATAGTAAAGATAAATATAGTGTTAAATATGGGAAAATAGAAATGAGAGCAGCTATGCCTAAAGGAATAGGAGTTTGGCCTGCATTTTGGACATGGCCATCTGATTATGCTATCAGAAAAATTGGAGACCCTGCAGCCTTAGAAGAAATAGATATTGTAGAAGTTTATGGAGATAATTTAAAAGAAGTCACAGGAACTATCCATGCTTTAAAAGCTGATTCGCAGTATGAATCATTTGTAGGAAATAATTTAAGAATTAAGAAAAATGAAAATCTAGCAGATTTTAATACATATGCTGTAGAGTGGAACGAAAAAGAAATAAAATGGTTTTTTAATGGTAGAAATTACAAAACAATAACAATGAAAGAAGTAGCGAAAAAAACTGATAATACGTTTAAATTACCACACTATCTGATAATAAACGTTGCTTTGAAAAATACCACAGGAAGTGATGGTGATGTAGATTTTCCTACAGAAATGAAAGTAGATTATGTAAGAGTGTACAAGAAAAAGTAGAAAATATTAATCAATATAACAAAAATAATAAAGTAAAAAGGAGATAATTATATGAAAATACTCTTAACTGGCTCCAATGGTCAACTAGGACACGATTTCCAAAAATTATTTGACAGTTTAAAAATAGAATACATAGCAACTGATTATCAAGAATTGGATATAACAAGTGATAAAAGTTTGGAAAAATTTTTTGAAAAAAACAATGATTTTACTCATATAATAAACTGTGCGGCGTATAATGATGTGGACAAGGCAGAAATTGACAATAAAGTTTTTTTATTAAATGAACAAGCTCCCAAAAAATTAGCAGAGTTTTCTAAAAAAATAAGTGCAATTTTTGTGACTTATTCAACTGATTTTGTATTTGATGGAAAAAAGGAGAAAGATTATATCGAAGATGATACTCCTACTCCTGTATCTAATTATGGACTTGCAAAGGCAAATGGGGAAAAATTGACTTTGGAAGCTTATGAAAAGTCTTTTGTAATACGGACATCGTGGGTTTTTGGAAAAGCTAATAATAACTTTAATACACAAGTTATCAATTGGAGTAAAACTCGTGACAAATTAAATATAGTTGATGATCAAATTTCTGTCCCAACTTATTCAAAAGATTTGGCAGAGTTTTCGTGGAAATTGATACAAACTGGACAATTTGGATTGTATCATATTACAAATAATGGGACTGCAAGTAAATATGATCAAGCAAAATATGTGCTAGAAAAAATAGGATGGAAAGGGAAGCTTGGAACTGCAAAAACAGAAGACTTCAATCTTCCAGCAAAAAGACCTCATTTTTCAAAATTATCTTCTGAAAAAGTTGAAAAATTGTTGGGAGAAAAAATCCCTGATTGGAAAAGTGGAATTGACAGATATTTGGAGGAAATGAGGATAATAAAAAAATAACATAAAAAAGGAATATTCGTCTATAATTTTACTATATTCCTTCATTTTATAGTAAAGCCTATTTAAAATCGAACTATCAAATAGAACAAAAGTAACTGCTTCTTCAAGCGTATTAAAATTATGGGCTATGTCTTCTAATTTTTTCTTTAGGCTAACCCATATTTTTTTTATTGGATTTAAATCTGGGGAATACGGTGGAAGAAATAATAGACAATGCTTGTTTCCTTAATTATCTTTTCTAATATCCTTTTTCTATGAAATCTGGAATTATCCAAACTATTAGAACACTTTTCTTTAATTTTTCAATATCTCTTAAAAATATTTCCCTAAACCATTCTTCAAAATTAAAACTTTTTGTCCTTAACATAGTTTCTATTTTATAATGGGTTTTAGTATTAGATTATTTTATTTAATATCGATTTTTACTATTTTTAATTAGTTTTTTTCTTTTTATTTCGCAGGATTGCTCATTACCGCAAATCCTATCTTGCAGTAAAGGTTTATCCTGATAATTAAAATTGTGGCAAGATTGCTACGCAATACCTATGGCTAGACTACGACTTTTATTTGCCCAACTCCGAAACTCCTCCTTATAGTCGTCAAACAGTCGTAGTTGAACAAATAAAAGCTCCGTCGGTTTATTAAAACAAAAAAATTATATTTTAATTATTTTGAAATACTAGGTTCTTATCCTTTGTTAGAAAAGTTTGTAATAAATTTGTTATTTAAATGGGGTTTAGTATTAATTGCGACATTTTACCAAATTTTTTTTAAAACTAATTTCGTGTAAAAATTTTTCAAATGGTGTTGCATAGTTTAAATATTTTCTTGGTCTTGAATTTATCAGTATTAAGGTTTTTATCAATTCTTCTGTTGTTAATCTTCTTTGGGTAAAATTCTCTTAGAAGACCATTGCTGTTTTCGTTACAACCTTCTGCCACAAGCAGTATGGTTCTGCAAAATAGAAATCTATTCCCAGCTTTTCCACTTCTTTCCAGTATGAGAAAGAATTCCTTATGTAGAAGTTTTAAATGCTTTTTTTGGAATATTGGTTGTCAGCTGTTTTATTGCATTGAATTTTTACTTCTATCTTCCTACATAAACTCGCGTCTTTAACTCCACAAAGAAACTAACTGAATCGACCCCCGGTGTCCAAAAATTTCCTTTGTGCTTACTTTGGACAGTCTTTCTTTAATTGTTTTTCCAATATTAAATTTTTAGTTTTTTCTTCTTAAAACGTTTAGGGAAACATCCAGAAAATCGCTGTACAGCCATTTATAGACAGTTTTAGATGATTGCCAGCGAATCTATTTTCAGTCAGAGCCTGTCTTTTATCAGATTTTTCAATTCAGTAGTAATTTTTGAATTTCTTCCTTTATTAGTAGGTTTTATTGTCATCCGACTGAGCATTTTCAAAAGAGTACTCACTATTAATTCTTCTGATTTCACAGTAAATGGTAGCTCTATGTCTATTAAGGATTTTAGAAATTTTATAATTTTCTTTTAGTAAAACTTCTAGTTTGTTTCTTTCATTTATGGTAAAATATCTATGGCTCATGATATATTTCCTTTCGTTAATGTTTTAACATTTTAACACGAAATTATCATGAGTTTTTACATTTTTTAAGTTTGTCGCAATATATTATATAATCTATATAAAACAAAAAAATGCAATTCAATATAAATATTGATTTGCACTATATATCACATTTTTAGCTATTCTAATGGTGCCCAGACGCGGAATCGAACCACGGACACAGGGATTTTCAGTCCCTTGC
>ERZ773073.436-NODE-436-length-21971-cov-22.165130_pt1 | contig 21971 bp, 17 predicted proteins | sample MGYA00580616_ERZ773073 | MGnify/ENA primary metagenome ERZ773073 (study PRJEB29015, sample SAMEA2737960) | human oral metagenome | biome: human oral; feature: human-associated habitat; material: dental | place: China | collected 2131 ...
GCAAATAATATTTCAAAAAATGAAATTAATGAGATTTTGAAGAATGCAAAAGAGAGGCTAATATTGAGAGTTATGAAATAATATATTTTTATAATTTACATAATTAAAGGGGCGTTTTTATGCCCCGTTTTTTGTATTTTTATTATTTTGTTTCTTTTTCTTTAAATGAATTTATAAAACCAATTCTTTCTTCACATTTTTTAGCAACAAACTGTATAAAATCAGTCCAGTCACCTGTTAGCGAACCTTTTTCCAGACTTTCAAAATAAATTGCTCTTTCCGACTTTTCAATAATTATCGGAGAATAGCCATTTTTCATAAGTTCAAAATTTAGAAGCAGTCTGGAAGTTCTTCCATTTCCATCTAAAAATGGATGTATTTTGACAAATTCACCGTGTAAAATAGTCGCTCTTTCTATCGGATGTAACTCATTTGCCTCATTTCTATACCATAACATTAATTTTTCCATTTCAGGAAGTATCATGTAAGGCTGTGGTGGAATATGCTCTGCACCGCTTATATAGACTGGGACTGTTCGATACTGTTCTAGATTTATATTTTCAATGCCTTTTGTTACTAAACTATGAATATTTCTTATCTCTTTTTCTGATAGTTCTGTATCATCTTTTATAATTTCTTCCAAATAATAAATGGCTTCAGCATGCCCTATTATTTCAAGATGTTCTCTCATAGTTTTCCCACCAACAGTTATCCCATCTTCCAGCAGAACTTTTGTTTCCATCAATGTAAAAGTGCTTCCTTCAATTGCATTGCTGTTGTATGTCCATTTTATTATTAGATCCTCTCTTAATTGTTTTAATAAATGTTCATTAAGTTTTATTTCTTTGTATTTATTTAATTTTTTATCTATTTCTTCAAAATTTATTTCATATTTTTTTATTTTCATATTATTCCTCGCTTTATTATTTTAAAAATAAACTTGAAAATTATAACTATTTTCTCGAAACTTTTGTTTTATTTAACTTTTATAAACTTAATTTTATAAAACAAGTATATCAAATTTTTTTTTGAAATACAATTTTGATTTTTAAGAAAAAGAAAGAATATAAAAAAATCAGAAAATCCTTCAAAAAAGTCATTTCTGATTTCATTTAATACAAATTATTTCACAATATCTAAAATATCCTGTGTAACCTGCTCTTTAGTTAATCTATTATTTTTAAACGCTACCTCTGGAGCGACTCTATCGGTAAATTCCTTTTTGATACCGTAATTTAATACTTTTGTATCAGAAGTTCCATAAAATCTTGCAATTTTTTCTCCAAATCCGCCATCTACTACACCATCTTCTAGTGTAACAACTAATTTATGCTCAGCCTTTAATTCATTTAATAATGTTTCGTCAAGCCCTGAAGCATATCTTGGATTAATCAATGTTGCATCAATTCCATTTTCTTTTAAAAGTTCTTTTACTTCTTTTCCTAATTTGTAAAAGTTACCTAGCCCTAAGATTGCTACATCTTTTCCTTTTTCAGTAACAAGATATTTGTTTAAGTCGCTAAAATCTTTTTGTACATTTCCTGTATCTTCTGACAATTGAGAAGGCACTCTTATTGCAACTGGATGCCCTTTGTATTCAATTGACCAGTCTAGCATTGCGAAATATTCTTCCTTGCTTGTTGGAGCTAGAAATACGATATTTGGAATATTTGACACTAATGAGATGTCAAACCAGCATAAATGAGTAACATCACTCATTCCGCCTAGTCCTCCGCCGAAAATAAGAATTGTAGCTGGATTATTATTTATTGCTAAATCTTGAGAAAGCTGATCGTAAGTTCTTTGAATAAATGTGCTAAAAACTCCATATATTGGTTTTCCTCCATTTTTAGCCATTCCAGAAATCATTGCTACAGCCTGTTCCTCTGCAATTCCGACATCAATAAACTGTTTTGCAAATTTTTCTCTTCTATCCCTTGTAAATCCTAAAACAGTTGGTGTTCCAGAAGTTACAACAGCTACTGTCGAATCTTTTTCCATTTTATCCATCAAAAATTCAGCAGTATCATTACTCAATCCGCCAGAATAAGAATTACGTTTTTCTCCTGTTTCTGGATCAAAAGGCATTCCATAGTGCCAAGTTTCCTTATCCTTTTCAGCGTAAGGCAGCCCTTTTCCTTTTTGAGTATGCACGTGAACAACTATTGGATGATCAATATCTTTTACTTTCTCAAAAACTTCTATCAAAGCTTCCAAGTCATTTCCTTTATCCACATAAATATAGTCAAGTCCTAATGATTTAAAATAATTATTTTGAGACTGTCCATTACTTTCTCTTAATTCTCTTAAATTTTTGTAAAGCCCTCCATGATTTTCAGCAATCGACATATCATTGTCATTTGCAATAATAATCATATTTGTATTAAGTTCAGAAGCTACATTAAGCCCTTCAAATGCTTCTCCGCCACTAAGAGAACCATCCCCAATAATTGCAATTATATTTTCTTTTACACCACGTAAATCTCTCGCTTTAGCAAGTCCAGTCGCTAAACTGACAGATGTCGAAGTATGCCCGATTTTAAAGAAATCATGCTCGCTTTCATCTTGATTGGTATACCCCGAAACTTCCGAATACCTATCCAAATCTAAAAATCCAAATTTTCTCCCAGTAATAATTTTATGCGGATAACATTGGTGTGAAACGTCAAATACAAATTTATCAACAGGTGAATTAAATACCTTGTGTAACGCAATTATTAACTCAACTGCTCCAAAGTCAGGTCCCACATGTCCCCCTTTATTGCTAACTCTGTGAAGCATTGCATCCCTAATATCCTGTGCCAATACTATTAATTCTTCTCTACTTAATTTTTTCAAGTCTTCTGGCGAATTTACCTTTTCTAATGCCATCTTTTTCCTCCTAAAGTTATTATTGGTTATTTCATTAAACCGACACCCAATTGTAACAAATATTACTTAAAATCTCAAATGCTTTTTTCTTATAATCACTATGCCTTTTAGTGATAGTTAAATCTAAATTTTTAAATTTTGATATTTTTTTGAAAATTAAAAAGACAGTACTTTTTAATAATAGATCAGCTGATAATCAGTTAATATTAAAAAGCCTGTCTTTATATTTATTTTTTATTTACCTTATCTGTTTCTACCTGAACCGCTTCCGCTATCTGCAGATTTTCCTGAAATTCCTTTACAGTAACTTCCCTTCTGTACTTTTATGTTTTGCGAAAAACTTAACAGCCCAAATGATAATAATGCTCCTAAAACTAATTTTTTCATCGCAAATCATTCCTTTCAAAATATTTATACTTTAATTCTTTCTATTGTACTACTTAATTACAGGATTTTTCAAAAATTCTCTCATACCTTTTGGACTTTTATTATAATCTTTTATAAAATCCATTTCTTTTTCCGAAGGAACTTTGCAGTTAGTTTTAAAATATTTTGTAATAAAATCTTTGTCGTTAAGTTCAGTATATTTTTTTGATACTTTTTTAATATCTTTAGACATCTTTAATAAATATGATTCTATAAGTGCTTGAACAGGCTCTCCTTCAAATATATAATACTGAGGGATAACCATTCCCAACGAAGAACAAAAAGATTTGTTTCCAAAAAGTTTTACTTGTTCCTTATAGTGTTCTTCTGTCAATCCCTTTAAATTTAATTCCTTCAATGTCTTGAAAAAGTAGTCCCTATCCTCAACATTTACCTTATAAGTGCTATCTTGTGCAATAAATCCTAAAAACTTATCAATTTTTGTTGAACTTGCAACTTCATCATCTTTATAAGTTCCTTCTTCTAAAAGTCGTCCTTTATTATCAAAAACTTCAAATTTACCATCTCTAATAAATGTATAATAGGAATAGACAATTCTATTTATTTCTTTGTATATTACTTCAACTTTCATTGTAGTTTCTTTATTTCCTTCTTTTGTGTGAATTTCCATTATACCTCTATTTCCTGAAGTTTGAGTATATGTGGATTTAATACTTCCATCTTGATTATATACTTTAGCAAAAGTCAAAACATCATTTTTAAATATTTGTATATTCATTAGTTGTCCATCTTCATAATAATTTTTGGATTCACCATCTTTTACCCCATTTTTCCATTCACCAACATCAATTAATTGTCCATTATCTGTATAAGCATAAAGTTTTCCATGATTTTTACCATTTTTTATAGTGGATAATCCAATAATTTTCCCATCTAAATAGAGAACTGCCACTCCACTAAATCCTTTTCCTGGCTGTCGCGGAATTCCATTTATTATTTTAAGCGTTGTTATATCACTCACGTCAATATCTTTAAGCTCATTATAATTGCTCAACTTTGAAAGCCCTTTTATTGTTCCTAATTTTACTCCAAATGAAATTGTACTTACTAGCATAGCTAGTATAAACATTACTAATTTTCCTAGATAACTTTGTTTTTTTGAATTTATTTCACAAAAATAGTATTTCATTTTAATCTCTCCTATCTTCATTTAAATATTTTATAATAGCACATTATTTTATAAATTACATCATAATATAATCTTATTAATGAAATTCAATAAATTATATCACACATATCTGATATTATTCTTTTTTTCTAATGTTAATATTGATGTTTTATTAAAAAATATTAAATTATAATAGATTTAGTAAAAAAATAACTATTAATTTACGAAAAAATATGTTGACAATAAATATTAAATATAGTAAACTATATATGAATAGATGTTCATATATTAAAATGATGTAAAATTGATAAATAAAAAAAACTTTTGGAGGTTAGGCTCATGAAAACTAATGAATGCACGTTATTTATTGAAGGGATAGACTGCCCTAACTGTGCCGCTAAGATTGAACGTAGATTAAATACGCTGGAGAGAATTAAGGCGGCTACTGTTGATTTTCTTGGGAAAAGGGTTATTGTGGAGTCTGAGAATTTTTCACAGGATGAACTGGCTGAATTTATTCAAGCCGAAGTGAATAAAATTGAGGATGGAGTAAAGATTTCTACCAAAAAGCTTCATGCCCACAGCCATAGTCACTCACATTCTCATGCACATATCCATGATCATAGCCACTCTCACGCTCATGGAGAAGAGGATACTGATAAAATAAAGAAAAAATTATTAATTGGCGGAATTTTATTTGTACTAGGAATTTTTATTCCAAAAACTTTGTTTATTCCTAAATTAGCTGTATTTTTAGCAAGCTATTTCATAATCGGTGGTGATGTGCTACTTTCTGCTGTAAAAAATATTTTAAAAGGACAAGTTTTTGATGAAAACTTTCTGATGGCAGTTGCTACAGTTGGGGCATTTGCTATTGGGGAATATCCTGAAGGTGTGGCTGTTATGCTATTCTATCAGCTTGGGGAACTGTTTCAAGGTATTGCAGTTAATAATTCAAGAAAATCTATCATAGCGTTAATGGATATTCGTCCTGATTATGCAAATCTTAAAACTGATACTGGAATAAAAAAAGTAAATCCTGAAGAAATAAAAGTTGCTGACATTATTGTAGTAAAACCAGGAGAAAAAGTACCTTTGGATGGAAAAATTATAAATGGAAATTCAACTTTTGACACTTCTGCACTAACAGGAGAATCACTTCCTCGTGAAGCAAAAACAGGGGATAATGTCCTAAGTGGATTTATAAATAAAACAGGGCTTGTGGAAATTGAAGTTGCAAAAGTGTTTTCAGAATCAACTGTTTCCAAAATACTTAACTTGGTGGAAAATGCCAGCAGTAAAAAGTCAAAAACAGAAAACTTTATTACAAAATTTGCAAAATATTATACTCCAGCAGTTGTAATAACAGCTTTAATTATGGCAATTTTCCCTCCATTATTAATTTCAGGTGCAACATTTACAAACTGGATTTACCGTGCTTTAATTTTTCTTGTTGTATCTTGCCCATGTGCTTTGATTATCTCTATTCCATTAGGATTTTTTGGTGGAATTGGTGGTGCTTCAAAACATGGGATTCTGGTAAAAGGTGCAAATTATCTGGAAGCTCTAAACGATGTGGAAAGTATCGTTATGGATAAAACTGGAACTTTGACAAAAGGTGTCTTCAAAGTTACTGAAATAAACGTTGAAAATAATGTAAAAATAAATGATTTTGAAAATAATAAAACTGATTTGACACAATCTTTACTATTAAAATATGCTGCACATATTGAAAAATTTTCAAATCATCCTATTGCACAGTCAATAGTTTCTGAATATGAAAATTCTGCTACAAAAATTAATGAAAGTATTGTAAAAGATTTTGAAGAAATTTCAGGATTTGGAATAAAGGCTGACATAAATAATCATCAGATTTTGGCTGGAAATTCTAAATTGATGAACTTGGAAAATATTAAATTTACTGAAAAAGAAAATTTAGGAACTGTAATTTACATTGCATTTGATGGACAATATATCGGAAATATCCTAATTTCTGATGAAATAAAAGAAGATTCTCCAAAAGCAATCAAGGGAATGAAGGCAAACGGAATCAAGGAAATTGTAATGCTTACTGGCGATAACAATGCAATTGGTAAAAATATTGCTCAAAAACTTGGAATTAACAAAGTTTTTGCTGAGCTGCTTCCAAATGAGAAAGTTGAAAAGCTGGAAGAAATTTACAAGACTAAAAGTGAAAAAGGGAAAGTTGTATTTGTAGGAGATGGAATAAACGACGCACCTGTACTTGCCAGAGCCGACATTGGAATCGCAATGGGAGGTGTCGGAAGTGATGCCGCCATCGAAGCTGCCGATGTTGTAATAATGAATGACGAACCTTCAAAAATAGTAACCGCTATGAAAATAGCCAAAAAAACTAAAACAATTGTTTGGCAAAACATTACTTTAGCATTTGCTGTAAAATTAATAGTTCTAATTCTAGGGCTTTTTGGGGATGCAACAATGTGGGAAGCTGTATTTGCAGATGTTGGTGTTGCTTTGCTTGCTGTATTGAATGCAACTAGAGTCTTGAAATATAAAGTTAATGAAAACTAAATAAATCAGTGCTTAAATGAATTTTGGCTAATCTTTAAATTTAGCCTCAAAATTATTTTGTCACGGTTTATGAAAATAAATTTTAAAAATTAAGTACAAAAAGCTAAAAAATATGATATAATAACACGTACAAAAAATTTTTTTAAAATAATAAGTATAAATTAAACTATAAAACGAAAGAAGGTAAATAAAAAAGTAATGCAAAGATTTGAAGATTTTGGATTAAGCACGGAGATGCTTAACGCTTTAAGCAAAAAAGGATTCGAGGAGCCAAGTGAAATACAGAAATTGGTAATCCCTGAATTATTAAAGGAAAGAACTCACTTGATAGGACAAGCGCAGACAGGAACAGGTAAAACTGCAGCATTTGGTATCCCAATTTTAGAAACAATTGAAGCTGATAAGACAGTTAGAGCCTTAATTTTAGCACCAACAAGAGAACTTGCCAATCAAGTTGCCGATGAAATTTATTCATTGAAAGGAACAAGAGATTTAAAAGTGCTTGCTGTCTATGGTGGTGCATCTATCGAAAATCAGATAAAAAAATTAAAATCTGGAGTAGATATTGTCGTTGGAACGCCAGGACGTGTTATGGACTTAATGAGAAAAAAAGTACTAAAAGTTGATAATTTAGATTATTTTGTACTGGATGAAGCCGATGAAATGCTAAATATGGGATTTTTGGAAGATATTGAAGCTATTCTGGAAAAAACTAACGATGAGAAAAAAATGTTATTCTTTTCAGCAACAATCCCTAAAGCAATTATGGCTATTGCCAAAAGATTTATGCCAGAACACAAATTATTAAAAGTTGAGAAAAAAGAACTTACTACTAATTTGACTGAACAAATTTACTATGAGGTAAAACAGGAAGATAAATTTGAAGCTTTATGCAGAGTTCTTGACTATGAACAGGATTTTTATGGAATTGTATTTTGCCGTACAAAATCTGAAGTAGATGATGTTACAAACAAATTAAAAGCTAGAAACTACGATGCAGAGTGTATTCATGGAGATATTACTCAAGCTCTCAGACAAAAGGCGCTTGATCTATTTAAGAAAAAAATATTGACAATATTAGTTGCGACAGATGTTGCCGCACGTGGAATTGATGTAAGCAACCTGACACATGTTATCAACTACTCTATCCCGCAAGAAGCCGAGTCCTATGTTCACAGAATAGGAAGAACAGGACGTGCTGGACAAAAAGGTGTCGCAATAACTTTTGTAACTCCGAGAGAGGCTAGCAAACTTGCTCAAATTAAACGTATCACAAAAACTGACATAAAACGGGAAGACATTCCGAATGTAGAAGAAATTCTTGAAGCAAAAAGAGAAGCATTGGTGGCTTACGTTGACGAAATCATTAAGGAAAATGACTTTGATGCCTATAAGGAACTGGCTGAAAAACTGATGGACGGAAGAGATGCAAAACAAGTCCTTGCATCTGTATTAAGACATGTTTATGAAGATGAATTCTTACCTGACAATTATAGTGAAATTCAAGATGTGAAAGTTAAAATTGATGACAAAACAAGATTATTTATCGCACTTGGAAGTAAAGATGGCTATAATGTTGGACGATTGCTTGATTTATTAAATAAAAAAGCAAAAACACCAGGAAGAAAAGTAAAAGATGTTAAAATTATGGACAAATACTCTTTCATAACAGTACCGTTACAAGAAGCCCAATACATAATGCGAGCCTTAAATTCTAAAAAAGATGCAAAACCGCTTGTTGAAGAAGCTACTGGAAATAGAAACAGTGGAGAAAAGTCTGGTAAAAAATCAGACAAAAGAAAAGATAGAAAAGGAAGAAAAAAATCTTCTGATAAAAAATCATCAAAGGGATCAAAAGCAAAAAAAGACAGCAAAAAAGATAAAAAAACAAGAAAAGTAAAAAAATAATCTAATTATTTAATTTCTTAAACAAAAAAACTCGGAAAATAATATTTATCTTCTGAGTTTTTTATTTTATTATTTTAAGTATCTTATTATTATGTTTTTTCTTTTTTATTTTCGTAGGATTACTCATTAAACAATTTCTATTCTTTAAGAAGATTTGATATTGAAAGTAAATTTACAAAACTAAAATTTTCTTAATTTTTCTATTGGAAATTTCCATTCAGGTGTTACAAGTACATCTTTTCCTTTCAATGAATACCATACTCCTCCATTTTCAGGATTTATCAAAATTTGAGTCTGCTGAGCAGGCATATACGATTGAGCAAGCATAAATATTTTTTCTCCTTCCTCATTTTCAGCCATATCCACTACAATAACAGCGTGTCCTGGACTGCCACCCATAATAAATACATCTCCAATTTGCATATTTTCAATTTTTTGCGGTATCATTTCCTTTTCAAGCGACAATGTTCCAGCATATCCAAAAACAATATTCATAAAGTTTCTAAAATCCTTGTATGTATTAGATGGAGCAGATTTTTTGTAATAACTTCCTTTTCCATTAGGATTTATCCGATAGCCTTGCATCCATTTGGAATACTGTGCATTAAATCCTGTCACAAATTTAAAGCTGATTTTATCGTATTCTTTTTTCCCGTAAAAATATTCCGCACGTAAAAGCATTATCGCATCAGCACATTGATGTAAATCCCTATCCCCTATTTCCACATCAAATACACTATCATAAATCCCTTCACTTCGTTTGTAATTTCCATTGAAATACTGTACTTTTTCTCCATAAGGCTTTAATTTCTGATTTCTTAAAAATTCAGCAAAACTGCCTTTTTCTACTACCACTCTTTTATACCCTTGTGGAACGCCGTATCTCGTTTCTATCGTCATTCCTTCTGGATTTAGCAATTTTTCAGATTTAATATTTCTTTCTGAATTTATTTCTTTAGACTTATCTTTCACTTCATTACTACATGCAAATTGAAAAATTATTAATAAACTCACTCCAGCAAGTAATTTCCATGATTTTTTCCCTTTTAAAAAAAACATTCTCAACAACTCCTTCTAAAATACTCAAAAAATAATTATTTATTATTGGGATTATTTCTGTACTCTTTCAGTAATTCATCATTTTCCATGCTAAATGGTCTAGCGACAAGCTGTCTCCATGCAGTATCATATTTATTCATAAGGTAATCATTCAATTCTGTCCTGTTGTTAAATTTCAATACTTGATAAGGTTGCTGGAATGCCAGCTTTTCAATAAATAAAAGTTTTCCATTCTTTTCTGAAACAAGAACACCAATTTGTATTTTTGCTTCATCATAAATTAGATTTATATTTTGCGAATTTACAAAGCCTGATTTTATTAAATCTTTATTTTCTGTTTTTTTATTGTAATAATTTACACTTTGAAAAAATATATTTATATTTTGAGAACTAATCTCAGAATTTGCTAATATTTCCTGTACTTCATTTTGTATTTTTTCATCTGCTAAATTTGAATATGTTATACTTTTTAAATAGTTATTTCCTGTCATTCCATTATTTTCAGCTATGTTCTTGTTCAAATCTGATTTATTCAAATGCATATTACTTTAGTTTAAGCAACTGACCATTGTCATCATCAAGTCTATAAATAATAATAATTTTCTTATTTTTCTCATTCTTAGCCAAAAGCTCCCATCTTAATTTTATTTGCCGTTTACATTATTCTCATAACTATTTTAATAAATTTTTTTAATTATCTTGAAATATTTCTACAATTGTATTATACACTCTTAATCTTATTAAATTTTAGTCTTTTTCCTTAAAAAATCCTATAATTTTGTCTCATCAGCCGCTTCTTCTTTTGAATTTACCTTTTTTCAAACAAAAAATCTCTAAAAAAGCAGGAATTTTCCAACTTAAATAGAGATTTTTTTGATTTAATTAAAATTACTTTTCATTAAAACTATTTTTGAACATTCAATACAACTGTTTCTCCTGCAGTTGCAGCTCCTGATTCAACTGGATTTAATGAAGCATAATCTTCATAATTTGAAATAATTACTGGTGTGATAATTGATTTTGCATTTGCTTTTAAGAAATCATAATCATATTTGATTAATGGATCTCCTGCTTTTACTACTGCTCCTTCTTCAGCGATTCTTTCAAATCCTTTTCCTTCCAATTGAACTGTATCCATTCCAAAGTGAACGAAAATTTCAATTCCAGCAGGTGTTACAATACTAAAAGCGTGATTAGTATCAAAGATTTTTTCTACTCTTCCAGAAGCCGGTGCTAACATTACACCTGACGCTGTTGGTTCAATAGCGATTCCATCTCCTACCATTTTTTGAGCAAAAACTTCATCAGGTACTTCTGATAAAGGTAAGATGTTTCCTGAAATAGGTGCTACTACTTTCCCTTCAAATTCTTGTTTAGTTTCATCACCTTTATTACCTTTTTTGAATAAATCAAATAATCCCATTTTAATTCCTCCAATTTATTTATTTTTATTTCAAATATCTCATTTTTATGTTACCACATATAATCAAATTAGTCAAATTTTAATTTAAAAATAAATAATTTTTCTTCATTATAATTTGATACAATAAAAACATTAAATATACTAAAAAACTATTTTAAAATCAGACTTAAGACTTATAATTGTTTTACGCAAATCTTAAATTTGGTTAATTTTTGTTAATTTAATTTTAAAAAATTTTACTAAATTTCTGCTGGATTACATGTTTCCCTTTAAAATTTTCAAATTCCCCTTTGCATGCTTATCTCCAAGTGCCGCAGCTTTTAAAAACCATTCTTCAGCTTCTTTGAATTTTCCTTCACCTGCTAATATCATTCCTAGATGATTCATTGCATTCGCATCATTTTTCCAGGCTAAATGTAAATAAATATCCTTTTCCTTTTTAGTCTGATTAGTTTTGTTGTAAAATATTAATAAATTATTTCTTGCACCTTCACAATTTTTTTCAACTGCTTTTAGATAATATTCTTCCGCTTTTTCATTTTTTCCATTTTGTTCATATAAGACCGCAAGATTGTTTAAGGCATTCAAATCTCCATTTTTAATTGCAATTATATAATATTTCTCCGCTTTTTTAGAATTATTTTGGGTAGCATATAAATATCCAAGATTATTGGCATATTCATAATCTCCCGCATCAATTGCCTTTAAAAACCATTTTTCTGCTTCTTTATTTTGGTAACTGTTCTGAAAAATAAGTGCTATTTCATTCATTGCCTTTGTATCACCAGCTTGTATTCTTTTCATATACTCATCCAGTAACTTATCCATTCTGTTTTTTTTCAATATTTTCACCTGCCTTAACCTAAAGTTTTTTATAACTTAAACAATTTATCAAAGGCATTTTTTGATAATTCAATAAATTTTAAAAGTTCTGTTTGTGTAAAAGTCGCTTCTTCCCCTGTTCCTTGAAGCTCGATAAATTCACCTTTATCATTCATTACGATATTCATATCCACATCTGCTCTTGAATCTTCTTCGTATTCTAAATCAAGAAGCAATTCATTTCGCACCTTTCCAACGCTTATTGCCGCAACTTTAGCTTTAATTGGCATTTCTTTTAGTTTTCTCTCATCAATTAATTTTTCTATTGCTAGTTCCAAAGCTAGATATGCTCCTGTTATTGAGGCAGTTCTTGTCCCGCCGTCAGCCTGAATCACGTCACAATCAATCATTATCGTTCTTTCTCCCAATTTTTCCAAATCTATTGTCGCTCTTAAAGCTCTACCAATTAGCCTTTGGATTTCCATTGTTCTTCCAGAAAGTTTTCCTTTTGTTGATTCTCTTTGAACGCGTGTGTTTGTAGCTCTTGGCAACATACTGTATTCTGCTGTTATCCATCCAGATCCAGTTCCCCTCAGCCATCTCGGTATTTTTTCTTCAACAGTTGCATTACAGATAACCTTTGTATTTCCAAATTCAATCAGAACTGAACCTTCAGGATGAATAATATAATTTTTAGTTACTTTTACTTCTCTCATTTCATCATTTTTTCTATTATTATTTCTCACATTTTCTCCTAAATATTCGCTTATTTTCCTTTATAAAGTGGAAATCTTCGTGTTAATTCTGTAACTTGCTCTTTTACTTCGGAAATTTTTTCGCTATTATCTATGTTTCCTAAAACAGTCAATATAAATTGTGCCACTTGTTTAGTTTCTTCTTCTTTAAACCCACGAGCTGTAATTGCAGGTGTTCCAAGTCTAATTCCACTTGTGACAAATGGTTTTTCAGGATCATTTGGAATGGCATTTTTGTTACAAGTAATTCCAGCTTCTTCAAGTTTTGCTTCAGCCAATTTTCCTGTAACTCCCATTGGACGTAAATCTACTAGCATTAGATGATTGTCAGTACCACCACTTACGATTCTAAGTCCACCTTTTACAAGTTCTTCAGCCATAACTTTTGCATTTTTAGCTACTTGTTCCTGATATTTTTTAAATTCTGGACTAAGAGCTTCTTTAAAAGCAACAGCTTTTGCAGCAATTATATGAACTAATGGTCCGCCTTGTATTCCTGGAAATATTGTTTTATTCACTTTTTTAGATATTTCTTCATTATTTGTCAAAATTATTCCACCACGAGGCCCTCTTAATGTCTTATGAGTTGTAGAAGTTACAACATCTGCATATTCTATTGGATTTGGATGAAGTCCAGCTGCGACAAGCCCTGCAATATGAGCCATATCAACCATCAAATATGCCCCTATTTCATCAGCAATTTCCCTAAATTTTTTAAAGTCAATAATTCTCGAATATGCACTTGCTCCTGCAACTATCATTTTAGGCTTTTCTCTTAAAGCAATTTCTCTAACTGCTTCATAGTCGATTAATTCAGTTTCAGGATTTAATCCGTATTCTAGACCGATATAATTTTTTCCTGAAAAATTTATTTTATAACCATGTGTCAAATGTCCACCTGCACTAAGGCTCATTCCCAAAATTTTATCTCCAGCTTCAAGAAGTCCCACATAAACTCCCATATTAGCTTGTGAACCTGAATGCGGCTGAACATTTGCATATTTTGCTCCAAATATTTCCTTTAATCTCTCAATTGCCAAACTTTCCACAACATCAGCATTTACACAACCACCATAATATCTTTTCCCTGGATAGCCTTCAGCATATTTATTTGTAAACACTGACCCTGCTGCTTCCATTACCGCCTTTGAAACAAAATTTTCTGATGCAATAAGCTCGATTCCTTCTTCTTGCCTCTTTTCTTCTTCCACAATCGCATTGTACACTTCCAGATCTACATCTTTTACATAACTCATTTTAGTTCCTCCTGCTCTTATTTTTTATTATTTATTTTAATTAGCTTCATACTTAAAATTTTTATTTTATAATTCTTATTTTTCTATAATTATAATAAAGTGCTTTTATCAAATCATACTCAAAAGGCGAATTTAAATCCCCGTATCTCATACTCAGCATAGAACGGGCATTTAACCCTGTAACAATCGGTCTTGTACTTCCATAAATATTTTTATCAAAAACTCCTGTATCAAAAAACAACTTGTCTTCAACTAGACCTCGCACTGCTCCTTCTCCTAAAGTATCTACTGCCGTTCCAAATGCATCTCTTAAATTACTTGGACCAAATACAGGTAAAATTAAATATGAACCTCCTCTTACGCCATAATGCCCTAGTGTATCTCCCATTGTTTCAGGATCTTTTTTCATTCCAAATTTTGTAGCGACATCGGCTACTCCCAGAACTCCCACAGTTGAATTTACAAAAAATCTTCCAAGTGCATTTACTGCTTTTCCAGGTTTTAATTGTAATACTGAATTTACAAATGTAGGTATTTCATTAAAATTATTATAGAAATTTGAAATTCCTTTTCTAATTGGTTTTGGGACAACTGCTGAATAGACACGTGAAGCTGGATAAAGTACTTTTCTATCAAGTTGTGTATTAAAAGCATACATTCTTCTATTAAGAGGTTCCAATGAATCTTTTATTCCTGTCAGCTCAAAAACTTGGCTGGAAACAATGTAATCTTCATCTAATTCTTCCAAATTTGCTGCTAAAATCCCATAATTATCCTGTTCAAAAGCAACATATTTATTCTCATCTTTTTTATTTTTTTTATTAGTTTTTAAGTTTGTATATGAAACCACGTCAATATTTTTATCTGGCGCTTTTTCATTTTTCTCTTCTGTAAATTCTATAAAAATATCATCATTTGCTTCTTTTTCATTTTCTTCAATAAATACCGCTGTATTTTCATTTTTCAAGTTTTTAGCTTTAGCTTGACCAACTGTTGCAATAATAAGCATAGTTCCAAATATTAATAATTTATTTTTTCTTGTCATATTTTAGTTTTCCTCCAATTTATCTACCATTAATTTTGACACATCCTTATGCCATAACACTCCTGTATGCCCACCAAATGGTATTAAAACTCTATTTGAAAATGTTTTCTTTATATAATCCAAATCTTCATCTTCAAGTAAAATATCATCCGTTGAAGTTATAAATACAATATTTTTATTATTTTTATCTATAAAACTCTGAACATGTCTTAAATCAAACTCGTTTACAAAGTCATCCAAACTTAAATCAGGATTTTTATTTTTCTTTAAATATGGATATAAAATCTCTGTTGAGTATTCATCAAAAGAAACTGACAATCCTTCCTTAAATTCTTCTGTAACCGAATCAAATCGTTTATAAGACTTTTTATGAGAAAGACGACCTACAGCATTTTCTCCACTAAATACTTCTCCAGCAAAAGTCATATTTGCTGAATAAAATCTGAACATTAGCCCTATCAGCACTTCAAAATCCTTTTCTCCAAGTCCTAATTTTCCTAACGATGTTTTAAGATCTGAAAATTCTATATCTTTTATCTTTATTGATTTATCGTACATAAGTTTACTAAATATTGTATCTAAATATTTTTCCAAACTTCTCGCATCATATATTCCATTTTTTACTAAGAAATCATCTAATTTTCTTGTAGAATTTAAAATACTAACTGGTGAATTTAATAAAAGTGATTTTTCTATCCCAATTTTTCTATTATTTCTATCATCCATTTCATGAATTAATATCGACTGGAATCCTCCTAGACTATAACCTCCAGTATATATTTTATCAATCTTCATTCCATTATTTTTCTCTTGTAAAACAGCCTTTTGTATTAAACTATATAGTTGTTCTGTTTCATCCTTTATATATCCAGCATATCTATTTTTACTTTGACTAACTATGTACGGCATTGTGGTAGGTGAGCTGAATGTAATTACATTATAGCCCCTGTCATAAAATACATTTGCTATATATAGTGATAATCCGCTGCTATAGAGTGATCCTGTTCCTGAAATCAAAATCATAAGCGGCGCCTTTTTATTTTGCGTCCAAACACCGTAATCATAATCGCTCCATTGTCTTAATATTTCAGGAATTTTCTTAGTCGTTTTAAATTTTCTAACTTTTGGACCTTTTGCATTTTTAAACTGATAATGTTGATTAGCTGGCGTTCCAAGAACTGTTGCCATTATTGCGCTGTCTTTGTATGGATAATCACTTGCTATCTGTGAAATATCCGTTTCAGAAAAGCCAATAATCGAAAACATCAGTATTACTGTTAAACCTAATATTTTTTTTAACATTTCTTTACTCTATGTGAAAATTTTCCACATTACTCCTTTCTTATTCAAAAAAATAAATTTTTTTATTATATTTTATCAAAAATATCAAAAAATTACCAGTAAAAAAGAAAAAATTATACATCCACCGATACAATCTTAGTTTCCCCAATTTCCTTATTCATCGTAACCCCATAAAGCCTGTGAGAACCTTTCATCGTTTCCTTGTTATGAGTAATCAGAATAAACTGTGATTTATCAATAAACTGATGCAGTAATTCCACAATTTTTTTTGTATTTTTTTCATCTAATGCCGCCTCTATTTCATCAAAGAATGTAAATGGGCTTGGCTTAAACATAAAGATTGCCATTATAAACGAAACTGCCAGCATTGATTTTTCCCCACCTGAAAGCAGCAGCAAAGTCTGTTCAGGCTTATTTTTATATTTTACGCTAAGTTCCAGACCTGTCGTTAAAAGATTTTCTGGATCAGTCATCTTAATTGTTCCTTTTGCACCATTTAGAATTGTTTCACACATATATGCAAAATTTTTATTTATTTCTTCGTAAGCCACCAAAAATTTACTTGTAACTTCCTGTTCAATTTCCCGTATAAATCCAAACAATGCTTCTCGGCTTTCCAGCAAATCCTTTTTTTGAGCCACAATGTTCTGATAATGCTCATTTTCATGCTCAAATTCTTCAATAGAAGCTAAATTAACTGCCCCTATGTCATTACGATTTTTCTCATTTAACAATAATTTTCTTTTCGTTGACACCAGTTCATTTTCATTAGCAATTTCAAAATACTCTTCGTTATTCAAAATTTCTTCATTTTCCAGTTCATTAAATTCAGCTTCCTGATCCTTTAACTCGTTTTCATTCTGGACAATTTTTTCCATTAATGCTTCATAATCCTTTTGGCTTTTAAATATTTTCAATTCAGCATCTTTTACTTCGCTAATAAATTTTATCTCTTTTTCTTCGATTTCATAAATATTTTTTTCAGTTTTCTGAATTTCATTTTGAATATTTTCAATAATTACTTCACTTTTCCCAATTTCACTTTTCTTATCCGATATTTTTTTCAAAAGCTCATTTCCCAGTAATTCCCTTTTTTTCTGAAATTCATCCAGTTCCAGCTTTTCATTCAGTAATTTCTTATAATCAGATTCAATTTCTGCAAAACGATTTTTATTATTATCCGTTCTAACTTTCAAAATTTCATAATCTCTATCGGCAATATTTAATTTCTGAATAAATTCGTCAATATTTTCAAAATTTTTCAATTCTTCATTCAAACTTGTCATTTTTAGATTATTTTCTTTAATATATTTTTCAATATTCTGAATTATTTCAAAATTTTCCTGTATTTTTGCTTCTTTTTCTGAAATAAATTTCTCACTTTCCAAAACTTCATAATTCAAAGTTTCAATTTCCCGCTGTTTCCTGTTAAATTTCATACTAAAATCATTATAATTTTCATTAAAGTTCTGATATTCATTTTTAAAATTTTCAAATTTTTTCTCAAATTCTATTCTTTCAGATTCAATTTTTTCGCCTTCTGAAACAATTTCTAATAATTTTTTTTCAAATTCTTTTAAATTCTTTTTATTTTTTTCAATTTCATTTTCCAGATGTTTCAATTCCTTTTTCTGTTCCAAAATCTCATCTTTCGCTTTAAACGAATGCCCACCAGTCATTCTCCCACGGGAAGTGATAATATCCCCTTCAAGTGTAACAATTCTGTCATTAAATCCCTTTTTCAAAAGCTCTGTTCCAACTTCCAGATTCTCTACAACAACCGAATTTCCATACACAAACTGAATAACTTTTTCTATATTTTTATTTACAAATTTCTTATCAGCTTTCACAATATTTCTTGCAAAATCGATAATTCCATTTTTTCCTTTTGTATTTAAAATTATATTTTGACTTTCTTCCTCTGACATTTTATTTTTTAAATTGTTTTGTTGTGAACTTTTTTCAATTTTAGGTAAAAAATCATTCATTTTTGAAACACGAATGTTTTCAATTGGCAAAAATGAAGCTCTTCCCAGCTTTTTTTCCTTCAGAATCCCAATACATTTCTTCCCAATTTCACTATCTTTTACAACAATATCCTGAAACATTCCGCCTGATAAAGTCTGCACCGCTTCCTCAAATCCCGCTGGAATATCAATCAAATTAATAAATGCACCAATTACTCCATCAATTTTTTCATTCAGGATGTACTTTATGCTTCGGTTAAAAGTTTCATTTTTTTCAAGTGCATTCGCAATCGCCTTATGCTTGACTTCAGAACTTTGAAGACTATAGCTGATTTCATTCTTTTTATTATTAATTCTGGAATATTCTTTTCGTAATTCATCAGTTTTTTCCCTTAATTTCTGAATTTTTATCTCATTTTCAAGTTTTTCCTTTTCTTTTTCAGATTTTTTATTTTCAATTGTCTGTTTTTCCTGATTTATCTTGTCAAATTCTATTTCTAAGGACTTTTTTTCGTTAATAAGCCTTTTATTTTCAGATTTTGCTGATAAAATTCTTTTTTCCAAATCTTCATTTTCCCCAGAAATTTTTATTTTATCCACTTCAAAATTAGAATTTTTTTGTGTGCATTCTTTTAGTTCAGATACTATTTTCTCATTTTTTCGTTTAAGCTCTCCAACTTTACTTTCCCACTCAGATTTTTCCTTTTCCTTTGAAAATAAATCTTTTGTTATTAATTCAAGCTCATTTTTAGAATTATTCAGAATTTCCTCTTTTTCCGCAATATCCTTATCCAAAATATTTTTTCTTTTAGATTTTTCATTTGCTTCAGTTTCTAAATTAGAATTTTGATTAACTAGCTTTGAATATTCATCTTTTAAATTTTGAATATTTTTTAAATTTTTTCTATTTTCATTTTTTTTATTTTCTAAATTTTTATGCAGTTCTTCCTTAATTCCAATAATTTTCTGAAGTTCATCATTTTTATGTGAAAGATTTTTTTCATTTTCTTCCATTAATTCCTTAATTTCCTGACTTTTTTCCTCATATTCATATTTTAATGAACTTTTTTCATTGACATTGTATTCCAGCACCATAAACCGCTGCAAATCAATCTTTTTCGTATAATCTTTAAAAAGTCTTGCCTTTTCCTGCTCCTTTTTCAAATAATCAACCCGCAATTTCAAGTCCTTTTCTACATAATCAATTTTTTCAATTTCATTTTTCAAGTCCTGCAGCTTTTTTTCAGAATCTTCCTTTTCAATCTTAGCTCTTTTGACTCCAGCCGCCTCTTCAATAATCTCTTTCAGCTCCTTAGACGAAGAACTAATAATTCTCTCCACACGCCCTTGCCCAATTATTGAATAAGCCTGCTTTCCAATTCCTGTATCCATAAAAAGATTATGAATATCCTTAAGCCTAGACTTCTTATTATTTATCAAATACTCATTTTCCCCAGTCTTGAAAATCCTTCGAGTAATCTTAACTTCCGAAAAATCCACATCCAAATATCTATCCTCATTATCAATAATAAGGCTAACTTCCGCCATAGACTTTGGCTTTTTATTCTTTCCGCCAGAAAAAATAATATCCGCACTTTCCTTTGCCCGTATATTCTTATAACTCTGCTCTCCCAAAACCCACAAAATCGCATCCAGAATATTACTCTTTCCACTCCCGTTAGGCCCAACAATCGAAGTAATCCCATTATCAAACTCCACAACAGTCCTATTCGCAAACGATTTAAACCCTGTCAGCTCCAATGCTTTTAAGTACATCTTTTCTCTCCTAATTTTTTAACTCTTTTTTATTTAATGTAATTTTATCATACTTTCCTCTCCTAAGCCACATTCTTCCCTAATATTTTCTCCAGTTTCTTCAATTATAACACTGCTTTTCCCCTCATTTACATCATAACGAATATAAATAGTTGAAGTATCTTCTGTAACATATTCTGTTTCTTTATTATCAAAATTTACCTTTTTACGTTCAATATACTTCCCGGTTATCCCATCTTTATAATAAAACAAATCTTTTGGAGCCAAAAAAGCGTTAAAAAAGTGCATATCCTTTAACTTTTCCTTCTCAATCTTATCATATTGAAAATAAAATTTAAAATCTTTTAATTCTGATATTTCTTTTTCGGTATTTTTATAATAAAATTTATCATTTCTATATACAATATAAAAAATTTCATCATTTAATTTATACCTTCCTTTCCAAACATTATCTTTTTTCTCCAAAATCAATTTCATCAAAAAATTATTTTTACGAATTTCTAGTCTGTAATCCTTCTCACAAAAATCATTCAATTTATTTTTTTTATATAATTTTTCTATATTTTCTTCTATTTTTGCAATTTCATTTGATATTTTCATTTCATTGTATATAAAATAAATTAGTAATGAAAATATCGGTAATAATATAATTATTAATATTACTAGTATTTTTTTCATATACATCTACAGCTTCTCCGTTTTATGCCTCAATACACATATCCACAAGTTTCTACAATTTTTGTTTTCGATTTAGAATCTATAAATTCAATCTCCCCCATAGTTCCTCCTCTATTTTGTGAATATATTTTTATTTTTTCAAAATTTTCTTTTATTCCAAACTGACTAATATAATTACTTATCGAATTTTTATCTTTGTATTCTGCAAATAATGCGGAAAACATCGAATCTTTTTTATCAACTTCACTCAAAATTTTAATTTCATTCTTTTTTATGGTATCCGTCTGAAAAAATAATTTAAAATTTTCTAATTCTTTTATTTTTTTATTTTCTAAATCATAAAAAATCCCATTTACATATCGAATTTTTATAATTTCCTCATTAACTTGATATTTACCTTCCCAAATACTATTACCTATTTTTGATAAACTTATTTTTTTATTATATCCCTTATTATTTTTAAAATAACGAATCAACAAACTATACTGATTTTCTTCGCAAAATTCCTCTATATTTTGCCTATTTTGATACATTTTTTCCAGTGCTTCTATCACAATTTGAGAATTTTTAGGTTTACAGGACACTAAAATCAATAATAGCAATGAAATTGTCATTTTTTTCATATCATTTCCTTTTAAAATTTTATTTTACATATCTACAACTTTCCCACAAATGTAATTTTTCATTTTCAGTTTTTATCTCCATCTGATAGTAAGGAGTCCACTTACTTTGATAATACACATCGATTTTCAAATTACCTTCTAAATTCCAATCTGAATTTTTAAAAAACTCTTTAAACGTTTTCTTATCCAAATACTTTCCACGGAAATATCCAATATTTGGACTATGATCTGATATAATCCCTGTACTCACTTCTTCTGTTGTTTCCAAATCAGCATACTTTATTATACTGTTTTGAAAGTACGGTGTAAAATCTGTTATTTCTTTTCCTGTTTTAGAATCATAATATTTTTCATTTTCATATACAACTTCTGTTTCTA
>ERZ773073.439-NODE-439-length-21906-cov-3.206535_pt1 | contig 21906 bp, 17 predicted proteins | sample MGYA00580616_ERZ773073 | MGnify/ENA primary metagenome ERZ773073 (study PRJEB29015, sample SAMEA2737960) | human oral metagenome | biome: human oral; feature: human-associated habitat; material: dental | place: China | collected 2131 ...
ACGAACCCCCGAAGAGCCAAAAAGGGGTCGGATTTACCCGACCCCGTCTTGAATGCCTTGTCCTGTGGTACCTAGATGACCGAACCGCCACCCACGAAGTGACCGGAGGAGTAACTTGCGCTCCTGATCTCGACACCACCGTAGTTGGAGTGGATCATCTGACCGTTACCAATATAGAGGGCGACATGGGTGGTCGATCCGGTTCCCGAACCCCAGAACATGAGATCGCCTGGCTCAAGCTGAGAAATACTCGTCTTCAAGCCGTGCTGCATGACCCATCCGATCATGGAGTTGTTGTAGCCATTGGCCATACGCTGGCCACGAGGGATCGAGTACCCCGCCTGTCGGAACGCCCACCAGACAAGCCCGGAGCAGTCAAACTCCTGCCCGGCGATGGCGTTGCCCGCATAGGAGTAGGAGACGCCCAGCTGGGACTTCGCTGCGGCTATAACCGCCGAGATACCTGAGCCATAGCTTTTTCTCGAGCTAGAACCAGAGGAACCGGAACTGCTGTTTGACTTCGACTTACCCGAGTTAGATCTACTCTTAGACTCTGAGCGCTTGTTCGAGCTAGAGCCACCCTCCGAGTTAGAGTTGCTGTTGGAACCGGAGTCCCTGTTTGACCCAGAGTCCCTCTTCGACCCAGAGTCCTGCCTTTCGTCCGAATTACCACCCGAGTTAGAATTCGAGCGCTCATTCGAACTTGAGTCATCACCTCTCTGGGAACCACCGTTGTCAGCGGCCGCCTCCGAGTTCGACTCATCACCCGTGTTGTCACGAGACGCCGCAGCCGCTGCCTCGGCCTGCCGTTTAGCCTCCTCCTCAGCCTGCTTGCGCGCCGCCTCCTCGGCCTCTATCTGCTTGCGAACCTCCTCGGAGAGGTTGTTGACGTAGCTGCGCTGATTGGAGATGACCGACTGGATCTGCTCGTAGCTCGCCTTGCTCTGCTCTAGGAGATTCTCCTCCTCCTTCTCCTCCTGCTCAAGCTTGGACTTCTGCTCTTGCAGCTCGGACTGAATCTTCACTACCTCAGCGATGGCGTTGGTCTCCTTCTCGGAGACCTTGTTCGCGTAGTATACGCGTGAGGCAAGGTCATCGAAGGAGGTAGATCTCAAGACATACCCAACGAAGTTGGTGTCATCCTTGTAGTTATCGGACATGATGCCCGAAAGCTCTGTCTGCGCATCCGTAAGCTCAGATTGTTTTGTCTCGATCTGCGACTGTGTGTCGCTTATCTGGGCACGCGTATCCTCCAAGTTCGCCTGAGCCTGCTCGAGCTCGGAGAATCTCTCGTTCGCTTGCTGTGAGTACTCTTGGAGCTTTGCTCGTGCTTGATCAAGCTCACTTTGCATCTCAGCAGAACTCGTCGCACCAAAGGCATAGGTCGGAACAGTCGAGAACGCAAGCGTGAGAGAGAGACCCATTGCGGCCCCTGCCCTCACCACAGCCCGTATCTTATCTGTCATAAGCTCCCTACCTCGCAAAAGTCATCTGCACTGTCACAGTTTCCACTCTTGCCCGCATAATCCTTTGTTACTTTACTCTTGGAGCACACGCTGCCGCACGAGAAAGAGAATCAACATATGCCTTGACACACGACCTCACCGCGCACCCCTGCGCAGGACCCTACCCAAGAGACGGGACACCATGCCGGCCTCGGGGGCCTTGGTCGCCAAGGCAATGCCATAGGTCACCACAAGCGCCGGAATGCCCGCAAGCATAAGGCACGCGATGGAACCGAACGTTCCTGCCGCCACCAGGGCGGTGCGCGCCAGGAGGGAAAGGACAGCGAAGCCGACCGCTGCGCCGGTCACACCAAACACCGATGCCCTCACGGCACAGCCTACCACGCTCCAAAGGCCCATCGGCCCCAGCTGCCGCCGGAGGCCCACAAACGAGACCATATCGACCAACAGCATGTACGCAGCTGAGCTGAGCGCCACGAAGTTGAGCCCGAGGATAGGGGTGAGCAGCAGGCAGAGTGCCGTTTGGATAAGGGCGGCAATCACGTGGGCACGCGCGTAGAGGCTCATGCGTCGCATGGACGAGCACACCTTCTGCAGGTAGGTGTTCACCCCATAGAGCGGCAGCGACACCGAGAGCGCCTGAAGGTACTGCGTCGTGGTCCCGATCTCATCCGGGCTGAACCTGCCTGCCGATATGAACCCGACGAGAGGCCGCGCGAAGACGATCAGGTAGAGCATGAACGGAATCATGTGGAAGAGAATCTGGCTCGTGCCGTCGGCCACGCCCCTCTTGTACGAGTCAAGGTCGCTCTCCGCGACATAGACCGACAGTTCGGTGAACATGGCAGTGGTTATGGGCACGGCGAGGATGGCGTAGGGAAGCGTGAACCACAGGCGGGCGTAGTAGGAGATCGAGGCGCCCGCCCCCGTCACCGAGAGTGCCGAGCTGTTCATTACCGAGGTGGTCTCAAAGGAGCAGAGCATGACAACGATGGTGGGAACACCAATGGTGAGGGTCTCTTTGATGGCCGGGTCACGCAGGTCGATACGCCACCTGAGGCGAATGCCATGTCGTTTCAGCGCGGGCAGCTGGACGAACACCTGCACGGCAACGCCAAGCGGGTTGCCAAGGGCAAGGACGATGAGGGCGAGCGAGGGGTCTGAGTCTACGAGCCAGGCATACGCGAGAAACGAGGCAGTCGTCACGAAGTTGTTGATGATGGGCGCCGCACTCGACCAGAGATAGTCCCTCTCGGCGTTAAGGACGCCCGAGAAGATCGATGATAGCGAGTAGAGCACGACCTCTATCACGAAGAAACGGAAGAAGTAGGCGGCAAGCTCGGAGTCGAACTCACTCGTCGCGCCGAACGATTGCGTCCACACCACCTGGGCAGCGAACACGAAGCCCAGGGCGGCGACGGCGCCCATGAGTAGGAGCACGATAGAGACGAGGTTCGAGGTGTAGGAACTCGCCCCCTCCGCGCCGAGACGTCTCTTGATAGAGAGGTACACGGGCAGGAAGGCCGTGACGAGCATGCCACCCACGACGATCTCGTAAAGTTGGTTGGGAAGGTTGTTGGCAACCGAGTAGCAGCTCGCCATCACGGTGACGCCAAGGGCGTACGCCTGCCCCCAGGTACGAAAGAAGCCCGTGATGCGGCTCACGATGACCAAGGCGCTCATGAGGGCGGTGTTGCGACCGATGGCAACCGCAGCCTCTTGGCCAGCCTCCTGGACGGCCTCCATAGGAACCGTGTCGGAACCGACGCCGCCCCCAAGTCCGGACGAGGGCCCCTCAAAGGGCGCGAGGTGCCTCGGCCTCCCCTGGGACGAGGACGAGCCGACCTTAGACATCTTGGCCCTAGCTGCCGTCACCTCAGGCGAGGCCATGTGCTTGGGCCCACGCGTCATCGGTGGCTCTCCTGGAGCCACATCGCCCTGCGGCACTGCGCTACCTCATCCTCGCGTCGAGCTCGCCTGCGAGCTCGCCGAGCGTCACATGCCAGCGCTCAGCCGTGACGAGCAGGTGGTAGATGAGGTCACCCATCTCGTAGCGGATGTGATCGTGGTCATCGTCCTTGCAGGCCATGATGACCTCGCTTGCCTCCTCGGCGAGCTTCTTCAAAAGCTCGTCCTCCTCACCGGTGAGGAGCCTGGCGGTATAAGAGCGAGCCGGGTCATGCTCCCAGCGCCCGTGAATGGTAGTCGCAAGAGAGTCGAGCGTCTCTGCCATATCGCCATCCTGCACGTCTGCGGTACGCACGCCCATCCTAGTCCCCCTTCGCCCGCCCCGCACACAAGGCAGGCGCGTCTTCTGATGCCATCGTTTCGACAAGCTCGCGAAAGAAGCAGCTTCGGCTTCCCGTGTGGCAGGCGGGGCCAGGGGAATCTACCTCGTAGATGAGGGTATCCGCGTCACAGTCCACGAGCACACGCCTGACACTCTGCACGTTTCCGCTCGTCGCTCCCTTATTCCAGAGCTCGTGGCGAGAGCGGCTCCAGAACCAGCTCGTGTTCGTAGCGAGGGTGAGCCGAAGAGCCTCCTCGTTCGCCCAAGCAACCATCAGGACCTCGCCCGTGCCCACCTGCTGCACGACCACAGGAATGAGACCCCGCCCATCGTATCCCAGCCGAACCTCCCCAAGCACGACCTGCTCCATGCATCCTCCTGGTTTGCCTGACCGAACAACCCTGCGCACCCGACAGATTCTAGCGTTATGCGACCCCTCGGGGCAACCGGGCACAAGGCCCATGGGTTAGAAGTCCAGCCTCACGGCAATGCCCTGGCTCGCCATGTACTCCTTCACCTCACGGATCGAGAAGGTCCCGAAGTGAAAGACACTTGCGGCAAGACCCGCGTCTGCCTCGCCCTCGAGGATACCCTCGGCAAAGTGCTCGAGCGTCCCCACGCCGCCCGAGGCGATGACGGGGATGGACACGGCACGGGCGACCGCACGGGTGAGCGCAAGGTCGAAGCCGTCCTTGGTGCCGTCGCGATCCATGCTGGTGAGCAGAATCTCACCGGCACCGCGTCGTGCGACCTCCTCTGCCCACGCAACCGCATTGATGCCCGTGGCCGTGCGGCCCCCAGCGACATAGACCTCCCAGCCGTCCCTTGCGCCTCCCGTATGGCGGGCGTCTATGGCACAGATGACGGCCTGGCTGCCGAAGGCAGACGCCGCAGCCGAGATAAGTGTGGGATCCTTGACTGCGGCGGAGTTGATGGAGACCTTGTCCGCACCCGCCGAGATCATCTTGGTCATGCCGTCCACGTCACGAAAGCCTCCCCCGACGGTGTAGGGAACATGCAGCTCCTTGGCAGCACGGCTCGCAAGGTCGACGGTCGTGGAGCGGTCGTCAGAGGTCGCAGTGATATCGAGGAAGACGACCTCATCGGCCCCGGCCCGGTCATAGGAACTCGCAAGCTCCACGGGATCTCCCGCATCGCGCAGCCCAACGAAGTTCACGCCCTTGACGACACGTCCGTCTCGCACGTCCAGACACGGTATGACTCGCTTAGTCAGCATGTGACTCTCCTTCCCGATGCCCTCTCTTCTGCCCGCTCGCACACCCCTCACCTGCCGCAGCCAGCGCTTCCTCGAGGGTGAAGTTTCCCTCAAAGAGGGCACGGCCACAGATGGCACCCTCTACAAGCCGGGGACCGAGCTCAGCAAGGGTACGAATGTCCTCCAACCCCGCGATGCCGCCGGAGACGATGATGGGAAAGCCAGCCAGTCTTGCCATGCGCACATAGGCATCCGCATCGATACCCGTCTGCATGCCGTCACGAGCGATATCGGTAAAGACCAGATGTCTGAACCCCATTGTGGCAAGATCTCCCACGAGCCTTTCCGCCAGGACGTCTGCGCCCTCACGCCAACCGTTGACCCTCACCCGACCATCCCTGGCGGCGACGTCGGCGACGAGTAGCTCACCAAAGCGTGCAACAGCCCTACGCGCCAGCTCGGGATCACGTACGAGGACGGTCCCCAAGGCGATGCGCCCGACGCCCACCTCAACAAGACGCTCTATAGACTCGATGCTGCGCACGCCGCCGCCGACATCAACCGAAACGCCCTCCAGCCGGCAGATGCCCTCGATGGCACGGTGGTTGGCACAGAGCGCCTCCTCACCCTCCCCAAAGGTCGCCGAGAGGTCCACCACATGAATCCAACGTGCACCCCGTGCTGCAAAGTCACGCGCCACAGCCACCGGATCGTCCGCGTAGACGTCCATTTTCGACCGGTCACCGCGCGAGAGGCGTACCACTTTGCCAGCGACGAGATCGATGGCGGGAAACAGGATCACGGTCCCTCCTATCCGTACACGATACGCACGAAGTTCGAGAGCATCCTCAGACCTGCGGTGGAGGACTTCTCGGGATGGAACTGGACGGCGAAAACGTTGTCTCTCCAGATTGTTGAAGGAAAGCTGCGCGCATAGTGGGTCTTCGCACAGACGACGTCCCCATCATGACCGTCAGTGAGGGCGTACGAGTGCGTGAAGTAGGCATTCGTACCCTCCGCAACATCTACAAGAAGGGGACACTGCTCGCCTTGCTTGGTAAGATGCAGCTGGTTCCAACCTACATGGGGCACCTTGAGGCGCTGCGAGTCGAGTCGCGTGACTGAACCGGCAAGAACACCGAGACCAGGCACCCAATTGCCACCCCATGAGCTTCGCCCAAGAGACCGCGAACGCTCGGTACTCCGCTCGAAAAGTAGGTGAAGGCCAAGACAGATACCCAAAAACGGCGTGTCCTCGCCTATGGATGAAAGGATGGCGTCCGCCTCACCGCTCTGCCTCAGAAAGCCCATCGCATCCTCGAAGGCGCCGACGCCTGGAAGGACAAGTCCTGCGGCAGAGGCAATTCTCTTAGGGTCATCGGACGCGACGGCAAACCCCCCCACTGCGGAAAGGCCCCTCACGACGCTCTGCAGGTTGCCGCGGTGGTAGTCCACGACCACGATCTCCTTGGACAGCATCAAAGGCTTCCCTTCGTCGAGGGTACGCCGCTCACACGCGGGTCAGGTTCGACCGCGATGCGCAGGGCCCTGGCTACCGCCTTGAACGCGCACTCGATGACGTGGTGGGCATTCTCACCCGCAAGTTTGCGAACGTGCAGGGTGATGCCAGCGTCGCGGGCAAGACCTACAAAGAATTCGTGGGCAAGCTCGGTGTCAAAGCTCCCCACCTTCTGGGCCTTGATGGGCAGGTCCCAGAAGAGCTCACCTCGGCCCGAGACGTCGATGGCAGCGAGCACGAGTGCCTCGTCCATGGGGACGCAGGCATCCGAGAAGCGCCTGATACCCCTCTTGTCGCCTAGGGCCTCACGCAGGGCCTGCCCCATGACGATGCCAACATCCTCGACCGTGTGGTGGTCATCCACCCAGGTATCGCCCCTAGCCTCGACCGTGAGGTCGAGCAAGGCGTGGCGACCGAGGGCGTTCAGCATATGGTCGAAGAAGCCGACCCCCGTAGCCAAGGAACAGTCTCCCTGACCGTCGAGGTCGAGCGTAACCGTCACATCAGTCTCCCCGGTCGTGCGGCTGACGCTGGCACGCCTGCGCGCTGTGCTTGTCGCATCCTTTGTCGGACCGCTCACGAGGTCTTCCTTCGATAGGCTCATTGCGACTCTCCTCTCAGGATTGTGGTGATGGCGCCGATAACGGCGTCGTTCTCGTCTGGCCTGCCGACGGTGATACGCAGGCAGCCCGTGAGGCCCGGCGTATCCGAGAGGTCGCGCACGAGTATCGAGAACTCGTCGCACAGGCGCGCGCGGGCCTCGGCAGCATGGGGCAGACGCACAAGCAGGAAGTTCGCCGAGCTCGGCCACACGCGAAGGCCCATGTCCGACAAGGAGGCCAAGGCCAAGAGCGTCCGTTGTCGCTCCCGCCTGATCCTATCGATACTGTGTTGGAACTCAAAGCGGTGCTCGATGACGGCAAGCGCCGCTGCCTGCGCAAGAACACTCACCGAGTAGGGCTGACGCACAGCCGCGAGCGCCGCGATGACGTCAGCAGACGCCAAGGCGTAACCGAGCCTGCCGCCCGCGAACTGGTAGGCCTTCGAGAGCGTGCGTAACACGGACAGGTTGTCATGGGCAACGAGCAGCCCCTTTGAGCTTGACCCCTTCTCAGCGAACTCGATGTAGGCCTCGTCGGCAAGAACGATGCCGGGGCAAGCGCCACAGAGACGGGCCACGAACTCTGGAGATGAGAGGTTGCCCGTCGGATTGTTGGGCGTCGTCACGATGATGAGGTTGGCTCTCCCTGCTGCCTCGACGGCCCTGTCCTCGTCGACCCCGAAGGTGTCCGGATCACGCCACAGCCTGATGACGGGCGTCTCGAGGAGCTTGGCGTAGAGCTCGTAGACCGAGAAGGTCGGCGCAAGGACGAGCAGGGGCCTATCAGTTCCCCCAAAGGCGAGGATGAGGTTGAAGAGGATCTCATCGCCACCGTTTCCAACGATGACCTGGTCCTTTCCGACGTCATGCCACGCCGCGATGGCAACGCGCAGCTCATCCGCCATCGCGATGGGATAACGGTTGGTAGGCGTCCGCGCGATGGCCGCGTCGATCGCCTCGCGTACGGCAGCTGGCATGGGGTAGTCGTTCTCGTTAGCGGAGAGGTTGATGTGTGCCTGAGAGAAAGCCGCGTCGTAAGGCTCGAGCGCCGCCGCCGCAGGCCGCATGAGGCAACGGACCCTTTTGGAGATGGAAAGCGTCACGGATTCCCCCAAGCTAGTCGCCGGCCTGATCGCCAGGATCCGAAAGCCTCACTGTGCCCGGCGCCCTGAGTGCTCGCGGCCAGGCGGTAAATCCTGCGTCCTCGCATGCCGAGGCGACATCGGAAAAGCCCGTGCTCGCCCTGCCTTCTGCGAGGAGTCTCCTTCGAAGGCCTATAGAGAGTGCGTGCGCCCAGAGTCCCTCGGCCTGGGCCAACGCCTGGACGGCAGGACCATCGGCGAGCAGCCCCTCTGGCGAGTATGAGATCACGCTCGAACGCTTGGTGAAGTCATAGACGCCAAGCGGACTCGAGAAGCGAGCGGTACCGCCCGTTGGCAGGGTGTGGTTGGGACCGGCGACGTAGTCGCCCAGAGGTTCGGAGCTCCAGGCGCCCACAAAGATGGCGCCCGCATTCCTCACCTTGCCCACAAGCGAGAGGGCGTCCGCACAGTGAAGCTCAAGGTGCTCCGGCGCGATCACGTTCACAGCATCCACGGCATCTGCGAGCGAGCTGGTGATAACGATGACGCCGTGGACGTCCAACGACGCCCTCGTGATGTCCTTGCGCGGACTCTGCGGGACCAGAAGCTCGATGGCGTCCTCCACCTTCTGGGGAAGTCTCGCATCAGGGGTCACGAGGTAGCAGGCTGCCATGGGATCGTGCTCCGCCTGCGCCATGAGGTCGGCAGCGACCACGACGGGGTCGGCCGTGGCGTCTGCGAGCACGCACACCTCGGAGGGGCCTGCGACCATGTCGATGCCCACGTCGCCCGAGACACAGCGCTTGGCGGCGGCAACGAAGGCGTTACCGGGACCCACGATCTTCTCGACGGAAGGGATGGACTCAGTGCCATAGGCTGCGGCAGCGATGGCCTGGGCACCTCCCACGGCATACAGCTCGTCCACACCCGCGACTGCCGCTGCTGCCAGCGTGTAGGCCGAGAGTGACCCGTCCCTCTGCGGGGGAGTCATCATGATGACGCGTTGCACGCCGGCGACCTTCGCGGGGATCGAGTCCATGAGCACGGTCGATGGATACTGAGCGCGACCACCCGGCACATAGAGCGCGGCGGAGGCCACCGGCGTCACCTGCACGCCGAGCACGGTGCCGTCGGCACGCGTGGTAAACCAGGAGCGCTCGCGCTCCCTCTCGTGAAAGTCGCGAATCTGCCTGGCTGCGAGCCTCAGGGCGGAGAGGAACTCCTCGTCCACCAGGTCGAGCGCGCCCTCGATGACCTCCCCAGGAACGCGAAACTCCTCAGGGCAGCTCCCATCGAGGCGCAGGGAGTGCTCGCGGACGGCGACGTCACCACGCTCGCGCACATCGTCCACTATCCGCTCGGCAGCCTCCATGGCCTCCCGCGGAAGTGCGCCTAGAGGTCTGAGCGCCGCCCTGTCAAGACGCCCGCCGACACCAAGGCTTAGAATTCTCATGCTTCTCTTCCCTCCTGTGAGAGCTCGCCCAAGTTCGCCGCGAGCCTGCGCACGCGTCCATCGGAGCGATAGGCGGCGGGCCCTGCGAAGAAGCGGGCCGCGCAGCTCATGACGTCATCGACGATGACGAGGTCGTTCTCCCTGAGCGTGGCCCCTGTCGCGGTGATGTCCACGATACGGTCGGTCATACCCACGATGGGTCCGAGCTCGATGTTGCCGTGCAAAGTGACGATGTCAACCTTCTGGCCGATGGAGTCGTAGTAATCCTGCGTGATGCGTGGATACTTGGTCGCAACACGCACGGTCCCGCGCCATGAGTAGGCACCCTCGGCGACGCCCTGTTTGGCGCGAGGCTCGGCCACCACAAAGCGACAGGCACCGAAGCCGAGGTCAACGAGCTGGACGAGCTCGATGCCCGCCTCGATGATCGAGTCATTTCCACAGATGCCGCAATCGGCACCGCCGTGGCCCACGAAGGCGGGAGCGTCCTGGGCACGCACGATCACGTACTCAACATCGCCCGCCGAAACGATGAGCCTGCGCCCGAGGTTGCGCAGCCCCTCCACGGGAAGACCCGCACGACCGAGCACGTCCACGGCACCTCTAAAGAGTCCGCCCTTGGGAACCGCGATCCTGAGCGGGCGTGTCGAGCGCCCGCGTGCGGTAGACACGACACCCGACTCCCCCTGCTCGCCGAGCACCTCCTGCAGACGCTCCAACGAGAGCGCAAAGCCGCAGGCGGACATCTCGGGACGACCGAAGCTCTCGGGTACCGCATCATAGCGCCCCCCCGAGGCGATCGCCCCGCTCGAGGCGTCAGAGTAGGCCTTGAAGACGATACCCGTATAGTAGTCGAAGGAGTTGACGATCGAGAAGTCAAAACCGATGTCCGCATCCTCGGTAAGGCTCGAGAGCTGCCTCGCGAAGTCACGCAGCTCACACGTCCCACGCCTCTTAATGGGGATACCCACCTCGGCGAGAAGGCCGTCGGCCTCATCGATGGTGGAGGCGTCGCCGGCAAGGCGGCAAAGAGAGCTCAGCGCATGGGCCGCACGACGATCGAGCATGGCGCCCCTGACTAGTTCGTCGAGCCCCGGCAGGTCAGAGTCATGAACCAGCGACAGGACCTGTGCGTGAAAGGCGGCACTTGGTGCGCAGGCGTCAAGCAGCGAGAGGAGCGGGGTCACAGAACCGCAGACGATGCGCCAGGATGGCACGCCTAGCGTCTTGAGCGTTTCGGCAAGGACCGAGACTATCTCGATCTCGGGCAGGCTGCCCCGCACGTCGAAGAGCTCGGCCCCGAGCTGGGTGAACTGCCTCGGCTGCCCCGCAAGGGCCGAGCTCTCGCGGACCACAGGCTCCAGATAGCGCAGACGAAGGGGCAGGCTGCTCTCGTCGGTTCGCTCGGACACCATGCGCGCGATGGGCATCGTAAGGTCGGACCGGAGCACGAGCGGTCCGCTCTCTGAGTCGAAGAGCTGAAATGATGGAATTCTCGGCTTACCGACATGCTCGAAGGTCTCGTGCAGCTCGAGGAGAGGCTTTTCGACAGGAACGTAGCCGTGCCCTGTGAGACATGCCTGCACCATGCCGACGATGCGCTCGCGAGCGAGCGCCTCGCTCGGAAGGATGTCCCGAAACCCCCGCGCTGTTCCAGCCCGCACCGAATTCCTCCTGTCCTACGCCTTCACCAGTACCATACCCCACGACTTTAAACGGGAAGTGCCCCACACCAAGAAGAAAGGTGCAGGGGGAAACGCACTTTTTACTACCCAGAGTTGCTCGGACGCGTCAAGACCTCTCACATGCGTGGAACACGCAGGCCATATGAGGCTTATATGAGATCCGGAGGAGAAGCTGGCACTGCAGCAGGCACGGCACCTCTTTCGACAGCGTGGAACCTACGCAAGCGGAAAGCCCAACGCGTAGATACCGCCCCAGCGACTCAGTGGAGAGACCATACAGACCCCACCCGGACTCGGCTCATGGACACACCTGCTGTTACCAAGGTACATGGCAACATGGTGGCCCCCATTCACGAACACGAGGTCGCCAGGCTGGAGTTGCGAGGTGTTAAAGAACACGTGGCCGGCAGCCCTACAGGCGGCAAGCTGAGTCGTGGTCGTGCGCGGAATGGAGTAGCCGCACTGGGCAAAGGCCCACTGCATGAGGCCAGAGCAGTCCGTCCCCCCTGACTGCGGATAGGTCCCACCCCACACGTAGGGGACGCCAAGGAGCGACAGCGCGGCATTGCAGAGCCGCTCGCGAAGCCCCGAACCCGTGATGGCAGGTGTGCCCGCACCGTAGTTTGCCATCGCGGCAGCCTCTGCGGCCCTACGCTGTTCCTCCTCACGCGCAGCCTGGATCTCGGCGTCGCGCCTGGCTATGAGGTCCTTTACCTCCTGGTCGAGTCCGTCGACCACCGACTTGGCCTCCTGCTGCTTGGCCTGCGTGTCCGCCGCCTGCTGGTCCAGCTGCCTCTTGAGCTCCTCGAGCCGGGCCTTCTGCTCCTCAAGCTGGGCCTTCTGCCTCTCGAGCTGGGCCCTCTCCTCCTCGAGCTGGGCCTTCTGCCCCTCGAGCTGGGACTTGAGCCCCTTTATGTGAGTAATCTTGTCCCGCTCGCTCTGGGCGATCTTGTCAGAGTAGTAGATGCTGTTAGCGAGCTCGTCGAGGGAGTCTGAGTTGACGACGATGTCAACGATGGAGATCCCACCCGTCTTGTAGTTTGTGGCGACGCTCCTGCCCAGCTCGTCCTGCGCAGACTGGATCTCCCTCTGCTTCTGGTCGATCTCCTCCTGCTTGCTCCGGATCCTTTGCCTCGAGTCCTCTATCTTTGACTGAGTCTTGTCGATCCTGGACTGAGTGTCATCGACCTGCTGCTGTGTCTGCTCTTGCTGGGCGCCAAGCTCCTCGAGTTGGCTGCCGATCTCCTCGAGTTTTGCCTCGGCTGCGTCGTAGCGCGCCTTCGCGTCGGAAAGCGCATCCAAGGTCTCTTGCGATGCCTCGGGATCTGCGTAAGCCAGCGTCGCGCCAAGCCCCGACATGACCGCCCCCAGCGCCATACCACCCGCCAGAGCAAGCAATTGCCTTCTCGAAACAACCAGCTTGCTCATAGGTAGACCCCTCTCGAAACACGTCTCGTGACGTTTGCCAGATTTTAAGTTCAGATTGTCATCGAAAAAAGTGTAAAGGTCAGTATAGTTCAGTTTAGTGCGAATTGTCACCACCCTGCACGATATCGGCAAATGTCGCTTTGACAAACCCTGCGAGATCACCGGGGTCGAGCTCGAGGCTCAGGCCACGTCGGCCTCCAGATATGCCTACCGTGTCGAAGAGCTGGGCCGTCTCGTCGATGAGGGTGGGAAACTGTCGCCTCATGCCCACGGGCGTGCAGCCCCCACGTACATACCCCGTCACGGACTCAAGGTCTTTGACAGGTAGAAGCTCAAGGGACTTCTCGCCCGCCGCCGCTGCGGCTTTCTTGAGGTCGAGTTCGTCCGCAACGGGGATGCAGCAGACCACGTGGTCGCCCGAAGGCGCCACGCAGACGAGGGTCTTGAACTGGCTCTGGGGGTCCTCTCCCGCCTCCCGCGCCATTCGCAGACCGAGTCCACGCGAGATATCCTTCTCCTCGCCAAGCTCGCGGGCCACGTAGGTGATGTGACCGCGCTCCAACTCACGCATGGCGTTGGTCTTTGCGACCCTCTCCCTCTCTCGTCTACTCATGGTTGACCAACTCCCAGCGTCGTGCCGCTCGCAACCCCTATCAAGACCACCGACACCCTCATCTCCTTTGCCTTATCCAGGCATTTTGGAAGACCACTGCGTGCTTGTTGCTGCATACTCTGTATACCCTCTGGCATGGCCGATGAGCCACGACGAGCACTCGGACCGAACTGCGGACAGTAGCGTCTCGCGGTGCTGCCCCCATCGGATTGGCGGCGCCGTCATGGGATATCGCTCGCGAGATGCGCATATAGTCGCCCTGAGTCTCCGCGCCACCTCAACTGTGACGCTTAGCTGCTAGACTGACACACCCACCTGCCCTCCGAGCAGGGATAGGTCCGTAGGGTCTATGTCGAACCTCTCGCGGAGCGCGCTGACTTTCCGTCACACCGCGCAGAGCGCGCCGACCTTCCTCCGCACCGGCACCATCTGTCACCCATCTGGGTCCCGCAGTCCCTGACCTCGCACGGCACCCGCGCGCAACCCCCATGGCCGACGCCGCACGAATGGCTGACTTGTTTTGGTCCAAGATTCCCACCGCAGTCCCGTTTGGCTGATTTCGGTCGCCGTTAACACTATGTGCCTTTGCGTGAGACGACACCTCCAGAATGCGTCTTTTCGTGAGGCGGCAAACGTAGATTGTGCTTTTCCATGAGACGGACCGACGTTTGCCCAGTTGAGGAAAGGCGCATTCTACGGAAAAGCGCATTCTGCACGGGCGACGTAACGGGAAAGCGCATTCTGCAGGTTGGGCCTCACGGGAAAGCGCACTTTGCCTATAACGAGCTCGGCCCTCGAGGCGGCGCTGGGATACACGCACCCGGGGTACACGCACCAGAAGTCGCGCGCTATCAGAAGGCGATGTCCTCCGGTCCAATCTTCGTGAGCCTCTCGTTCTCGAAGAGGAGGGAAAGGCCATGTTCCGGGTCGAGACGGTAGTGACACATGAGCGCGACGGAGCGCTTTGAATCATCCCGAACGACGAAGAGGGAGTAGGGCTCCACCACGTCGAAGATGTCGTCGATGCGCGCAGTGCCGCACTCAGAGGCGAGCATGTTCCCATCGTTCTCGAGGCAGTAGGACCTCAGGGCGCCGAGCGCGCCGTTCACCGCACCCCATAAGACGAATATTGCACCCAAGGCATACGCCTGCCTTGAGGTCACCCTCTCGTCGTCGAGGAGGTCGAAGCTGACCTCAAGGGTGATCTCCTTGCCCCACGTGCTCATGACAATGCGGCTCATAGCTGTTGCCTCCCGACCCTCATGGCTGCTGCTCTCCGGTTCCCGCACCCTCTAGCTTCTCTTTTGCTGCGCACTCTGAACGACCTCCGCTGTGCCTGTAGTACGAGTGAATAGACTGCGGCACGAACTGGCAGGTCTTCATGTCGCTGCACTCATGGAATGTGAGATCGTTTTCCTTCTTCCACTCATCGACATCACGCGAGGTCCAGTCGCTCTTGGGGTTTCCCCCCTTGTCGGGACGTCCCTCCGAATTCCACCTATCAGCGACGGCCCGATAGGCCTGTGACTTATTGGTGCCGATATCAGACGTCATGTTATCGATCGTGACGGTCTCCTTGGCAACGGGACCGAAATCGGGTATGTAGTCTCTATATTCGATTCCCTCGACCCCAACCCTGCCAAGCTCCTCCTTGACGGCCCTGCCCCCCTCGGTGGTTGCGTCGGGCCTGCACAGGGAGTTGCCCGGACTCGAATCCCATTCACCATGCGTGGACAGTGCCAAGCTCTTTCGACGCTCAGGGGACGTGTAGTACCCGTCAGGGCCCCGCAAGTCACCGGAGGCTTGCTCTGGAGCGTGGGCTTTAGGCTCACTTGAATCAGGGGTTTCCGCTTCGGACGCCACGGCATCCCCTGATGACGCGCCGATGCGCGCATCGGGATTGAAATCAGAGAGGGCATCGCCTCTCGCATCGACATCCCCACGCTCGGCTCCAATGCCCTCTTGGGCACCTTTCTCAATCCTTGCGTCAGGGTTAAAGCTGCCATGAACGCCACTGGAGAGCTCAGGGGACTCGGGTGGCCGTGCCACGTCCTGGTTTGAGCCCACGTCAGACATCCCTCTCATGCCAAACCCCCCTTGATGGACCACTCTCTTAGCGCGTTCTCGTCATGGAGCTCGTTGTAGAGGTAGTCGGTGACGATCGCCTGGATGATGTCTCTTCTGACTTGCTCGGCCAAGGTAGTCTGAGCCTCTTGTGCCAAACACTCAGACGCCGCCCTCGTCCACGCGGACATGTCGAAGGCGCTCTCGCGATGTGACGAGACGACCGCGCGACGCACGTCAGGGAAGAGGGCACTCATCACGGGGCCAAGCCTCGTCATGCGCGGCTCAGCTGGAGGCGCTTGCAAGAACCTCAGGATAAGGACTTGTACGAAGGCCTCCACGCCCAAGGCGTCGAGCCTCTTTCGCAGGTCCTTAAGCCGCTCTGGGCTAAAGATCGCCCTGCCCCCGCTCAGCAACTCGGCAATGAGAAGCGCGTCCTCTCTTTTGCCTGAGGGGTCGGGCACCTCAGGGCGCACGTAAGCATAGGGCACAGACGGCGCCTCGAAGCGCTCGACCTTGCAGAGAACGGGCTCGACCCACTCGTTCTGGTAGACAGCCGCCACGCCCTGCGGCAGCCTCGCGAGCTCCTTGATCTGACGATCATTGAGGTTGGCGGACCTCCCCACGAGCTGGCGGTCATCCTCGTCGGGCAGGCGCATGATGATCTTGGTGTTGGTGTTGCGTATCGCCGCCAGATCGAGCAGTCCGGGCGCCTGATCGACGACGACGAAGCCCTCCCCGTAGGCCCTCATCTCGGCGATGGCGTTAGTGAGCATCTCCACGCTCTTGCCAAGCAGATTTGCGCCCTCGGCCGGCTGCTCGGTCGACACGCGCCTGAGGAGGTTGTGTGCCTCCTCGAGGACGGTCAGGTGCCTGAGGCCCTCGTTGGCCACGGGGAAGGAACTCATCAGGTACTCCCGCAGCTTGAGCACGAGGACGCCCATGAGGAGCGACTTCGTCTCGCTGGAGCCGACACGGCTCAGATCGACGATAACCCTGCCCTCGAAGAGCTCTGCGTCGTCAAGTCCGACGCTGGCAAAGACCATGCCGTTGATCCCGTTGGTCAGGGATCTCAGGCGCGTGAGCAAGGCTCCCTTGTAGGCACCCTTGTTCTCGGCATCATACTCGCTCGTGTCGAGGATCTCCCTCACGTTGCGCGCGACGTCCGAAAACGAGGGGTAGAGTCCCTCCCCGTAATCATTGGTGGACTCGGTCAGGTCCCACCCGCAATCCTCGTAAGAGCGCTCGACAGCCTCCTTGAGCACCGCAGGCATCGCGGCGTACATCGGCCAGCAGACGTTGAAGACCTCCACGAGCCTGTCCAGATGCTCGAGGACATGGACACCTGCGGGAAAGGCAAACGGATTGAGCCTCAGCAGCGGTGCGACCAGGGGGTTGGTCCCAAAGACCCTGACGTCACCCCTCGTACCAAAGGCGTCCTTGTACTCGCCCTTCGCAGGTTCGACCACAAGAAAGCCTGCGCCCGCCCTGTCTGCCTCAGAGAGGAGCTGGCAGACCGTGTTGGTCTTGCCAGATCCCGTACTGCCCGTCACGAACACGTGGGAGGTGAGCGAGTCCGCAAAGAGCCTCACGGGCGTTCTCTCCTCATGCAGCATGTGAAACACCCTGCCGAGCGAGAGCTCGCCCGTGACGTCAGGGCGGACGGCGGAGTAGGTCGTGACGCTCCTGCCAAACTCCGCACACTCTATCACCGGAAACCCCGCCAGGGACTTCCTCGGGAAGTTGAGGGACAGCGCCAGCTCCTTGCCGCTCAGAGGCGTCATCGCGCTCACGAGGGGCGGATAGACGCAGAAGTCGTCGTCTCGCGAGATGAGGTCGGGGCTGATGCCAAACAGTGGCTGGCGCAGCTCCCGCAGGTAACTGTAGATCTCGTGCGCTGCTCCGCTGCCCTCGCCCATGTCCCCACGCCAGAGGTTGACGGCAGAACTTGACAGATAGGACAGCTCACCCTGCGTCAGGGCCAGGTACGTGTGGGCGACGTTGTTGGCGACGTTCAGATCCTCGCTCAGGACGTACGCCGCGAAGTCCCACATCCCGAGCGCGGAGCTCGCCTCATAGCGCTTCATCTGCTCTTGGAGCAGCTCAAGCGCATGCTTGACGGAGAAGTTCGCGAACGACTGCGTGATGCCCTCGTTCTTACCCACCGTCGCCGTGACGTTCGATGTCCTGGCAAAGTTCATGCCAAAGTTCGCACCAAGGCTCCTTGCGGCCATGCTGCCAGCGGCCGTGCCCACCGTCTTGGTCACCGCACGACCGAGACCACGTGACACTGCCTTGCCAACCGTGTTGGCGATGGACCTCGAGCTCCCGTCCGAGACCGAGGTACCCATCGCGTCTGAGGTGCCCGAGCTGTACTGTCGGCTCAGGCTCGCCCCGACGCTTACGCTCTTCCCGACGCCCGCGCTCGCCCCACCAACACTTATGCCCGCTCGAGAACTCAGCGATGTGTTCACCTGCACAGAACCTGTGGTACTCTCGCCCGACGTGTCCGTGTGCGTGCTGCTGCTCGACTCGCTGTGGGTCGTCCCGCTCGTCTCGCCTACCGAGCTGTTCTCTGACTCTGCGCTGCTCGTCGAGTCGCTCGCCGCGTCGGCGTCCGTCATCGACTGGTTGGTACCCACCTGCATGCCGGCACTTGCTCCCACGTTCAGGCCCACGGTGGCGCCAGACATCTGGGAGTCGGACTCCGTGAAGGTGTAGTTGGTCTGCCACGAGGCATACGGAGCGAGGCCCGAGTAGATCTCACCAAGGCGAAGCTTTCGCTCCCCCACGTCCCGGATGGGCGACGCAAGCAGGATCAGCGTGTACTGCTGGACCATGTTTGCGGGCACGATGCCGTCCAACAGCTTATCGACGGTTTGGCTCACGAAGCTCTCGGACTTCTCCGTTGGGATGTTCGACGCGCATGCGACCGAGTACGGCCTGTCGTCGTCGATGCAGGGAGGGACGCCCGTGCACACCTCCCGTCCCCACTCAGAGCCCGGGAAGTTGCCCCTCAGGGCTCCCGTGACCCGGTCCATGTAGTTGTCCACGTTGACGTTGTCATGGTCGTTGCGCACGTTGACCACGGCGAGGAACACCTGGGTGTCATGGGTGGTCCTGTGGAACACGAGCGCTATGTTGCACTCCTCGTCGGACAGCACGTCATAGACGTTCACGAGCTTCTCGAGACTGTCTTCCGTAGCGTCCATGACCCACCTGGTGATGTTGACGTACCTCACGTTATGGGCCGGGTCAAATGCACCTTCGTACTCCTCGTCGCGCGAGACGGGAACGTAGAGCTCCCGCAACTGCGGCAGGTAGGCATCATAGACCTCGACGGCGTTTGCGGCAAGGAGGGTCTGCGTCAGCTTCTCGGCCGCCGCATCAGTGGGATCCGCCATCTTGGAGAGATAGCTCTCTCGTCGCTCCTGGATCTCCTTGAGCTGGCCGGGACCAAGCACCGAGAGGCTGGCGACCGCGTCTGCTGCCCTGCCGCCAATGCGCCTGGCAAGGCTCCTAATCCCCATACGCGAGCACCTCGTCCTTCCAGTCGAGCATGAGACTTATCTGACTCCTGCATCTCTTGAGCATGTCTATGCCCGACTCCAGCTCGGCGATCCTCCTCGTATCCTCCTCTATGATCTGCGCCTGGCTTTTCAGCAAGGGATTGTAAGAGATGATGTTCTTGGAGCAGAGCGCCAGAAGCTCCTGGAGCCATAGCACGAAGCTCTGCCTATGGCTCTCCTCCACCCTGGGAAAGATCTCATCGTGAACGACCTGCCGGACCGTGCGGCCATACACCTTGGAGACCTTGGGGATATTCAGCCTATCAGAGCGTATCAGACGGAAGTTTCCGAGCCACAGACCGTGCATCCTCTCCTTGTCGAAGTACTCCACGGTCGGCTGGCTCAGCTCGAGGGGTCTGTAGTCCGCGATGACATCCGCAAGCTCCTGCCTCACACCCTCGTCGATCTCCGTCGAGCCCGAGACCAGTTCGTACAGCGCTTGCCGGCTGCTTTTGGAGGCATCCTCCCAGTACTCTCGCGAGCGCAAGGTGATGGTCTCGTTCGCCTTTCTCAACCTAGACACGAGAAGCCCCTCAAGCTGTGCCAGCAGCTTGTCAGTGGCACCCCGCGTCGCACGGCTCAAAAGCTCCTGCAGCGACCTGCTCGCATTTCTGGCTTCCCTCATGTCACCCATCGTCCCTGCCTTCTCGACAGGCCCGTCCTCTTGGTCGGAAGACGTCCCGCCCTCGTCCTCCGCAAAGGCACGCGCGCGGTTAGTAAGGTTACCAAACACTGCGTCGCGGGCCTGACGCACTCGTTCTGCCAACTCGTCGTAGCCGAGGCGCTCCCTCTCCCTTGCGATGAGTGCCTCCTCCTTCTTACTGAGGTCATCGGGACGCAGGGTTTTGCACACGCCGTCGGCAACCGGGAGCAAGGCCTCCCGAAACGATGAGACCTGCTCTTCCCTCAGCTCTGCCTCCCTCGCCTCGAGCTGCCTAAGAAGCGCCTCCCTGTCATCCTCAAGCACCTTGTTGCGCTGGTTTCTCGAGCGCTCGCAGTCCTCTTTCGTCAGCGACAGCTCCTCCTGCGTGATGTCGATGATCCTGTCAAGCGACTGCCTCGACTGGTAACACTTGTTGTATGAGGAATACCTGCACGCGAAGGTCTGCATCGCGCGCTCGAGCGCATAGAGGCCACTGTTTGCGAGCATGAGGTTCTCGCACGCCCTCGACTCCGTGACGGCTCTCGCCTTTATCTGCTCGGGCATGATGTCGTACAGGTACAGAGACTTGTAATAGGGCTCAGAGGGGTCTGCGTACTTTCTTTGCTGGTCCTCGAACTTCTCCGCATAGTAGTCGCTCGAGAACTGCCCGTCCACCTTCGCTCCCAGACCCACGATGGAGGATATGAAGTAGATTCCCTGCGAGTACATGTGCGCAGGAACGGCCTGATGGAGTATCTGGGCCTCGTCCTCGGCGCTCAACCCACCCTTTGGCAGCGAGGCGATGTCCGCTTTGTTTACGACGATCATCGCGAATCGGCTGTCAAGGGCCTCGATCTTCTTGATCTCGTCGTACAGGCTACGGTTGTCGATGCTGTCAAGTGAGTCATATTGGGAGACGTACACGGGAACGCCGTTTGACATGCTCTGCATGGCATCGCGCAGGACACGCAGGTGGTCCGCGTGAGTTGCCGAGTTCGACCCAGGGGTGTCAAAGATCACGAAGTTTCCTGACTGTGCCCAGGGATCGACGTCGCTCAGCGGGAGTTTGATTCTCACGAGGTCAGAGACCCTGCCCTGCCCCTCAAGGGAGACGCAGTCGTTTATCACCCGCAGCGCCGCGTTCATCTGCCGCACGAGCCCTCCGCTGGCAGCCTCGGCCGCAGAGCGCACGGCATCCAAGATGGGAAGGTCGTCCTCGCCCTTCGGACTTGAGAGGCCATTGGTGCCAAAGCGCAGAGAGACGTCAGTTCCGTCGTACGAGAAGTCGATGCGACCAGCCTCGTCGCGCTGGGAGTGCTGGATCTGGTAGATGCGAGCCGTCGTGGGCTCATCCCCGTTGGGAAGCAGCTCAGCGCCGATGAGAGCGTTGATGAAGGTCGACTTGCCCGCGCTATAGTTGCCCATGACGCAGATGGGCACCGCGTCACTCGACGCGTCTGAGAACTTCCGCAGGTCATTGTCGATCTTGGAATGGTCCCTGACATGCTCCGTGAGAAAGGGAGTCAGCTCATGGAAGAGCGCAATGATGTCCGGGAGGATGTCTCGGGCGTTGGACAGGCGTCTTGCAGACTGCGAAAGTCTCACGGTGTCTGCGTAGCGGGCATCCGCACATATCGCCTCAAGCTCCCCGTACTCGTCGCTCGCTCCCTCGAAGACGATGCTGACCGGGTTGCCGGGCGTCCAATAGTCGCCGACGATGATGTCCACGATCTCCTTCACCTTGAAGGGAAAGAACCCATGCGCGATGCTATCCCCCAAAAGCTTGCTGCCTGGGTTGACCGGACGCCAGTCATCCTCGGCATCGCCCTCGCACTGAAAGTTGGTCTGTTTCCTGTAGGGATCGCTGATGATCTTGACTCGAGACATGATTCGACACACCTTGCACTACGTCGTGATGGTCAATGCGAACACGTGGCACGTCCTGTAGTATCACATGACCTGAGGACGATTGACCCTCAAGTTCTGTAAATGGTTTGAAAATACGCGATTTAAGATCCCGCGTCAGCGAGATGAGTTGCATCTTAGCGACAACCCGACTGGCACCGTCCTGGCCGACCCGATCGGTGACAACTCGGTAGACGCTACCCGTGTACCCGTGATCGGTACTACCCGTGGCCACCCGCCGCCCGTCCAGAGTGCGCCTTTCCGTGAGGGGCGGGGGCCAGAATGCGCTTTTCCGTAGAATGCGCTTTTCCGTAGAGTGCGCTTTTCCTCACCTGCGCAAACGCGGCGTCGGCTCACGGAAAAGCGCATTCT